>WNFH01001854.1_pt1 | contig 14512 bp, 8 predicted proteins | sample 5400411 | NCBI WGS metagenome assembly WNFH01 (sample SAMN13153347, study PRJNA577476) | soil metagenome | isolation source: 200 cm saprolite under Douglas fir tree site 2 hole 3 | place: USA:California | collected 2015-04-18
CAGTCCCCTTGATTGGCGTATCCTCGCCCGAGGAGATGCAGAAACGCATCGCCGATGCCGCTGCGCAACACAAACCGAGGGAATGGATTACCGGCGGCGGCTGGGATCACACCACCTGGCCCGAAAGAAGATTCCCGAATCGCCAACAACTCGATGCCGTCTCGCCCAAGAATCCTGTAATCCTTACGCATGTCTCCGGCCACGTAGCGGTAGCAAATTCGCTGGCGCTGAAGAGCGCGGAGATCGACAAAAATACTCCGAATCCGCCGGGCGGCGAGATTGAGCATGATGCCCTCGGCGAGCCCACGGGGATGTTGAAAGAAGACGCAGCAATGTCGCTGGTCAAAGTGCGGATTCCCGATCCCTCGCCGGAGCAGCGCCGCCGCGGAATTGAGCTGGTTCTCGCAAATGTCGCAAAAAATGGCGTCACTTCTGTTCAAGATAATTCGGATTGGGAGGATTTTCAGGTTTACAAGCAGCTCAAAGACGAAGGCAAACTTACCGTGCGCATCACCGAGTGGCTTCCATTCAATCTGCCGCTCAACGATTTGCAAAACATGCGCGCCCAGGGTGGCACCAAGGATCCCTGGCTGAAGACCGGCGCGCTCAAAGCAGTCACGGATGGCGCTCTCGGTTCACGTACGGCGGCAATGCTTGAGCCGTACTCCGACGATCCTTCCACGACCGGAATCCTCATCTACGATCCAGAAAAACTTCGCGTCATGGCCATCGAACGGGACAAGGCGGGCTTCCAGCTCAGTTTCCACGCCATCGGTGACCGCGCCAATCGCATTGCCCTCGACGTCTTCGAAGCCGTAGTCAAAGCCAACGGTCCCCGCGATCGTCGCGACCGCATCGAACATGCGCAAGTTGTCGAGCCCATGGACTTCGTCCGTTTCGCTCAACTCAAAGTAATTGCCTCCATGCAGCCCTCGCATCAGACCACGGACATGCGCTGGGCCGAAGATCGTATCGGGCCCCAGCGCATCAAAGGCGCGTACGCCTGGTCCACCATGCAGAAAAATGGCGTCCGGCTCACGTTCGGCACAGACTATCCCATCGAGCCCATCAGTCCGTTTCGCGGGCTGTACGCTTGCGTGACGCGCGAACGCCCCGATGGCGGTCCGAAAAACGGATGGGAGCCCCAGGAGAAAATTTCGCTGGATGACTGCATCCGCGCATACACATCAGGTTCCGTGTACGCGGAGTTCGAAGAAGGGAAGAAAGGCGAGCTGAAACCGGGCGAGTACGCTGATTACGTTATTCTTTCGAACGACCTTGCCAAAGTTCCTCCCGCCCAATTCACCAAAACCCGCGTCCTCCGCACCGTCGTTGCCGGCCGCACCGTCTACTCGGCTGCCCAATAGCAGCGTGCTGCCGGAAAGAATAGAGGGATATCGCTAAGAATGGGGCCAAAAATCCGGCGAACGACGGTGTGATTCGTTAGCCCGCACATTCTGAGTTCTGTTTCGAAGCTGGCAGGAGTTCATTTGCAACCGGGTCGACGTCTGCTCATGGAATCAAAAAAAGTAAACCTTTGAAATTTCGCCAGCGTATTCCTTTCCCGGCGTCGGGGAGAACCACAATTTGACGTGACGGCCTTTCCATTCCATGCAATTGCTCAGCTTGGGTTCGGGCACACCGTCCGCCCAGCTCACGGCGACCTTGGCAAAATCAGGAGCGTAAAAAGTGACGGGGCCGCTGGGAAGGTCCACGTTGATCATGACTTCCGTCTTCTTACCACACTCTACGGCGCTAATGGGCCCGTCCGCCGCGATGCTTCCGCGCCTCTTCAGTTCGACTGCCACCCCGGGCGCGTTCCCGGTCCAGCGGTCCCGGCAGGCCCCGGGGTTATCGTCACATTCGGCGAATCTCTACCGCCTTGCACTGAGGAAGGAGTCGTCGCTCTCTGTGCCGCCCATTCTTCCGCCTGCTGAATATGTTGAAGCATATTGTTAGCGACCTCTTTTTCCCCTTTGTTAGTAGCAGCCGCCAGAATTCTTTGGGCCATGATGCGAGCTTCCGAAAACCGGCTGTTATTTAACAATAGAAATGCCAGATTGATAGCATAGGCAAGCTGTCCAGGGTCCAATTGAACCGCCTTGATCGCCGCATTCACCGCTTGCTTCTGGGTCTCCGGCGAATGTGAATAGGCTTGCGAGAGTGCTTCGTAGGCTGGTGCGAACTCAGGGTTGAGATGTACGGCCTTCTCCAGAATACTGGTGGCCCCCGGCATCACGGGTTCTCCCTCGTAGCCGCTCTCTTGCATCAAGAAGAATCCGTGAAAATATTGCGGGGCGAAACCGGCCGCCCCGAGCTTTATGGCCAGCAGCATTTCTTTGTCCGCTTCCTCGATTTCATGCCACCGGTAGTGGTAGAAGCCGAGCGCTTCGTGCACGAACGGCAAATTGGGTTCGGTCTTAAGTGCCTCTTCGAGCGCGGGTTGCGCCTGCTCCACGCGGTTGTGGTGAGTGAAAAAATCACCTCTTAAGGCAATCGCTTCGCCTGAAGAAACGCCTCGCACCGTATAGGTCTTGTCGGCCGCCATCTGCCCCTCCTTAATTAGACCGACGCGGAAACTCCCTTGTTTGCAATAAGACTCGATCCTTTTCCCGAATTGTTTCAGATCACCAAAAGTTTCACGAGCGGCATCAACCTGATTCCCGGATTTTGTCCAGGCAGTGAGGAAATTCTTCAGCAGCTCTTTTTTCCGAGCGTCTTCATCCAGCATCAGGTAATGAACGACCGCCCAGGATTCAGCGTAGAACACAGAGGCGCGGTTCGATTCGTTGTAATAAGGAGAGTTGTGATCCACTTCCAGCAGCGCCACAATCGGGATCAGTTTGCTTTGATTCAAGAGATACAAGTGGCCGGGGTCAATCGTCCCGGTTTTGATTTCCTTGTCTCCCAGCGTGGAGTTCCCGAAGAATTCCGCGAGTCCTTCGTTGAGCCAAAGCGGCAGGTTGCTGAAATTCAGACGCAGGAGAGCGTGAGTATATTCATGGTAGAGCGTGTGAAACGGGTTGTCGCCTTCGGTGTCCAGGCGCAGGACCACGTAGTCCTTGTCCTGCGCCGGCTGATACATACCTGCGTGATGAATGTGGCCTTTCACCTCCCATTCCTCGGGAAGGAACAGTTTTAAGGTGTTCTCGTTTTTTGCTGCTAGGATGACGATCGGTTGCGCTGGGTCCACGCGCATTGAGGAGAAAGCGCTGTGAAACATGTTGCGAATCTGCTCGAACTGGTCCGCGACCTTTCGTGCCTCCTTCTCGCCGGCGTTACTTTGGACCGTGAAGTGCGGGCTCCGCACCTCAATCCAGTTGTCTGCCGCGACTGCGGAATGGGGTAACAGCAGCAGCGCAACTGCAAAAGTGAGGCGGCGCGAAGGAAGTAATCTGGTTGTCACGATCTTCAGCATGTAAACGAGTCCAGTGGCCATGTCAAGACTCTATCGTGTTTTTGGTTTCGCGTAGAAGTTCTGGACTAGTGCACTAACTATAGGTCACGGTGAGCATACTCGCCGAAGAGATACCTTATTTGAATTGGGAAGACATGCTGTTTGACTCAGCGATGTGCAGCGAGTTGTTTGTGAATTTGTTCCAGCTCGGGCAAATCTCTGTCCGCTTTGCCCCAGAGTTTTTCAGCACTGGCAAACGCCTGCCGCGCTTCGACTGAATGGCCAGCGTGCTCAGCAAAGAGGGCATAAGCAAAGTGGCCTCCCGCGTAATTCAGGTTGTGCAGAATCATCTGCTGGGCCAGGAAGCCAGCCAGCTGCCAGTCGCCGGCATTGCGAGCGCCGCGCGCCATGGTTTCAAGCTCGAATAGCGCGGCAATCCATGCGTCGGGGCCGGGCATCGCTTGGATGGATTTAGCCACATCCATTGCGAGCGGTTCACCGTCAGCCGTGTTCTTCTCCAACAAAAGAATGTCGGCCCTAAGCACCGCGGGGTAGGGAAGTGCGGCGAGCGCTCCAGGGGGAAGCCGCTCGGTTTCCCTCTCAGCCAAGGTCATCTCTTCACGAGCCTCAGCAATCGAACCCATTCCGAGCTGTGCTTGGCCACTCAGCGTGTGCCCGGCAAGGCGCGCCAGCGGCCACTCGCTCTTGGCCAATTCGCGCGCGGCAAGCAGCGCCTCCTGAAACCGTTCGCGGCTGAGCAGAAACTCCGGCCAGCACTTGCGGTTGTACTCCAGAAAATCCGTATAGGCAGGCGAAGAAAATGTCTCGTGAAAAAGCGCCTCGGCGGATTTCATTTGCCCCAGCGACTGGTAGCTCATCGCCAGTAAGGTAAGGTTGTGCGCGTGGTGCCAGTCGTAGCGCGCAGGGATTTTCTCAGTCCGGTAGTAGTTTTCCTCCAGTTCCTTCGTTTTCAGGAACTCGCCGATTGCCTCCTCCGTGCGTCCGCTTCGCATGAGCGCATGACCGTGCATGTGATGCGCGTGCGGAATAGCCGGAGCCAGCCGCGCATAAAGTGCGCTCTCTTCGAGCGCGTCTTTCGCCCGCCCCATGTTTTCGTAAGCGTGAGCGCTGTAATGATGCGCGGCAAGATTACCCGGCGCCAGCGCCAGTGCGGTTCTGTAAAAAGCGAGTGCGTCTACGCTGGCGGCTTGGCCATGAGTGAAGGGGCTGGCCTCGTCCGCCAATCCACGTTGGATCCACAGCCAAGGGTCGTTGGGATTCGCTTTCAGCGCCTGGTTGACCGATCTGCGGTAGGCGGGGTAACCATTGGGATTCTCGGGATCTGCAAGGAATTCAAGTTCGCTTTCGCGGATGGAGAGCCACGTCCGCTCGCGTTCGCTCATTTCTTTTTCCAATGCTCTTGCACGTTCGAACGTGGCTCGCGCTGTTCCAATGTCATGCAAGCCGATAAAGGCATCAGTCAAGCCGAGGAATGCCATTGCCAGGTTTGAATCCACGCGCAAGGCTTGGTGAAACGAACGTGCCGCTTCAATCCAAACGTAGGAATGCAGGTAGGCGAGTCCCTGATCGTAGAAAGATTGCGCCTCGGCCGAATGGGTGGACACTTTTTCGTGAAGTTCACCAATACCCGTGCGAAGCGTCACGGGCCGCTGCAGAATTTCCAGAGGGACCGGGCCCGTATTGGAGTGCCCCTCATGCGGTGATTGTTGCGCTGGCGACGCGACGCCCGGATTGACGCCCAACAGAACCAGTGAAAAGACCCACCACGCGACTTGCTTCACGCACTCACCTCGATGTCTTCAGCGTACGCGGAAAACCGGCTCATACTTCCAGGATCTCGACCGTGCGCACATAGTATCCGGAATCAAGCCGTCTTGTCCGAGTCCCTGAGTCTCGAATGGCCAGGCGAATCGAATACCTCCCCGGCTCCTTGGGCGACCATGCGTGCGTCCAGAACGTCCATGGATCATTCATTGTCTGAGCAAAGCTATCCACGGGAATGTAATCTTCTTCCGGATTAAACCGAATCATCAGGTTCTTAACCGGAGCAGTCCCGCCCCACGCGATCCCCGCAATCCGGTACTTGATCTTTCCTTCCACCAGCCATTTTTCCACGCGAATAGGCATAGCCGCCGGATCAATTGTTGCCGGCTGAAAATCACGCGCCAATGATGGCAGCCCACGCTGGTGAGTTCTTCCCGCGTACTCTTGCATCTGCGAAGTTGCCTCAACGGTTTCGCTCACCAAGGCAATGCGGGTCACCCATTTAATGCACGTGCAGCCGTACCATCCCGGCACCACGAGGCGCACCGGCGCGCCATGGTCAGATGTTAGGGGAGATTCATTCATTTCGGTGGCTAAGAAGGCTCGCGCATTTCGAAGCTCTTCCAAAGAAAAAACCCAGCTAGCGCCGGGGATGGAGGTCACCGATTTTACAGCGTACTGGTCGAAACCAGTGACCATGACACGCGATGCTCTGGGTTTCGCGCCAGGATTGTCCAGGATTTCTGCGAAAGGCACCCCTGACCAACTGGCCACGCTGATCATCCCGAAACGCACCAGGGGGACGTTACCCGCGCACTCCATCAAGTGCAAACCCACTGGCTTCGCCGTTTTTCTCAGAGATTCAAGGGTAAGAATTCGCGGCTCTTCCCCAAATCTCTCGACCCGCACTTGCCACGCTTTTACATCGGGAATGAGCTTCGATACTCGCGTTCGTATATAGAACTTTTTTGTCGGCGTCGCCGCGTCTTGCAACGAAATGCTCGCTAGGTCGGTATACATCCGGCCGTCGAGTTCATCTCCCAGCAATGTTTGCGTAGGCGCCTGCCCTTCATGAACGAACTCCGCCACGCCGACCTGCTGGCCGTCCAAAAACGGATCGCCGGACGGGTGTTGCGGCGAGCCAAGGCTTGGCATTGGCAAAACAAGTCGCTGAAATCCCGCCAGCAGCGCACCGCTGCACATCACTCCCTTTTTGGCAAAATCCCGCCGTGTCAGCATCGTCCCCCATCTCATCAACAGGACACCGGAAGAATACCCTTCCCGCTAGCCGCAGAACATCCTTGCCGTGGCGGACATGCATCTTACCTCCATAAGGAGTTTATCCGCCTCGAATCCGTTTACTGCTCGTGAACTGTGAGCACCTGGTTGGCCTTTACGTTCTTGAGAATTTGGTGCGTACCGCTGGGCCAATATAACTCAAGCTCTTTTACCAGCGCCCGCCGGCCAAGGCCAAAATGAACGCGTACATCAGAGCTGCTGGCATAGCCGCCGCTGGTGCTGACGGCATTGTATTGGACACCGTCTTCCGTGAGCAGACGGACGCGCGTGCCGATACCGTCGCGGTTGCTCTTCGCTCCTATGGTCCGGATGAGCAGCCAGTGATTGGCGGCCGGGCTGACGTTGTGAAGGATTCGCAATGGCCCATCGAGTTCCGTAAGAACCACGTCGACGCGGCCATCGTTGTCCAGGTCACCAAAGGCAGCACCGCGGTGCACGCCTCTCCGGGCAAGCGCCCCACCGGCCTCGGCGGTGACGTCCGCGAACTTCTGATTGCCCAGATTCGCGAAGATAATGTTGGTTTGCGGTACGGTGGCGCGCAGACTGCCTTCGGCATCCATCACGTGGCCGCAGACGGCAAAGAGATCCTTGCGGCCGTCGTTATTGAAGTCGTAAATCCCGTTGCTCCACCCGGTCTTCGCCAACGAGGCGTGCGCCACGCCGCTCGCGAAGGTGATTTCCTCGAAGCCCACCTGACCCAGGTTGCGAAACAGCGGCATGGTCTCATTGAGCAATGCCGTCTCGAAGATGTCCGGGAGGCCATCGTTGTCGATGTCGCGAGCATCTACTCCCATCCCAGAGATGGCTGCGCCGTTTTCTGTGAAGGCAACGCCTTTTTCGATGGCGGACTCCTTGAACGTGCCGTTGCGCTGGTTCAGGAACAAGCTGTTAGGAAGCGTGTCGTTGGAGATAAACAGATCAGGCCAGCCGTCGCCGTCGAAGTCGGCTGCGGTCACTGCCATTCCCTTGCCAATGCTTTGGCGAATCCCGGAGGCGGCGGACACATCAGTAAATGTACCGTCCCCGTTGTTATGGAACAGCGAGTTCGGCACGCCGGCGTAAGCGCGCGGATAGCAGTAGTCGGGCAAGCCGCCCTTCTCGCAAACCGGCTCGGTCTTCGGATCCCAAACGACGTAATTAACAACCACCAGATCGAGCAATCCGTCGCGATCGTAGTCCAGCCAGGCCGCTCCCACAGCCCACAACTTACTGTACTGAGGGTCCGGGCGTGCCAGACCAGCGCGTTCAGTGACATCGGTGAAGGTCCCGTCGCCATTATTGTGATAAAGGGTGTTGCGGGCAACGCCGGCCACGAAAATGTCCTCGAAGCCATCGTTATCGTAATCTCCGATGGCCACGCCAATGTTGAAACCCTGGCCAGCCACCCCGGCCGTGTCTGTCACGTCGGTAAAGGTGCCATCGCCGTTGTTGCGGAAGAGGCGGTCGGAGTATCGCGGACCATCTTTCACCAGGCCGGGCATGGTCGCGCCGTTTGCGACGTAGATATCCAGCAGACCATCGTTGTTGTAATCGAAGACCGCCACTCCGCCGCCCATCGTTTGCGGCAAGTACTTACGTGCAGTGCGCCCTGTGCGAGTTACGAATCGCGGTGCTGCGCTGTCTTCAAACTGAATCGGATCTATGGTCGATGTGGCTGCTGCCAGCAGGCTCAGGACCACGGCCGGAACCAGCCGTGGAGCCGTCACTTCGGAGCCTCGGCCTTGGCTCTCTGTTGAACAATTTCCTGATAGCGCCGGAGCTGAGCAGCGGCCTTTTCATCCTCGCCCAACCTCTTGTAGGCCTGGATGAGCATTTGGTGAGCGGCTTCCATATCCGGCGACCGTCCCACTGCCTGCTCCAGATATTGCATCGCTATCCGATAATCGTGTTTGCGATGAAAGTAGAGCGAACCGAGCCAGTAGTACGTGCTGGGGCGGTTCGCATCCAGCTCCAACGAGCGCTTGAAATGCTCGAGTGAGTGTTCTGTTCCTTGTTCCGTTTTCATCCAGGCCTGGCCCGCGTAAAAATGGATGCCTGCATCGGCGGGCGCAAGTTTGGCAGCCTGCTCCAAAGTGGCGATGGCCTCCGGATAACGGCGCTGCGCCAACTGAATCCTTCCCAGCAAAGACAGAACCCCAGGGAATTGCGGGTCCAGGATGGCGGCCTGCCGCTGTATTTCTAGGGCCTTTTCTGGATTGCCGGCGTCCAATTCAATACTTCCAGCCTCGACGCGTGCCACCACCGAGTGAGGGAAGTGCGTGACCGCGCGAGTCATTGTTTCGGCGGCAGGTCCGGCCATGCCCTCTCTGGCGAGCAGATGCGCAAGACGGAAGTAGTGGCCCTCAGTATCCGGATCGAGGTCTATGGCAGCCTGGAAAGCACGAGCAGCCCTGTTTGAGTCCTTCGCCCGCTCATAGCACTGTCCCAAACGTGAGAACCAGAGACTACCGCCGCTGGTTTGGGAGGGCGCGAGAGACATCACCAGCTCGAACTCTTTGCGTGTCACTCCGGGAATTGCAGAACCGGCCAGCCAGCAGCCAGCTTGTGTGTGCAGAGCGAGGTTGGCCGGTGCCAAGCTCTCGATTTGGCGCTGTGCGTCGGCTGCCTTCTTCGAATCGTCTTCGCCCACGGCACAGCGGATCAGGTAAGCCCAAGCTCCCGTGTCAGTGGGCGAAATCCCAACGTACTTTTCAAATAGCGAGCTGGCAGATGCAAAATCGCCTTCCTCGACCATCAGCCGCCCAAGCCCGAACAAGGCCTCCTTGTTGTTGGGATCACGCTCAAGCACCTGGCGCAGCTGGCGCTTCGCTGCCTCACGCTCGGTCTGCTCGTTCTGGGCGGAGCGAGGAGGCTGAGACTGGGAGTAAGAATTGGTACCAGCAAGCCAAGCCACGGCAAGCGCCAATGCTACATGGAGCTTCATCGAAGCCCTCCGGCATGTGCTGCGCATCGTTCAGTGTACTGCCGGGCCGCCATGCCCGTCCAAGCGCCAGTGCGGCGCTTAAACTTTTGCTCCGCTACTGCTAGGTGCCTGACTTTACCTCACCAAACAACCTTTCCGCCACGCGTTCGCGATCACATACTAGTGTGCGCTATGGACTTTCAGCGGTGACGAGAAGCCGCTTCGTTCTCAACTCACAAAAGATAAAACCGATTGGATTTATCTAAAGCTTATCTCAGGCGCGTCTAACTTTATACTTGACAAACACTTCCAGCGGTTATTCAATACCACTCAAATGAGTGGCTTCGCCTGTGATCCCCGGCGCAGCTGAGGTGACGAAAATCCTAAATCGTCGAGAGATACGGGGCCCTGTGGTGGTTTGCAAAATCCTCAATCAGCTTTCTAAATTCAGGGGGTGTAGTGTGAGACAGCGAGTCTTCGTTGTTTTTGTTGCAGCTTTTCTTGTTTTTGCGGCGAGTGGGGTGGCGTGGTCACAAACCGTGCAAGGCGTCATCACCGGCACGGTCACTGACCCGACGGGCGCGGTAGTGCCAGGCGCGACGGTGACCATCACAAACATCGGCACTAACGCTTCTCAAGCGATTACAACGGGGTCCGACGGTTCCTACCGCTTTCCTCTTGTACCGCCCGGCAGCTATACCCTCGAGATTAAGGCTGCCAACTTTGGCGGGGTCAGAGTCTCGGGAGTCGTCGTTGAGGCAAGTCAAATTATTGCCATTAACCGCCAGCTGGAATTGGCCAAAACCTCGCAGCTTGTGGAAGTGACTGCGGAGTCTCCGCTTGTGCAGACCGCGTCTTCCGATCTTGGATTCCAAGTAGACGCCAAGACCATCGAGAATGCCGCTTTGGTGGATCGCGACGTTTTTGGGGCTCTTCCGTTTATGGCGCCCCAGGTGAGCCCGGGGCTGGATATGGCCCCCACTTCCGGTGGGGCCCGCGAATCCGGCACTTCGTACATGCTTAACGGAGCGGATGACAATAACAACTTCAGCGAGGGCGCCATCAATACTAGTCCGCCTCTCGAGTCCGTCGAGGACTTTGCCATCATCACCAACAGCATGAGCGCTCAATACGGCCGGGGCGCCGGCGCCGTGGTCACCGCCAACCAAAAGTCAGGTACAAACAGTTTTCATGGCGCGCTCTACGAACAAAACCGGAATGCTACATTGAACTCAAACGACTTTTTCTATAATCGAGATCTGGGTAACGACCCCACCCTGCCAAAGAAGCCCAAATACATCAAGAACCAGTTTGGCGGTGCTGTCGGCGGCCCCATCCGAAAAGATAAGACTTTCTTTTTCGTTGCCGTCGACCGGCTTAAGCTGCTCCAGGGGGCAACCTCGGCAAACAATTTCGAACCCACCAGTACCGCGCTTGCGTTTGTGAAAGCCAAAGGCGGACCGCTCGCCCAGCAGATCCTCGCCGCGTATCCTCCAGTTACTTCCGACTTGCGTTGCCCACTAAGTATTGATCCGGGACCGGTGTTTTTTACCGGTGGCACCAACACAGTAGGCTGTCTTTCCTTTTCTGACCCGATTACCACAACGCAAAATGTTTACTTTGGCCGCGTGGATCACAACTTCAGTACGTCGGACCGGCTCGGCTTTACCGCTAACATCTCGCGGTTCAATCAGGCGGATAAATTTGGCGGTGGCGGTCTTCTGGCGGGCGGTGCTAACATCCCTGCGACGAACATCATTAATGGTCACAATCTGGCGCTCATCGAGACGCACACTTTCAGCCCGCGCGTGTTCAACGAGGTGAATATCTCCCAGAACCGTTACTTCAATCCCTTCATCGAAGGCGACCCGTCTAAGCAAACGGCTCCCAATATCTTGGTTGACAATCAGTCGGCGGGCTGCCTGGGTTTCAATTTTGGCCCATTCGAAGGCGGTCAGGTCATAAGTTTCGTTCAGGACCGCTGGGTGCTCCAAGACAATCTGACATGGACCGTGGGACGCCACGCCTTCAAGTTCGGCGGTAGCGGCACTTCCGGTATCCTTTACCGCAACTGGGACCTCGGGCTCCCGGGTCAGTACGAGTTTGGGGACTTGATCACCCTGAACAGCGGAAACCCGAAACCAGCTTGCCCAAACGGGTCAATTCTGACACCGAGCTGCGATGGCACGCTGCAGTCGGACGGCACCATTGCGAATATCACTGACGAAACACACGCTAATTTCGCGGGGGATTACCCCTACTTCATGCAAACGTCCATTGACCCGCGCAAGGCCGCCCCCAACAAAGCCGACGCTTACCGCCACTATACCTATCATGACTACGCTGTGTTCGCCATGGACGACTGGAAACTGACCCCGCGGCTCACGCTTAACCTGGGGCTTCGCTGGGAGCGTTTTGGTGCGCCGAGCGAAGATCACGGCATTCTGGCGCAGTTCACCAACATCGGCGGCTGCAATATCATCACGGATTTCAACTGTATTGCCAACGCTCGAACCACTCCGGTGAGCCGTATGTGGAATACGCAAAATCATGACTTCGGACCCCGCTTCGGTTTTGCCTGGGATCCCTTTGGGAAAGGCAAGATGGCCGTCCGCGGAGGCTATGGCATCTATTATGACCGCATCTTCGACAACATCTGGTCCAACGGCGCCTGGAACCCGCCGTTCTACGCCTTGCTCTCATTCCAGGCTGACGCTGGCGATGCCATCTTCTACTCCAACCCTGCATCCATCGGCGGGGCGTACAATCCTGCTGGTCCGAATGGTCCGATCCCCTATCCTGGGAAACGGGTTTCCATCCGCACTATGGACGTGAACATGAAGGACTCCTCGGGCCAGAATTTTTACCTTGGCGTGGACCGCGAATTCTTCGGCGGTTTGCTCCTGAGTGCGAAGTACCAGGGGTCGTTCGGCCGCCACTTGCCGATGCTTGAGAATTACAACCGCGTGGATGGCGATGGCTACTACAATTTCGCCAATAATCCTGCGACGATCCGCGCGAGCCAAAGCCCCACGCGCCCAAACCCGCTCTATACCGGCTTTAACTACCGCTCGGACAGCGTCAGTTCCAATTACAATTCGCTCGTCGTGGAAGCACAGAAGCATATGGGCCACGGCCTGCAGTTCCAGACGGGATACACTTATTCGAAGCTGCTTGATGTAAACTCGGAACTGTTCGCGGGATGCTCCAACATTGGCGGCCGAACTGCTCCCTACTACTACATCTCGAACACTCTGCCTAAGCTGTCTTACGGCCGGGCTGCGTTTGACCACAGACACAGCTATAAATTCAATTTCACCTACGAGTTCCCCTTCCTGAAGAGTCAAAAGGGCTTCTTGGGTCATGCGCTCGGCGGCTGGACGCTCAGCAGCTTCATGCAGATGTACTCAGGACATCCGATCGATGTTTTCAATGGCCGTGCCCATATCAACGCCAGGAACGCCGCCGGCGCTCTGCTGTTTGATCAGAATGGCGCTCGCATCAATATCGGTGGCGATTACAACTTGGATGGGGTCCTCAATGACCATCCGGTGTTTCTCGGTTCGAGCCTGAACTCTGTTTATAGTGGGGCCAGCCCCGCTGATGGCATCTTTACGAACAACAATCGGATCGGATGCGGAGAGGCAGGAGTTCCCGCGACTGTGAATAATGCTGCAAGTTCCAGTTCGTGTCCTGGCACTCCGAACTCGCTGTTCGGCAATCCGGCGTATCCCACTAGCGGCACTACACCCTACCTGCGCTTTGGCACTCTCGGCCGAAATGTCTTCATCGGGCCCCGGCTCGTCGCGATGGACATGGGCCTGAAGAAGACCTTCAAGCTGACGGAACGCATGAACCTGCGCTTCAGCGCGGACGCCCAGAACCTCTTTAACCATCCGAACTTCGACGGCATCACTGCTGACTTGAGCAGCAGCAACTTTGGCAAGGCACAGCTTCTTGTCGGGACGGCCTCGCGCGTGATGTCGCTTAGTTTGCGGCTCGCCTTCTAACTTTCTTCCGCAGCAGTTCGCACGAACTGCGCTTTAACTTGGGGTAGCATCAGCGGGGGGAGTCGAGCAGACTCTCCCCGCTTTTCTTTCCCTCTTTGAATGCCGCAGCTTCACATGAAGCGCCGCACGTCCGCGCGCCGCCCGAGAATTTCGCCTTCAAGCATGTTCCCGCTAGTGGTGCCTGAGAACAGAAACCAAAACTGCTTTACCGACCGTTGGAGTAGTACTTTACGTCGACGGTGTCGTACATGGTGGCGGTCGCCGTGTGGGTTTTTTCGTAGGCGGTGATGTCGCGTTCGTGCTGCATCGTCGTGCCGATGTCGTCCAGGCCTTTGAGCAAAACTTCCTTGCGCGACGGGACAATTTCAAACTTGAACATCAGACCGTGTTTGTCAGCGATGGTCTGATTCGGCAGATTTACCGTCAGTGAGTAGCCTTCTTCTTTTTCCGTGCGCTTGAAGAGTTCATCGACTTCAGTTTCCGAAAGCGTCGCGGGCAGGATGCCGTTCTTAAAACAATTATTGTAGAAAATATCGGCATAGCTCGGCGCGATGACTACGCGGAAGCCGTAGTCCTTTACGCCCCAGGGCGCGTGTTCGCGGCTGGAGCCGCAGCCGAAGTTGGCGCGCGCGAGCAGGACCGATGCGTCCTTGTAGCGCGGAAAATTCAGCACGAATTCCGGATTGGGTTTCTCGCCGGGCAAATACCGCCAATCGTAAAAAAGGATGCGGCCAAAGCCTTCGCGCGTCAGTGCCTTGAGGAATTGTTTCGGCACCATTTGATCGGTGTCCACGTTGACGCGATCAAGCGGCATGACCATGCCGGTGTGAGTGCTGAACGGTTGCATGAGTCGAAGCTCCTGAAAAAACTAAACCCTTTGGCTTAAAACCACGTTCACTCCACGGACGCAACGCCGTCGAGTGAACGTACATCAACGAAATGGCCGGCGATGGCGGCAGCCGCGGCCATGACGGGGCTGACGAGGTGCGTGCGGCTGTCTTTGCCCTGGCGGCCCTCAAAATTGCGATTGCTGGTGCTGGCGCTGCGCTCGTGGGGCGGCAGGACGTCGGCGTTCATGCCGATGCACATGCTGCAGCCGGCGTCGCGCCACTCGAAGCC
>WNFH01001857.1_pt1 | contig 14506 bp, 15 predicted proteins | sample 5400411 | NCBI WGS metagenome assembly WNFH01 (sample SAMN13153347, study PRJNA577476) | soil metagenome | isolation source: 200 cm saprolite under Douglas fir tree site 2 hole 3 | place: USA:California | collected 2015-04-18
CGGGTGCTGTCGGGCGGCGAGCAGCAGCGCCTTGCGCTCGCGCGGGCCTGGGCATTGCACCCGGAGGTGCTGTTCCTCGACGAGCCCACCGCCAGCCTCGACCCGAGCGCGACGCGCGAGATAGAGTCGGTGATCAAGGCATTCGACGCGGCGGGTACGAAGGTGGTGATGGCGACGCACAACCTCGGCCAGGCGCGGCGCCTGGGCGACGAGATCCTCTTCCTCGATCAGGGACAGCTCGTCGAGCGCGCGCCGGTCGCGCAATTCTTCGGCAAACCCCAGTCGGTGCAAGCCGCTGCGTTCATCAAAGGTGAACTGCCATGGACCTGATACGAGGACTCCTTTTGCTCGCCGCTTCTCTCGCTGCCTTGCCCGTCGGCGCGCAGGACAAATTCGTCGTCGTCGCGTCGACCACATCGACCGAGCAGTCGGGCCTTTTCGGCCACATCCTGCCGGTTTTCCAGAAGAAGACAGGAATCCAAGTCCGCGTGGTCGCGCTCGGTACGGGCCAGGCGCTCGATCTCGCCCGGCGCGGCGACGCGGACGTAGTGTTCGTGCATGCCAGGTCGGCCGAGGAAAAGTTTCTCGCAGAAGGCCACGGAGTCAAACGCTTTCCGGTGATGTACAACGACTTCGTGTTGATCGGGCCGAAATCCGATCCCGCGAAGGTCGGCGGCGGCAAGGACATTCTCGAGGCGTTACGGAAGATCAAGGCCGCCGGCGCGCCGTTCGTGTCGCGCGGCGACCGGAGCGGGACGCACATCGCCGAGCTCGACCTGTGGAAAATGGCCGGCGTCGACATCGCCAAGGAGAAGGGACCGTGGTACCGCGACACGGGGCAGGGCATGGGCCCGGCGCTCAATACCGCCGCCGCGATGAACGGCTACATTCTGGCCGACCGCGGCACGTGGATTTCGTTCAGGAACCGTGGAGAACTTGCCATTGCAGTGCAAGGCGACAAGCGGCTGTTCAACCAGTACGGGATCATGCTGGTGAACCCGGCCAGGCATCCGAGCGTGAAGAAGGAGCTCGGCCAGGCTTTCATCGACTGGGTCGTTTCGCCCGAGGGCCAGAGAGCGATCGCCGGGTACAAGATCGGCGGCGAGCAGCTGTTCTTCCCGAACGCCAGCCAGCCGGGCGCGTGAGGTCTTTGCATACCGGCTTCCCTGTCTATGTCCCGCTATATCCGCACGGGAATGACGCCCTGATACAATGTCGCTTTTCGCTGCGGCACTGGCCGCGGGCACGGGTCGGCATGAAGGTATTCGGGTTCGCCGGATGGTCCGGAAGCGGCAAGACCACCTTGATCGAGCAGCTCATTCCCCGCTTCGTGAAGCGCGGACTGAAAGTGTCGCTCATCAAGCACGCGCACCACAGCTTCGATGTCGATCATCCCGGAAAGGACTCCTATCGCCATCGCGAAGCGGGCTGCAGCGAGGTCGTGGTGGTGTCCGAAAAACGCTGGGTCGTCGTGCACGAGCTGCGCGGGGAGCCCGAGCCTTCGCTCGAGGAGCAGTTCGGGCGCGTCTCACCCTGCGACCTGCTGCTGGTGGAGGGCTACAAGCATTACGCCATGCCGAAGCTCGAGATCTGGCGCAAGGAGAACGCGAAGCCGCTGCTGCACCCCGAAGACAAGCACGTCATAGCCATCGCCACGGACGCGTCGCTTGACACCCGACTGCCGCATTTCGCTCTGAACGACTACGACGGAATCGGAGATTTCATCCTGAGCTACAACGGATTCAGATGAACAAGGGCTTGCTGAACGTCGACGAAGCGCTCGAGCGGCTGCTTGCGGGCGCGCACCCGGTCGCCGAGACCGAAACGGTCCCCACTCTTGCCGCGACCGGCCGAGTGCTTGCGGCCGCGCAGCGCTCGACGATGAACGTGCCGCCCATGGACAACAGCGCGATGGACGGCTACGCCGTGCGCACGGCCGATGTTCAGCGGCCGGAGACACGGCTCAAAGTGGCGCAGAAAATTCCAGCCGGCTCCACGGGCAAGCCGCTCGCTCCCGGCACTGCCGCGCGAATCTTCACCGGCGCCCCGATTCCCGCGGGAGCGGACGCCATCGTGATGCAGGAGCTCTGCGTGCAGGAGGGCGACGAGGTCGTCGTGAAGAAGGTTCCCGCCCGAGGGGAGTGGATCCGGCTCACGGGCAGCGACATCCGCGCGGGCGGGGAGGTGCTTCCCGCGGGAATTCGCTTGCGTCCCCAGGACACCGGTCTTGCGGCCTCCGTCGGCATCGCCTCGCTCCCCGTTTTTCGCCTTGTGCGCCTCGGCCTGTTTTTCACGGGCGACGAGCTGGTGATGCCGGGCGACCCGCTGCCGCCGGGGCGAATCTACAATTCGAACCGCTTCACCCTGAACGGGCTGGCGCGCGTTTTCGGCTGCGAGACTCGCGACTATGGCATCGTCGCCGATTCGCTCGATGCCACGCGTGAAATGCTGCGCCGCGCCGCCGCCGAGTGCGACGTGATCGTGACGAGCGGCGGCGTTTCGGTGGGCGAGGCGGACTTCGTGAAGCCTGCCGTCGAGGCCGAGGGCGAGCTGCTCATGTGGAAGATCGCCATGAAGCCGGGGCGGCCGCTTGCGTTCGGAAGAGTCGGAAAGGCCGCCTTTCTCGGCTTGCCCGGGAATCCCGTGTCGAGCTTCGTGACGTTTTTGATATTTGTCCGGCCGTTCCTGCTCAGGACGCAAGGAATCATCGACGTGCAACCCCACGCGATTGCAGCGCGCGCCGATTTCGATTGGCTGGACCCTGATCCCCGCCGCGAGTATCTGCGCGTAAAATGGAACGCGCGCGGGGGACTCGATCTCTATCCCACGCAGGATTCGGCCGTGCTGATGTCCACGGCGTGGGCCGACGGCCTGATCGACAACCCGGCGAACCATCCGATCCGCGCCGGCGAGACGGTGAAGTTCATTCCGTATTCGGAGCTGTATCGATGAAAGTCAAGGTTCTCTATTTCGCGGGCCTGCGCGAGCGACTCGGCAAATCCGGCGAGGAACTCGATGTTTCGCCGGCGGTTACGACGGTCGCGGGCTTGCGCACGCTGCTAATGGCCCGCGGCGGCGCTTGGCAGACGGCGCTCGCCCAGGGCAAGGCCCTGCGCGTCGCAGTCAACCAGGAACTGGCGCAGCCGACGACGCCGGTGAAGCCGGGCGATGAAGTCGCGTTTTTTCCTCCGGTGACCGGGGGCTGAAGTGCCGGTGCGCATTCAAACTCAGGATTTCGACGCCGGCGCCGAGATCGCGGCGCTGCGGCGGGGCAATCCGAAGATAGGCGCGGTGGCGAGCTTCATCGGCGTGTGCCGTGACGCAAACGACGGCGACGCGGTGACGAAGATGACACTCGAGCACTATCCCGGCATGACCGAGAAGGCGCTCGAGAAAATTGTCGCCGAGGCGAAGCAACGATGGAACGTGATGGAGGCGCTCGTGGTACATCGCGTCGGTGAGTTCAAGCCGAGCGACCAGATCGTGCTCGTCGTCGTCACCGGCGCGCATCGAGGCGAGGCCTTCGCGGCCTGCGAATTCATCATGGACTACCTGAAGACGCGGGCACCGTTCTGGAAGAAGGAGGAGACTCCCCAAGGCGCGCGCTGGGTCGAGGCGCGAGCCTCCGACGACGAGGCCGCGCAGCGCTGGGAGCCGCCCAAGTCGAGCGCCGCCTGAGCGCCGGCGTTTACGCGCGCCCCCCGGGCGGCTATCATGGCCGCGTTTCAGGGAGATGGCATACCTCCCCTAACCGCCGCAAGGCTGATGATGCCTACGTGACACGCCGGAGAGCGTTGACGCAGGTGTCTGCTCTCACCTCCGTCGTGTTTCAAAAAATGCGGAACGGAGGTTCTCAATGACCGAAATCTGGGCTTTGGCGGCGCTCTGGCTCGCGCTCGCTTTGCTCGCGGCGCTGCTTTCGATCTGGTTCAAAGTCGCCAATGCGCTCTCCGAGATCGCCGTCGGCACCGTCGCGCAGCTCATCCTCGGCGCGGCCTTCGGTGCCGCGTTTCTCGGAGCGGATCATCTCTGGGTCAAGTTCCTTGCCGGTACCGGTGCGATCGTGCTCACTTTCCTCGCCGGAGCGGAACTGGACCCGGAGGTTTTCAGGCGCAAATGGAAGGAGGCGACGGCAATAGGATTGATCAGCTTCTTCGCGCCGTTTCTCGGCTGCGCGGCGGCGGCCCGCTGGGGGCTCGGCTGGAGCGTCGAGGCGAGCTGGCTCGCAGGGGTGGCGATGTCCACGACCTCGGTCGCGGTCGTCTACGCGGTGATGATCGAGTTTGGCTTCAACGCAACGGAATACGGCAAGACAGTACTGGCGGCTTGCTTCATCACCGATCTCGGAACGGTCGTCGCGCTCGGATTGATCTTCGCGCCGTTCACGCTGAAAACGCTGCTCTTCGTCGGAGGGCTCGCCGCAGCGGCGCTGGCGCTCCCGTGGCTGACGCCGCGCTTTTTCCGGCGCTTCGGCGGCCGGCCCTCGGAGCTCGAAACAAAGTTCCTGCTGCTGTTCCTCTTCGGGCTCGGCGCGCTTGCCGGCTGGGCTGACAGCGAGGCCGTGCTGCCCGCCTACGTACTGGGCATGATGCTTGCCGGGACGGTCGGCAAGGACCACGTGCTGGTGCGGCGCTTACGCACGCTCACCTTCGGTTTTCTGACGCCCTTCTACTTCATTCGGGCCGGCTCGTTCGTCGCAGTGCCTGCTCTGATCGCGGCGCCCGGCGCGTTTCTCCTGATGCTCGCCGTCAAGGTGGTGACCAAGATTGCAGGCGTCTATCCCGTAACGCAGACGTTTCGCTCGCCGCCGAAAGAAGGAATGTACACGACGCTGCTGATGTCGACCGGTCTGACCTTCGGGACCATCTCCTCGCTGTTCGGCCTGTCGCACGGCATCGTCACCCAGGCACAGTACTCGGCTTTGGTCGCCGCCGTGATAGCGAGCGCGGTTGTGCCGACGCTGATCGCCAATATCTGGTTTCTTCCGCATCATCTGCTGAAAGTGGACGGGGTGGAAGACAAACAGGCCGCATCGGGTCAGCCTTCTGCGTCGCGAACACCGCGGAGCTGGTGATGTACAAAAAAATCCTTGTCGGCTACGACGGGTCGGAGTCCGGCAAAAAGGCGTTCGAAGCCGCGCTTGAACTCGCCGCGACTCACGGCGCTGAATTGTACGTGCTCACGGTCTGCCGGCCCCCTGAGATCGGAGATGACGTCGAGACCGAGGCGGTGATCGAGAACTCGCGTCGGTATCATCGGGGTTTGCTCGCCGAATTGAAACCGGCCATCGCCGCGAAGGGCGTCAAAGCGCGCCTCGAAGTCGTGGTGGGCCATCCCGCAGAGCAGATCATTTACGACGCCGACCGACACGGAGTGGACCTCGTCGTCGTAGGCGATCGCGGCCGCTCGAAATTCACGCGCTGGCTGCTCGGCTCCGTGTCGAAGCAGGTCGTGCAATACGCGGGCCGACCGGTCATGGTGGTGCGTTGAACCGATGGCGATTTAGGCCGCCGTTCCAGGCTGGCAAACGCTCGTCTACTAACCTCGCCCGGCCAGGCGGAGGTTCGCCTGGGTAAGGCGCTCGATGAGCACGCGCATGAACGCCTTGTTGAATCCGACCTGGCAGGCGTCGGTCGCCACGCGCAGCGCGTCCGCCTTGATCTCGATCACCGTGACCTCGCCCAGCGCGGTGATGGTCGTGGTGCGGCGTCCCATGCGGCCGGTGAAGTACAGGATCTCGCCGAAGCAGCCGCCGGGCTTGATGACGTTGAGCTGCTTGCCGAGAAGCGTCACGCCGACTTCGCCGCCGATCAGGAGGAAGAAGCTGTCGCCCTGATCGGCCTCCCGGATGATGACGGTTCCCGATGCGATGGTCTTCCAGCTGCCGATGCGCACCACCTCCCAGAGCGCGACGTCGTCGAAGTCCTCGAAGAAGGGCATATCCCGGAGTCCGTTGAACTTCTCGGAATCGGAGACCGACGCGCCGGAAAGGCGCAGCGTGGTGAAGGCCTGGCTCAGGTCCTTGCCGAAATCGAGCCAGGTCTTGTAGCGCGCGGCGGTGTTCTTTTCGATCGCCTTCATCACGATCTCATCGAGCAGCGGCGGCAGGTCGGGGCGCAGGGTGGCGGGCCGCGCCGGAGGCGTGTTGAGAATCGCGTAGCTCAAGCCCGCCTGGGTATTGGCCTCGTAGGGCAGCCGGCCGGTAAGCAGCCGGTACATCACCACGCCCAGAGAGTAGATATCGGTCTGGTGGGTCACGTCCTCCGTGCGAATCTGCTCGGGGGACATGTACGCGGGCGAGCCGACCCCGGTGAGCTGGGTCGTTTCCTGGCCGTGCCGCTGCTGGAACGAGGCTCCGAAGTCGCTTACCTTGGTGTCGCCGTTCTTCGAGAGCAGGATATTGCCGGGCTTGATGTCGCGGTGTATCACCCCGTGCTGGAATGCGTACTCGAGCGCGCGTATGCATTTGAAGATGATCTCGACGACCTTGTTGAGGGGCAGCAGGTTGGTGACATCCGCGTGCGCCTCGAGCGTCGTGCCCGGCACGAATTCCATCACCAGGTAGCTGTGCTCGGGCTCGACCACCGCGTCGAGAATCTCGACGATGTGCGGATGGCTGAGCTTGCCGGCGAGCGCCGCCTCGGCGAGGAACGCCTTGTGCATCATGCGCTCGGTCTGCGCATTGATGTTCTCGTCGAACAGGAACACCTTGATCGCGACTTCCCGGTCGGCGAAGGTATCGCGCGCGAGGTAGACGCGGCTGGTCGCTCCGCTGCCGATCTCGCGAACGACCGGATATTTCCCCAGGTGCTCCAGGAGCTCGAACTTCATCGCCATGTCGTGCGGGCCTTCCGGTGCGAACGCGGCAAGTTTAGCAGCGCCCGATGCTTTGCTCCGCGGACCGGCGCCCGCTTGGTGCGGCCGGACAGGTGAAAGCGTTTCCGGGTCAGCCGGGGATGAATCGGCCGTCGCGCTCGATGCGCTGCAGGCGGCGTTCCAGGTCCGCGAGATCCGATGAACGCGCGAGGTAATCCTCGAGCGCCCTTCTGCGCGGGTGCTGGAGCGCGCGGTCCAGCCAATCGGCGATCCTCAAAAGCAATGCGCGCACCGCGCCCGTGCGGAGCTTGGGGCTATCTGGCTGGGTGTGGAGATGATTCTCGCTTTGCGAGAGTACTTCGGATGGGAATTGCACGGGGCTCGGGTGAATGTAGCCGTCGCCTTCGTACATGGGGAAGCGGTTCTTGAAGTCCATGATTCTGTGTCCTCAGTTTATGGTGCAGTGCACATAAGCAATATAGGCTCGCGACAGGTCAAAATCAAGTAGCATTTTAAAATCATTGCAGTATTTAACACATTTGAAACGAAAAGGACGTTATTGCGTCGCAGTATTTTTGAAGACCGACGGTCGACATTTCCAGTAAGGCCCGCGTGCTGGAGCCTTGAAAACCGCCCCGATTACCCCACCTCCAAATCAACTGAAAGTCCCGGGATGGACGCGAGATGCGTTTTGACAAACTGACGACCAAGTTCCAGCAGGCGCTCGCCGATGCTCAAAGCATCGCCGTAGGGCAGGACCAGCAGTTCATCGAGCCGCTGCACCTGCTGGTCGCGCTGCTCCAGCAGGAAGACGGCTCGGCCGCCTCCCTGCTTTCGCGCGCGGCAGTCAACGTGCCGCGGCTGCGCGAGGCGGCGAAGCAGGCGATATCGCGGCTGCCCAAGGTCGAAGGCCACGGCGGAGAGGTCCAGATCTCGCGCGAGCTGAACGGTCTTCTCAATCTCACCGACAAGGAGGCGCAAAGGCGGGGCGACCAGTTCATCTCCTCGGAGCTTTTCCTCCTCGCGCTGGCGGAAGACAAGGGCGAGGCGGGCCGGCTGCTGAAGGAGAACGGAGGGAGCCGGAAAGCGATCGAACGGGCGATCGAGGCGCTGCGCGGCGGCGAATCGGTGGCGAGCCCCGAAGCCGAGGGGCAGCGCGAGGCGCTGAAGAAGTACACGCTCGACCTGACCGAGCGCGCCCGCGCGGGCAAGCTCGATCCGGTGATCGGCCGCGATGACGAGATCCGCCGCGTGATCCAGATCCTGCAGCGGCGCACCAAGAACAACCCGGTTCTGATCGGCGAGCCCGGGGTGGGCAAGACGGCGATCGTGGAAGGCCTTGCGCAGCGCATCGTCAACGGCGAAGTGCCCGAAACGCTCAAGAACAAGCGGGTGCTCTCGCTCGACATGGCGGCGCTCCTTGCCGGGGCCAAGTACCGGGGCGAATTCGAGGAGCGCCTGAAATCAGTCCTGAAGGAGCTGGCGCAGGACGAAGGCCGCACCATCGTCTTCATCGACGAGCTGCACACCATGGTCGGCGCCGGCAGGGCCGAGGGCGCCATCGACGCCGGCAACATGCTCAAGCCCGCGCTCGCGCGCGGCGAGCTGCACTGCGTCGGCGCGACCACGCTCGACGAATACCGCAAATACATAGAGAAAGATGCGGCGCTCGAGCGCCGCTTTCAGAAGGTTCTGGTGGACGAGCCTTCGGTGGAGGCGACCATCGCGATCCTGCGCGGCCTGCAGGAAAAGTACGAAGTGCACCACGGGGTCGACATCACCGACCCGGCGATCGTCGCCGCGGCCGAGCTCTCTCACCGCTATATCACCGACCGGTTCCTACCCGACAAGGCGATCGACCTCATCGACGAGGCGGCGGCGCGCATCAAGATGGAGATCGACTCCAAGCCCGAGGCCATGGACCGGCTCGACCGGCGCCTCATCCAGCTCAAGATCGAGCGCGAAGCGATAAAGAAAGAGAAGGACGACGCTTCACAGAAGCGCCTGGCGCTGATCGAGACCGAAATCGAGAAGCTCGAGCGCGAATACGCCGACCTCGAGGAGGTGTGGAAGGCGGAAAAGTCGCAGGTCGCCGGCTCCCAGCACGTGAAAGAAGAACTGGAGAAGCTCAAGCTCGAAATGGAGGCCGCCAAGAGGAAGGGTGACTGGCAGAAGGTGTCCGAGCTCCAGTACGGCCGCATCCCCCAGCTCGAAGCGCAGCTGAAAAAGGCCGAGAAGGCGCCTTCGAAGGAGGAGAAACCGAAGCTGCTCCGCACCCAGGTCGGGGCGGAAGAGATCGCCGAAGTCGTGTCGCGCGCGACCGGCATCCCGGTCTCGAAGATGATGCAGGGCGAGCGCGACAAGCTGCTCGCGATGGAGGACAAGCTCCACGAGCGGGTCGTCGGCCAGGACGAGGCCGTGCACCTCGTGGCGGACGCCATCCGCCGCTCGCGCGCCGGGCTATCCGATCCCAACCGTCCCTACGGCAGTTTCCTTTTCCTCGGCCCCACGGGCGTGGGCAAGACCGAGTTGTGCAAGGCGCTCGCCGCGTTCCTGTTCGACTCGGAAGACCACCTCATCCGCGTCGACATGTCGGAGTTCATGGAAAAGCACTCGGTCGCGCGGCTGATCGGCGCGCCGCCCGGCTACGTCGGCTACGAGGAAGGCGGGCACCTCACCGAGACGGTACGCAGAAAACCCTACAGCGTGATCCTGCTCGACGAGATCGAGAAGGCGCACCCGGACGTGTTCAACGTGCTGCTGCAGGTGCTCGACGACGGCCGCATGACCGACGGCCAGGGCCGCACCGTGGACTTCAAGAACACGGTGGTGGTGATGACCTCCAACCTCGGCTCGCACATGATCCAGCAGATGCAGGGCGACGACCCCGGCCTCATCAAGACGGCGGTCATGGCCGAGGTGAAGACGCAGTTCCGGCCGGAGTTCGTCAACCGCATCGACGAGATCGTCGTGTTCCACGCGCTCGACGAGAAGCACATCCGGAATATCGCGAAGATCCAGCTGCGCTACCTTGAGGAGCGGCTGGCGAAGCTCGAGATGAAGCTCGAAGTCGCCGAAAACGCGCTCGCCCAGCTCGCAAAGGCCGGCTTCGATCCGGTCTACGGCGCGCGGCCGCTCAAGCGCGCCATCCAGCAGACCATCGAGAATCCGCTCGCGAAGCGGATTCTCGAAGGCGGGTTCGCGGCGAAGGACTTGATCCGAGTCGAATACCGCAACGGCGCGATGCAATTCGAGCGCGCCGCGGACAAGCCCGCGCAAAAAGCGGTTGCCGCCCGCTAGGCGACCGGCGGCGCCTGGCGCAGAATCCCACATTTGCCGGATCGTGACTGCCTGCTATCGGGAGGTCGATTCATGTACGTCGCCAGCACCAAGCGCCTGACGCATGCCGGAGCGAGAAAAATAGCCGAAACGGCGATCGGCAAGGCTCAACAAGCCGGAATCGCGATCTCGGTCGCGATTGCCGACTCGGGCGGCCATCTCATCGTGCTCGAGCGCATGGACGGAGGCCGCTTTCATTCCCTGCATTCGGCCACCACCAAGGCCGTCTGCGCCGCCTCGAACAAGCGGCCCACCTCGTCTCATGGTGCTCAGGGGCAGCCGCTCGATCTGGCCCACGCGCTCGGCCTCGCGCTCGCGGCGGGGCCCGAGCGCTGGACCGCGATGGAAGGCGGTTGCCCGGTGATGGTGGAGGGCGAATGCATCGGCGGAGTCGGCGTGAGCGGCGCCGACTGGGCCACCGATGAGCGGATCGCGCGCGAGGCAGTCGAATCGATCGGTGCAAGTCTGAAGTGACGCCCATGGCGTTCGAACCTCTGCGGGTCGCCTGCATCGGCATGGGCTGGTGGTCGGACGTGCTCGCCGACGCTATCCTGCGCTCCGGCAAGCTCAAGATCGTCGCCTGCTACACGCGCTCGGAGGAAAAGCGGCGGGCATTCGCCGGGAAATACCGGTGCAGGGCGGCGCCGAGCTACGAGGCTATCCTCGACGATCGCGCAATCGAGGCGATCATCAACACCACGCCGAACGACTCGCATCTGGAAACAACTCGCGCCGCGGCTGCAGCCGGCAAGCACGTGTTTCTCGACAAGCCGATCGCCAACACCGTCATCGACGCGCGCGCCATCACCGACGCCTGCCGCAAGGCCGGGGTCGTGCTCGCGCTGGGATATCAGCGCCGCCGCGAGAGCCACTTCCGGTGGATCCGGCAGAGAATCGACGAAGGTGCGTTCGGCAGGCTCGTCAACGCCGAAGCAAACATCAGCCGCGACCGGCTCGGCAAAATCGATCTTAACTCCTGGCGCTACACCGCCGCCGGCATGCCCGGCGGCGTGATGCTGCAGATCGGCATCCACTATACCGACGTGCTCGAGTACCTCCTCGGGCCGATCAAGGCGGTGGAGGGCAGGCTCGCGCGGCTCGTTCTTCCCGGGGACAACCCCGACGTCGCGAGCCTCGTTCTGGAGCACGAGAACGGCGCGCTCTCGACGCTCAACGCGAGCTACGCCTCCGCTTCCGAATATTACTTGATGAATATCTATGGCAAGGAGGCGAGCGCGTATTACGATTTGCACCAGGGCTTGCGGCTCCTGAAGCGAGGCAGCGACAGGCCCAGTCCCGTCCCTTGCGCGAAAAACGACGCTTTCGTCGAGGAGCTCGAGGAATTCGCCGCGGCGGCCCGCGGGGAAGGCAGACCCGAGATGGACGGGGAACGCGCCACGGCGTCGCTCGCGGTCATCCGCGCCGGAATCCTGTCCGCGCGCGAGGGGCGTCGCGTCGAAGTTGCAGAAGTCCTGACCAAAGATTGAAACGCGCAGGAGGAATTCATGAGAGCATGGATGAAGATTCCAGCGGTGGTTTGCGGCGCGGCCGCTCTGGCTGCAACCGTCGAAGCGCAAGAACCGCAATTTCCGCAAAAGAGCGCGATCGAGATCACCGTGCTTTTTCCGGCCGGCTCCTCGGCCGACGTCACCGCGCGGCTGCTCGCCGACGGGATGTCGAAGCAGCTCGGCGCCAAGGTGATCGTGGTCAACCGCCCGGGAGCCGGGGGCGCGATCGGTTACAAGCACGTCGCTGCCCAGAAGCCGGACGGCTATTCGCTGGTTTGGAATTCCAACTCGGTTTCCACGACCTACCATTCCGGAATGATGCCGTTTGATTACCACGCGTTCGACGCGGTGGCGCGGGTGCTGGTCGAGTCGCCGGTAGTCGCGGTGCGCGGCGACTCGAAGTGGAAATCGCTCGCTGAGCTCATCGCCGAGGCGAAATCGCGACCCAGGCAGATCACCGTCGGAAATTCCGGAATCGGCAGCCACACCCATATTTCCTCGGTCGCGCTGTTCAAGGCTGCCGGAGCCGAAGTCGTGGACGTCCCCTTCGGCGCCGCCCAGGTCGTGCCCAGTCTCTTGGGCGGACAGGTGGAGGTCGTGGTGCAGCTGCCCGCGGCGCTGTCCGGCTACGTGAAAACGGGCCAGGTGCGCCTGCTCGCCGCGCTCACCTCCGGCCGCGATCCGGCGCTCTCCGATGTGCCCACCGCGCGCGAGCAGGGGTTCGACGTTTCGCTCGAAGCCTGGCGCGGCATCGCCGCGCCCAGAGGCACGCCCAAGCCGGCCGTCGCGATGCTCGAGGCGGCGATCCGGAAAACCGCGGAAAGCCCCGACTTCGTCCAGGCGAGCGGGAGGCTCGGGGTGCGTCCCGCATTCATGCCCGCGGAGGAATTCGGCGTGCTGATAGCGAAGGAAGATGCGGAGCTGGCGCGCATCATGCAGCTCATCGGTCTGAAGAAGTAAGCCTGGGACGAGACTGACCGGCGGGCCCGGCATCGGCGCGAATGGCGCTCGCCCGCCGCACCATGTCCTGCCACAGTTTGGAAGTGTCCTTCCGGAACACCGTATCGGCGTCGGCGTCGACGACCAGCCAGTCGCCGCGCTCGAGCTCTCCTCGCAGCTGGCCCGGCGCCCAGCCCGAGTAGCCCGAAAAGAAACGAATGCGGGGCGGCGGGCTGTTGAGCAGCGCATCGATGGTGCCCGGCTGCAACGCGAGGTACAGTCCCGGGAGCATGGTGACGGCTTCACCGGCAAGCCTCTCGGCCCGAAACACCGCGAACAGGCCCTGCTGCGCTACCGGTCCGCCGAAGAATATCGGCTCGGTAAAGGACTTGAAACGCTCGCTCGGCAGCAGCTCGGCGAGCGAGCGGTCGGTGGGGCGGTTGATGATCACGCCGGTCGCCTGCCCGCGCTCGTCCTGGGTCACCAGCACCACGGATTCCCGGAAGTTCGGGTCGGGCATTCCCGGTCTCGCGACTAGGAAAAACGTGTTGGAAGAGCCCTGCGCGCAAACTGCGGCGGCGAGGAACCAGGCGGGGAGAGCGAGAAGCGCCGCACGCCGGGACGGCTTCATCCGGAGCGGTCTCCAGCGCTAATGGAAGTGAGTTCCGGCGATGACGCTGCGGCGTTCGGGCGTCCAGGCGGTGACCGAGCGCGCGCGCCGCAGCAGTTCTTCCCAGAGCCTTCCCGGGTCTTTGCGGAAGACAAGCTCCGGGTCCGCGTCGAGCACGTACCATAGCCCGCGGTCGACCTCCTGGCTCAGCTCGCCGGGCCTCCAGGCTACGTAACCCACGTAGTAGCGCGCCTCGTTGGGCGTCTGCTCGATGATGTGGTCGACCACCGCGCCCTGGGTCGCGAGGAACAGCTCCTTCATGATCTGGATCGATCCGGGGCCCGGCGTGTGGTCGATGTGGACCACCGCAAAAATCGCCTGGCGCAGCATCGGCCCGCCGAAGTACACCGGGTCGCGCACCAGCTTGGAGGGGCTGTGCTCCGGGAACAGGCTCGCGAGCGAGCGTCCCGTCGGTCGATTGATGATGACGCCGACGTGCCGGTTGTTCTCCACGGGAACGGCGAGCAGCACGGCTCCCCGGTAATCGGGGTCGACCAGGCGCGGCGCCGCTACCAGGGTGACGGCGCCGGTCGGGTCGTTTTCCTGGGAATGGGCGCGCAGGACCGGAACCATTCCCAAGCCGAGCATGAGCAGTGCGGCGACGCGGCGCATCGATTTCTCCATCCGATTCATTTTCTCCGAAGTTTAGCCGAAGAACGGAATCTTGGTGGCGCTGCAAGCTGCGCGCGGCGAAAACAGCCGGCCAGGTGATCGTTGACCACGCCGACCGCCTGCATGAAGGCATAGACGATGGTCGAACCGACGAAACGGAAGCCGCGCCGCTTCAGGTCCTTGCCGAGCGCGTCGGATACCGGCGTGCGCGCCGGCACCTGTTTCATGCTGCGCAGGCGACTCTGCAGCGGATGCCCGCCCACGAAACCCCAGAGATAAGCATCGAACGAGCCGAATTCCCGCCGGACTTCGAGGAACGCGCGGGCGTTGCCGATCGCCGATTCGATCTTGAGACGGTTGCGCACGATCCCGGCGTCGGCCAGCAGCTTCCTGACCTCGCGTGCGCCGAAGCGCGCGACCTTTTCGGGATCGAATCGGGCGAACGCCCTGCGATAGTTGTCCCGCTTGTTGAGGATCGTCGACCAGGACAAGCCGGCCTGGGCGCCTTCGAGGACCAGGAACTCGAACAGCCGCCGATCGTCGTGGACCGGCACCCCCCATTCCTCGTCGTGGTAGCGGAGATAGCGCTCGCTGCCCAGGCACCATGGGCAGCGGCGTTTGG
>WNFH01001860.1_pt1 | contig 14496 bp, 16 predicted proteins | sample 5400411 | NCBI WGS metagenome assembly WNFH01 (sample SAMN13153347, study PRJNA577476) | soil metagenome | isolation source: 200 cm saprolite under Douglas fir tree site 2 hole 3 | place: USA:California | collected 2015-04-18
AGGCTTTTGGCGATGTCACCGCCGTTGACCACCGACACGTCACCGGCCTTGATGCCAGCGGCCGGGTTGGCCACGTTCCAGTGCTGGATGGCGATGCGCTGCGCGCGGATGGCGCTGAACGGGCCCTGGTTGGTAAGCTGCGAGGTCGGCAAGCCGTTGTACAGGATGGCAGCGGGCCCACTGCCGTAGCGCGCCGCGATAGCCGCATCAGCGTTCAGCAGGCCTAAGCGAGCGGCCTGGATCTGGTCGGGCGTCTTGCCGGCGTCGAAGGACGGATCGAGCTGGGGCGGGATCTGGAACTGCTGCTGCAGCGCCGCATCCATGCCCATGTCGTGCAGCTTGTCGAAGGCATTGACGAAGTAGACCTGCGGCGGGCTGACGTCCGGCCGCCACTGCAGGATGACCTTCTGTGTGGCTTGCGCGAAAAAGCCGTCCAGCAGGAAGCGCCGCGACACGGGATAGCCGAGCTTATCCACACCGCCCAGGCGCTTGAACTCGGACCAGAAGCCGATGCCGCCCTCATCGGTGATGCGATAGCCCCATTGCGGGCCGGCGTTGCTGTTGGTTTGCGTGTAGAAATGGCCGCCCGGGACGTCCTGATCGGCTGAGCTGGTTTGGGCGCTAGCCAGTGGCAGGGTTAGCGCAGCCAAAACGACCGCGATCAGCCCGGCGATGATTCCATAGCGAAATGATGTGCGCATGCTTGTTCTCCCAGGTAGTGAACCAACCAGGAAGAGTATTGAGTGCGCGCCGCCCAGTTGTCAATCGCGGGTCGGTGAAGGACCTCGCCAGGCGGTGAGATGCGGCGAAGCCATCGCGCGAGTCGACCCCAAAGCGCGGGGCAAGACCAGCAACGAGCAGCACGAATAGCAGCACAGCCAGCCAGACGAGATCATCCACAGATTCATCTTCTGCCAGATCACCAATATCCGAAAGTGGCAGAAATGCCAATGTGTGGTAGCTTTCTGCCATGGCTCCCATCACTACCGTCGCCGCGCTGGCATTTGAGCAGGTCGCGCCCTTCGAGCTGGCCGTCGCGTGCGAGGTGTTCGGCGTCGACCGCAGCGACATGGACCTGCCCAACTACGACTTCTTCGTGTGCGCCATGGATCAACCGCCGCTCCAGGTAAAGGGCAACCTGTTCACGATCAACACGCCGTACCGTGTGGAGGACTTGGAGCGCGCGGGCACGATAGTGGTACCGGCCACCTCGCCCGTGGTCCACCAGCGGCCGGCGGAGCACGTGTTGGAGGCGCTGCGGAGCGCGCACGACCGGGGCGCGCGCATCCTGTCCGTTTGCTCCGGCGCGTTCGTGCTCGCGGCCGCGGGCTTGCTCGACGGCAGACGGGCCACCACCCACTGGATGTATGCCGCCGAGCTGGCGCGCCAGTATCCAAAGGTGAAGGTCGATCCCAAGGTCCTGTACGTGGGCGAAGACAACATCTACACCTCGGCCGGAACAGCGGCGGGGATCGACCTGTGTCTGCACATCGTGCGGCTCGACTACGGGGCCGAAGTGGCCAATATGTTCGCGCGGCGGATGGTCGTTCCGCCGCATCGCGACGGCGGGCAAGCCCAGTACGTGGACCTGCCGGTGCCAGCCACGCCCGAGGACCACGACCTCAGCGCCACTCTGAGCTGGATGCGGCACGGCCTGGAGCAGGAGCTGGCCGTGCCCGAGCTGGCCCGGCGAGCTCACATGAGCCCGCGGACATTCGCGCGGCGCTTCGTGGCCGCGACGGGGACGACACCACACAAGTGGCTGCTAAGCCAGCGCATCCTGCGTGCCCAGCAGCTGCTGGAGAGCACCGATCTGCCGGTCGAGCTGGTGGCGGAACGCTCCGGTTTGGGATCGGCGGCCACGCTGCGCCAGCACTTCCAGCGCCAGCTCGATACTTCGCCGCAGGCCTACCGGCGCACCTTCAAGCGCAGCGCCTGAAGGGGCCGAAAGCAGCTACTGCTTGGGCGGTTCCTGGAACTCCCAGGTATGGCCGTCGGGATCTTTGATGAACAGCTGGGCGCTGGGCACGATAGCACCGGCGGGCAGCTCTTGCCAGTCAATGCCCAGCTGGCGCAGGTGCTGTCGAAACACCTCCAGATCTTGGACCAGCCAGGCAGTGTGGCGGCCGGTGGGCGAGATCTTGGCCTCGGGGCCGGGGCGGTACTGCTTGTCCGTCTGGATCAGGTGGAACTGGACCGTGTCCCTGTCGTCGGCCAGCCAGTAGCCGGGGCCGATGACGCTGGGCCGCGGCAGCACTTTGAGGCCCAGCACCTCGGTGTAGAACTTGAGCGAGGCGTCCGCGTCTTGCACCGGGATGCCTTCGTGGATGGAGCCCTGGAACACGGGTCCGTGCTTGGTCGCTTGCGACCGCGGTGAGGCAATAGCCACGCGCGTCTCCTCGTCTTTTGCTGCAATGCTAGCCCGTGCTAGACTTTGCCCTGCTGTCTCTGCGATGGAGGCGGCTCCGGACACTCCTGGTCGCTCTCTCTCCCGAACATCCGACCCTCGCACAAGCGTCAACCAGCTCCTGCTCTTTGGGGTTGACCGCGTAACCCGCGTCCGTCTATAGTGCCAGGCAAGCTGGCGACGTGGAGCTGCTCCGCTTCGCCGCTGAATTCGTTCGGCGAAGGAGCCTCATGAAGTCACCTCAGTCTCTCTTGGCTGTCCATTCGCGCGTGGCCGCGCTGTGCGCAGGCGCCGCACTCCTGGCCGCCTGCGGCAGCACGAGCGCGCCGGCCAGCCCGGCTCCAGCCTCCACGCCCACGGCGTCCAAACCGGCCGCCTCGGCGGCGCAGCCTGCCTCGCTCGCAGCGTCGGCATCAGCGGCGGCAAAGCCCGCAGCATCGGCATCGGCGAAGCCCTCGGCTTCAGCTGAGGCCAAGCCTGCTGCTTCGGGCTCCGCACAAGCCGCCGCTCTCCCAGCCAAGCTCGACGTTGTGAAGCTGGGCGAGGGCATCTACGGCATCCAAGCGGTGAAATACGGCATGAACACGGGCTTCGTGGTCGGAGACGATGGGGTCATGACGTTCGCCTGTAATCCCGCCGATTCGTGGGACCTGCGCTTCGCCGCCATCAGGTCGGTCACCGATAAACCGATCAAATGGCACGTGAACGGCCACACCGCGAGTGACGATGTGGGCTGCAACCCCGATTTCAAGAAGATGGGCGCCACGATCTATGGATCGGTGAAGATGAAGGAGGACTACGAGGCGTTGTGGCCCGACATGCTGCGGGCTCAACTCAACACGCCGGCCGGCCGCCAAATATATCTGAACCGGTCCACGCCCACTCCCCCGGATGTGACCTTTGCGGACGAGCAGGTGCTGAACCTCGGCAAAGGGCGCGAGGCGCACCTCATATACATGGGCAAAGGCCACACCATTGGTGACGCCATCGCCTGGATGCCCGAGCAGAAGGTCATGTTCAGCGCGGACCTGACCTTTAACAAGGGACACGCCACGGCGACGCGCGGGGATTCCATCAACTGGCAGAAGATCTTGGACCGCATGATTGGCATGGCGCCGAACGCGGTCGTCACCGGCCACGGCGCCATCACCACCAGTGCTGCCGACAGCAAAGAGGTGATGCAGAACCTGTCGACGTACTTCACGTACATGCGAAATCAGGTGAAGACGCTGGCCGACAAGGGCAAGACGGTCGAAGACATCAAGAAGGAAATCGATCTCGGCCCGTACAAGGACTATCCCGCGCCCACGGCAGATGCCATTCCCGGCTCGATTGAGGAGTATTACCGCGAGGTCGGAGGCAAATAAGGAGCAGGCCGCTTCACTTCTGGCGATGCCTGTGCGCTGGACAGCGCTGGCATTGGCTCTGGCGCTCGTCGCCTGCGGCGGGGGCCAACCTACGGCCCGACCGGCGGCGAGTGGCTCTGGGACGTTGGTCATCGAGCGGGGCGACAACCTGCTGCTGATCCGGCCGGACGGGTTCGACGCCGGCCAGGTGACGCACCAGGCGCCGGGCACTTTCGCCAATAACCCCGCTTTCTCCCCGGATGGCGCGCTGCTGGCCTACGCGCACCACCTAACGCCCAACGGGCAGGACTTCGGCGGCGCCGAAATCCACCTGATTAAAGAGGACGGCAGCGATCATCGCATGCTGGTGCCCTTCAAGCAGCCGGGCGAGCGTGCCGAGAACCCGGTGTGGTCGGCCGATGGCAAAAGCATCTACTTTGCCCACGACATCCCGATCTTCGACCAGGCCAAGCAGTACACGGGCGACACGCTGACCATCGAGAAGGTGGACGTGGCGAGTGGCGCGCGCGAGGTCGTGACCAAGGACGCCATTTTCCCGGCAGCGGCATCCACGGGCGATCTGGCCTGGGTGAACTTCACCCTGAGCGACTCGAGTTTTCAGCTGGTATACGCACCGGCCGGTGGCACGCCGCGCACGCTGTTATCGGATCAGGATTTTCAGGCGGTGTACATACCCCGCTTCTCGCCGGATGGCAAGATGCTGCTGTTCGCCGGCTCGGGCCGGACCGACAGTAAGGTCGCGGCGCTAGGCCGGTCCCTGGCGCGCGCGCTGAACCCGCTGCTGCCCGAACCCGCACTGGCTCACGGCCTGCCTTGGGATCCATGGGTGATAGGCGTCGACGGCAAGGGCTTTCGGAAGGTGGCCGGCATCGGCCTCGACGAGCTGGGCATGGCCTGGAGTCCGGATGGCCATCAGATCGCCGCCGCCAACCTGGACGCAACCTATCGCATGAACGCTGATGGCAGCGGCTTCACCTACCTGCTCAAGACCGGCGACCCTGGCGGTATCGATTGGCGGCGGTAGTCCATTTTTGCTTAGCAACGCTTGCTAGACTGCTAAGCAAATGTCCACGGTGAAGGTCAGCGCCAAGAATCAGATCGCCGTCCCCGCGGCTGTGCGAAAGCGTTTAGGGATAAAGCCCGGTGACAGGCTTCGCATAGAGATCAAAGGGAAGAAGGCGATCCTCGAGCGCGAGGAACCTGTGGCGCGCCGCGACGTACTCACAGAGCTACTCGAACTCGCGCCTGAAATCTGGCAAGGCATCGACACCACAGCCTATATAGAAGAGCTCAGGAACGAGTGGTCACACCGCGAGCCCTAGTACAGCATCGGCTCGTCGGTCTCGACAGCACAGTGTTTGTATACGCGTTCGAGAATCATCCGGAATTTGGTCCAGCCTGCAGATCGCTACTCAGCTCCATCCAAATCGGCAGCACGCTGGCCATCGCGTCTACTCTGGTCTTGGGAGAGCTTCTGGTTCGACCTTTTCGCGACAACCGGCCGGACATCGCACGGCGATACACAGAGCTGCTGGCAGCGTATCCAAACCTGGAACAGATTCCCGCGGACGCCAACATTTGCGAGTCGGCAGCGCAGCTGCGGGCCCAATGGCCCGCATTACGACTGCCAGATGCAATTCATATTGCTACGGCGCTGTCGAAGCGCGCCACGGCTTTTGTGAGTAGCGACAAGCGCCTACCGGCCGTTGCTGGATTGACGATCCTTAGGCCGGCTTAGCTTTCGCGGACGAGGAGGTTCTCGGTGAGGGCTTCGAGGGTGTCGCGGTAGCGGGAGTGGATGCCCGTGAGGCACTCACGCGCCTGGCGGTTGACCTGCTCGGCGTAGGTGTAGGCCTGATCCACGGCGCTGCTGCGGCGGACCAGCTCGAGGGCCTCGAGCACGTCCTCCTCGCGGTCGGTTTTGGCCTCGAGGACGGCCACGATGGGCGCGGGGTTGATGCCGTCATTGAGGGCGTACAGGATTGGCAGGGTGGCCAGCCCCTGGCGAAGGTCGGTGCCCACAGCCTTGCCCAGCTTGGCCTCGTCGGCGGTGATGTCCAAGATGTCGTCGACCACCTGGAACACGAGCCCGATGTAATGGCCGAACTGGCGAAAGGCCAGCACCTCGGCTTCGGGACGGCCGCCGAGCAGCGCGCCGCCCTGGCAGGAGGTCGCCAGCAGGGTGGCGGTCTTCAGTTCGATGCGCCGCAGGTAGTCGTCGACGCTCACGTCGGCATGGCGAGCCGTCAGCAGCTCCCAGGTCTCGCCCTCACACACGCTGCCAATCGTCTCCGCGATGAGCGAGATCAGGCGACTGTCGTCCAGCTCGGCCAGGGTGGCGGCCACTTTGGCGAAGAAGAAATCGCCCACCAGCAGGGCGATGTTGTTGCCCCATTTGGCGTTGAGGGTCGGCAAACCGCGGCGCAGCGGCGCCTGGTCGAGCAAGTCGTCGTGGACGAGACTGGCGGTGTGGGTAAGCTCGACCGTGAGGCCCCACAAGATCAGCTTGTCCATCATGGCCGACTGGTTGTCGGCGGCCAGCAGGACAAGCGCCGGGCGGAGGCGCTTACCGGGGCTGCTCAGGATGTAGCCCGAGGTCTCTTCGACCAGATCCACCTTCGAATTGACAATCGACTGAAAACGCTCCTCGATCAGTCCGAGGTTTTGCCGGATTTCAGGAGGAAATTCGAAGGTGGGCAACGCTTGTCAGCGTAGCATGGCCCACACACGCAGTGCGTCATGTCCGCCGCAGGAGCGCCTGCCACTTCTCCCAGTGGGCCTTGGGCCTGGGGGCGAGCTTGGGCGGCGGGGGAGCGGGCGTGGGGGCATTGGTGACGACCACCGGCACGTCGCCGGGGCGCACCAGGCCCAAGCGCTCGCGCGCCTCTCGCTCGACAAAAGCGTCGCTGCTGGCTTCGGCCACCGCGGCCTTGAGGCGCGTGTTCTCGGCCCGCAGTCGGTCGATGTCGGCGCTGATGGACGCCACCTCGCGGTCGATACGCTGGCTGGTGATGAGCTCGCCCGAGAACGCGGCGGCAAAGTACAACGCGACGGTCAGGACGAGCAGCAGCAAGATCTGCATTGGCGAGATCCGCCGCAAGTAGCTCAGATTGGTCCTCCCCAGCAAGTTAGCACTGATTATGGTAAGCGATCAGGTAAACGCCAGCGCCAGCCGCGCCGTGACGCTCGGGTGAGGGCGGCTACACTATGAGCCGGTGGCACACGAGATTGAGCTCGAAACGCACGAGTTGCGCGAGAAATTCGATCAGCTGCGCGAGGAGCACGAGCGGGCGGGCGGGTTCAGCAGGTTCATCCAGCTGATCGCGCTGGCCACGGGGCTGATGGCGGTCCTGGCCGCGGTGGGCGCCCAGCAGGCGGCAAGCCTCTCAAATGAGGCGCTGCTTATCAGCAACCAATCGGTCCTGGCGCAGACGAAAGCCTCGGACACCTGGAACGAATACCAGGCCGACGGCATCAAGCGGCGGGTATTCGAGACCCAGGCGCTGGTGATGACCGGCAACAGCGCGGAATCGCAGCGGCTGGCCGGCGAAGCCAAGCGCGAGGCAGACAAGCAGCCCGACCTCATGAACGAGGCGCGGAAGCTCGAGAGCGAGCGCGAGGAGCTTTTGAATGAGGCCCACGTGAAGAACGCGATCCACGAGACATTTGCCCGATCGGTGGGGGCGCTGCAGATTGGCATCGCGCTGGCCTCCATCTCAGCGTTGACGCGCCGGCGCGAGCTGTTCTTACTGGGCTCCGGCTTCGGCCTCATCGGCGCAGGGCTGCTGGGCTATGGCTTCAGCGGAGGTGCGTTATAGGTGCCGGTCTACGAGTACCGCTGCTCCGACTGCCGCAAGCGCGCGAGCATCCTATTCCGATCGTTTAGCGACATCAGCGAACCGGTGTGCCCGCACTGCGGCTCGAACAACCTGGCCAAGCTGGTGTCCCGCGTGGCGACTATCCGGTCGGAGGAAGACCGGCTGGAGTCGCTGGCGGACCCGAGCTCCCTGTCGGGCATCGACGAGGACGATCCGAAGAGCGTGGCCGCTTGGGCACGCAAGATGGGATCGGAGCTGGGCGAGGACCTGGGCGACGAGTTCGATGAGATGGTGGATGCTATGGAGAGCGGCGAGGATCCGTCGATGGGTGACGGCGGCGGGGAACTGGGGGGCGACGACTTCTAGGGTGCGAATGTGCCGTGGAACTGCTCGTCGGCCTTATAGGACGAGCGCACCAGCGGGCCTGAGGCCACGAAAGTGAAGCCTCTGGCGCGGGCAATCTGGCCCAGCTCGGCGAACGCCTCCGGGTGGACGTACTCGCGCACCGGCAGGTGGCCCCGAGTGGGCGCCAAATACTGGCCGATGGTCAGGCCATCGCAGCCGGCCTCGCGCAGATCGTCCATGACGCGCAGCACGCCATCGCGCGTCTCTCCCAGGCCCAGCATCAGGTTGGACTTGGTGGCCGTCCGCGGCGAGATGTCCTTGCTCATGCGCAACACCGACAGCGAGCGCTCATAGAAGCTGCCCGGCCGCACCGTACGGTACAGCTCGGGCACGGTCTCTACATTATGGGCCAGGCAGATGGGCCGCGCCCCAAGCAGGGTCTCCACCGCGGAGCGGCTGCCTTTGAAGTCGGGGATGAGCGCTTCCACGTCCGCACCGATCCGCTCCCGCACGGCCCGGATGCACGCGCCGAAGTGCGCTGATCCGCCATCCGGCAGGTCGTCGCGATCGACGGAGGTAATCACCAGATAGCGGGCGCCCAGGATGGCCGCGGTTTCGGCTACCGCACGCGGTTCATCGGGATTGAGCGTCGCCGGCCTTCCCTTGCCGATGGCGCAGAAGCCGCAGCGCCGCGTGCACACGTCGCCCATGATGAGCACGGTGGCCACGCCGCGGCTCCAGCATTCGCCGCGGTTGGGGCACATGGCTTCCTCGCACACGGTGTGCAAGCCGTGCGAGCGCAGCTGCTGCTCGACAAGGTTGAAAGTGGGGCCGCCGCCCCAGCGGACCTTGAGCCAATCGGGCTTGGGAATTGGGAATTGGGAATTGGGAATTGAAGCCAAGCCGATGCGAATAGGCGGCTTTCGGACGGCGACTGACGACTGACGCCTGACGCCTGACGCCTCTTTCTCAACCATGGAGGAGCGGGATCTCCTGGCGAACGCGCTCGATCACTTCCTGGACGGCGGACATTCCCTTCTCGTCGGACTGTGTCGGCGGGTCAATCAGTGACTTCGGCAGCCGGCGCGAGCCCTTACTCTGGCTGAAGTCTAGCCAGGCCTGGGGCAGCTCATTTGGCAGCTCCACCGCCGTCAGCTCGGCGAAAACGATGGTCCAGGCGCGCGGCACGGCGCTGAACAGGTCGTAGCCGCCGCCGCCCAGGGCCAGCCAGCGGCCCTGGCACAGCTCGTGAGCAAGCTGATGCACCGTGCGCGCGATGTGGGCATACAGCCCCGTGGTCACGCGCAGATGCGCGAGTGGATCGTCCTGGTAGGCGTCAGCGCCGTTCTGGTTGACGATGACGTCCGGCTTGAAAGCCAACGCAAGCGGGGGGACCAGCACGTCGAAAGCCGCCCGGTAAGCCTGGTCAGCAGTGCCGGGTGGCAGGGGCACGTTCACCGCGTAGCCCTGACCGCGGCCGGCGCCGGTCTCATTGACGAAGCCTGTGCCGGGAAACAGGAACCGGCCGTTCTCGTGAAACGAGATGGTCAGCACCTCGTCCGTATCGTAGAAGGCGGCCTGGACGCCATCACCGTGATGGGCATCCGTGTCCAGGTAGAGCACGCGCAGGCCCTTGCGCCGCAAGTGCTCGATGGCGATAGATGCGTCGTTGTAGATGCAGAACCCCGACGCGTTGCCGCGCATCGCGTGGTGCAGCCCGCCGGCGATCGAGAAGGCATGATGATCGGTCCCTCGCAGCACGAACTCAGCGGCGTCCAGCGAGCCGCCGGCCACCTCAGCCGAGGCCTCGTGCATGGCCGGGAAAATGGGGTTGTCGCCCGGGCCCAGGCAGTATTCGGGGACGCTGGCCCCGCAGTCGCCCACCTCCCCGGCTCGCCGCACGGCAGCGATGTAGTCCGCCGAATGGATGAGCTGCAGCTCCTCGTCCGTGGCGAGGCGCGGCGGGATGAGCTGGACGTTGGGCCGATCGAGCAGTCCATAGGCGCGCATCAGCTCCACCGCCAGCTCGACGCGCACCGGCTGCAGCGGGTGCTGCGGGCCGAAGTCGTACTTGATGGGGCCGCCCCAAACAAGGGCTGCCTGATGTGCCATGCACGGTGTACTCTATCTCCACCATGCCGCTCGTCACGCTTTCGCGCCAGCTCGGAAGCTGGGGCGACGAGATTGGCCAGGACGTGGCCGCTGCGCTGGGCGTGAGCTTTGTGGATCGCGAGATCATCCGCAGCGTGGCGCAGCGCATGGACGCGCCGGAGCAGACCATCTCGGACATCGAGGAAAAGAGCCCGACGTTCGCCAAGCGGGTGGCCAATGCCATCATCCAGGCTTTCGCCGACGGTACCCGGCTCGCGCCGCTGGTGGGGGTGGTGCCGGCGCCAGTCATCCCCGCGCCGGAGGAGCAGGAGCTCGACGCCAACCCGCCCGTCTTCACTTTCGATTTGAACGACACGCTGTACCTCAACTTTGTCCGCCAGGTGATCCGAGAGATTGCCGGGAGCGGCAACGCCGTGATCGTCGGCCGCGCGACGCACCTGCTGCTGAAGGACCTGCCCAAGGCGCTACACGTACACGTGGTGGCCCCCTGGGACACCCGCGTCGAGCGGGTGATGCACGACCGCGGCTCCAGTCGTGAGGCAGCCGAAAAGTCGTGCCGCGACAGCGACCACGCCCGCGAGAGCTACACCAGCCGCTTCTATCAGTCGCGCTGGAGCGATCCGACGCTGTATCACCTGACCATCAATACTGGCCTGCTCAGCCGCAAACAAGCTTGCGACCTGATCGTCGAGGCCGCGCGGCGAATCCAGTAGCCGCGACACACACGTAGAGGGTTAATGAGCGACGAGGAGCTCATGCGGCTCGTGGCCGAGGGCGACAGCGACGCCCTGGCCGAGCTTTTCAAGCGTTACGCCGGCGCGGTCTATTCGCTGGCGTTTCGGATGCTGAATGACCGGGAGGGAGCCGAGGAACTGCTGAACGAAGCGTTCGTACGCGTGTGGCGGCAAGCGCCATCCTTCGACGCGCGTCGCGGCAAGTTCTCTACGTGGCTCATGAGCGTTGCCCGTAATCTGAGCATCGACCAGCTGCGCAGCCGCCGATCTCGGCCCCAGCGCTCGGACCCGCTGACACCAGACGATCCGGTGCTTGACCCGGTGGACGAGACGGCGGACGTCGAACGCGACGTGTGGCACGCGGAGCGCCGGCGGCTGATCCGGCAGGCCATGGGCGAGCTGCCGCCGGCTCAGCGGGAGGCCCTGGAGCTGGCCTATTTCGAGGGCCTCACCCAATCCGAGATCTCGGCCCGGCTCGGCGATCCGCTGGGCACCACCAAGACGCGCATCCGGTTGGGCTTGCAAAAACTGCGCGACCTGCTGCTCAGCAGCGAGCTGGGAGCGGAGATCTCGTGACCCACGCTGACGTCCGCGAGCTCATCGCCTCCTATGCGCTAGGCGCGCTGGAAACGGATGAGATGACGCTGGTGCAGGAGCACCTGGTGGACTGCGGCTTCTGCGCGAACCTGGCGCGCGAGGCCAGCGAGGTGGCCCACTATCTGCCGTACGCGGCGCGCTACCGACCCGCGCCGGAGGGCAGCCTGGAGCGGGTGATGGGAGCGATCCGGGATATCGGGCCCTCTCCCCTGCCCTCTCCCAGCGGGAGAGGGAGCTCCGTTCAGCCCTCCCCCATCAGAAGAGGGAGTTTTCTTGAGTGGCTGCGGCGGCCGGTGTTTGCGCCTGTGGCGGCGGCGACCGTGCTGGTGTTGGGCTTGGCCGGCTGGAACATGTCCCTGATGGGTGAGCTCAGTGCCGAACGCCGCCAGATGTCCGCCCTGCAAAACCGCCTCGCGCAGCAGACGCACCTGCTGATGATGGTGACCTCGGGCTCAGCCGTGACGCGGCCGCTGGAGGGCACCGCCCTGGCGCCCAGCGCGCAGATCCGGCTGATCATGGATGACTCGAGCAATTCCGCCATGCTGATGGCCAGACGCCTGCCGCCGCTGCCCGCGGGCAGGATGTACCAGGTCTGGCTGGGGCGACAGGGGGCTCGGATGCCGGCAGCAACACTGCCCGTAGACGAGCAGGGCGATGGCGAGTGTACGCTGCAGCTGGACGCTTCGGTCCATTCCTACGATTCGGCCTGGATCACCGTGGAGCCGATGCGCGGCGGACCGATGCCCAACAGCCCCGGCGTGGCCAAAGGCGTGCTCTAACTACAATGCCCGAATGGACCGCGAAGCTCACGTACGGCTGGCGCGCGAGACGCTGAAGGCCTACGGTCAGCTGCTGGACTACTGGGATCGGCAAGTCAAGCAGAAAGGGCCCGTGGGCGATTGGGCGTCCGTCGACATCGATCGTTTCAGCCGCGACGTCGTCGAGCCGCTCAAATTCTTGAAGGATGAGATTGGCCGCCAGGCGGAGGAGCTGCGCCGGCACGATCTCGGCGTGAGCCACAACGATTTCGGCGATTCCGGCCGGGCCCGAGGCATTCGCGAGGCCGCCGCGAAGCACGCTGCCTCGGCCTGACTTGCGACCCAAATAGGGGATACGAAGCAGCCGATGGTGCATCAAACGGGCGGCTCATGCTAGCGTGAGGCCGAAATGCGGGATTACCGGCTGTGGATGGCGCTGCTGCGGCTGGCGGTCGGCGGCGTGTGGTTGTTCGAGGCCTACCCGCAGGTAACGTCCAGCAGCTCATATCTGAACCAGGGGTTCGCGACGGCCGTGCAGGGCATGGCAGCGGGCAATCCGTGGCAGTTCTACCGGCACTTTCTCGAGGCGGTGGTGCTTACGCACGCGTCTGTGTTCTCGTACCTGACGCTGGTCGGTAACGCGCTGGTTGGCCTGTGCCTGGTGCTGGGGCTGCTAACGCCCTACAGCGCCTTCGTAGGCATCATGCTCAACGTCAATTACGCGCTGGCGGCTGGCTGGATGATGCGTTCCACCTACGAGCTGAACGGGCTGTTGCTGGTGTCGGAGATGGTGATCATCGCGTTGGCAGCAGGTCAGGTGGCCGGCATCGACGCGCTGTTCACGCCAGGTCCCGAACGCCGCCACGCGCGGCGCTACTGACTCGCTGTCATCCTGAGGAGCCCGAGCGACGAAGGATCTTCCTCGCCGGCCTGCGGGCAGGGTCCTTCACTGCGCTCAGGATGACATTCGCAAGGTAACATCCGAGTTTGTGAGAGTCTCTCAGAGTCAGCTCGATATGGTGCTGCCGCGAGTCAGCAAGCCGGCGCGCTATACCGGCGGCGAGCTGAACCAGGTCGTCAAGCCTGAGGCCGAAGTGGACCTGCGGGTGGTGCTGGCCTTCCCCGACGTGTACGAGGTGGGCAGCTCGAACATGGGCCTGCAGATCCTGTATCACATCGTGAACCTCCAGCCCGGGATGCAGGCCGAGCGGGCCTACTGCCCCTGGCCAGACATGGAAGCCGCCATGCGCGAGCACGCCATCCCGATGTACTCACTGGAAACCCGGCGACCGCTGTCGGAGGCCGACGTGCTCGGATTTGGCCTCGCCAGCGAGATGAACTACACGGGCGTGCTGACCATGCTCGACATGGCGGGCATCCCGCTCCATGCGGAGCAGCGCCGTGATGGCGATCCCATCGTGATCGCCGGCGGCCACTGTACCTGCAACCCCGAGCCCATGGCGGCGTTCGTCGACCTGTTCCTGCTGGGCGAAGGCGAAGAGCTGCTGCTCGACGTTCTGAACTGCTACCGCGCGCATCGGTCGAAGGGGCGGCGGGCGGTGCTGAAGGCCACCAGCCAGATCCCGGGCGTGTACTGGCCGGCGGAGTTCGAGCTCGACTACCAGCCCGACGGCATCATCCGTGAGATCAGCCCGGCCAAGCGCATCCTGCGGCGCAAAGTGGACGACCTGGAGTCGATCCCCTATCCCACCGCTCCGGTGGTGCCGTTCACCGGCATCATCCACGACCGGGCGCCGATCGAGATCCAGCGTGGCTGCACGCGCGGCTGCCGCTTCTGCCAGGCCGGCATGATCACGCGCCCCACGCGCGAGCGCTCGAAAGAGACCATCCTGAACATTGCCCGGCAGCTCGCCGAGAACACCGGCTTCGAGGAGGTCTCGCTCCTGTCGTTGTCGGCGGGCGATTACAGCGACGCGAAAGGCCTGGTCAAGGCCATGATGGACGAGTTCAAGGACAGCAATGTGTCCGTTGCGATGCCTGCGCTGCGCGTCGACTCGTTCGTCGTAGACCTGGCCAAGGAGATCGCCCAGGTGCGGAAGACGGGCTTTACCTTCGCGCCCGAGGCCGGCTCACAGCGGCTGCGGGACGTGATCAACAAAGGTGTCTCGAACGAGGACTTGCTCAAGGCAGTGGAAGGCGCGTTCTCCGAGGGTTGGCAGAGCATCAAGCTGTACTACATGATGGGCCTGCCGACCGAGACCATGGACGACCTGCAGGAGATGGCCGACGTGGTCAAGAGGGTGGCTGCCCTGGGCTTCCGGTACCACGGCCCCAAGGCCAGCGTGCACGTCAGCGTGAGCAGCTTTGTGCCCAAGCCACACACGCCCTTCCAATGGG
>WNFH01002716.1_pt1 | contig 14486 bp, 11 predicted proteins | sample 5400411 | NCBI WGS metagenome assembly WNFH01 (sample SAMN13153347, study PRJNA577476) | soil metagenome | isolation source: 200 cm saprolite under Douglas fir tree site 2 hole 3 | place: USA:California | collected 2015-04-18
AGTCGGTCGCGCGAGACGCCTGGGAATCAGTCCCTAGGCAGAACCGGATCCGACTCGCCGTCTACGACGTATTGGTTGCGTACATCGATCGCCACGCAGCGTGGACCTTCGCACAACCCAAGCCGGCATCCAGAGGCTTCGACGAGATGAGGATCCTGTCTCCGGATCTGCAGGCCGCTTTGACTGTGTTGGGTCGGCGCGATCGTTTGTCGAATGATCCCCCTTTGGACTTGGGCTATGTGGCAATTATCGATGCAGACCTTTACCGGACCGACTTTAGTGACGCCGTATTTATTGGCGATGACTTGGAGGACGTTGATTTCATCGGAGCCAACCTCAAGAATGCGGTTCTGGAGGGTGCGGACTTCAACGGTGCGGATGTCTTCAACGCGCAAATGGAAGGAGCAGACCTCAAGTTTGCCGACCTGTCTCGCGCGAAAGGACTCAAGAACGCGTTTCTAAAAGGGGCGACTGCCAACGCCAAGACCAAATGGCCGGACGGCTTCGATTGGCAAGCAGCAGGGGTCACCCAAGGCTGATTAGAGTGCGGTGTCAGTTTCTGGCTATGAGATCGATGAAGAACATCGACGACATAGGCGGCATCGGGCCGTCAGTCGAGCGCCAGGGAGCCTGCCGTGTCCGATGAGGCCCAGCCGCCGGTAGAGCCGCCGCCGCCGGCGGAGCCACAGCCGCCGGCAGAGCCGCCGCCGCCCGTGGAGCCGCCGCCGCCCGTGGAGCCGCCGCCGCCGGCGGAGCCGCCGCCGGCGGAGCCGCTCGGAGCCGACGGGCGGAAAACCGTCACAGCTGCAGGCATCGTGGTCAGCCTCATCTCGTTGATGGGCCTGGGAATCCTCCTGCTCGGAGCATTCATCCAGAGCTGGCCCCAACCTCCAGCCCTTGCCGAGTCAAGCGCCGTGGGCGCCGGTTCAGCCGGTTGTGTTGTGGCCCCCTCCCCGAGCGCAACGCCCAGCCCCACTCCGAGCGCCAGTCCCAGCGCCACATCGCCGGCCTCGCCAAGCCGGGGCGTTTCGACTCCTGCCTCCACCCCGAGCGCCAGTCCAAGTCTGACGCCATCCCAATCACCTTCGACGCAGCCATTCGCGCCTGCGTGCCTTTACGGTGTGATCCAGTTGCCTACCTCACCGGACGCGCGCTTTCTGACCCTGGTGGCGCTGGCGGGTGCGATCGGTGGCACGCTCTACTCGCTCCGTTCATTCGTGATGTTTGTCGGCAACCGAACGCTGATCAGGAGCTGGCTGCCGTTGTACTTCGGGATGCCGGTGGTCGGAGCGCTGCTAGGACAGATCTTCTACGTGGTCCTCAGGGCAGGGTTGGTTTCGCCATCCGCTCCTAGCACGGACGTCAGCCCGTATGGCTTCACTGCGATCGCCGGTCTGGGTGGTCTGTTCGCCGGCCAAGCACTTGAAAAGCTGAAGGACATATTTGAGGTGGTCTTTACCCCGATTCCTCCGAACAAAGACCCAGTCGCATCCCTGACAGTCGGTGCGGTGTCGCCAACTCATGCCAAAGTAGGGGACACCATCACGATCACGGGAGCCGGTTTGTCCAAGGTCAACCGCGTGACATTTTTCGACAACGTCACCGCGCTGCCAGCTGCGCAGCAATCCGATACGAATCTGAAGGTGATCGTTCCTCAGGGAGCAGTGACAGGTCCCATTGCCGTTTCCGACACGTCGGGCGAGCACGCTGTCTCGTCGAGCGACTTCACTGTGGACCCTCCGTAGCCAGGGCGCGATTTCGACGTCGGCCCCACTGCTTTCTAGACGCCGCGAAGAGCTTTTGGTCAACTCACGGCATGTCCGTGTCGACCAAACATTGATACCCAGGCGTCACCGCGGCGTCACGGCCAGATTGCGTTTTGTGAGTCATGAGTTCGGAGCCTTACGTTCTGGCCCCTACGGGTCGCATCGCCTGCGCGATCCGATTCGCCTGAGACAGAACGAAAGCGCTCAGGATGATCGCGGCGGTGCTCATCCATGCCTGGTACCAGGAGAGATAGCTAATCACTGAACCTGGAACAGATATCGCGAACACCGCGAATGCCAGAGTCGCCGCGAACATCGACAGCCACGGCCATTGGCGAATCGCCGACACCGGGAGTGTCAGACCCTGTCCAGGGTGGGCCGCGGAGACGCCCAGCCACACGACGATCGCACGACGATCGGCGTCGCGGCAAGGAACAGCCAGAACACGAGCCATTGGTATCGATGCCCGGCAAATGCAGGAATGACGGCGAGAATGGCCAGGTACGTGGCCATGACCTCGGTCGGGATATAGGTGCCAATCGAGTCAAGCGCCCTCCCGAGCCCAGGCCCCACGCCGCCCAGAGCCAGTGTCCCTGGAGCAACGGTAGGAGACGGTCCGTTCGTGGTAGCTGCCGATGGTGCGACCGGAGCTGCTGGAGCGGGTGGTGCGCCCGCGGCAGCCGGGACCGCTGGCGCACCGCCTGCCGTGGCAGGCACCTCCCCGGAAGCGCTGCGGGTATTGGCAGCCTCTTGGGTGGCTATGTCATAGATGCTCATGGCGATGTCCTCCTGCGAACCTTCCCCTCCGAATCAATGCTCCGGGGCGCCGTCAAACCATCCGAAATGGGTGCGCAGCCCCGGCTGGATGGCCTGGTAGCAAGCCGTGGCGCCCCGCAGGCCTTAACAATGACTTGACAGCGGCGTCAAGTCTATTCATGATCGGGAGCCAGAGGCACGTTTCGTCGGGAAACGGCTGACGGGGGGAAGGAGTCAATCACGGCGACCGGCTCTGCTGTCCATGCCCGCCCACTGACGCCGCGGTCTGAGGGGTCGCTGCGGGACGTCCGTCTCGGGCTGCTTCGCGGGTTTGAGCTGCGGTCCGCTGAGGGAGTTGCCCACCTACCTGCCAGCGCCCAACGTGTGCTGGCATTCCTGGCGCTCCACGACAGGCCCCTGCACCGGACGTACGTGGCCGGGGCCCTCTGGCTGACGCTGAGCGAAGAGCGAAGTCAGGCGTGTCTGCGCTCGGCCCTCTGGCGGCTCAGCCGTCAGGGTTGGCGGCTCGTTGACTCTTGCGCCGGTGATCTACAGCTATCGCCGGCAATCCGGGTGGACTTCCGGCGAGCCGCAGCAACGGCCCAACGCATCGTCGGGGACCGAGAAGCGTCATGCGCCGAGGATGTCGATGAATTGGTTCGCGCCGGCGAACTACTGCCGGATTGGTACGACGACTGGGTCATGATCGAGCGAGAGCGGCTCCGTCAATTGCGTCTCCATGCCCTCGAGATCTTGTGCCGCCGATTGGCAGCTGCCGGCTCGTTCGGTCCGGCGGTGGATGCAGGCCTTGCGGCTGTCCTCGGTGAACCCCTGCGCGAGAGTGCTCAGCGAGTGCTGATTGAGGCTCACCTCGCCGAGGGGAACCGCAGCGAGGCCATCCGCCAGTACAACTCTTACCGTGTGCGCCTGCATGCTGAGCTCGGGCTGCAGCCCTCGCCATTGCTGCGCCATCTGGTTCTGGACGTCGAGGGCGATGACGCCGGCTTAGCTGTCGACGTGCCCGCCATCCCGAGCTAGAGGTCGGCGTCCGCGGCTTGCGGTAGATCTGCGACGAGCAGTTCAAGCCACGCCCGAACCTTGTCGCACACCTCATCGATGCTGGCCGCGGCAGTCACCTCCGCGCCGGGATGCGAAACGTCGACCGTGTAAGTGATGCGAGCTCTCAACCCAGCGGCATCCTGACGCTCGAGCCAGGCCCGCACCACCAAGGCGCCCGCCCTCTCCAGCGGCGCTTGCATTCCAACTATCGTCGGACCGCGACCGTCACCGAAACGTCATCGGCATGTCAGCGAACCGAGCAACTGTTCCAACTGTTCTGAAGGTTGCAGCCCAACTTCGTCGTAAAGGATCTTGCGGAAAGACCGGTACTGGGCAAGCGCTTCGGCATGGTTGCCTTCGCTGAGATGAGCGGCGATCAAAGCGCGATGGGCGCTTTCACGCAGTGGCTCGGCCCGAACTGCAGCCAGGCCGGCGATTATCGCTTGGGCCGCTCTGCCTTCGTCTGTAAGCCGGAGGCAGAGCCTTTCCAGAGCATGGAGCCTCAATTGGCGGAGACGTTCGCGCTCGATCACCACCCAATCGTCGTCCCAGAACGGAAGCAGGTCGCCCGTGAGTGGGGAGTCGTCGTAGTCGGTCTCGAGGCAGCGACCCGCGCCAAGGAGTCGCAGGGCCTGAGAGCTCATCTCTCGGACGTCAACGGCAACGCCTGCCGCAAGTTGCAGGGTCGCGCCATCGCTTTCGACAATCTCGAGTCCGGGCTTCCGGGCGCGCCAGATCATGGTTCGAAGGTTGCCACTGGCCCGCTCCTCCGGAACGTCGGCCCAGAGGATCCCTGCCACCGAGTTCCGGCGCATGGGATGTTCGCTCAACGACAGGAGGGCTAGCAAGCGCTCGGCCCCGCCCGGTAGCGGCACCGGTCGGCCTCCGGCTGACAGCTGGAAGCCTTTCAGCAGTTGGATTCGCACGAGAGCATGGCGAGCCGGTTGCTCGCTGACGCGAGGCAGATGTCTGGCGGGTGACGGTGCCAGCACATGGGAAGCGTGCAACGGCGGGGTCACCGCGCCGTATTACCTGGCGTCACGACTGCGTCACCACCACGGCGGGCCCGGCTGATGGCTCGCCCCTGCAATCCACGCAGCCAACCCCCAAGCCGACGATCATGACGCCGCTCGTCCGGTGACATGGTCGTGATGGCTCCGTGACGGAACGGCATGCACTCTCACTGCTGGAAGTGTCTGACACGGTCTTTCAATCGCAAGTGAGTGACGCAAACATGTTGGTGACGTGCGTGATGCCCACTCGCGATCGGCCCGCATTTGTTCGCCAATCGATCTGGTATTTCCTACGGCAGGACTATGGCGCTCGGGAGTTGCTCATCCTGGACGATGGTCACGAGACCGTCGCGAACCTGGTCCCCCGAGATCCGCGTATCCGATATGTCAGGTTGGCCAAACCGACGAGCGTGCCGGCGAAACACAATCTCGGCTGCGAACTGGCCGCTGGACAGCTCATCGCCCACTGGGATGACGACGACTGGATCGCGCCGCACCGTTTGAGCGCGCAGGTTGGTGCGCTGACCGAAAAGCCTTACGACGTTTGCGTGATTGGTGATGTCATCCACTACCGCCTACGCGAAGGGCAGGCCTTGCGCCTTCGCACCCCTGACCTGTTCGGCGGAACCCTCGTGTACCGGAAGGAGGCTTGGCGCGCTCACCCATTCGCAAATGACTCTCACGACGAAGTCCGTGCCTTCATCGATGGATTTGATCCGGCTAAGGTCACAGACTGCACAGGCGCCGCCGCCTACGTTGCGGTCGCGCACCCGGGCGTCTCATCTCCTCGCCAATACGACGACAGCCGCTGGGAGCGTCGCCCAATTCACGAGTTGGGGAGCCTCCTTGGGCCAGATGCCGACTTCTACACCCGCCTTCGCACTGCTTCAGGTGCAGCGCGAGTTCCGCCGCCCGCAATATCTCGCGTTCGAGTAGCGGCGCCGTTTTTTGTCTACGACGGCTACGGAAGCATGGCCGAATACCTCGTTCTCGGGATGCTGCGAGCAGGCGCCACCGTCGATGTCACTCCGTTTCGACTCGATCTCACAGGCACCACCGACGAGTTTCAGCACGCTTTGCAGACCTCGGCGCCGGTGGCAGGTGAGCCGACCCTCTGTTTGGTTTGGTGGGGAGATGATCTGCGGCGATTCAAGACCACAGATCTGTTCGTCAACACGATGTGGGAGTCAAGCCAAATTCCAGCGGACTGGGCACAACGCCTTGCGATGGCCAGGGCAATCGTTGTTCCGTCGCGATTTGTCGCAGAGGTCTTCCGAGATGGCGGCGTCAAGGCGCCCATCGAGGTCGTGCCTCAAGGCGTGGACGGCGCCGTGTATCACTGGGTGCGAAGGCCGTTGAACGAAGGCATCACCACTCTGATGGTGGGAGTCTTCGTTCCCCGCAAGAACATCCTTCGGGGCATTGAAGGATGGTCGAGGGCATTTGCGAACGACCCGACGGCGCGACTCTTGATCAAGTCGCGTTTCCACGGCGCCACGTACATGCCAGATGACGCTCGCATCACTGTGGTCGACACCAACGAAACGACTCGGGGAATCGCAAGCTGGTACCAGAGGGCCGACGTCTTCATGGCACTGGGAAATGAGGGCTTCGGCCTTCCACTCGTCGAAGCCATGGCCACCGGCCTGCCTGTCATCGCGCTCGACTCTGAAGGCCAATCGGACGTTTGCAGTGACGCGAAGGATCTGGTGCTTCGCCTGTCGCCGGAGGGTTGGCAACCTGTCGACGAGCCGCCATACGGCCGGTGCGGTGTGCGCGCCCTGCCGGCGGTCGAAGACATCGAGGCGCGCCTCAGATGGGTCGCGGCACATCGCGAGGAGGCTCGCGCGATTGGGCGAGAGGCGTCGGAATGGGCGCTTGCGCACCGGAGTGTCTGGGCGATGGGACCGGCTGTCCTGCAGGTGATGGAGAGACATGTGGTGCCACACCGCCCGCTCCAGAGACGACCTACCGTCTGCTGTCCCGAATCCGATGGCCCGTTGGCCGACTACGCGCATCACCTGGCCACGGCTCGACCTTGGATTCGACTGGTTACAACTCCTGGCGATCTTCGTGCCTCACGACTGCTGCATTTCCAGTGGGCGCGGAACGCCTGGGATGACACGGTGCTGACGCGGCTGGTCCAAGAAGCTCGGCTTTCCGGACTTCCGATCGCGATCACCGAACACTCGGTTGAAGCCACGGCTCGCGCCTGGGAGCCGCTCGCTTCGGTGGTGGTCGTGCATTCGGACGCTGACGCAAGCGCGATTCGCGCGCGCTGGCCCGACTTGCGTGTCGAGGCGGTCGAGATGGGCTGCCCAACCTGGTTCCCGCCTCGCAAACCGGGAAGCGGCCGCGTCATAGGGCTCGTCGGCTATCCGCATCGCACGCGCGGCTGGTGGGACGTCTTAGATGGCGTCCGCCGAGTAGGAGGCAGCCGGCTGCTGGTCCTGGCGCGCGGCGGCGGAGATCAGGCCTGGAAACCGTGGTTGCGGGATGCATCGCAGTCACCGGTCGAGCTCGTCGAGGTCGGGACTCCACGAGAGGCCGCGGTTCAACTGGCCGCCAAAGCCGATGTCGTGGTGCTGTGGCACGAGCCGCTAGACGGAACGGGGCCCAGCTATGGCGCCCGCATGGCCCTTGCCAGCGGAGTTCCCGTCATCACGTCACCAGTGCCGGAGTTTGACGACCTCGAGGGAGTCACACACCGTCCCGAAAACCTTGTCGATGGCGTGACTGAAGTCTTCGAGGACGGTGAGTTGCGAAGTGCACTGGCGGATGCGGCGCGAGCCTTCTGTGAATCCCACAGCTGGGATCGATCAGCCGACCGGCATGACCAAATTTGGCGATCGCTGGAGTGTGCGTAAGGAGGAGACATGCCTGTAAGTCCCACGTATCCGGGTATCTATGTGCAGGAGATTCCGAGCGGGGTCCACCCGATCACGGGGGTCGCGACGTCCAACACGGCGTTCGTGGATTTCTTCCCCCGTGGTCCAGCCGGCGCCGTCAAGATCACCAGCTGGGCCGACTTCGAGCGCCGCTTCGGTGGACTCGACACGCGAAGCGAGGCCAGCTATGCGATTCAGCAGTATTACCTGAACGGCGGCAGTGTCGCATTCGTCGTGCGGGTCGTCACGACCAGCGCCGCGCCGGCGAAAGCCAACCTCAGCGCTTCGCAGTATGGCTACGGAGCCGGATACCAGTACGGGTACGGAGGCAGCGGCGTCGTCTTGATCCAGGCATCCAGCCCTGGTGACTGGGGAAACCATCTGCAGGTCGCCATCGATCACAACGTGAAGGGCGGGGCTGCTGACCTGTTCAACATCGCCATCCGAGAGGTTCTGTCCGTCGCCAACCGCATCCAGGTGATTCGCTCAGAGACGTTTCGAAACCTCTCATTGGACAAGAGCAATTCACGGTACGCGCCAGACGTCATTTCCCAATCCTCCGAGCTCATAACGCTCGAGGACAAGATGATCGGAGGGGTTCCCGACCAAACGGGTACCGATGTGATCAACAGCCCGCAGGACAAGGACTTCACGACGCTGAGCGGCGGTTTCGACGGCGGGTGGCCGGGATCGGGCATGAGCGCCCAAGACATCCTGGGAGATCCGACTCCCCACACCGGAATCTATGCGCTCGATGGAATTGCACCGGAAATCTTCAACATCCTCTGCATCCCGGCGACCGCCCTCCTCGACGATGGCGGCAGAGCCACGATCTTCGGAAAGGCCGAGGAGTACTGCCATGAGAAGCGGGCGATGTACATCATCGACCTGCCTGCGGCGTTTGACGACGACGCCTCGTACGACGCCCAGCTGACCGCGATCACGAAGTGGACGGCATCGACCCTCGATGGTTTGCGCTCACCGAATGGCGAGAACGCCGCTGCCTATTTCCCTCGCCTCACGATTCCAGACGCTCTGACGGAAAATCGCCCGAGGACGGTCGGAGCGAGTGGCACCATGGCGGGCATTTGGGCTCGGACCGACACCAACCGCGGTGTCTGGAAAGCGCCGGCAGGGATCGAGGCAGGCCTGGCCGGGGCGTCTCTCTTCGTCAATCTCACGGACCTCGACAACGGAGGCCTGAACCCGCTGGGCGTGAACGTGCTGCGTTCATTCCCTGTCTTCGGTCCGATCAGTTGGGGCGCTCGGACACTGATGGGCGCAGATCAAGAAGGCAGCGAATGGAAGTACATCCCGGTGAGACGAACTGCCCTCTTCATCGAGGAGACCTTGTTTGAGAACTTGAAGTGGGTGGTCTTCGAGCCGAACGACGAGCCTCTGTGGTCGCAAATTCGGCTCAACGTCGGCGCCTTCATGCACGGGCTGTTCCGTCGGGGAGCGTTCCAGGGCAAGAGCTCGGCCGAGGCGTATTTCGTGAAGTGTGACAAGGACACCACGCCTCAGGCGGATATCGACAACGGCATCGTCAACATCGTGGTGGGCTTTGCGCCGCTCAAGCCGGCGGAGTTCGTGATCATCCAGATCCAGCAGATCGCCGGGCAGATCCAGACATAAGGAGTGGTCCGATGGCTCAATTCACAGTCAATGCCAGCCGGCTCGATCCGTACAAGAACTTCAAGTTCCGCATCAAGTGGGATGGCGTCTACGTCGCAGGGGCATCCAAAATGGGATCGCTCAAGCGAACCACCGAGGTCGTCGAACACCGGGAGGGCGGCGACCCCAGCGCATCACACAAGTCGCCAGGGCGCAGCAAGTACGACGCCGTGACGTTGGAGCGCGGCGTCACCCAGGATCTTGCCTTCGAGCAGTGGGCGAACAAGGTCTGGAACTACGCCGGCGGCCCGGGGTCGGAGAGCTCGCTTGCGGACTTTCGCAAGGACATCATCCTCGACATCTTCAACGAAGCCGGCCAAAAGGTGCTGTCGTACAAGCTCTATCGCTGCTGGGTGTCCGAGTACCAGGCACTTCCAGACCTCGACGCGAATGCGAACGCGATTGCGATCCAACACATCAAGCTCGAGAACGAGGGCTGGGAACGCGACGTGGCGGTCACCGAGCAGCCCGAACCCAAGCTCGCCTAGGTGTCACCGAGTTGGAGTTGATCCAGGTATCGCTGCCCAAGGGCGCGCATGTCGGCGACCGGTGGCTTCGGATAGCGACGCTCCGGCCTCTGAACGGCGATGACGGAGCGTTCCTGGCCGTCGATGGGCGGACGCTCACGCCTTTCGAGCGCACGAGCCGGCTGCTGGAGCGTTGCCTGGTGAAGTCGGACGACAAAGCAGTCGGAGTCGTCCACCTGCCATCGCTGACGGTGGGCGATCGCGAGGCTATGCTGCTGAACCTGTACCGCGGCTCGTTCGGTTCCGGAATTCCCGCGACTCTGGTGTGCCCCGGCTGCAATGAGTCACTCGAATTCGACCTGGCTGCGGAGAACCTGTTGCTGGAGCCGGAAGCGCAACCGACGGCCGCGACGGAGAGGGTGGTCTCGAGCGATGGCAAGCGCTATCGGTGCACCATCCGGCCGCCGACGGGGGCTGATGTGGAGGCGGTGCTGCCTCTTGCCGCCGAAGGTCCCGACGAGGCCGCCGCTGAGCTCTTCGCTCGCTGCGTGACTGTGATCGACGACGAGTCACTTCAGACTGTCGAGGCTCCGGATCCGAGCCTGATTGGTCTGCTCGACGAAGCCTTTGATTCACTTGATCCGCAAGCAGAGACCCGGCTGGCACTCCGATGCGCTGCCTGTGGGCTCGATTTCGACGCGTGCCTTGACGCCGGGGAGATCTTGACCAGGACCGCACGGCGAAAGTCGGACGAGCTTTTCCAGGAGGTCCACCTCCTAGCGCTGCACTACCACTGGAGCGAGTCGGAACTCTTGGCCATGTCCCAGGCCCGCCGGCGCGTATATCTCGACCTGATCGGCGATGACGAGGTGGGTCGAGCGTGAGCGACTACCTCACCAGGCTCGTCGGACGGGCCGTCGGAAACGGTGCGCTGCCGGAGCCATTGCGGCGCGTCGAAGTTTCGACGGAACAGCAGGCTCCGAGCGCCGAAGAGTCGTACCTGCCGGGACAGACGGATGAGCCTCACAGCTCGGTGCTCGGACCACTACGCACCGTTTATGAGGCGGGTTCACGACGGCGGACGGAAGGTGACCGAATGAGCCATGTCGTGGATGTGACATTTGCGCAACCATCCAGCGACGTCGCCGCGAGTGATTCAGACCTCGCGATGCAGAGCGTCGTTCAAGGGGACAGGGGTCCGTCACGCTCCAGCCCGGCCGCCACGACACCATCTGCCGAGGCGGCCCGCGTCGGGCGCCGAGCCCGAGGGCGGCGGGCGACTCCGACCACGATTGATGCGGACCAGCCCCTGCTGCGTCCTGGCCGGCAGGCCCTCGACTTCAGCGGCCGGGCGGACGAGCCGGCGGGCGACCGAACCATCGATTCGACAGAACCCGACCACATTGCCAGTCTCGACCACGCCCGGCCCAACCCGGCGGTCACCGAACCGCTGATTCGCGCAATCGAGAGCGCACCGACGGCACGTCGCGACCTCGTGCCCGTCCGCCCCAGGTTTCCCGAGTCGGCAAGCGAACCGAAGCCTCTGGCCGCGGAACGCAGCGCGGTGCCCGGCGGCAGGTCGTTGGCGCGCCGGACTCGGGCAGACTCCATCGAATCCGCGGAGGAGACGCAGGTCAGTGTTCACATCGGAACAGTCGAGATCAAGGCCGTCCCACCGCCGCGGTCATCAGGGCCTGAGCCGCCTGCCCATCCCGCCGGCTTCGACGGGTATCGGCTGATGCGCAGTTACTTCGTCCGCGGAGGATGACGGCTTGAGCGATTTCCACGCGATCGGCGGGGTCAGCGCCTCGTTGCGGACGCTCCTCTGGGACAGGATGGAGCTGCCTGGGGACGTCCCGTTGAACCAGTTCTCGGTGACCATCGGGCTGCCGCGCCCGGAGGTCCCGGAACCCGCTGTCGAGGCCGCGCGTCTCAACATTTGTCTTTACAGGGTCGGGGAGAACGGCGCCTGGCGCAACCAGGACCTGCCGGGGCATTCCAGCGCAGGCTCATATGGAAAGCCGCCGCTCAGCCTCGAGCTCTATTACCTGCTCACCCCCTTCGGAACCACCGAAGAAGGCGTTCTGTTCAATGACACACGCGCCCACTACGTGCTCGGCAGCGCAATGAGGGTCTTGCACGACATCCCGGTCATCACCGATGACCTGATCACGCAGCGACTGAATCCCGGCCAGACAATCCTCGACTCGAGCCTGCTTGGGCAGGTCGAGCGAATCAAGGTCTACCTCGACCCGATCAATCTCGATGACCTGTCCAAGGTTTGGACGGCGATGTCGCTTCCGTTTCGAGCGTCAGCCGCATACCAGGTGAGCCTGGTGCTGATCGAGAGCGAGCAACCCCGAACCTACCCCAAACTCGTCGGCGAACCGCCGGCGGCCGGGCCGACCGTCACAGCCATCCCCTTTCGATCTCCCCAGATCCTCAGTGCCGGCGTGCGGCGTCCGTCGGACCCGCCGGGGACCGAGCGAACTATCGCTTACGCGCGAGCCGGCGACACTCTCATCCTGCATGGCCAGGCCCTGTCCGGTTCGGGCCGGCATCTGTGGCTCGGCCAACTCGACGCGACCGCAGGCATCACGGCTGCAACCGATAGCCGGGTCGAAGTTACGGTGCCGAACGATCCGGCGCTGGGGCCGGGCCCGCAAACCATCATCGTCAGGTTCGACGTGGCGGTCGGTCATGCCGAGGTCAGGCCGGTGCTCAGCTCGAACGTGGCGGTCTTTGTGGTCATCCCGCGTGTGGATTCCGTCAGCTCGAACCTGGTCGTGAGCCCGCGCACCGTCAGCCTTACCGGCGCGAACCTGTTCGACGGCCCACAGTCGAGTCTCGTCATCGTTGGGGGCTCGGTCGTGGCGGGCTCCGTGTACACCGCAGCTTCGCGGAATGCGATCACGGTCCCTCTGCCGGACAGCCTCGGCACGGGGACCTATCCGATCCGGGCCCGTGCGGGCGGCGCCGAGAGCATCGATGCAGTGACGGTGACGATTCCATGACTGGCGATTGGCGGGCGGGCAACCTTGATTATCTTGCGAGCGAGCTGATCCGGCTCCGGCTGTTGATCAAGCGCCGGGTGCTGTGGCTGCGCGAGGGATGGCGCCAAGACGCCTTTCACGAGTACCCCGGGCTTGTCATCGCGGATGCCCAGATGGATCGCCTGCTCGAACCGGACCCCTCTGGCCTCGAACAGCATTTTTATGCTGCGGATGCACCTGCCTGCGCGCTGGAGGCCGCCGCGATCGACCTTGAGAACAATCTGCGCGCCATTGCGGAAGCCATGCAGGCCGAAGGCGGGCAGCCCGCGTTGCTCGAGCTCGCTCAGCGCTTCCAGTTGACAGGGTTTGAGCGGGACACGCTGCTCCTGTGCCTCGCTCCGGAAATCGATCCGGCGTTCGAGCGCCTGTATGCCTACCTACACGACGACGTGAGCCGCAAGCAGTTGACTCCGCACCTCGCGGTAGCGCTCCTGGCGCGTCCGGAGGAGCGCGACGGACTGCTGGTGTCGTTTCTGCCCCATGGGCGCCTCATCTCGAGCCACCTTCTCGAGCTGGATCATGGGGAGCCGGCCGGAGCTCCGCTGGGCCACAATCCGCTTCGGCTGCCCCGCAGCATCGTCGGCTACTTGATCGACGGCGCCGGCCAGTACGAGCGCGCAAGACCGTTGAGCTCGCTCAGGCCCACCCATTTGACCGGCGCGCAACGTGAGCGGGCCGGTCGGGTGGCGCGTGCGCTCAGTCATGAGATCTCAGACGTCCTGCCGACCGCGAATCTGTTTGGCCGACCCGAGGCAGCCGCCGGTATCGCGTTCGGCATTGGGGATCAGCTCGGAATCGAGATGTGCCGACTCGAGCTCGAAGGCGGCGCCCAGCCCGACCACGGCGTCCTGGAACTGGTCGAGCGGGATTGCAGATTGCTGGGTCTTGGCCTCTTTGTCGACACGACCGGTCTCGAGCGAGTTGAACGGACGTCATTGCTCCGATCGCTTGAGCGACTGAATGTCCTGCTGGTGGTAAGCAGTCCCGAGCCTCTGCAGTGGAGCAGGGCGTTGCTGGCAGTCGAGAGCCCAATTTTCGATTCCGTGTTGCAGACCGAGGCCTGGAAGGGCGAGCTCGGGGAGCAATGGCCAGACCAGGCCGAGACGGTGGCCTCGATCACTCAGCAGTACAGCTTCGGTCCGGAGGCGATCGCCCGTACGGTCGCGCGCGCGCGCGCGTCCAATTATATGAGCGGGTCCAATGGCCGCGGGCCACAGATCGACCTCTGGCAGGCTTGCAGGTCCCAGGTGGGCGCTGACATGGAGGAGGTCGCGCAGCGCATCAGGCTGGTCCACGTCATCGACGACATCGTGCTGCCGCCGGACGTTCTCGAACAGATCCACGACATCGCTGCCCAGGTGGAGAACAGGTCGCGCGTGTACGGAACATGGGGCTTCGGCACACGCCTGGCACGGGGCGCGGGGGTGAATGCGCTGTTCTCAGGAGTCAGCGGGACGGGCAAGACCATGGCGGCGGAGATTCTGGCCGGACGTTTGGGCCTCGACCTCTACCGGATCGACCTCGCAGGGGTCGTCAGCAAATACATCGGCGAGACCGAGAAGAACTTGAGGCGCGTCTTCGACGCGGCGGAGAGGAGCGGAGTCGTGCTCTTCTTCGACGAAGCCGACGCACTGTTCGGCCGTCGAAGCGAGGTGAGGGACAGCCACGACCGGTATGCGAACATCGAGATCGATTACCTGCTCCAGCGAATGGAGGACTACCGGGGTCTGGCCATTCTCGCGACGAACCGTAAGACGGCTCTTGATCGGGCGTTCATGCGCCGGCTGCGTTTCCTGGTGGAGTTTCCGTT
>WNFH01001870.1_pt1 | contig 14477 bp, 11 predicted proteins | sample 5400411 | NCBI WGS metagenome assembly WNFH01 (sample SAMN13153347, study PRJNA577476) | soil metagenome | isolation source: 200 cm saprolite under Douglas fir tree site 2 hole 3 | place: USA:California | collected 2015-04-18
CTATCGAGCTTCGAATGCGTACGGGCTGACGAATGTTCCTACGATTTTCTTGATTGATGCGGATGGAAGGGTTCGCGTCAGCAGCATGGGATTTGTGAAGGATGATCTGGAACGGATCGCGGCAGAATTGGCGGAGCGGCGAAAAATCGCGCCGGCGGCGCTGTTCCGGCCGAACGAATCGGTTCCGGCGAGCAAACCTGGTTGAGGATCGAAAAATTAGGTCCGGTCGGACCTAATGCGAGGGAGGGACGCCAAAGCTGGCATTGCGGTGTGCCGGCAAATGGCTGGCTTTGCGCGCACCAGCCTGAAGTCCGCCGCTACGTTTCTCCTTCCAGTAAGTCTTTCTTGTGCTTCGGCGGGCGTTTGCGCTTGTCGGGGATAACGCGCGTTGCGGCAGGCACTATGCCGGAGGCTCGGGCACGGCGGCGGGCTTCCTTGCCCGCTTCGAATCGCTTCTTCCCGCGTTTCTTCACGAAGCCGCCTCGCAAAGTGAGTTTTCTCACGGCGAGCGTTGCTAGGTCAACCGAGTGTTGGAGTTCCGAAGTCGAAGTGCGTCGTTCGCTGTTCGGCTGGAAACGCCTTCTGACGTTCAGACTTCACAGAATTCTTACGAACATCTCACCACTTAATAAGGGGCAGGGCATTATGTTCCGGAGTTGCGACTGACGCTTCCGGAGGAGTCTGCGTGGCAGATCTGGTTTTTGTGCTTGCGACGTTGGCGTTCTTTGCCGCCGCTATTGTCTATCTTCGCGGATGCGAAAGACTGAGGTGAGGCGCGCCCGTGTTTGAAAACGTTTTGCTCATCAGTGTCTGCGTGCTGCTATTGGGCTACCTGCTCACGGCTCTGCTCAAGCCCGAGAAATTCTGACCCATGACTGCAAACGGCTGGCTGCAAATCGGATTTTTTCTGCTAGTGATTTTCGCGGTGACCAAGCCCCTTGGCGTGTTCATGGCCAAAGTGTTCAACCGCGAGAAGACGTTTCTTGACTTTGCGTTGCGGCCCATCGAGCGATTGATTTATCGCGTGACCGGTGTGCACGAAGAGCGCGAGATGGCCTGGACTGAATACACCTCCGCCATGCTTTTGTTCAGTGGCGTTTCGATGGTGCTGCTGTACCTGATCGAGCGCACACAGAAGTGGCTTCCCTTCAATCCACAAGGGCTCCCGAATGTCGAGCCTGGCCTGGCCTGGGGCACTGCGGCGTCTTTCACCACGAACACAAACTGGCAATCGTACGTGCCCGAGACGACCATGAGTTACCTGACGCAAATGGCTGGTCTGGCATACCACAATTTCGCTTCGGCGGCGGTTGGCATTGTTCTGGCCATCGTGGTCGTTCGTGGGATTGCGCGAAAGGAGACCGATCGACTGGGGAACTTCTGGGTCGATACGACGCGCTGCTTGCTCTGGGTACTGTTGCCCCTGTGCCTGGTGGGGGCTCTGGTGTTGGTGTCGCAAGGCGTCATCCAGAATCTGAAGCCGTACACGACGGTTGAAGTGGTCGAACCGCAAACGGTACAGGTGACCGGAGCTGATGGAAAGGCATCGACGCAAACTGTGCGCCAGCAAGTCATTGCCCAAGGCCCCGTGGCGTCGCAGGAAGCTATAAAGGAACTCGGCACAAATGGCGGCGGGTTTTTCAACACTAACAGTGCGCACCCATTTGAGAATCCCACTCCGTTCGCAAACTTTTTTGAGTTGGTGCTGATTTTCGCGATTCCCTCGGGCCTGACGTACACGCTGGGGCGCATGACCGGCTCGCAGCGGCATGGCTGGGCCGTGTGGGCAGCCATGACATTTTTGTTTCTCGCGGGAGTAACGGCGACGTATTGGGCTGAAGCGAGGGGCAATCCACAGCTAACTGGCGCGGATCAGGCGGTGAGCACCCTGCAGTCCGGCGGGAACATGGAAGGAAAAGAAGTGCGCTTCGGAATCGCCAATTCTGCGCTCTGGGCCACGGTCACGACGGATGCGAGCTGTGGTGCAGTTAACAGCATGCATGACTCCTTTACGCCATTGGGCGGTATGATCCCACTGATCAATATCATGCTCGGTGAGGTGGTATTTGGGGGCGTGGGCGCGGGGCTATACGGCATCATTGTTTTTGTAATCCTGGCAGTGTTCATCGCCGGGCTCATGGTCGGCCGAACTCCAGAATATCTCGGCAAGAAAATCGAGTCGTACGACGTCAAGATGGCGATGCTCGCGGTACTCATTCTGACGTTTACGATTCTAGGTTTCTCAGCTATTGCGGTGGTCGAGCCGTTCGGCACTGCAGGGATTTCGAACCCGGGCCCGCATGGACTATCGCAAATTCTTTACGCGTACGTCTCGTCAACGGGAAACAATGGGTCCGCCTTCGGTGGCATCAACGCAAACACCCTTTGGTACAACACGACGACGGGAGTTGCGCAACTGCTTGGCCGCTTCTTCATGATTATCCCGATCATGGCCATAGCCGGGAGTCTGGCCAAGAAGAAGACGGTCCCGGAATCCGCGGGAACGTTCCCGGTAACCGGCGCTTTGTTCACGACGCTGCTGGTGTCCACGATCTTGATTGTGGGAGCGCTGACGTTCTTCCCGGCGTTGAGCCTGGGACCCATTCTTGAGCACCTGCTGATGATGGCGGGAAAGGCGTTCTGACGGATTTCCGAGGAGTCCATGGAGCAAGCGGGTCAAAAGAAAATCAATCTGCTGGGCGACAAGAAAATTGTTTCGCGAGCAGTACTGGACTCGTTCGCGAAACTTCACCCGCGAACGATGGTGAAGAACCCGGTGATGTTCGTGGTGGAAGTCGGCGCGGTGCTGACATCAATCGAACAAGTGAAGGATACGATGCAGCACGCAGGACAATTTGGCTTTGGCCTGCAGATTACCTTGTGGCTGTGGTTCACGGTGCTGTTCGCGAATTTCGCGGAAGCAATGGCGGAAGGGCGCGGAAAGGCGCAGGCGGATACTCTCCGCAAGGCGCGAGCAGAAACCGTGGCGCACCGACTGCGCGCAGATGGGTCGTTGGATGAGGTGCCCAGCTCAAAGCTGCGCTCAGGAGACGTCGTCGTAGTCGCGGCTGGGGAGTTTATCCCCGGAGACGGCGAAGTCATAGAAGGCGTCGCCTCGGTCGACGAATCGGCGATTACCGGCGAGTCCGCGCCGGTCATTCGCGAATCCGGCGGCGATCGCTCGGCAGTAACCGGCGGCACGCGCGTGCTTTCCGACGAGATCAAGATACGCATCACCTCTAATCCGGGCGAAACGTTTCTGGACCGCATGATTCATCTCGTCGAGGGCGCCTCGCGTCAGAAGACACCGAACGAAATTGCACTGAATATCTTGCTCGCCGGCCTGACGATTATTTTCTTGCTGGCGGTGGTGACGCTGCAGCCTTTCGCGATTTATTCGGGAGCACCGCAGAGCATATTCGTACTCGTATCGCTGCTGGTTTGCCTAATCCCCACTACCATCGGCGGACTGCTCTCCGCAATCGGAATTGCCGGCATGGACCGCATGATTCAGCGGAACGTCATCGCGATGTCAGGGCGTGCGGTCGAAGCATCCGGCGACGTGGACGTGCTCTTGCTAGACAAGACAGGGACGATCACGCTGGGGAATCGACAGGCGACAATGTTCCATCCGTGCCCGAACGTAATCGAAGCCGATCTGGCTAACGCGGCGCAACTCGCCTCGCTTGCCGATGAAACTCCGGAAGGGCGTTCGATTGTCGTATTGGCCAAGGAAAAATACGGATTGCGCGGCCGCGAAGTCGGTCATCTGAATCCGCTGTTCATTCCCTTCTCCGCGCAAACGCGCATGTCCGGCGTCGACTTGGACGGGCGCCAGATTCGCAAGGGCGCTCCAGAAGCAATAACGAAATACGTCGCTGAGCGTGGCCATACGGTGCCGCTTGAGATTCAGCAGTGCGTGACGGAGATTTCCAATGGCGGAGGCACGCCACTCCTTGTGGCGGAAAACGGCCGCGCTCTTGGCGTTATCGCGCTGACCGACGTTGTGAAGGGAGGAATGCGCGAGCGCTTCGATCATCTACGGGCGATGGGCATTTATACGATGATGATTACCGGGGACAATCCGCTGACGGCCGCAGCGATTGCGAGGCAAGCAGGAGTGGATGATTTCCTTGCAGAGGCGCGCCCGGAAGACAAGATGGCGCTCATTCGCCGCGAGCAGGCCAAGGGTAAGCTCGTCGCCATGACCGGCGATGGCACCAACGACGCTCCAGCGCTTGCGCAAGCGGACGTCGGCGTGGCAATGAACACGGGGACGCAGGCCGCCAAGGAAGCCGGGAACATGGTGGACCTGGATTCGAATCCGACGAAACTCATAGAGATTGTGGAGATTGGCAAGCAATTGCTGATCACACGTGGCGCGCTGACCACGTTTTCTGTGGCGAATGACGTGGCAAAGTATTTTGCGATTATTCCGGCGATGTTCGCCGGAGCTTTTCCGGTTTTGGGCGCGCTAAACATAATGCGGCTGGCCACTCCGCAGTCGGCGATTTTGTCGGCGGTCATTTTCAACGCGCTGATCATCATTGCGCTGATTCCGCTGGCGCTGCGCGGAGTGCGCTACCGGCCGGTCGGCGCGGCCGCGCTATTGCGTCAGAATTTGCTGATCTATGGGCTCGGCGGCGTGGTTGCGCCGTTCATCGGCATCAAGGTGATCGATCTGTTGATCACGTATTTGCATTTCGCGTGAGGCTTGGGATGAAGGAAAATTTGCGAATCGCGATTTTGTTTACGCTGGTCACGACGATCATGTTTGGCTTGCTTTATCCCCTGGGTGTGACTGGGCTGGCGCAGTTGCTGTTCCCGGCGCAAGCCAACGGAAGCTTGCTCGCGAAGAACGGACAAGCGGTGGGTTCGAAGCTGCTGGGCCAGATGTTTTCTTCGCCTGGATATTTTCATCCTCGGCCCTCGGGGGCGGGGACGGGGTACGACGCCTCGCAGTCTGGATCGCCAAATCTGGCGCCAACCAATCATGCGCTGATCGAACGCGTGAAAGGCGACGTGGACAAATTGCACACGGAAAATCCCGGCGCGGTGATTCCCGTAGACTTGGTCACCACGTCTGCTTCGGGGCTGGATCCGGAGATTTCACCAGCAGCGGCGGAATTTCAAGTGCCTCGCGTGGCGCGGGCACGCGGCATGAGCGAAAAAGAAGTACGAGCACTGGTGACCAAACACACGCTAAGACGGCAGTTGGGCTTCCTGGGCGAACCACGCGTGAGAGTGCTGGAGCTGAACCTGGATTTGGACGCAACCCATCCGAATCCACGATAAAACTCAGGATTTTCTTGAGCTTTCTTTAGTGCTGCCGGTGCGAGGCGGCTGGAAGCGGTATCCAACCCAAGGCTCGGTCAGGATGTATTTCGGGCGCGAAGGATTTGTTTCAATCTTTTTTCGTAATTGATTGATCACCACGCGCAGATTTTCGGTCTCGTCGCCATAATCCGGCCCCCAAACGGCCTGAAGCAGCCGACGGTGAGCGAGCGGCTTGCCTTGATTGGCAACCAGATATTTCAAGACGTCGTATTCCTTGGGGGTGAGGTGTACTACCTGACCGCGCACGGTGATCTCCCGCGCTTCAAAGTCGATGCTCAGATCCTTTGACACAAAGGGCGGCATCGCATCCCCTGGGGCGTATCGGCGCAGCGCAGCACGGATGCGCGCGAGCAATTCCTCAATGCCGAAAGGCTTCACCACGTAATCATCGGCGCCGGCATCGAGGGCGGAAACCTTGTCCCGCTCGGCATTGCGCACGGTGAGCATGATGACGGGAGCGTCTGAGATGCGGCGAATTTCCCGGCAAGTTTCGATTCCGCCCATTCCTGGCATGTTGACGTCCAGCAGGACCAAATCCGGCCGCTGCTTGCGAAGGGAGTCGAGCGCTTCTTCGCCGGTCTTGGCCTCGGTGATCACATATCCCTGCGAACTAAGCGTTGCGCGCATAACGCGGCGAATTTGCGGTTCGTCGTCTACCACCAGGATATTCGCGCCGCTCAACGGCTATCCTTTCGTCCGCGCTCGATCGGAAGCGTAAATGCGAATACCGATCCGTGGCCCAACTGGCTGGTCACACTGATGGTTCCGTGCTGCGCAACAATCAGCGCCTTGGCAATCGGCAAACCCATGCCCGTTCCTCGCACCAGGTAACGCTGATCCTTGCCGCGATAAAATTTGTCGAAGACCATGGTTTGCTCGAACTCATCGATTCCCGGTCCGCGGTCGGCGACGCTGGTGGTAATCGTATCTCCGGTCAGCTCAGCAGTGATGGTGATCGGCTGATCCTTCGCGGAATAGAGGTTGGCGTTGTCAATCAATTGCACCAAAGCCTCCTTGGCACGTTCGCGGTCGGCGCGCAACGGCGGCAGATCCGGGGCAATGCGCAAATCTACCGGGCGCCCGTCGAGAGATGCGCTGCAGTGCCCCAGAGCGGCCCGGATGATTTCCTCAGCCGGAATGGGCGCGAGGTCCAGAGTGACCTCGCCAGCCTCGAGCTTAGCCATCTCGCCAGCTTCTTCGACCAAGCGATTCAAACGGTCGCACTCCTCGTTAATGATGGAGAGAAGCTCGTGCGTCTGCGTTGCGTCGGAGGGAAGCGAAGAGAGCAAGCTGCTGACCGCGGCTTTCATGGAAGTCAGCGGCGTGCGAAAGTCGTGGGTGATTGAATCCAGCAGCGCGGACTTGAGCCGCTCACCTTGCCGCTCTGCTTCCGTCTGACCGAGTTGCTCGACCGCGCGCGCCCGCTCAATGGCAATCGCCACCAGCGTGCTAATGGCGTCCAACGATTGGCGCGAAAGCTGCGATCCCGAAACCCCGAGGCTGCCGATAGGGCGGACACCCAGACGAATGGGAATAAAATACTGGCCTTGCTGTGTGTCGGCGGAAATCTCATCGAGCAAGAGCGCCTGTTTCATTTTTTCTTCATCGAGATGAGCCGCGCCGAACCCGGAGCGGTAGAACTTGTCCTTCTGCGGAAGAAACAGCGCGGCCGCGCCGGCTTCAAAACTTTCGACGATGTAATCGGGGATGGCGTTCATCAATTGAATGACATTGCCTTCGCCGAGGAGTTTGCGGCTGAACTGGTAGAGGCGCTCAACCTCGCGCCTGCGGTGGTGCGCTTCATCGGCTTCCGTGCGGATGCGCGAGGAAAGCTGGCTGCCCACAATGGAAGTGACCAGGAAGGCGAACAGCGCGACCCAGTTTTGCGGATCTGCGATGGTCAGTGTCCCGACCGGCGGCAAGAAGAAATAATTGAAAGCGATCACCGCTACGAGCGACATGGCCACGGAAACGGCCATTCCCCACACTGCCGAAACTGCTAGAATTGCCAGCAGAAACGAAAGCGCCACGGTCGTTTGATTTACGTGCAGAATGTGGCGATAAAAGATGGAAATGCCGGCGACCACGGCCAGGGATACAGCTATCCCAATGATCCGGCCGGCTAGGAATCTCTGCATCGCTATATTCTAGCGCATGCTGAAAATTCATCGCGGAGAACATTGGACGTGCCGAAAAAGCCCGAAGAGTGGCTGGAAGTCGCTTCCCCACCGCAAAAAACGCGCGGCATCTTCAAGCTTTTCCTCGGGTACGCGCCAGGCGTGGGCAAGACTTTCAGCATGTTGAGCGAGGCACTGCGCCGGCGTAGCCGCGGCGAAGACGTGGTCATCGGCGTGGTGGAAACGCACGGGCGGAAGGGCATTGAAGAACTAATCGGGCAAGTAGAGCAGGTGCCGCGCAAGAAAATCGAATACAAGGGCACGGTGTTCGAGGAAATGGATGTGGACGCCATCCTGGCGCGGCATCCGGAGGTCGTGCTGGTGGACGAACTGGCGCACACCAACATCCCCGGCAGCAAGCACCGCAAGCGATACGAAGACGTGCAGGAGCTGCTAGCGGCAAAGATCGACGTTGTCTCCACGCTGAATATTCAGCACATTGAGAGCATTGCTCCGGTGGTGCGATCCATCACAGGGATCGTGGTGCGAGAGACGGTGCCGGATTGGGTGCCGCTTACCGCTTCCGAAACGGTTATGGTGGACCTCACCCCCGAGGCGCTTCAGAACCGCATGAAGCGCGGTGACGTCTACAGCAGCGACAAGGTGGAACGCTCGCTGAGTAATTTCTTTCGTCGCGGGAATCTCATCGCCCTTCGCGAACTGGCGCTGCGGCAAGTTGCCGAGCAAGTCGACCGCAGCCTCGAGTCCTATATGGAGGCGCAGGACATCCGCAAGAACTGGGGTGTCCGCGAGCGCATGGCCGTGTGCATATCCTCGAATCCGGCCGGGCAATACTTGATTGCCCGCGGCGCGAGAATGGCCCGCCGGATGGATGCGGAATTGTACGTTGTTCACGTGGACCGCGAGTTCGGCCCCAAGGAGTCGAATCAGAATGCCCTCGCGGCTAACCTGCGCTTCGCGGAGAGTCTGGGTGCGCAGGTAATTCGCCTGAAGGGGCGGAGCGTGGCGGATTCCGTCGCGGCCTTCGTCCGTTCAAAGCACATCACGCACGTGATCTTCGGGCGGGCGCCCGTTCATGACTGGCGAAAGTATCTTTATTTGTCTGCGGTGCACCGCTTCTTGCGAGAGTCGCCGGCCGTCGACGTTCATATCGTGACGCAAGAGCCGGAAGATTAGGACATTTACGGCCTCGCCGATGCCGCGTGCGCTTGAATGCTGCCGGCCATCCGCACCTCGATGCTCACCGTATGATCCACTTTCAGCAGAAAAGTTCCGGGATTCTTCAGGCCCCAATCGTTATAGGGGACATTGAAACTCGCGGTGCCCTTCCACTGGCCGGACGTGAGCTCCGCTCGCACGGGCGCCGTGAGCTCGTGCTCGCTGCCGTGCAACACGCAAACTCCGTGAACCTGCGCGCTGGAAGTACCCTGAGGCTGCACGGTGCCCTCCACGCGGTCGGGACGGAAGATAATATCGGTGAAGCGAGCGCTCTCCAGCACTTCCTTGTGCATTTTCTTGTCCCGGGAGTCATTGCCACTCTGGCCGCTGATGGCATCCACCACGATTTCGCCAGTAGCTTTGCCGGTGGCCGGGTCGAGCCGCAAGGTGCCGCGCTTGAGCGCGAACGTTCCGTGTACGGTGTGAAGACTGCTGCTGACCGTGTAGTGCACGCTGCTCTGCCCAGGATCGATAGTCAGGACGATTTCATTGGCGCTCGCTGCCGCGGGCGCCTGTGGAGGGCGGTGAGCAGCGCTGGCCGAAAGCAGCACGGCCAAACCGAACAGCGCGGCACATACAGTGAGATTTCGCCGGATTGTTTGCGAGCTCATCATTGTTCCTTCTAGGCCGCGACGAGGCGCCAGCCAAGCAGCGCTCCTGTCGCGGCAAGATGTCTCGGAGAAGTCGCGCCAACATGAACCGCGAGGAGCCTGGCAAATAGATCAGGATGCGCTGCCAGAGCGCGCATGGCGCGGTGACGCAGCTTGGGCTGGCCATCGAGCAGCAGCAACAAGCGTCCCATCAGCGTTGGCCGACGTGCCAGACGCCGGTGCGCTTGCTGATACGCCCCAAGATCTCCCGCCTGCATGGCGGCTGCGAGCGCCAGCGCCTGCCGGAAGCCCAGGTTGAGCCCATCGCCGGTAATGGCGTCGACGCTTCCGGACGCGTCACCAACTAACGCAACAGCTCCTCGATGGACGCTTTTCAATTGACGCGTGACCGTAACAGCCCCGCGTTCCGCTCCGATGCATGTAGCATGATCAAGGCGTCTGGCCAATTCGGGAAATTGCTCTTGAAGCGAGGACAAACGCACTCCTGGGAAGCGCGAAACCAGGACAGCACAAACGGACTCTTCCCCGACGGGAGTCACATAAGCCTGCGCGCCTTCTCCCCAATAAACTTCTACATGCCGGGACCACGGCTCAACGCGATAGTGCACCCGACTTGCGTACCGGTGTGCGCCGTGCGTTTGCTCGTTGAGCCCACACCACTGGCGTACCCGGGAACCGACGCCGTCTGCGCCGACAATCCAGCGCGCGCGAATCGTTCTGTCCCCAATGAGGACCTCGTCGTTGCAAATCCCAACGACCGGCGTGTGCCAAAGAAAGCGTACGCCCATGCTCTGCGCGTTCTCCAGAAGCATTTGGTGAAGCACCACTCTGCGGACACCTAGTCCGTGTTCCCCGGGGAAGGCGGCTTCCGCGCTGGTGTTGCGTTCCCAGAAGCGCAGTCCATGGAAAGGAAAGCCATCGGAAGCGCTTAGGCTAATACCGAGATCCTGCAAGGCGGATAGGGTGTCAGGCATGAGGCCTTCGCCGCAGGCTTTGTCGACCGGCGGCGTCGCGCCGTCCGCGATCGTGACGTTGAAACCGCGCTGGCGTGCGGCTATGGCAGCGGCAAGCCCGGCTGGGCCCCCGCCAATTACGAACACATCCGAGTTCCTGCTCATGCAGCTCCTCGCCGGTGGTTTCTGGCAGGGTATCCCGGCCGCTGGATCTCGTGGCACAGAGTAGCGGCGCTACTTCCCCCTAGCTTGCCGGTTCGCTGAAGGACGATGTACGGACAACATCAAGAAATTGTTAAATACTTGTCTCGTCGACGCTTCCGACCGCTACCCTTAACAAGATGCTGCCTTCTTTGTCAAAGATGCCCAACGATTGAGCGCAGCAAATTTCTCTGATAAATCGGATTTATCGTAGCGCACATTAGTATTAATTTGACTGATTGTTGACACTCCGCTTATGCTGTTTTCCCCGGGTGGGGAGGCGTGTCACGCGTCTGCGGTGTCATGGAATGCGATGGCTTGCCCCAACGTCGGTCGGTAAAATAGAAGAAGCGCAAGGAGACTTGCAGTGACACAGCCGGCGCCAAAACCACGCAGCCATACCTTAATTGACGGTGCCAATCGCGCCGGCGCTCGTGCCATGCTGCGCGCCTCCGGGCTTCGCGATGAGGACTTCGCCAAGCCGCTGGTGGGCGTGGCCAACACCTGGATCGAGATCGGGCCGTGCAATTACCACCTGCGCGAGCTCGCTGTACACGTAAAGGCCGGCATTCGCGCCGCGGGTGGCACGCCGCTCGAATTCAACACGGTTTCGATTTCCGATGGCATCACCATGGGTACGGAAGGAATGCGCACATCGCTGGTGAGCCGCGAAGTAATTGCGGACTCCATTGAGCTGGTTTCGCGCGGCAATCTGTTCGATGCACTAATTGTCTTGGTCGGCTGCGACAAAACCATTCCCGGCGGCGTTATGTCGCTGGCCAGGCTCAACATTCCCGGACTCATTCTCTACGGGGGCTCCATTGCCCCGGGCCACTTTGAGGGGCACGCCGTCACCATTCAAGATGTTTATGAAGCGATTGGGAAGCACGCACGCGGAGGTATCACCGACGCACAACTCAAATCCCTGGAAACCGCCGCGTGTCCCGGAGCCGGCGCCTGCGGCGGCCAGTTCACCGCGAACACCATGGCGCTGGTCTGCGAATTTCTGGGCATTGCGCCGATGGGATTGTCCAGCGTTCCGGCTACCAATGCCGCCAAAGGCAACGCCGGCTATCGCGCCGGCGAAATGGTTATGGACCTTCTTCGGCGCGATATTACACCGTCGAAAATCATCACCAAATCAGCCATTGAAAACGCCATCGCAGGAGTCGCCGCCACAGGCGGTTCCACCAATTCCGTTCTCCATCTCCTGGCCATTGCCAGCGAAGCAAAGATTCCGTTGTCCATTGACGATTTCGATCGCATTAGTTCTCGCGTTCCGATACTGGCGGACTTGAAGCCGGGCGGCCGCTTTGTAGCCACCGATCTCTATGCTGCTGGAGGCACTGCCCTGGTGGCGAAGCGCATGCTCGAAGGCAAATTGCTTCATGGAGAATGCCTCACCGTCACCGGTCGAACGCTCGCGGAGGAAGCAGCGGCAGCGAAGGAATCGGAGAAACAAGAAGTTGTGCGCAAGCTGGATTCTCCGCTCAAACCCACGGGCGGACTCGTCATCTTGAAGGGCAATGTCGCCCCGGAAGGCTGCGTCATTAAAGTGGCAGGCCACAACCTGCAAACTTTCAGCGGCCCGGCGCGAGTTTTCGACGACGAAGAAGCCGCGTTTGCCGCCGTCGAGAATGGAAGTATCAAGGCTGGCGATGTCGTTGTGATCCGCTACGAAGGCCCGAAGGGCGGACCCGGAATGCGCGAGATGCTCCAGGTGACTGCGGCGCTGGTCGGCGCGGGACTCGGCGATTCCGTCGCGCTGCTGACCGACGGCCGCTTTTCCGGCGCCACGCACGGACTCATGGCCGGCCACGTCGCTCCTGAAGCCGCGAATGGCGGCCCCATCGCCGCAATAAACGATGGCGACATCATCGCGTTCGATATCCCCAAGCGGACGCTCAACGTTAAGCTCACCGACGCCGAAATCCAGCGCCGCCTTTCCACCTGGAAGGCGCCCCAGCCCCGCTTCACCAGCGGCGTAATGGCGAAATATGCTTTGCTCGTCTCGTCTTCCTCATTGGGAGCCATTACCGCCGTGCCCAAGTCGTTTTCAACCGCAGCGCAAACTGTCTCGAGGACATCATGAAGCTCACCGGAGCGGAAATTCTCTGCGAATCGCTGACCAAGCTCGGCGTGCGCCACATTTTTGGCTATCCCGGCGGGGCGATTCTTCCGGTGTACGACGCGCTTGGCAAATCCAAGCTGCACCACATTCTCGTGCGCCACGAACAAGGTGCCACGCACATGGCCGACGGCTACGCGCGAGCCAGCGGCGGCGTAGGCGTGGCTATGGCCACCTCCGGCCCTGGCGCAACCAACATGGTCACCGGCATTGCCACGGCCATGCTGGATTCCTCGCCGGTGGTTTGCATTACCGGCCAAGTCAGCAGCAAACTGCTCGGCTCGGACGCCTTCCAGGAAATCGACATCACCGGCATCACCATGCCGATCACTAAACACAATGTGGTTGTCTCTCGCGCGGAGGACATCGCCCGCGCTGTTCGCGAAGCCTTCGTGATTGCCAATTCCGGGCGGCCCGGCCCAGTGCTCGTCGATATCACTAAGGACGCGCAACAGGCTTCCTGCGATTTCAATTGGGAAGGTTCCATTCCGAAGCTGCCGCCCAAGCGCCAGCGCATTAACTATGAGCCGGCGGATTTTGAGCGCGCTGTCGAGCTTCTCAATAGTGCCAAGCGCCCGCTGATTCTCGCCGGCCACGGGATCATGGTGTCCGGCGCGATGCGCGTCTTCGACAAGTTCGTCCACGCCGGCAATCTGCCAGTGGCCATGACGCTCCTGGGCATCGGCTGCTTCCCCGCCAGCGATCCCCTTAACCTCGGCATGATGGGGATGCACGGCGAAGCCTGGGTCAATCACGCCATTCAGGAAGCCGATCTGCTCATTGCCGTCGGCATGCGCTTTGACGACCGCGTCACCGGCGATTTGCGCACCTACGCCAAAGAGGCCCGCAAGATTCACATCGAAATCGATCGCTCCGAGATCAACAAGAACGTGAAGGTGGACGCTGCTCTCATCGGAGATGCGCGCGAGGTGCTTGAACAGCTTCTCCCGCGTCTGGAACATCGCGAACGCGGTGACTGGCTTGGCCACATCCGCGAACTAAAAGGCGACGCTGCGGTTCGGGACATCCAAGGCCTGCCCGACAACGGCCATCTCTACGCCGCGCACGTCATCAACGATCTCTGGAAAGAGACGCGCGGAGAAGCTATCGTGGTCACCGACGTCGGCCAGCATCAAATGTGGGAAGCGCAGTATTACCACCACAATCAGCCGCGCACGCTGGTGACTTCCGGCGGCCTCGGCACCATGGGCTTCGCTCTGCCTGCCGCCATCGGAGCGAAATTCGCCAAGCCTGAATCTGATGTGTGGGTGGTGGTCGGCGACGGCGGCTTTCAGATGACGATGTGTGAGCTAGCCACAATCGTCCAAGAAAAAATCAAGATCAACATCGCCATCATCAACAACGGCTTTCTCGGAATGGTTCGCCAGTGGCAGGAGTTTTTCTACGACAAGCGTTACGTCGCCACTCCGCTGGTGGCGCCGGACTTTGCCGCGCTCGCCAATGCCTTCGGCATCCGCGGCGAACGCATTACGTCGCGAGCCGATGTCACTCCCACCATTCGCTCGGCTCGCGAATCGTCGGAGAGCGTGCTGATCGATTTCCGCGTCGAGCAAGAAGACTCCGTGTATCCCATGGTGCCCGCGGGCGGCGCGCTGCACGAAATGATACGCCGGCCCGACAGCCCGCTTGTGGAAACAGCTACGGAGCCGTGATAGAGGATTTATGCAGACACTTGTCGCTTATGTGGAGAACAAGCCCGGCGTCCTGAACCGCGTTGCCTCGCTGGCCCGCCGTCTGGCCATAAACATCGATTCGCTGACGGTTGGCCCCACCGAAAACGAAGAGATTGCGCGCATGACCATCGTCGCCCACACCGACGAAAAGGGCGCGCATCGCCTCGAAGCCAGCCTCGAAAAGCTCGTCGATGTGC
>WNFH01001872.1_pt1 | contig 14470 bp, 15 predicted proteins | sample 5400411 | NCBI WGS metagenome assembly WNFH01 (sample SAMN13153347, study PRJNA577476) | soil metagenome | isolation source: 200 cm saprolite under Douglas fir tree site 2 hole 3 | place: USA:California | collected 2015-04-18
TTTATTTTGATGTCTTCATTTATCAGCGGCCCGGAAAGGGAATTGGCCAAAGAGCTCGGAGCTCACGCGTTGCTCGAGAAGCCATTTCGTCTGTCTGACTTGCTCGACCGGGTCGCCGAACTGATTTCCAAAAACACGATCGGGATATCCCCGTGAGACCGTTGGGGCTTGGAGCGGGACCGAAAACAGACAAGAGGAGCGGAAATGAACGTAGCCGAAAAAGTCATCGAGATTATCGTGCGAGAGCAGCACATCGAGCCCGGCAAAGTCACACTGGATTCGACGTTCGCCGAGCTGGGCATTGACTCGCTGGACGGTGTGAACATCCTGTTCGCGTTGGAAGAGGAATTCAAGATTGACATCCCCGACTCGGTGGCTCAGAACATGAAGAGCATTCGCCAGGTTGTGGACAGCCTGACCCGGGTGCTTGAAGGTAAGGACGTCTCCGACCTTGTCGCGTTGGCCAAGGGCGGGACACCGGCCGCGAACACCTAACCACTGGAGCTCGAGGGGCAAGACGTGAGAAGAGTTGTCATCACAGGCGTAGGCGTATTTGCCTCCACCGGCAAAGACGTCAACAGTTTCTTCGAGAACCTGCTTGAGGCCCGGTCGGGGGTGTGCAGGATCACCCGTTTCGACCCGTCCGCGCTGAGCGTCCAAATCGCCGCCGAGATACCCGACTACTGCCCCCAAGATTACTTCCCGCCGAAGCGGCTGGAGCTGCTCGACTACTTTACTCAGTACTCGCTGATCGCGGCGCGCGAAGCGATGAAGTCGAGCGGGCTGGAAGTTTCAGACGAAGAGCGCCCTCGATTCGGCGTCGTCATGGGGACGGGAATGGCCGGCGCGCATACTTTTGACAGCGGCTATTTCAACTTGTACGCCAAGCAGGCGACCCGCCTGCATCCCTTCACGATACCGAAGATCATGCACAACGCTCCCACGTCGCAGATCTGCATGGAATTCGGCGCCCAGGGCCCCTCGCTCGCGACGTCCACGGCGTGTTCCTCGTCAGGGCACGCGATCGGCGCAGCATTCCACCTGCTCAAGTACGACATGGCGGATTTGATGCTGGCCGGGGGCAGCGAAGCCCCCATTACCTACGGGACGTTCCGGTCGTGGGAGTCCGTCCGAGTCCTCGCCGGCGGGAACGGCGACCCCGCCAGAGCGTGCCGCCCCTTCTCGGCCGACCGCGAGGGCCTGGTCCTCGGCGAAGGCGCGGGCGTCCTGGTGCTGGAAGAGCTCGAGCACGCGCGGAAGCGCGGCGCAAAAATCTACGCAGAGATCGCCGGCTACGGTCTGAGCTCCGACGCGAGCCATATCACTCAACCGACCGTGGACGGGCCTGCGCGGGCGATTCGCATGGCTCTTCGGGAGGCGGGGGCGAACCCCGAAGAAGTTGAATACATCAACGCCCACGGGACTGGGACGCGCCTGAACGACCCTACAGAAACGGCGGTGATCAAGGAAGTCTTCGGGGAGCACGCTCGACGGGTGTGGACCAGCTCAACCAAGTCCATGCACGGCCATACGCTCGGGGCGGCGGGGGCGATCGAGCTGGTGGCGGCGGTGATGGCACTCGAGCGGGGAATGGTTCCCCCGACCGCTAACTTTACCCAACCCGACCCGGAATGTGACCTCGACTGCGTCCCCAATCAGGCGCGGGAGAAGAAGATTCGCACGGCAATTTCCAATTCCTTCGCCTTTGGCGGGCTCAACGCGGTCCTTCTCGTCCGCCGGCTCGACTGAGGGCAGGACCTGCCTGAGACGCCCTTGAATACTCGATACGGGAACAATGTCAGGGAATAGAGTTGTCATCCTGACGCTGAGCTTTGGGTCAGGCCATGTTCGCGCCGCGGAGGTCGTCCAGCGGGCGTTGCTCGACGGAGGCGAAGACGTCGAGGTGCGCACCATCGATGCGCTGGAGCTGGCGCGGTCCTGGTTTCTGACGCTCTACGTCCGCCCTTACTGGTGGATGCTCGCGAATGCCCCCTGGATGTGGCGCTGGCTGTTCGAGCGGCGGGAAAAGAAGTTTCATCGCGTGACCGCGCCCCACTGGCTCTTCCGGCGCGGATGCGCGGAGGTCCTCCGGCAGATCAAGGAGTTTGCTCCCCGCCTGGTGATTGCGACGGAAGTCGGCGCGGCGGAAATTGCTGCGCTGGGGAGGCGGGAGGGCTGGTTCAACGCGCCCATCCTGGCTGTCCAGACGGACTTTCAATGCGAGTCCCCTTGGGTCCAGCGTGAAATTGACGTGTACTGCGTCGGCAGCGAGGAGGCGAAGGCCCAGCTCATTGGTTGGGGAGTGTCCTCCAACCGGGTTTTCCATAGCGGTATCCCCATCGATCCCGCTTTCGCGCTCTCGTTTGACCGGCCCGAGCTCTTGAAGGCACTGGGCCTCGACTCGCGCCGGCCCATTGTCCTGGTGATGGGCGGAGGCATGGGACCTGTGCCGCTGGACGTTATCGTCCAGAGTCTCGAACTCTGCCGGCTGCCGCTCCAGGTCCTGGCCGTGGCCGGTCACGATCAAGCCCTGCGGCGTCGGCTCGATGCCTTGCGCGGCAAGCTGGCCATGGACCTCCATTGCTTCGGTTGGACGGACAACATGCCGGAACTGATGGGAGGCGCCGACCTGCTGGTCACTAAACCAGGCGGCTTGACGGCCGCGGAGGCCCTAGCCGCCGGGCTCCCCATGATTCTGACTCACCCGATCCCGGGGCCCGAGGAAAGACACATCCGCTACCTCGAGCAGCAGGGCGTCGCGGTATGCGCGCCGGCCGTGGCGGACATTCCTCAACTCGCGTATAAGCTGTTGACCCATTCGGCCAGGCTCGTCGAAATGAAACGCCGGATTCGCGAGCTGGCTCGGCCGGAAGCCGCCCATGCCATCGCGCAACTGGCTCGGGCCATGTTCGAGAAGGCGAGTTACATCGATCTGCTGGCCACCCCGCCGACGCGTGCCGGTGAGTCGGCGTACCTGATGTGACTGAAGGATTCGGGGGATGGTGCTCAGACGCGGGAGCGTCGAGCGGCCCCCGCTCAGACTTTGCAATGCTGGCTAAGCTGCGGAGATTCGCGGAACGCGCGCTGATCGGGGATTCGGTGCCGGCTCTGGTGCGTTGGGGGAAGCTCGTCCCGCCCTCCCTGGTCCGAAGCATTCAGTTGGGCGCTTTCGGCGAAATGGTGCGGTATGCGGCGCGCCATCAGAGATTTTTCGGGCGCAAGCTCCGCGAGAAGGGCATTGATCCCAACCGTGTGCGCCGGCCGGAGGACCTCGGAGATGTCTTCACCACGCCTGAAGACCTGTTGCGTTTGCCTCCGGAAGATTTTCTCTGCCGCGAGCCCCAGGCGGTCTTCGAGACCACCGGCACATCGGGCTCGCCCAAACGCGTCTATTTCGGTTACGACGAGCTGGAATTTGCGGGGCGTTACGAAGCGGCCGGGCTTTACCAGAACGGCGTGCGGCCCGGCGACCGGGTAGTTTGCACGTTTGACGCCGGGTATTGGATCAGCGGTTGGGTGAGCTTTTTTGCCTGCAAACAAATCGGAGTGTTCTGTTCGGCGATTGGCAAGCCGCGCCCGGAGGACTTTTATTCTCGCCTGGGAGGCTATCGCTACAACGTCATCATGGCCGACCCCACGTGGCTCGTGAGCTTAAGCGAGATTGCGGAGAAGCGAGGGGTCTATCCCATCAAGGTCATCTTCGCCGCGGGTGACCGGATGACGAGAGCGTATCGCGACTACGTCGAGCGAGTCTGGAAGGCGCCTGTGGTCCTGGGCTACGGTTCGACCGAAGCGGGCGGCGGGGTGGGAATGGAATGCCTGCGCCGCGACGGGTACCACCTCGACGAATTCAACTTTCTTTTCGAGACCATTGACCGGGATGCTGACGGCTTCGGCGAACTCGTGGTGACGACGCTCTCCCGCCGCACCATGCCTCTGGTTCGCTACCGGACGAGAGACGTGACGAGGTTCATCGAGAGCCGCTGCGCCTGCGGCCTCACCCTCCGCCGGGTCGCGCCGGTCAAAGGGCGCCGTGATGAGATGGTGGTGATGGGCGCCGGCAATATGCACCCGGAGATTTTTGAAAAGGTCCTCGACGGCGTTGAAGGCATTTCGGACGTGTGGCAAGTGGCGGTCCGGCAGGAGGGAGTGCGGGATGTCCTCGAGTTCCGCCTGGAACTCACGAACGGAGTCAATCCTTCCGCTGTGGAGACTCTGGTTCGGAAGAACCTCGAGGCCCGGTACCCCGAGGTCTGGGCCAATCACCTGTGCGGGATGTACCGCATCGACTTCCGCTTCTCGCCTCCGGGCACGCTCGAGCGGGGAAGAAAGCCCAAGCGCCTCGTGGACGAGCGCAAAGAATAGAGGGCAGAAGCAGAGAGAAGGGAACGGGCAGGAACTCTGGACGCGGAGATGGGATTGAAACCGATTATTTTTTGCGACTTTGACGGAACGATTACGCAGATTGACGTTACGGACCTCATCCTGACGGAGCTGGCTCACCCCTCGTGGCGGGAAGTCGAGCAGGAGTGGGTACGCGGTGCGATTGGTTCCCGGGAGTGTCTCGAGCGGCAGATGGCGCTGGTGGAGACTTCGGAGATCGAGCTCAACGCCTTGATTGATTCCGTTCCGGTCGATCCTCACTTCGAGAAGTTTTATCGGTTCGTCGGGAGACGCAAGCTGCCCTTCTATGTTTTGAGCGACGGCTTTGACTACGTCATCCGACGGGTGCTGAAACGTGCCGGCGTCGATGGCCAGCTCCGCAACGGGACGCACCTGTTTGCCAGCTCGCTTCGTCTCGAGGGACGTCGGGTGGTCACCTCGTACACTTACCCTCCCGCTCCGTGCGGGCACGGGTGCGCGACTTGCAAGGTCGGAATCCTGCGGCGGATGGCCCGGGACCACCACCCGACGATCTACATCGGGGACGGGCTCTCGGACAGGTTTGCGGTCGAAGAGTCGGACGTCGTTTTTGCCAAACGGAAACTGGCGGCCTATTGCCGGGAGCGCGGTGTTGCCTGCCAGGAGTTTGAGAATTTTGCGGAAATTGAATCGGCCGTTCGCGGGCTCATCGGCAAACCGCCCGCCCGGCGGCCGCGCGCGTCCGTCGCCCCGGTCACAGCGGACTAGAGTTTCGGCCCGCGGCACGCGGGACGCGCGTCTGGCGAATCTCGCTGCGCAGGAGGAAGCCTTTTGGCGGTTTCAGGCACCACAAACAGGACGGCGGAACTCCTGGCTCTCGAGAAGAAGTACTGCTCTTTCGGAGACACGGTCCATTATCTTGATCCTCCCAAGGTCTTCGCCAACTGCGAGGGCTGCTACCTTTACGACGAACTGGGCACGCCTTATCTCGACCTCCAGATGTGGTACTCGGCGGCGAGTTTTGGCTACAAGAACCGCCGCCTGAACGAGGCTTTGAAACGCCAGCTCGACAGTCTGCCCCAGCTGGCCTGCCAGTATTTGCACGCGGAGAAGATTGAATTGGCCGCGCGCATTGCCCAGTATTGCGAAAAGCGGTTCGGGGTGAAAGGCCGGGTCCACTTCAACGTGGGCGGGTCGCAGGCCATCGAGGACTCGCTCAAAATCGTCCGGAACTTCACCGGCAAGAATCTGATGTTCGCCTTCATGGGCGGCTACCACGGGCGGACTCTTGGGGCCTCCGCGATCACTTCCTCTTACCGCTACCGGCGGCGCTACGGGCACTTCGGCGAGCGCGCCCAGTTCGTTTTCTATCCCTACTGCTTCCGCTGCATTTACGGGTTGAAGCGCGAGAGCTGCGAGATTTACTGCGAGGACCAGTTCGAAAAGCTCTTCGCGAGCGAATATCACGGCGTCTGGGACCCGAAGGCGGAGGCGTCCGAGTACGGCGCGTTTTACATCGAGCCCATTCAGGGGACGGGCGGTTACGTCATCCCTCCGAAGGAATATTTCGTCCGGCTGAAAAAGTTCCTGGACAAACACAAAATCCTGCTCGTTGACGATGAGATCCAGATGGGGTTATATCGCACAGGCAAGTTCTGGGCCGTCGAACATCTCGGGATCGTCCCGGACATCATCGTTTTCGGTAAGGCTCTAACCAACGGTCTGAACCCTCTCTCAGGGATCTGGGCGCGCGAGGAGCTGATTCATCCCGAGTTGTTTCCTCCGGGTTCGACGCACTCCACTTTTTCGTCGAACACGCTCGGGACCGCCGTAGCGCTCGAGACCTTGAAGATGCTCGAGGAGAAGGACTACGAAAAGATTGTCAATGAAATGGGCGCCTATTTCCTGGCCGGCCTTCGCGAGCTCCAGAGCCGGTATTCGGGCGTGATTGGACACGTGGACGGCCTTGGCCTCGCCCTGCGCATCGAAGTCTGCAAGGAGGACGGCATTACGCCGGACCGAGAGCTGGCGGACCGGATTTTCGCTGAAGGCCTGGAAGGCAATCTCGAGGTCGGCGGGCGCAAGCTGGGCCTGGTCCTCGACGTCGGCGGCTACTACAAAAACGTCTTCACCCTCTCCCCGGCTCTCACCATGACGCGCGAAGAGATCGACTTGGCGCTCGAATTACTCAATCAGCTTTTCCGCCGCTGCCGCAAAGTGTGAAATTCAGACCCAACCTTCAGGTTTCGGGACCCTCGCTTGCGGACTTTTCCCGAACCAAGTTGTGAGGCAAACGATGAAACGGACCCCTACGGCTTTATGGCTCGCTCTGGCGCTGCTCGGTCTCCCCGGGGCAGTCGCCGGTCAAGGCCTGGTGAGGGAGGCGCTGGAAATATTCCCGGCGCAAACGGTGCGGCTGGAATACTCAAGCCCGGCCAAGCTCCGCACGCTCCCAAATTACACGACCCTGCGCCAGCGTTTTGCCGGGCCGCGCCTCAATAACTTGAAAGACTCTTTGTCCCAGCTCGGCGTCCAGGAGAGCGACGTGGATGAGCTGGTGATGGGCTGGGAGGCCGACAAGGCGGGGCTCGACCTTTTCGGCCTTGCGGCAGGACGGTTCGACGCCAAAGCCGTCAGCGACAACGCGGCCGCGCACGGGTTGACGCCCGCGCCGGTATCCGGGAAACAGGCCTACTGCCTGGGCGGGGGAGAGAGCGCCGTGTGCATGGCCGTACTGGGAGAATCCCGAGGCGTGTTCGGGTCTCTCTCGCAGCTTGCCACTCTCCTCGAAACCGGAGAGAAGAAGGCATCGTCGCTCAACTCCGTCGAGCGCGTGACCAGGCTGGTCAATGAGGCCCCGACCCGCGCGCCCATCTGGGGCGTCGCTCTGGGGCCCGCGATCTCCGACTGGTTCAAAGGCTGGATGCCCGGCCAGGAAAATATCCAGATGGACTGGGGCGCGGTGTTTCAAAAGGTGGACTCACTGCTCTATAGCGTGGACGTGTCTGACAAGATCGACCTGAACATGAAAATGAATTGCACTTCGCCGGAAGCCGCGTCGAGCTTGCGGCAGCTCCTCGAGGGACTGCGACTTATCCAGCAGCTCGCCTGGCAGAACCAGAACCCCAGCCGCCGTAATCCCTTTGATGGGGTCGTGGTTGAGAGCCACGACCGGCGGGTCGAGCTGACGCTGGCCACGAGCTACGCTGACCTTGTAGGCGCGCAACTCCTCGTGACCCCCTGAAAATGGGCAGGCTGCCGGACCTCACCGAACATAAACGCACCCTGGCACGCGCTGGGGCACTCGTTTACGCTTCGAGTCTCAGCGAATTCTTCTCACCCTCCTCGTCTAAAACTCAGGCCTAAGGTAGACTCCCCATCGTGGCTGCCGTCTCGACCGCGAGAACCTCCATTGTATTCCTTGCTGTCGCGCTCGCGGCCCTCCTAACATTCCCGCCTGGGGCTCCGGCACAGGAGAATTATGAGATCCAAGTCTATGGCTACGAGACCGTGGCGCCGGGCCATACGATGGTCGAATTGCACAGCAACTTTACCGTCGAGGGAACAAAGCAGACCGTCGATGGCGTGCTGCCCACAGAGCACGCCTGGCATGAGACGGTTGAAATCACGCGCGGGTTCACTTCCTGGTTCGAGACAGGTTTCTACATCTTTACCAGCGCTCGGTCGGGAAATGGCTGGGACTGGGTAGGTGACCACATCCGCCCGCGCTTCCGGGTGCCGGAAAGCTGGCACCTGCCGGTCGGGGTCAGCCTGTCCAACGAGATCGGGTACCAGCGACGCCAGTTCTCTTCGGATACCTGGACTTGGGAGATCCGGCCCATCATCGACAAAAAACAAGGACGCTGGTACTGGTCGTTTAACCCCACCGTGGACAGGTCGCTGCGCGGGCCGAGCGTGCAGAAAGGCTTCGAGTTTTCCCCGAATTTTAAAGTCGGCTATGGCTTGACGAAGAAGGTGGCGGCCGGGTTTGAATACTACGGCTCCCTTGGACCCATTACCGGGTTTGACCCTTTTCGGGACCAGCAGCAACAACTCTTTCCCACGGTGGACCTCAACCTCTCGCCCCGGTGGGAAATCAATTGCGGAGTCGGAGTGGGAATGACTCGCAGTACGGACCACATGATCGTCAAACTGATTTTGGGTTATCGGTTTGATTTTTGAAGTCGTACCGGACGCAGCCCGCACCGGCGTTGCCTCGGCCTGTGAGGCGCGTGAGCAGCCAGGGGTGAATTCGGTCCAGGCTGGGCCGCCCGAAACGACCGTAGTCCCGGTGAGCCGGGGTACGCGCCCGTTGTTATCGGGGTAGATAGGGCTCGAAGTCTTCCAGGATGGCCCGGGCGACGGTCAGGGGTTGTGGGTCGCGGCGCCCTCCCCGGCGGTTATAATCCGCCTGCACCCCAGCCCAGCGGTCCTGGATGCCCGTCTGGATCTGCACCAGCTCCGTCGCGTCAATTTCTTCACCCGGCTTGAAGTTCAGTTCGCATGCGAAGAGCTGGTCCGGCTTCTTCGGGTTGTAGAGGGGAATCCCGTACTTGCGGCAGATGAGGGGCCGATGGGAATAGATCTGGCAGGCGCCGTCCTCGAGCGCGGGGCAGGGGAGCCGGAGGCCGGGCGGCGGCAACCTGCCCCAGGCGTCGGGAACATTCCTTTCGGCGAGGAGCTGGTCTCTTTGCGGCAGATACTTTCGAGCGCGGTCCTTCAATTTTTCCTGGTCCTCCGCAGGGAGTTTTTTGACCGCCCGTGAGATGTACGCTGCCTCGATTTCCGTAATCTGAAACAACTGGCTGCAGCAATCGCTGCAGCCTTTGCGGCAAAGGATCTTCTCGCCGTACTGCCGCTTGTTGCGGGCGAATTCGCCTTCCCATTCCCCGGCCATCTTGAGGTAATCGCGGTAGAGGGACATGAACGTCTCCCATTGAATCATTGATTTTTCAATGGTTCAATAGCACGAGTACTCCTGCACTCAGAAGAGGTGACCGTGGACTTCCTGGCCACGCTTCGTGTCGCGCTGAGTTCGCTCGAACGTCACAAGATGCGCTCGTGCCTGACGATGCTCGGCGTCGTCATCGGCATCGCTGCCGTCGTGGCCTCGGTGAGCTTCGGCGAAGGCGCCAACAATCTGGTGCAGGCGCAGATTGCCAACATGGGGACCAACTTGCTTTACGTCTTCGCCGGCAGCGTCAGTCGCCGGGGCGTCCATCAGGGCTGGGGTTCGATTTCGACTCTGACGGTCGAGGATGCCCAGACCATCGCGCGCGACTGCTCGGCGGTCAAGCTTGTCTCCGCGGGCGTCGGTGGCAAGGTCCAGGTTGTGTACGGCAACCAGAACTGGTTCACGGACCTGAACGGCGTGGACGTAACTTTTCCAATCATTCGGAACTGGCCGATGGCCTCCGGGGCGTTCTTCAGCGAAGAGGACGTGCACCGCGCCGCGAACGTCGTTGCCGTTGGGCAGACGGTGGTGGATGTGCTCTTTGGGGAAGAGGACCCGCTTGGGCAGACCATCCGGATCAAAAACATTCCCTTCCGCGTCATCGGAGTCCTGGCCCCGAAGGGCCAGGCAGCCTTCGGGTTTGACCAGGACGACCGCGTGGAAATCCCGTACACGACCGCGCAGAAGAAGATCGTGGGGAACACTTATCTCCAGTTCATCGCCATGTCGGCCGTGGACCGCGACGCGGTGAGCCTGGCCCAGGACCAGGCCAACAAGCTGATGCGGCAGAGGCACCACCTTCGCCCCGACCAGGATGCCGATTTCGAAGTGCGCGCCATGACCGAGGCGGCGGACGTGGCGGCATCGGCGGGCCGGGTGATGACGCTGCTGCTGGCCAGCGTGGCGTCCATTTCGCTTCTCGTCGGCGGCATCGGGATCATGAACATCATGCTCGTGTCGGTGACGGAGAGGACCCGGGAAATCGGGATCCGGATGGCCACGGGAGCGACGGAGGCCGACATCCGTCTCCAGTTCATCGTGGAGGCGGTTGCCTTGAGCCTGGTGGGGGGAATTCTAGGCATCATCGTCGGCGTATTCCTTTCGGGAAGCGTCGCCCGGCTTTTCGGCTGGCCGCGTTTCATCTCTTTTACAGCCTTGACCGCCGCAGTCGTATTCTCGACCGGAGTGGGAATCTTTTTCGGATATTACCCTGCCGGAAAGGCCGCCAAACTCGACCCCATCGAGGCGCTGCGGTACGAATAGCGGCGCGTTCGTCGGGAAATGGCCTCATGCGGCCAGTCCGTTCCCGAACCACAAAATCCGGTTCCCAGCCCGCAAATTCCCCTCATCTTCGGAGAAAACACCATGGAAACCGTAGTAGAACGCCTAGTGTAGTCCCATTCCAAAAACACAAGATGTTGGGTAAAACATCGTAAAAACCGGCCCAATCTCCCCCGTTCTCCCCGAAAAAACACCATAAACTTACAGAAACAGCTTGACATCTTCGGAAGCCAGAGCGTATAAGGCGAGACACGGCCCCACTCTTGCCGGGCTCTCGGTGAGTGCATCCAGCTTTTCACTTAGGGCTCGCGAGAAACGATTTCTAGCTCAGGGTTGAAGGCATGGCTGAGACAAGAGAGGTCATGGACATGCGCGAAGCATCGCAGTATCTGGGCGTCTCTCGCGACACACTCTACAAGTATGTTTATGAAGAGCGGATTCCGGCTTTCAAACTGGGCAACCGTTGGAAATTTAAAAAGACCGTCCTCGACCGGTGGATGGAAAAGCAGAGCACGCAACACGAGGGGCGCGCGCGCCGCAAGACCCGCGCCGCGAGTCGCTAGGGAGTCTCACTCATGTTTGGGTTCGGGAAAAAGAAGAAAGAGCTGGTCGGCCTCGACATCGGTTCAAGCTCGGTGAAGGCGGTCAAGCTCAAGAGAAAGGGCGAGGGCTACGAGCTCGAGAACCTGGGGCTTGAAACGTTCGACCCGGACACCGTCGTGGACGGGTCCATCATGAACGCGCCCGAGGTCTCCCGGCGGATCAATGCCATCTTCAGCGAGAACAAGATTTCAACGAAAAACGTCGCCACGTCGGTCTCCGGCCATTCGGTCATCGTCAAGCGGATCACCGTGGCCGCCGCGACGGAGGAAGAGGTTGCCAACGCCATCCCTTACGAGGCGCAACAGTACATCCCCTTCGATATGGCCGATGTGAATATGAGCTATCAGGTCCTGGGGCCCGCGCCCACGGGGACCGGCCTCGACGTGATGCTGGTGGCGGTGAAGCGCGAAAAAATCCAGAACTACACCACGGTCCTGAGCGTGGCGGGAAAGGCGCCTTTGGTCGTGGATATTGACGCCTTCGCGGTGCAGAACGCCTTTGAAGTGAATTACGAGCCTCCGCCGGACCTGATGGTGGCCCTGTTGAATGTCGGCGCCAGCATCATGAACATCAACATCGTCCGGGGCGGCGTGCCGCTGTTCACCCGCGACGTTTCGGTGGGCGGAAATCAGTTTACCGACACGCTGCAAAAAGAACTCGATCTGAGTTTCGAGGACGCCGAAAGACTGAAACAGGGGCACGAAGTCGCTAACGTCGCTCCGGACGCGAAGGCGCCCCACATCCGTTCCGTTTCCGAGATTCTGCTCCTCGAAGTCCAGAAGACCTTCGACTTCTTCCGTCAGACGACTTCGACAGAAAACATCCAGCACATCTATGTAGCGGGCGGGACCGCAAAGCTCGAGGGGCTGGCGGACCTGCTGAAAGCGGACTTCAACGTCCCGGTGGAAGTGCTGAACCCGTTCCAGAGGATTTCGTACAACCCTTCGAAGTTCGATCCCAATTATATCGATGACATCGCTCCCCGCATGACCGTTGCGGTGGGGCTGGCGTTGAGGAGCTTTGACACGGCATGATGAGAATAAACCTACTCGGAGCTGCGCCAACCCCCACGGCCAAGCCGCCCGCGCCGCCGACGACCGTTGGGTCCCAGGTGGTGGTTCTGGTCGTCGCCCTCGTGGTGGGCGGGGGTATCGTGGCCCTCTGGCATAGCATCTGGCAGTCGCAGATTGACAAGCTCAAGCTGCAGCAGGCCGCCCTGCAACGGGAAAGAGACCGCCTGGCCCAGGTCGCCGCGGAAAACCAGCGCTACGAACAGCAGAAGCAGCAGCTCGAACGGCGCATCAACACTATTCAAGCGCTTGAGGCCGCCAAAGTGGGACCGGTGGATATCATGAGCGTCATGGGCAACACGGTGAACCGGACGACCGACCTGTACCTGCTCTCCGTGAGTCCCCAGGGAGCCAGGCTGGCCGTCAACGGCCAGGCCAACTCGGTCGAGTCCATCGCGCGGTTCATCGCGGCCCTCAAGCAGTCAGGCAGTTTTGAGGACGTGCAACTCGTCCGGTATTACCAGGACGACCAGTTCAGCCGGTTGAACTTCAAGTTCAACCTCGACGTTCTTTACAAACTCCCCACTCCCCCGACTCCGGCGCCCGCGGCGCAACCCGCCGGGGCTCCTGGAGCGCCTGTACGTCGGGCGGGGTTGTAGGGAAGGAGAAGAGAATGCCGAAAAGCCTAAAAGACCTTCCGCCGGCCGTCGTCTCCCTGATCTTTGCCGTGCTGGGCCTGGCCGTGGCCGGCATTGCCGCCTACTTCTGGGTGTGGCCTCTGGGTCAGGCGCGCGACGACCTGCAAAAGAAAGTTGATGCCCTCAAGGCTGAAATCCAGAAGTACCAGGCGGTCGAACAGCAGCGACAGGAATACCTGGTCCGGATTGCCGCGCTCCAGAAGAAACTGGACGAGCTTCGAACCATCGTCCCGGACGAGCAGGCGACTGACCAGTTCGTGAGAATGGTTTACAACGCGGCGACGGGCACGGGCATCAACCTCCGGACCTTCGTGGCCCAGCCGCAAGTGCAGCGCGATTTTTACGCCGAGATGCCCTTCGCATCCCGTATCGACGGGACCTATTACGCCTTGCTGAGTTTCTTCGATCGGCTGGCGCACGCGCAGCGCCTGGTGAGCGTGGCGGCCCTTTCACTGGGGCAACCGCAGGGAGGCGGGATGGGAGCTTACACGGTCCTCTCCAGCGAAACGGTGGGAGCCAACTGTGTGTTCATCACTTACTACAACCGTCCGCAAGCCGCTCCCGCGCCGCCGCCGGCGAAAAAGTAAGACAGGATCAGAGCCATGGCCAACGACAGGCTTCGTCCCAAGGTGAGAAAACTGCCAAGCAGAGTGCTCCTCTTCGCGTTCCTTGGAGCCTTAGGCTGGGCAACAGCGGTCGGCCGGGCTGACTCGGCCCAGGATGGCGGTTTGCAATTCCCCGCCAAACTACCCGCTCTGCCGACGACGCCTTCGCCGACCAATCCCCCCGCTGGGGCGCCGCCAGCTCAAGTCAAAAGTCCGAAGAAGCCGGCCAAGGCGAGAACGCGCAGGCGGGCCGCGCCGAGGACAAAAACGGCGGCAAATCCCATTCCGACGCCTTCCAGGATTGAGCGGAGGCCGGTCCTCACCGGCCTGAGGGACCCCTTCAGGCTCCCCCCGCCGCCGGGACGTCCCGGAGAAAACTATACTGTGGAGGAGCTCAAGGGGCCGATGCCACCGGGGACGCGAGGTCTGGTCATCAATCAGCTCAAGTTGCAAGGCGTCGTCCGGCTTGATCTGAGCAACTCCATGATTGCAGTGGTTGTGCCCGTTTACGCGAACCGGGCTTACTTCTTGCGGGAAAATGACGCAGTCTATAACGGCGTGGTCAGCAAGATTACGCCCGACTCAATCTACTTCAAGGAGAACTTCCTCGACCGGTACGGCCGGGCGCAGGTCCGAGAAGTAGTAAAGCGTTTGGGTTCGGCTTCGGGAGAGGGAAGATGAGACGAAAACCGTTCACTGTGCTGACAAGAGCATCGCTGGTTCTCGGGATGGTCTGGGTTGCGGCGACCCGAGGTGCAGGGGCTCCGGCCCCCGCGCTCTTAAAGGACATCGCCATGTCCGAGCGGGCGTCGGGGAGCGAGGTCCTGCTCCGGATCGAAGGGGAGTACTCCTTCAGGCCCGCTCAGGCCTCCGAGCACGCCATCGTTATTGATCTGGTGGGCGTCAAGGCCGGACCGATTCCCGCAAGCCACGAGTGGGATGGCAGCGTCCTTGCCG
>WNFH01003854.1_pt1 | contig 14458 bp, 9 predicted proteins | sample 5400411 | NCBI WGS metagenome assembly WNFH01 (sample SAMN13153347, study PRJNA577476) | soil metagenome | isolation source: 200 cm saprolite under Douglas fir tree site 2 hole 3 | place: USA:California | collected 2015-04-18
CGGGCCTGCTCGCCGTCAACGTGTACGTGGTGGTTGCAGTCGGGGTGACGGTCACCGAATTCTTCCCGGTGACGTCGCCGATGCCCTGGTCGATGCTCAGCGAGGCAGCGAAGTCGACGGAAAAGACGAGCTCGGTCGACTCGCCGAGTGCGATGGCTCCCTTGGACGCCGAGAACAGCTGGATGCGCGGCGAAAGGTCGCCGCCGCAACCGGCGGCGACCAGGACCGCGACGGCGAGACCGAGCCTCTTCATGGCAGGTTGCTCCCGAACTTCGCGACGAAGGCCGACAGGTCGGACTCGTCAATCGTGGTTTTCGTCTTGCCAGCCGGGATCGCCGTGTTCAGGTCGAGGCTCGAGTCGTAGACGAGGTTCGTGGTCGCGTCGGCGTCCGACCCCATGCGCGCCGCGAGCGATGTCATGTCGAAGAAGTCGATGACCTTGTTGCGGTCGAAGTCGCCGCTTCCGGCGGCGACGGCGGGTTCGCTGTTCGGGTAGATCTCCCAGACGCCGCGGCCGTACGTGGAGACGCGCACCAGGCCCCCGTTGCTGGAGATCTGGATGTCGGTGACGCGCACCATCGGCAGGCCCAGGCCGTACGGTCCCCAGGTGGCGCCCCCGTCGGTCGTGCGGTAGACGCCGAGCTCGGTACCGAGCCAGATGGTCTGATCGGTGGTGTCGCTGGGGTCGTACTTGATGACGTAGATGGGAATGTTGGGCAGATCGAATCCTGTCCCGTTGCCGTGGAACGGCGTCCAGGTCGCGCCGCGGTCCGTCGTCTTGTAGAGGTGGCCGATCTGCGGAGGTATGACCACCGCGGGATCGCAGGTTGCCGAGGTCGGATTTGCGCAATTGACCGGGTTCGACAGCACCGAGTTGCTCGCCACCAGCCAGGTCTGCTTGGAGTCCGTCCCGCCCAGGCTCGTTGGGTTCTGCGGCATGGCGATGTCGCTGCCGTTGCCGATCCAGATGTTGCCCGTACCGACGCCCGTCACGGCGGCGAAATGGACGCTGTTCGTGCTGACCACGGTGACCGGGGCCGGGGCCGGCGAAGGCCCGTGGTCGATGACGATGTAGGAGCCCATCGCCGTGGCGCCGCTCGTCGTGACCCCGCCGTAGATGCGCGTGTTGGGCAACCCGTCGAGCGTGTAGCGGTAGGGCGAGGCCCGGAACCCCATCCCGCGGGTCGTCCGCGTCGCGGTGATCCCATCCACGGTGATGTTCGCCGTCGATGCGAGCGTGCGGATCGATGCCTGGTCGAACTGGTTGACGAACCAGATGAGCGCGAAGTTGTTGGTGGCGGAGAGCACGCCGCTGGAGTCGTCGCCGGCCGGCGTGTACCGGATGAGGAACGGATCGCCGCCGCTGACGGTGCCCGGGCTCACCCAGTTCGCGGTCTCGACGCCGTTCTCGATGCGCGTGGCCTGGCTGCAGTCGTGCGAGCGCGGGCGGCAGAACCGGCGCGAACCGTTGACCGAGATCCAGTACACCGGGTTCTGTCCGATGGTGTCGCTGGTCACGGCCGCACCCAGGCCGTCGCCGCCGAGAACCTGATCCCAGTTCCCCGAATTGAACTCCTGGATGAAGCTTTCGTCTTGCACGAGCCGCCAGCGCGTCCCGTTGTCCTGCAAGCCGCCGAAGACGAGGTTGGGATTGCCGAGCGTCGGGTCGCCGGTGCCGATGCCGTAGAAGAGGTGGGTGGTGAGGCCGACGTCAGGCTGCTGCCACTGACCCAGTTCGGGAGTGGGCACGTCCCAGATATTCCGTGTCACGAAGAGGCCGCCGTCGGTGCCGGCCAGGAGCACGCTCTGGCCGGCGATGCGCACCGCGAGGGCCGCGTGCCAGTCGGCGTGCACGTACGGCAGGAACCCGAACTGCGTGAAGCCGAGGCCGCTCTGCGGCAGCCAGTTGGATGCGAGCGAGAAGGTGGCGCCGCCGTCCTTGGTGATGGCGCTGCAGAGGTCCCCGCCGAAGATGGCGCGGTTCGGGTCGCCCGGGTCGACTGCGACGGCCAGGTTGTACCAGCTCTGGACGTGCCCCAGGTTCATCGTCGTGCATCCCTGGCCGCCCAGCGTCGTGGTCGAGTCGGGGGACAGGGTGCTCGGGTTGGTCACGCCGGTGGGCGCGATGGGGGGAGTGGCGCTCGGATACCGGAGCCCGGTGGCGATGGTGGTCCAGGTACTGCCGCCATCGACGCTCTTCAGGTGCCAGGCGGTAGCGGCGACGATCGTGCAGGTCGTCCCGCCGGTGCCGGTGACCGGGATGCACGCCGCGGGGATGGAGGTCTCCTGGGCAGTCCCAGCCTGGGCGTAGAGGACGGTCTTGGTCGGGTTGGCAGCCGCCACCCCCGCCATCGCGATGCGGCCGATGTCGTTGGCGGTGTCCGCGGTGACGATCGCAGGGAGCGCGCCGCTCTGGCGGATCGACGTCCAGCTCGCGCCCGAGTCGGTGCTCTTCCAGAAGTCGCCCTGGTTGTAGTGCGCCGCGTTCGAATCGCCGGGGCAGGTGACCGCGCCTGCCTGCGGCGCCGGCGGGCTCGGCGGCACGGACATCCCGGGCAGGAAGGGGCAGGCGTATACGCCGCTGACCAGCCACTGCGACTGGCCGGCGGAGCTGCCCAGGTAGACGATGTCCCAGGTGTTCTCGCGCGTGGGGCCGAAGACGCCGTTCGGCAGATCGGTCAGCGTGAACGTTGCACCATCGAACGACTGATAGAACCCGTCGTTCGTGGCGACGAGGATGTGGCTCGAGTTCAGCGGATCGATCTTGACCTCCCGCACGTTCAGCGCCGCCGAGAGCCTCGAATCGGCCGGGTGGGTGGCGGTCGAGAGCACGATGGGCGCGCCCCAGGTGGCCGTGGCGATCCCGGTCGTCGGATTCGGCGTCCAGGTGCCCCTCACCACGACGCCGCTCTGCTGATCGAATGCGTCGCCGAGGCCGAGCCAGATGGTCAGGCTTCCGTTGGCCGCTACGTTCTGATCGATGGCGAAAGCGCCGATGGCGAGCGAACCCAGGGTCTCGGTGAGCGGCCTCCAAGTCGGGTAATTGCTGTTGAAGTCCGGCGCGTACCAGAGTCCGCCGCCGGAGGTGGCGAGGAAGATGGTGTTCGGGTCGGTCGGGTGCATCGCGATGGCGGTCGGCCGGCCCGAATCCATCGCCTTGTAGTAGGTGCCATTGAACTCCGTCCGCGCGGCCTGCGGACCGATGCTCCTCCACGTCCGCGTGCCGGGGCTGGAGACGCTCGCGGGAACGCTCGTCGGATCGCCCCAAGTCGCCAGCTCCTGCGCGGCGATCTGCAGCAGCATCTGCTGCGTGTCCGGAGTGCGCGGACCGAGCTCGGCCGCCATGGCGAGAGAGCGGATCTCGGCATTGTCGCGCGAGTCGGGATCCGATGCGCCAGCGTCGGGATCGATCAGCGAGGCGAGGTCCGGAAGTCCATCTGCGCCCGCGGCGACCGCCGCGCGCGCTTCCTGCAGGGCGGCCTGGCGTTGGGCGTACTCCCACTGCTTGAATGCCCTGGCGACGCGGGGAGTGGCGATCAGCGCTGCGATCGCGACGCAAGGCGCGATCCACAGCCACTTTTTCTTGCTCACGCGTGGACTCCGGCCTTTGCCCACCAACCCCCCGAGGTTCCGATGTGTAAGATAGGACTGTCAATGTATTGGTATAAGGCCGGAAGTACAGATCGATAATGTGTTGTCTTTGTTGAAGGATACTTTGTGTACAGGGGTGTGCTCGAGCAGCACATCCGCAACGAGCTCGCAACGGAACGGCGGGAAATCTCCCGCTACGCGCGTACGGACAGCACCGCCGGGCTCCAGCGCAGCGCGAGCGCGTCGGCCAGCACCAGGTGCGTGTCGCCGGTGAGCAGAAGCTGGCGGAACTGGGGGCCGTCCTGCACGCGCGTCCCGTTGGTGGAGGCGGTGTCGATCGCCCGCCGTGGCTGCAGCGGTCGTCGCGGCCCACCAGGATGCCGCGCTCGAGCTGGTCGCTCCACACCGCATGGGTCGAGGTCAGATCTCCCGCCTGCGGCGAGCTGGAGGTGAGCGTGATGGTCGCCAGCCGGACCGCGTCCGCGCCGGGCGCCGCGCGCGACTTGAGGGGCTGCGGCGGCGGGAGGATCTCCTGGCTGCGCGGAGAGAACCCGCGCCAGGTGTCGTCGGGATCCCGCGCCCAGGGCCGCACCGCCGGACCGGTGGGCAGGAGGAACACCACGTAGCTCGCCACCTGGAGGAAGAGCGGACCGCGCGAGGCGATCGCCTCGCAGCGGCGCCCGTCCTCGCTGAGCAGGCCCACGCGGCTGCGCAGGTCGATGGCGCGGAGCTGGATGTGCCCGCCGGGGCTGCGCGTCGCGCGAACCAGCAGGTGCCGCAGCGACACGTCCGGGTCCCGGGAGAGGACGAAGTCGCAGCGCTCGTGGCGTCCGATGATCAGGTGGGCGATCCCGCTCTTCGGTAGCCGGAGGTGCGCGTGCGCGTCGAACAGGCCGCCCCGGTCGACCGCCGCCACCAGCACTCCCTCCTGGTCCTGGGCCGCGTGCGCGGCCCGCAAGGCGGCGAAGTGCCTGCGGAAGACGCCCAGCATCGGATCGGCGGACAGGCCGCTTTGCCACGGCAGCGCTGCGAGCAGCATGTCGTCCGGCGGGCCCTTGGGCATCAGAGCGAGCCTACCATCCCTGGCCGCCTGCCGCCGCTTTCGCCTCCGGCCGGGAAGGACGCGCCTGCCGCCGCCGGTTGGGGTACTGTGGGCCTTTTCGAGGAGCCAGCCGTGCTGCGCGAGATCGCCGACCGCGAACCCCGGGAAGCAAACGCCGACGCCCCCGCCGAGCTGAAGGTGGGTTACCAGGGCGAGCCGGGCGCGTTTGGCGAGGTGGCCGCGGCGGCGCACGGCGGGGTGCCCGTGCCGTTCGCCAGCTTCGAGAAGGTGCTCGAGGCGCTCGGGCAGGGCGCGATCGACGAGGCGGTCTTCCCGCTGGAGAACGCGGTGGTGGGCGCCATCACCGAGGCGCTGGAGCCGCTCGCCTCCGCGGTCCTGCGGGGCCTGGACCTGGTGGCGACCAGCCTCACCAGCGTTCCAGTGCGGCTCGCCCTGTCCGCCAAGCAGGGGACGCCCATCGGCGACGTGAAGCGCGCGTGGTCGCACCCGGCGGCGCTGCGGCAGTGCACGCAGCGGCTGGCCGCGCTGGGGATCGAGCCGGTGGTCTGCTACGACACCGCCGGCGCCGCGAAGATCATTGCCGCCGACGCGTCCACCGACGCGGCCATCTGCTCGCGGCACGCCGCCGAGATGTCCGGCCTGGACGTGCTCATCGAGGACGTCTCGGACCGCGACCAGAACAGCACCCGCTTCGTCCACCTGCGCCAGGCCGACCACGCGAGGGCCCGCGTGCCGCTCGCATTCCTGCGCACCAGCTCGATGACCGCGACCACGCGCCTCGACGTGCTGACCGGCGCGACCCTGCTGCCGCTGGCGGGGACGCCAGAGCACCCCGTGCGGATGTGGGTGCTCGGCGCGGACGCGGCCCGCCTGCAGGCGCTGGCCCCCGCCCGCGACGTACAGGTCGTGTCGCTCGGCCAGCCCGCCCCCCACGCCTCGCGCCTGCCGCCCAAGGAGGGCACCGCGCCGGCGGTGAAGTCGCTGCCGCACGCCACCGCACGGAAGCCGGCGACCGTGGTCGAGGTGGGCCCCTTCAAGGTAGGTGGTGGTCATCGCGCGATGATCGCAGGGCCGTGCTCGGTGGAGTCCCCCGAGCAGGTGATGCGCATCGCGAAAGAGGTGGCGGCGTGCGGCGCGACCGCGCTGCGCGGGGGAGTCTTCAAGCCGCGCACCAATCCGTACGCGTTCCAGGGCCACGGATACGAGGCGCTCGAGTGGCTCGCGGCGGCGAGCCGCGAGGTGAAGCTGCCCATCGTCACCGAGGTGATGGCCGTCGATCAGGTGCAGCAGGTCGCGCAGAAGGCCGACGTGCTGCAGATCGGCGCGCGCAACATGCAGAACTTCGACCTCTTGCGCGCGGTGGGGCGCGCGGGCCGGCCGGTGCTGCTCAAGCGCGGCGCGGGTGCCACCACCGACGAATGGCTCGGCGCCGCCGAGTACGTGATGGCGAGCGGCGAGTCGCGCGTGATGCTCTGCGAGCGCGGCATCCGCACGTTCGAGCCCTCCACGCGCAACACCCTGGACCTGGGCGGCATGCTGGCAGTCCGGCCGCTCACGCACCTGCCGCTCATCGCCGATCCGTCGCACGCCGCCGGGCGCGCCGACCTGGTGGAAGGGCTGGCGCGGGCAGCCTGGTCGGCGGGCGCGGACGGGCTCATCGTCGAGGTGCACGACGACCCGGCGCGCGCGCTGTGCGACAACGAGCAGGCCCTGGTCCCGGCGCGCTTCGCCGAGCTGGCGCGCGCGCTGGCGCTGGAGCCGAACGCGCACCTCCCGCTGGCGCAGCTGCGCGCCTGGGTGGACGCGATCGACCACGATCTCGCCGAGCTGGTGAAGCGGCGCCTCGACGTCGCCCGCGTGATCGGCGACTCGAAGCGGCAGACCGGCCGCGCGGTGCTGGACCCGAAGCGCGAGGCGGCCGTGCGGCGGACCTATTACGAGGCGCTGCCGGGCGCGAAGCAGCTCGCCGACAAGCTCGTCGACCTGCTCATCGAAGCCGCGCGCGCGCAGCAGTCGATCGAGGAGTAGACGCCGCTCACGGCGGCCGGATTCGGACGCAAGATCCGGAGTGCGGCGCCGCCCCCCGCGTGTTACCCACCGCGCGTGAACGCCTCCGCCCCGCAGCGCGCGCTTCCCGATCGCGGCCGCATCGTCGCCTCGATGGTGGCCCTCTATTTCATCTGGGGGTCGACCTACCTGGCCATCCGGTTCGCCTTGCCCGGCTTCCCGCCGCTGATGATGTCGGGCTTGCGCTTCCTCTGTGCGGGAGGGCTGCTGTATTCGATCCTCCGGCTGCGCGGCGAGGCGCGGCCGTCGCGCGTCCAGTGGTTCGCCGCCTTTCGCGTCGGCACGTTGCTCGTCTGCGGGAACGCGCTCGTGGTGGTCGCCGAGCAGTGGGTGTCCTCGGGCGTAACGGCGGTCGCGATCGCCTCGGTGCCGCTCTGGTCGGTGCTCTTCGCCGGACTGTGGGGCCGGTGGCCCGCCAAGGGCGAGTGGCTCGGCCTTGCCGTCGGTCTCGCGGGAGTCGCGCTGCTCCAGTCCGGAGGCGAGCTGCGCGCTTCTCCCGCGGGAGCGGTCGTGCTCCTCCTCTCCGCCGTCACCTGGGCCCTGGGCTCGATGTGGAGCCGCCGCCTGCCCATCCCCACGGGGCTGATGGCCGCGGCCACCGAGATGCTCACCGGAGGAGCGGTGCTCTTCGGCGCGGCGCTGCTCCGCGGCGAGCGCATGCACGTGGTACCGGACGCGCAGGCGCTCGGCGCGTTCCTGTACCTCGTCGTCTTCGGCTCGATCGTCGCTTACAGCTCGTACGCGTTCCTGCTCGCCAAGGTCCGCCCGGCACTGGCCACCAGCTACGCGTACGTCAACCCGGTGGTCGCCGTGTTGCTCGGCGCCGCGTTCGCCGGGGAGCGCGTCAGCCCGATCGCCCTGGCGGCGCTCGCGCTGATCCTGGGCGGCGTGGCCATCGTCGCCGCGCAGAAATCGTCTCCGGAGCCCGCCCGAATTCCCCCGCAAGAAGCGGATGGCCGCCGCACCGGCCGCCTCGCTAGGCTCGAGCTTGTCGAACCTGGAGGAGGACATGACAATGCCGGCGCAGATGGCTCGAGTGCAGATCCCCGATGACGCGACCGCCTGGGCGGCGGTCCTGAAGCGCGACCCGCTCGCGGACGGCGCGCTGGGCGGCTACCGCTGGGGACTCCCCCGAAAGGCGGAGCTCTTGCAGCGTGAACGGCGCAGCAAGAAGGCCTGACCGGTCTTGAAACCCGGCGCTTTTTCGCGTCACGTTGCAGCATGCTCCAGGACCTCGGCTACGCCCTCCGCCGCCTCCGCAATCAGCCCGGCTACGCCGCCGCGGCGGTCCTCGCACTGGCGCTCGGCATCGGCTGCACCACGGCGATCTTCAGCGTCATGCAGGCGGTCCTTCTGCGGACCTTGCCCGTACCGCGCCCCGAGCGGCTGGTCAGCCTGTTGGAAGATCAGCCACAGTTCCCGGACGCTTCCCTCTCGGCTCCCGACTTCCTCGACCTGAAGGCGCAGATTCGTTCCTTCGAGTCGGTGTCGGCGTACTTCGGCATGCGCATGGTCCTGACCGGCATCGACCGGCCCGAGCGCGTGATCGGCTCGGAAACGGACGGCGACTACTTCCAGGTCCTGCAAGCCTCCGCGATGGTTGGCCGGCTGTACGGGCGTGGCTCTTCGGGCGAGGTGGTCCTCTCCGAGCGCCTCTGGCGCCGGATCTTCGGCGCGGACCCCCGCGCTGTCGGCCGCACGCTGTCGGTGGACGGCGAGCCGCGCACCATCGTGGGCGTCCTTTCCTCCGGCTCCAGCGTCCCGACGCGCCACGAGATGTGGGTCTCGACGGTCGGCGAGCTGCCCACGATTCCCGGATTCCCCCAGGGGGTGACGATGCGCGGCGAGCACTACCTGGGGGGCATCGCCAGGCTGCGCCCAGGGGGCACCCTGGCGCAGGGGCAGGCGGAGCTGGACGCCCTTTCCTCGCGGCTCGCGGCGGCGTACCCCTCCACCAACAAGGATCACCGGCTGCGCGGCCGTTCTCTTCAAGAAAGGATCGTGGGCGAGGCGAAGCGCCCGCTCTGGATCCTCCTGGGTGGAGTAGTGCTCGTCCTCCTCATCGCCTGCGCGAACGTGGCCGGCCTGCAGCTTGCGCGGGCGGCCGCCGGCGAGCGCGATCTGGCGGTCCGCGCCGCGCTCGGCGCATCTCGCGCGCAGCTTGTGCGGCAGATCCTCGTCGAGAGCGCAGTGCTCGCGCTGGTTGGCGGTGTACTGGGGTTGGTCGCTTCGTGGTGGGGTGTGAAGGTGCTGGTCGCGCTGGCGGGGCCGGCGCTGCCGCGCGGCTCCGAAGTCGGCATCGACGTCGCGGTGCTCATCTTCGCGCTGGGGGTTTCCACGGCGGCCGGGATCACCGCTGGGCTCGTCCCCGCGCTGCTCGCATCGCGGGCGGACTCGATGGCCGCGCTCCGCACGGGCGCATCGACGACGGGTCACCGCTCGCGTTTGCGCGATGCGCTGGTGACCGGCGAGGTAGCGCTGGCAGTGATGCTCCTCGCGGGCGCTGCCCTCCTGGTCCGCAGCTTCGAACGGCTTCGCGCCGTCGACCCGGGATTCCGTCCGGAAGGGGCGGTGGTGCTGCCTCTCTCGCACGCGGAGAAGGGCGCCGAGGAATTCCATGCGGAGGTGGCGCGACGGGTCTCGGCGATCCCTGGAGTGCGCGCGGCGGGCGCGGTCCTCAACCTGCCGATGAGCGGAAGCAACACGAGCGGCGACATCTCGTTCGAGGGGCGTCCTTCGCGCCCTGGCGAGTACATCGCCGAGACGCAGTTCGTCTCCGGCGATTACTTCCGGGCGATGGGCATTCCTGTGCGGCGCGGCCGTTACCTGACGGCACAGGATACGGCACGGTCGGCGCGGGTCGGGGTGGTCAACGAGGCATTCGCGCGCCGGTTCTTCCCCGGCGACGAGGCGCTCGGGAAGCGGTTCAGTTACGGCGTGGCCGATTCGGGAACGCCCACCTGGGTGGAGATCGTCGGGGTCGTCGGAGATGTGCGTCAGTACGGCCTGGCGCGGGCGCCGGAGCCCGAGGTCTACTATCCGCTCGGCCAGGCTCCCGCGCGCGCGGTGGAAATGACGCTGGTGATCCGCAGCGACCTGGGACTCGCTTCGCTCCTCTCCTCGCTGCGGACCGAGATCGGCTCCCTCGATCCCGATCAGCCGGTGACCGGACTACAGTCGCTCGAGAGTTCCGTCTCCACGACGCTCCAGCAACGCCGGCTCTCGACCTTGCTCCTCTCCCTCTTCTCGGCCGGGGCGCTGCTCCTCGCGCTGCTGGGCATCTACGCCACGCTGGCGTACTCGGTGGTGCAGCGGACGCGCGAGATCGGCGTCCGGATGGCGCTCGGCGCCCGCGGCGGGGCCGTCGTGCGGCTGGTGGTCGGCCAGGGGATGCGGCTGGCGGCGCTGGGCGCGGGGCTGGGCGTCGCCTTCGCCCTGCTGCTGGGCCGGGTGATCGCGGCCCTTCTCTATGGTGTCGGTGCTCACGACCCCATGACCTTCGCCGCGGTGGTGGTGCTGCTGCTCGGCGCGGCGCTCCTCGCCTGCTGGGTCCCCGCGCGCCGCGCATCGCGCGTCGATCCGCTCATTGCCCTGCGGGCGGAGTGACCTGCACCGAGCGCGCGATCCATCCCACGCCGCCGCGGCCGTCGCGCACCACCACCCAGAGGCGCGCTTGCTGCGCCGAGCCGGGCGTCGTCCAGTCCACGAATGTGTCGGCGGGCTGTCCGGTCGCGGTGGTGTCGGTCGAGCGCAGGTCGCTGATCGATCCGGCCGTGGCGAAGAAGCTGTAGCCGAGCGCTTCCACGCCGCCGTCCGCCGGCTCCTTCGAGCCCGGCGCCGGAACGGGGGTCAGGCGCTGGGTCGTGCTGGCCGGCGCCACGGTGCTCCCGTCCGCCGCGATCTCGATGCCGGCGTCGCCCATCCAGAGGGCCGCGATGCCCGGATTCTGGTTCGGCGGAGCTCCGGGTCCCCGCGCGGTCACGGTCGTGAGCCCCAGGAACACCTGCACGTCGCCGCCGTCCGCTCCCGGCGGGCCTCCGTCGGGCAGCGTGTGCGCCGGCGCGGTCGCGCGGAAACCCACCAGCACGGGGATGCCTTCCGGCGGCAGCGCGCCACCGTCGGCCACGCCCCCGTCCTGCGCGAGCTGCAGCGCCAAGGCGATCGCGCGAGGGTCTCCCAGGTCGAGCACTGCAGACGTGGGGCCCGCGGACGGCAGCGGGATGCCCTGCGTGCCCGGGCAGTCGACGTCGGGTGGCGGCACCGCCTCCTGCACGGTGCAGAGGGCGAACTCCATGGCGGTCGGCGCGCTGGACGGCTCGACGGCGAGCGCGGTGAGCGTCGTGCGCGGCAGCGGCTGGGCCGGGTCGACGATCAGCTCCGCCGGCTCGGCCTGCACCGCGAGCACGCGGAGCTTGACCACCTCCGACTGCTTCTCCAGGTCTCCGGGACAGCCCCAAAGCATCGCCGCGCCCAGAACGGCGCAAGCGGCCGCGCCCTTCCGCAAGTCGCGAGCGGCAAGCCGCAAGCCCATCAGAACGACCCTTTCAGCCCGAGCGTGGGGATGATCGGCAGCCCGCGGAGGTACTGCGACTGCCCGAAATCGTAGCTGTACAGGGTGGCCTCGACCGGGCGCCGGTTATAAGCATTGAGCACGTCCAGGTACGCGTCGAGCGTCCACGCGTCGAACGTCCAGACCTTGTCGACGCGCACGTCGAGCTGGCTGAAGGGCGGGACCCGGTCGCTATTGGTCAAGCCGTAGATGGGCAGGTACACGTCGACGGGCGCCAGGTACCGCGACCCGGCCACCGGCGTCTCGGGGTTGCCGGTGATGAACCGGAAGCGCGCGCCGATCTGCCATCCGCGCGGCAGCTTGTAGGAAGCTATCGCCGTCAGGTTGTGCGTCTGGTCGAAGTCGAAGAGGCGCCACGGCTCCCCGGGACGGTCGATGCGCTGGCTGCGCGAATAGGTGTACGCGAGCCACCCGAACAGACGGTCGGTCAGCTCCTTGCGCAGCAGCACCTCCACTCCCTGCACGCGGCCGATGCCCGCGTTGTCCAGGATGACCGGGAGCGTCTGCCCGTCGATCACCTGGGTGTCCGGAGAGCGCACGATGATGTCCGAGAGGCGCTTGTAGAACGCCTCCGCGCTGAAGAAGAGGCCGGGCAAAGGCCGCATCTCCGCGCCCGCGGTGAGCTGGAACGCGCGCTCGGGCAGCACCTCCGGGTTTCCGAAGGGGCGCACCGGATCGCCGTTGCGCGCGCCTTGCGAGTAGAGCCCGGCGCCGGCCTTGAAGGCCCAGACCGGGCTCGCTTCCCAGCGGACCGCCAGGCGGGGCGACAGCGTGGCCGTGGTCGTGCGGTCGCGCGCGGCCACGCCGTACACGTACGCGTCGAGGCGCACGCCCGGAGTGACGGTGAGCCCCGGCAGCGGCCGGATGCGCGCCTCCGCCCACAACCCGGGGCTGAATCGGTTGACCAGCGTGGGCGGCAGCGTGGTCAGCGGTTCGTCGATGCGCGGCCCTTGGTTGTTGAACTCGCCCTCGCGGACCGCGAGCGACTGCTGGAAGCTGGCCGATACGAGCGCGCGCCGGTTGGCCAGATCGATGCCCGCGGAGAGCGACACGGCGTCGGAGGCCTCCAGGCGGACCGTGCTGCGCAGGAACAGGTCGCGGCTGAGGAAGTCGAGGTCCTGCTGCGCGACGGCGAATCGCAGGAGCAGCCGCTCGAACATCGCGATGGACTCCACGCCTAGAGCGCCGCTCCTCCAGGAGTGCTTCAAGCGGAGCTGCTGGAATCCCGTCTCGGTGTCGATGTTGCCGCTGATGTTCGGGTCCTGGTCGATCGGCCGCGCGACGAGCAGCCCGAGCTTGTCGTCGGAGGTGAGCGCGAGGAATTGCAGCGCGTGATTGGAGCCGGGCGGGCGCCAGTCGACGCGCAGCTGCGCGTCATAGTAGCGGGGCGCGACGGTGAAGCGGACGTCGCCCTCCGACACCACGGCGCGCAGAATATAATCAATGTAGCTTCGACGTCCCGCCAGCGCGAAGCTGAGCCCGGGCACGCCGGGGACGCTGCTCTCGACCATCGCGCTGGCCTCGAGCAGGTTCAGGTTCGCGTACCCGTGCGGCTCGTCGCGCAGCTTCCGCGAGCGCACCTCCACCAGCCCGCCCACCAGATCGCCGTAGCTGGCGCTGAAGTTTCCCGGGATGAAGTCGATGCCCTCGAGGAGGTCGGGGTTGACGGTGCTGGAGATGGCGCCGAAGTGGTACAGGAGCGGGATCGGCTCGCCGTCGAGGTAGACCAGGGAGTCGCCCGGATTCGAGCCGCGGATGACCAGCAGGCCGCCGCCGATCGGGCTGGTGCGCGCGACCCCGGGCAGGTCCTCGATCACCTTGAGCGCGTCGCCCTGCGCGCCGGGGATGCGCTGGATCTCCGAGGTGGTGATCGTGGTGCGGCTCAGCTCCTCGCGGTCGCGCTCGCCCTCGACCGTCGCTTCGAACGGGTTGGCGAAGAGGGGCTCCAATAGCAGGGAAGTGTCGGTGCGCTTCCCGGGCTCGACGGTGACCGGGGTGGCCAGCCGCTGGAATCCGGGTGCGGTGACCACCAGCTCGGCGTCGCCGGGCGGGACGCCGCGCAGCTCGAATCGGCCTTGCCCGTCGGTGACCGCTACGAACCCCGCCGATGGCATCGCGACCTCGATGCCGGAGAGGCGCCGGCGCGAGCCGCGCTCCCGGACTGTCCCGGAGACGTTCACTGCCTGATCGGCGGGCGCGGAGGGCGCGGGCGGCGGCGCGAAGTTGAACGCGAACTGGATGCGCACGGCGAGCGGCTCGTCGCCCCGGCGGGCGGGGTCGAAGCGCAGCCGCCGCGCGGCGGCGAGCGCGGACTCGTCGAACCGTGGCCGCGGCGGGCTCACCACGTGCGCAGCCGCCACCTGCCCCTGCGCGTCCACCTCCAGGTCGAGCACGACGCGCGCGCCGCACGTCTCCCCGACAGGGTACTCCGCCTCGACCGGCGGGCCGACGGGCTGCGGCGGCGTGATCGGCGGGGCCGGCGCCGCTGGCTTCTGTTCCGGCTGCGGATCCGGCACCGGCTGCGCGGTCGCTGCTCCGGCGCACACGATCAGCAGCGCTGCCGCCCGAGCCCTCACGCGCGCTTTCCTTAGCCGAAGGTCACTCCGAGCGCACGGCAAAACGAGTCCTTACTTCGTGCGGATCGGCGGCAGGCGCATGCGCCGGCGGGCGTCGGCGAGGCGACCGAGGCGCTCGAGGGCCTGCTCCGGGTGCCGGGTCAGCTCGTCCGCCAGCGCGCGGAGGCGGTCGGCGAGCTCGCGCGCGGCGCCCGGGACGTGCCGGTTGAGCGCGGCCGCGCCGCCGACCGTACCGTCGCCGGCGAGCCGGGTGGTGTCTCGGAAGCCGCCCGCCGCCAGCTCCGCCGCGAGCGGCGCGAGGTCGGCCACCTTCGAGAGCGATTCGACCACCATCGCGGCGGCGAGGTAGGGCAGGTGAGAGGCGAAGGTGACGGCGCCGTCGTGCCCGGCGGGATCGACGTCCAGCAGCTTTCCCGCTCCGGCGGCGCTCCAGAGGTCCTTCACTGCCGCCACCGCGGGCTCGCGTCCGGCTTGCGCGCCGACCGGCGGGCAGACCGCGACGGTGGCGCCCTCGAAGAGAGCGGCGCTGGCGGCCGCGAAACCGCGGAACTCCGTGCCCGCCATCGGGTGCGCGCCGACGAAGACGACCCG
>WNFH01001882.1_pt1 | contig 14437 bp, 12 predicted proteins | sample 5400411 | NCBI WGS metagenome assembly WNFH01 (sample SAMN13153347, study PRJNA577476) | soil metagenome | isolation source: 200 cm saprolite under Douglas fir tree site 2 hole 3 | place: USA:California | collected 2015-04-18
GTCGAGGAAACTTTGAACACCGCGCACAACGAGGAACGCTCACTGGAACTGGAACTGGAAAAAATGAAAATCACCGCTCCCTTCGACGGCCTGATTGCACGCCGCTACGCCCGCGAGGGGCAGTCGATTTCCAAGGGGGACCGTCTGTTCTGGGTCACCGCGGAAGCCCCGCTTCTGATGCGCTTCACGCTGCCGGAAAGGTATTTTGGCCGGGTGCGGTCCGCCCAGCAGTTCGAAATTACCTCGCCCGATGTTCCGGGAGAAAAGCACACTGCGCGCGTCAAGGAAGTGAGTCCCGTTGTAGATCCTTCCAGCGGCACATTTGAAGTTCTCGTGGAGTTGACTGGCGACCGCGGCGCTTTCCGCCCGGGGATGACAGCGAACCTAAGGGTCGAGGACTTCCACTAGACTTGCCATGAACCTCGTACGAGCTCTCGACGTGGCTTTGCCGGAAATCCCGGCGCGCACACTGGCCGAACGGTGTCCCCGGCTTGATCCCGCAGCGACATTTCGGGAGCACCCTGAGGAGGGAAATACCGTCGTCCGCGTGTACATCCCTAGCGTCCAGGGCATGTATAAGTTCTCGCCTGCGCAGTGGGCTGCGATCCAACTCTTCGATGGCAAGCGTTCCTACGGAGAGATCGCTGAGATCTACTCCGCGCAGACCAACGCGCTGTACAGTGCCGATGACCTTCGCGAATTTGCGGCGGAGCTCGAAGCGGGCGAGTTCTGGTGCAGGACGCCGCAAGAAAGAAACATCCTGCTCATGCAGCAAACCGCCGAAGAGCGCCGCAAGAAGCTGCAGGTGAAGAGCAGATTTGGAGACCTCTCGCTGGTCATTTTCCCCGCCTTCAATCCCGATAATTCTCTCACCTGGATTTACAACCGTACCAGCTTCATCTATACGCCGTGGTTCACTCTCCTAACCCTCTTCGCTTTCTCCATAACTCTCGGCATCACCATCGTCCACTGGGCGGAGATCGGCCGCGACACGCTTCGGTTCTACAACTTCGCGGAAAAGACGTGGGGCGATGTCGCCATTCTCTATTCGCTCGGAATGATTGTCGTTGCCGTGCACGAATACGCGCATGCGCACGCCTGCAAGCATTATGGCGCCCGGGTTCCCGCAATGGGCTTCGCTCTCGTTTATCTCATGCCCGCGTTCTACACCGACACGACCGAAGGATCGGTAAAAGCTACCCGCTACCAGCGGCTGATTATCTCGATGGCGGGCATCTGGTCGGAGCTGATGCTCTATTCCATCGTGACTCCCATCTGGTGGGGAACCCCTCCCAACACCACGGTGCACGATGCCGCTTACTTCATGATGCTGATGACCGGCATCGCCTCGCTGCTCATGAACTGGAATCCGTTGATGAAGCTGGATGGTTACCACATGCTCTCCGAGATTCTGGACATCGTGGATCTCAAGGAGAATTCCACCGCTTATGTCTCTGCCTGGGTGAAGCGGCACATCTGGCGCCTGCCGGTCGAGGTTCCCTATGTCCCGAAGCGCCGCCGCTTCGGCTTCACCGCCTACGCCCTGCTCTCCGGAGCATACAGCTATACGATTCTGTATATCCTCGCCCGCTTCGCCGGCAATGTCTCCCGAAATTTCAGTCCCGAGTGGTCTTTCATTCCCGAGCTCGCTGTAGCGGCTTTGATATTCCGGTCACGAATCCGCCTTTTGGTGAACTTTATGAAATTCGTCTATTTGGACAAGAAGGAACGTGTGCGTGCCTGGTTCACTCCACGGCATTCGCTGGCCACAGCCGTGTCTCTCGCTATTCTCCTCTTGCTACCGCTTCGCCATGACTCCGTGGCGGGACGATTTATTCTGGAGCCCGCACAACGCGCAGTCATTCGCGCGTCGGTAGCCGGCATGGTAACCGATGTTTTCGCGGAAGAAGGTCAGGCAGTCGCGTCAGGTGAACCTCTGCTGAAACTGCGAAACCTGCCGCTGCAATCGCGCTTGGCCTCGAGCGAAGCACGTTTTGCTGTGGCTACGGACCGCGCCAATTCCGCCGCTCTGCGCTACGCAAACTTCGGCCCGGCGCTGAAGGAGCGTGATCAACTCGCCGAAGAAACTCGCCAACTCTCGGCCGAAGCCTCCAAGCTGGAGATTGCCAGCCCAATTGCTGGCGTAATCCTGACCCCTCGGTTGGGCGACCGTGCCGGTTCCTACGTGCAGGAAGGCACTCCGCTCCTAGAGGTCGCCGACCTCGGCCTCTTGCGTGCGCGGATCTATGTGTCGGAATACGACATGTACAAATTGAAAGAGGGTTTTCCTGCCAAGCTGCAAGTGACCGCAATGCCCAAAATGTGGATGTCGCACGCCGCGGCGATTGCACCTGTCAGCACGGAAATCAATCCCGGACTGCTCGATCCTTCAAGGTTCAAGGGTCTGAACCCGCCACACTTCTACGTGGTTGACCTTCCCGTCGCCAATCCTCAGGGAGGCCTAAAGCCGGGCATGACCGGAATCGCACGAGTCTATGGCAGGCGGCGAAGCATCGCGGGATTGTGTTGGGAAGAAATTGCCAATTTTGCGGGGCGCAAAGTGTGGTGAAAAGGAGAGGAGGCTGCCAAACAGGCAGCCTCCGTTGTTTGCCGCATTACTTACTGGAAACGCGACTGTTTTTGAGAATCTTGCTAAGCCTTATAGGCCTTCATCCTTAAGGCTGGCCTCATCTTCGCGTCGATCGACCTCATCTTCAGGCTGTGCTCAGCCGCCAACTTCAGGTTTTGGGTCTTCTCGGCCTTGAGTCCCTCTTTCGAGTTGGCCGCATTGGCCTTCTTAGTGGTCTTAAGGGTGCTGATCAAGCTCTTTTTCTGAATAGACATGCTGGGCTCCTTTGCTCTCTCTTTAAGATTTTGTCTCCCGCGGACGTTGGGTATGAGTGCAGGAGAGATGCCAAAGTCGCAGCGGCAGGGAAGGAGGACGGTTGCGCTGAAAACAAACCACTTAGTACCAAAGTACTACGGGCTGGCGTTTGGGTCCGGTGAAAAATTCCCCTAGCGGTCAAAAATTAATCTTTCGATGGTTAAAATTCAACCCTTTTTCCCGCTGCACCGCTCAGCCCATCTTTCACTCGATGCGGTACTTCCGGCACAGGTACTTCATGCGCTGCGGGTCGATCTGCAGCAGCAATGCCGCCGCGCTCTTCTTGCCCCCCGTCCTCCGCAGCGCGGCATTCAAGTAGGCCATCTCGATGCGTTCCAGCTCCTCGTCGAAGTCCACCCCTTCCTCCGGGATCAGGATTGCTTCCTGCCCCGTCGCGCTGGAGCGCAGCAATTGCTCTGGCAGATGCTCCAGGGTAATCTCCGAACCGTTGACCATAACGACCAGCCGCTGAATCACGTTTTCGAGTTCTCGCACATTCCCCGGCCAGCCGTATTCTTCCAGGATTTCCAGAACGTCCGGCTTGACCGCCTTCACCGGCTTTTTGGCGGAAGCACAGTAAATCCTCAGAAAGTGGTCCACCAGCAACGAGATGTCTCCCTCCCTCTCCCGCAAAGGGGGAACGACGATGGGAACCACGTTGATCCGGAAATAGAGGTCTTCCCGAAACCGCCCCTTTCGAACGCAATCCTCCAGGTCTTCGTTCGTCGCCGCGATCAGCCGGAAGTCGATTTTGCGCGCGCTCCGCCCGCCCAGCCTCTGCACGGATCGCTCCTGTAACACACGCAGCAGTTTGCTCTGCAATCCAGGATTTAGCGTCGTGATCTCATCGAGAAACAGCGTCCCCCCCTGGGCCAATTCGATCAACCCCGGTTTGGCCCCATCTGCCCCAGTGAAAGCGCCTTTTTCGTACCCAAACAGTTCGGACTCCATCAAGGTTTCCGGAAGCGCCGAACAGTTCAGGCAGATGTACGGCTTATCCGCGCGATTCCCGCACTGCACGATCGCCCTTGCGACCAACTCCTTGCCAACGCCGCTCTCGCCACGCAACACCACCGAGGCATTCGTGCCCGCCAGCGCTTCCACCGACTGATACAACTTCTGCATGGCCGCGCTCCCGCCAATGAGAGAGCAAAAGGCAGACTTGCTTTCCACCTGCTCGAGCAGCCGGCGCCCTTCAATCTCCAGCCCTCGTTTCTCGATGGCTCGGGCCAGGACTATTTCCAACTGCGCGTAATTCACCGGAGCCAGGAAAAATTCATCGGCGCCGGCCTGACTGGCGCGCAAGGAAATGCTGCGATCATTGGACTTGGTCATCGCGACCAAGACAAGGTCTTCGCGGAGCGCGCGAATCTCCTTCAGCACATCGATCCCATCCCTCGCGCCTTCGCCGATGCTGTCCAGATCGAACAAGATGCCATGCAGTTGGGGGTCTTCCACTGCACCTTTGATTTGCTCTTCCGTGCTGGCCAGAGCTGTTTTAAAGCTGCCGGCAAGGGCACGCCGCATTTCGGGAAATGCGGATTCATCCACTGTGACGACCGCAATGGAGTATAGCTCCCGGCTAGATTCGTTTCTGTCCGCAGTCATTGGCTTGGCTCGATGGAGTGGGATTATAGGAGAAGGTTCGCGTACTTGAAAGGGAATGTAGCCGCATCGGAGACTGCCTTCCTCCCGGCGGCGGCCGGCTGACGCCGATGGATCACTTCGACAGAGGGGGCACGATGTACCGCGCCTCTGAAGAAAAACCATCGTGGGGAGCGGCGAAGCGATCAAATTTCAGCGCGCTAACTTGACACCCCCGCTAAGTCGGCCTACACTACGGAGTTTTTAGATGGTCCCGAAGGGCATTTTGAGAGGCGAGACCATTTTGGAATAGGGCATGAGCAAGGGCATGCGCACAGCGGCATGCGCGGGAGCATGAACAAGAACATGGACAAGGTCAAGGCACGCATGGACAAGAAAAGGCTTGAGTATTACAAGAAGAAATTGCTGACGCGGCGGGAAGAGTTGACAAAGACCATCGCGCGCACGCAGGAAGAGGGACGCACGGCGGACGAAGATCCGACCGTGGACCTGGCGGACAAGGCCGCCAACTCCTACACCAAGGAGTTTTTGTTTGGGATGACCAATACGGACCGCTCGATCGTGAACATGATCGACGCGGCGCTCAAGCGCATCCAGAGCGACGAATACGGGGTGTGCGCGAACTGCCAGGAAGAGTTGCAGCAGAAACGGCTGGAGGCGGTGCCGTGGGCCAAGCATTGTATCGCTTGCCAGGAAAAGATGGAGCAGGGTTTGCTGCAATGATCGGTGAGGAACGGTTGAATGCACGGATTTGAAGACGCTCCGCTACAGAACCATTCGACAAAGCGCGATTACTTGAGTGTACCTTCCCTCTTTAACTAAAACGAAAAGAAGAGTAGAGTTCTGCTGGCGTGGGGCACGGAAGCTCATCCACCGGCATGGCGGCAGCTCGGCGCGCAGGCGCGCGCCGGGGATGGCTGGCGGAGATCAGTGACGCGCTTATCAGCGTTTGTTTCCCTTCCGGATGCCGTATCTGCCAAAGGCTGCTGACGACCGCGAGCCGCGTTCCTCTTTGCGAGGAGTGCCTCTCATCGTTCGAGCGGGTGCCCGATATCAAATGCGAGGTTTGCGGCCGGCCTCTCCCCGGATTGGCGCGTGAGCCGGAGGAACAGCTGCTCTGTCCTCCTTGTCAAGATAGAACCTACGCCTTTGCGAGGGCCCGCAGCTTCGCGGTATATGAAGGAGCGGTAGTGCGGGCGATTCTGTTGCTGAAATTCGAGGAGATCGAGCCGCTGGGGGCGTGGTTTGCAAAGCGGCTGGCCGAATTGGTGAACGCTGAAGGAGCTGCGCTGACAGCGGACGTCGTGGTTCCGGTACCGCTGCATCGCCAGCGAGAACGGGAGCGGGGGTATAACCAAGCAGCCCTGCTCTCCAAGCCGCTGGCGAAACGGCTGCAATTGCCGCATAGGGCGGTGCTGCTGATGCGCACACGCGCGCGGCCGGACAAGCAAGTGCTGAGTCTGGAGGAGCGATGGGCGTCCGTGCGTGGCGCTTTTGCCACACGTCCAGGCAGCCAAGTTGACAATCTCCGCGTCTTACTGGTAGATGATGTATTGACAACTGGAGCGACGCTGGATGCCTGTGCACGAGCGCTGCGCGAGGCGGGAGCCAAGTCTGTGTTCGGGCTGACAATAGCGCGGGCGGTTAGAAATCCCCTGCCAAGCACCAGAGAGTGGTAAAATATCCCGAGGAACGCGCGATGGGCGCAAACCGGCACATGTCGGTCATCTCCCGGGGGCGCTATGCCCCTGAAGCGGCGTGCGAGGCTGTGCCCGGTTCCGAGGGTCCCGCAGGCAGTAGATCCCACAACTTGATTTCGCCGCGGCGTGCATCGCTCATGCAGGAGCCGGTGCTGGTGCTGAACGCGACGTACGAGCCGATTAACGTGACGGCGGTGCGTCGCGCGATGGTTTTGATGCTGAAGGGTGTGGCGCAGGCGGAAGAGCTGCACAACGCGGAAGTACATTCCGCGGCGCATGCGCACAAAGTGCCTTCCGTGATCCGCCTGCTGGCGTACCGGCATATTCCGCAGCAAAGCCGGGCGCTTTCGCGGAAGAATATATTGCTGCGGGACCGCAATACTTGTCAGTTCTGCGTGCGGGTATTTCCGAGCTCGGAATTGACGCTGGACCACGTGGTGCCGCGCTCGCGCGGCGGGCGATCCACCTGGGAGAACCTGGTGGCCTGCTGCTACCGGTGCAATAACAGCAAGGGCGATCGGACGCCGGAAGAAGCCGGGCTGAAGCTGGCGCGGAGACCCCGGCCGTTTACGTTGCACACTTCCCGACAACTGATGCGGCTGATCGGGCACCGCGATGAACGCTGGCGCAAGTATTTGTTTTACTGAGGTTTGCGCCGCTAATTCGATATTTGAAAAAAGTTTGCGCCGAAGGTAACCTTTTTGGCTGGCGGCCATCTAAGTAAGTAATACCACTTCGAGGACACACCCCGGGAGGCGGTTAGGGCAAGGCCCTGACCGCTTCTCTCCTTTTTCGGACAACTCTAAGAGAGAGTGGTTTTAAATTGTTGCTTTGCGTCCGGATTCCGGAAAACTCTCCAGTGCAGCCTCTTCACTCGGAAATTCCGGGAAAACCTGATAGAGCTGGGTAGTCTTGAGAATCTCCTGCACTCTCGACGACAACCCGACCACTTTCAACTGCCCGCTCTCTTTCACCACCGAGACATAGATCCTCGCGAGCTCGCCAATCCCGGAGCTGTCCAGGTATTGCAGAGCGCTTAAATTCAGGACGATGTTTTTTCGGCCCTGCTGCAACAGCCGGGAAACGGAATCGCGCAAGGCCCCGACTTCGAAGGAAGTGAGCCGCCCCGAAACATCCAAGAGGGAAATCGGGCCTACCGGCCGAATACTGACTGAAAAGTTTGTGGGCTGCACGGCTCTTCCCCTATCTGCCGGGAACAATATTCTACCTGTGGTGCAGCGTCCATGTGCAGAAAACTTCCGGGGCAAGAAAGGATGTGCATAACGCGGCGGTGGGCCGCAGCGGGGATTCACGGGTCGCAACTACTGGCGCATGACCACTCGCAATCCACGGCGCCAGCTTTCGGCAAGGCCCACGCGCACGATCTCCAGTTCCGGTGAGAGATAATTCAAGAGATCGTCCGTTGTCGGATGGAATCGCAGCGCTGGCGCCACGAGATAAACAACCGGCGCAGCCTGTTGCAATTCAACTCCGGGAAAATAGCCATAGCGCGCGATTTCTCCGCTCTGCAACTGTCGGCGAACGCGCAGCCAATAGTCCGCTGCCTGCAGCGGCAAATGCAGGTGCTCGCCGGCCTTCAGTTCAATGATCGCCAGCCTCCCGGAACGCGTTATGGTGAGGAGGTCGAGGATGCCGTGTTCGTTCCCGGCATTGGCAAAAACCTGAGCGTAAACAAACCGCTGATCGAGCATGGCATCAATGCGCGTGACGTTCTCGCAAACGATGGATTCCAGCCAGCGCTCCGGCTGAGCGCGGTAGAGCGAATGGCGCGTATCGCTAGCCAGCGGGTGGCGGTAAACCTCCAGATCGTGCAGCAGATCATTCAGGGCGGAGCGCGAAGCGGGAGTGAGTTCCTCGCGGGCATCGTTGATTCCGAAAAAAACGCGGCCATCCTCCCAGCGCGCGAAGGGCAGGCCGCGGAAGCGCAGCCACACTTCGCGCGATTGCGATGCGGGATGCGAAGTGACAGCCTGTGGCGCCGCCGCGATGATGGCATCCAGCGCGGGCCGAGCCCGCTTAAGGAGCGTTTCCGATTCGCGATGTGGAACAAGCCAGGTGTCCAGGTTACCCGCACGCCGGGGGTCGATCTTTTCAAGGATGTTCAGCGCTGGATCGTACTCGTAAAGCTCCACGGCGTGTTGCGGGCCAAGTGCGGCGAGACGGTGAGCGACGGCGCCGCAGGCTTTCTTGGGAAGAATGACACGAACGCCGGTGAGGGCTCCTCCGTAGCTCGATTCGCGCGCACGCCTCAGCCAGAGTAAAGCGAAAGTCAGGCTATTTTCCGCCGCGTCCGATGACTCTCCGCCGGGGACGGCCAGCACCGCGACATACGCGGAGCCGCGGCGAAGAATTCCCCGGGCGTAATTACCGGAGAGGGAGTGCTCGAGATCGGGAGAGACCGCCAGCGATTCGAGCGTTTCATCCGGAAACTGCTCGGCAAGAAGACGGGCAAGACGGCCGCGGAATTCTTCCCGTGAAATTTCGCGGGCGCCGCGTTCAAATTCCCTTCGAATGAATTCGAGCCGGTCCGGTTTGGCGCGTCCGAAGCGCTCCACGGCCAGCGCCAGCCGCCGCTCGGAATGATCGGTAATGGCCACGACACGGCGTGTGAGGTTCAACTGCTCCGACCACAGATGAAGCAGCGGCTTATCGCCATGGCCGCGCACTTCCCATGACATCCCCGAAAACGGCGCGATGCAGCCGCCGTTTTCACGAACTTCCACGATCCCGGAGGCGGTGAACTCCTGGAGGCTGGCTTGCAGCTCAGCGGCGAAATCCACGGCGGGATTATAAAGGAGATATATGTTTGTGGAACTATTTTTTTCCGGATGGAAATTGAAGGTCAGTAACTTTACGACCTCAGCGGCCCAGGGCGAGCCGCTGGACCAGCGGCTCGGGAAGGTGGGCGGCGCGCATGCGTTGCTGGACGACGGAAATATCGTAGGGCACGCGCCAGAACTCGATGATCTGGTGTTCCAGGTCGGCGATCGCAAAGGCGGCGCGCGGATCGCCGTCACGCGGTTGTCCGATCGAACCGGGATTGAGGAGATAACGGCGCGGGAGTTCGACGCGCAACGCGGCAACGGATTCGCTGGGGCGAGGGCGAATCCGGAGAACCTCGAGCTGGTCGTCCTGATAGGAAAAGCCGCCCTGGTGGTGCGTGTGTCCAAAAAAAGTGACGGGAGTGGTGGAGTCCAGGAGGCCGTCGAGGGCCTGCGCAGGAGTGAAGACGTATTCGTCCTCATCCTGAAACGCGCCGTGGACCAGCACGACGCCATCCGTTGCGAGAGGCCCATGGGGCAAAGCCGATAACCACGCGAGATTTTCGGGCTGGAGCTGCGCACGCGTCCATTCCACGACGGATTTCGCGACGACGTTAAAGTCGTCTGTGGCCATCAGGCCAGTGACCGCTTTGTCGTGATTTCCCCGAATGGTCTGAGTGCCGAGCTCGCGCAAGCGCGCCGTGACTTCATTGGGATCGGGGCCGTAGCCGACGACGTCGCCCAAGCAGACGGAGATATCCCAGCGGTTCTGGGCGGCGTCGAGGACGGCGTCCAGTGCAGTGGCGTTCGAGTGCAAATCGCTGAGAACGAGAATTCGCATTTCTAATACCGAAAAGTGACACCGAGTATAAAGGAACAAGAGCGCCGATGCACGGCGGGATACTCCACGCCTTGCCAACCGGAGCGGCGCAAGAAAACCTAAAAGGTTTGAAACAAGAGCGCATCTCTTTATGAAAAATTGATACGGGAGAAACGGCGAGTTCGCGAGCGGAGACGGACGAGGGCGTCACTGGCCCTGGTTGTTTCGAAGGGAAACAAATTTTTCTATCGAAGTGACGAAACATTCGCGGCTTTTGATTCGTCTATACGGGTGCAGCTGGTTTCGAGGCTGTTCTTGGCGAGATTCAGAAAACCCCGCGGTGGCAGCCGCGGGGCCGTGACACGCAGTCTTTCCGGCCGTTAGTCCAGGAAGAAGAGGTGTCTTCACGGGCGAGAGTACTCGTCCGCCGCATGCGTGTCAACTCCCTCTTGCCAGTGGCAGCCTGCTGTTCAGCTGACTCCATCCCGTTCGAAAGGAAATTGACGCACATGAAAACGAATTCATTTGTCCGCAGCGTGGCTTTGCTGGCCGCCATCGCAATGGCAGTACCAGCGTTCGCGAAACCATTCACCAAGACCATCAACATTGCGCACGCCGCCAAGCTCGGTAAGGCCGAGTTGCGGGCCGGGGAATACCGCCTCCAAATCGAGGGGAATAAGGCCACCGTCCAGAAGGGCAAGGCTGTGATGGCCGAATCCGAGGGCCGCTGGGAAGATCGCAGCAGCAAGTCTGCATATGACGCCGTACTGCTCGGTGAAGACGGGCAAGTGAAGGAAGTCCGCTTCGCCGGTCAAACGCGTGTTTTTGTCTTTAGCGAGTAAGAAAGGGAATTCCGTAACACCTACCTCTGGGACGAGCGGGAGGCTGTGGCTGGCCGCGGCCTCCCTTCTTGTCTCGCTGGCAGGGCGCCGCTGATGTGGCAGAGTCCACCCTTGGCGGCCAGGCATTTGCAGCCATTACGTGCCGCGGGCGTGTGCAAGCTCCTCTTCTAAAAAGAAATGCTTTTTCGCGATCTAACGAATCAACATGCAGTCTCCGTAACTGTAAAAGCGGTAACCCGCGTTGGCTGCATGTTCATAGGCCGCAAGAATCTGCTGGCGCCCGGCGAATGCGCACACCAGCGCAAGAAGAGTGGAGCGCGGCAAGTGAAAGTTTGTGAGCAAACCTTCCACAACACGAAAACGAAATCCAGGAACGATAAAAAGCTGTGCCTCCGCTTTTCCTGCCAGTACTAGATTCGATGAGCCGGATTCCGCAGCTCGCAGGGCTGCGTTCTCCAGCGCGCGAACTACGGTTGTGCCGACGGCCAGGATCGGGCGTCCGGCATCGCGCGCGGCTTGGATGCGATCGGCAGTTTCCTTCGGAATTTCGCAGCTCTCGGCATGCATCACGTGCCCTTCGAGCGTTTCGCTGTGGATCGGCTGAAACGTGCCGAGGCCGACGTTTAGCGTGAGTTCGCACATCTCCACGCCGCGCGCGCGGATTTTCTCGAGAATTTCAGTGGAGAAGTGAAGTCCCGCGGTGGGCGCAGCGATCGCGCCGGGACATTTGGCAAAAACGGTTTGATAGCGCTCGCGGTCAGGTGTTTCATCGGCGCGCTCGATGTACGGCGGAAGAGGAACATGTCCGAGGCGCTCGAAATGCTGGCTGATTCTGCTCTGGTCATGAGAAATGAAACGCAGGGTGCGCAAACCGAGCTGCCCGCGTGCGAGGACCTCGGCTTCCAGCTCTCCCTCGCCGAAGAAAACCCGCTCCCCCAGGTGCATCTTGCGGCCCGGCCGTACAAGCGCCTCCCAGGTGTCGGTATCGAGCTCGCGGGTGAGGAAGATTTCAACCTTTCCGGTTAGATGCTCCGATCTAGTGGCGCGCGATGGTGGCTGCGAGTGGACGCCAGCTCGCCTCCCGAACAAGCGAGCCGGAATGACGCGCGCATTGTTGAAGACAAGTATCTCGTCGCCTTTCAGGAGGCTCGCAAACTCTGCAAACAATCGGTCAGTGAAAACTCCAGTGGAACGATCCAGGGACAGGAGCCGCGATGCGTCGCGACGGTCCAGGGGACGCTGCGCAATTTGCCCGTGGGGGAGACGGTAGTCGAGTTCGTCCAAACGCATCGGAAACCGCAGTCTACCAGCAGAGAGGCTAAGGCAAGCAAAACAAACGAATTGTTCGACAAGAGGACGTTCTGCCCAGCGGCAGGCTGATGTGGAGTAGACTCTTGGTGGAGCGAAAATGGATGTAATGCGTTGATACGTAAATAGTTACAAATTTCCTCAAGCAGCTCAAATTTGTACTTGACAATGATACACTCATATTTTATTATTCATATGCAATCATTTTTGGAGGTGGATGCAACATGAGAACACTTACTCGATGGGAACCTTTTCGCGGGGCTACTTCCCTGCAGGATCAAGTCAATCGGTTGTTTGGTGATGTCTTCGAGCGTGCGGGTGAGGAATCCAGCCTCACTGCCTGGGCACCTTCGGTCGACATCTATGAAACCGAGCATGAGCTGGTCGTCAAGGCCGATCTGCCGGAAGTCGATCCCAAGGATCTGGACATCCGCGTGGAAAACAACATTCTGACGATTCGCGGTGAACGCAAGTTCGAGAAGAAAGTGAACGAAGAGAACTACCTGCGCGTGGAGCGCTCGTATGGCTCCTTCGCTCGCAGCTTCACACTGGCGAGCACCGTGAACTCAGAAGCGATCAAAGCCGATTATCAGAACGGCGTGCTTACACTGAGCATTCCCAAGAAGGAAGAGGCCAAGCCGAAGCAGATCAAGGTCAACGTCGGGACCCCGGCGATGGCCGCGTCAGCTGCCGGAAGGTAATACTGGTCAATCTACTCGGTTGAGTAGTGAATAATGGGGCTGGCCAGCGTGCCAGCCCCTTCCTGCAGGAATGGCACGAACGAGGTCAGTATGTTGCGATTTGAAAAAATGACCGTCAAGGCGCAAGAGGCAGTGCAAAGCGCACAGGAAGTTGCCGCGCGCCACGAGAATCAGCAGATCGAGCCTATGCATTTGCTTTCAGCATTGGTGGCGCAGGCCGACGGCGTGGTGCCTCCGCTTCTGGCGCGTCTGGGAGTCCGCAGCGAAGTGTTGTCGCAAGAGATGGACCGGGAAATGGGCCGGTTGCCGAAGGTGCAAGGATTTGCCCAGCAGCATATGGGGCGGTCGCTGAACGATGTGCTGGAGCGCGCGTTCCAGGAAGCGGACAACTTCAAGGACGAGTATGTTTCGACGGAGCACGTGTTCCTGGCCATCGCAGCGCAGGACCGCGACCCCGCCGGGCAATTGTTAAAGCGTCAGGGCGCTTCCCACGAAGCAATTCTGCAAGCCTTGACCGGAGTGCGGGGAACGCAGCGCGTCACGTCGCAGAATCCAGAGGCTACCTACGCGTCGCTGGAAAAATATGCGCGCGACCTGACGGAATTGGCGCGGCGGCAAAAGCTTGATCCAGTGATCGGGCGCGATGAAGAAATTCGCCGCGTGATGCAGATTCTGGCCCGGCGCACGAAAAACAACCCGGTGTTGATCGGCGAGCCCGGCGTGGGGAAAACCGCGATTGTGGAGGGTTTGGCGCAACGTATCGTTTCCGGCGACGTGCCAGACGTGCTCAAAACCAAGCGGATTGTAGCTCTGGACTTGGCGGCGCTGGTGGCGGGGGCGAAATTCCGTGGTGAATTTGAAGATCGTTTGAAAGCTGTGCTGAAAGAAATCACCGAGGCCGAGGGTCAAATCATCCTGTTTATCGACGAGCTGCACACGCTGGTGGGCGCGGGCGCCGCGGAAGGCGCCATGGACGCGTCCAACATGCTCAAGCCGGCGTTGGCGCGAGGCGAACTGCGCGCCATCGGCGCAACGACGCTCAACGAATACAAGAAACACATCGAGAAAGATCCGGCGCTGGAGCGCAGGTTCCAGCCCGTGCTGGTTAGCGAACCTACGGTTGAAGACACCATCGCGATTCTGCGCGGATTGAAAGAGCGCTATGAAGTGCACCACGGCGTGCGTATCAAGGATGCGGCGATTCTCGCGGCGGCCACGCTTTCCAACCGCTACATTTCAGACCGCTTCCTGCCGGACAAGGCCATCGACCTGATCGATGAGTCTGCTGCCAGCCTGCGGATGCAGATCGATTCCCTGCCGGTGGAAATTGACGAGATCGAGCGGCGCATCCTGCAACTGGAAATTGAACGCCAAGCGCTTTTGAAAGAGAGCGATGCGCACTCGAAGGGGCGGCGCAAGCAAATCGAAGAGGAACTGGCGGCGCTGAAAGAAGATTCCAGCGGGCGAAAGGCGCGCTGGCAGGCGGAAAAGGAAGCCATTGGAAAAATTCGCAAGCTCAAGGAGCAGATTGAGCAGCTCAGAGCGGAGGAGCAGAAATGCGAACGCGCCGGCGAACTGGCCAAGGTGGCGGAAATCCGCTACGGCAAGATCGCCGCGGCGGAACGCGAACTGAAGCAGGCGCAGGAACGATTTTCAGTGGTGCAGAAAGACGCGCCAATGCTGAAGGAAGAGGTCGATGAGGAGGACATCGCGAAGCTGGTGAGCAAGTGGACGGGCATCCCGACTGGCCGGTTGCTCGAAGGCGAAGCGCAGAAGCTTGTGCGAATGGAAGAG
>WNFH01004186.1_pt1 | contig 14437 bp, 14 predicted proteins | sample 5400411 | NCBI WGS metagenome assembly WNFH01 (sample SAMN13153347, study PRJNA577476) | soil metagenome | isolation source: 200 cm saprolite under Douglas fir tree site 2 hole 3 | place: USA:California | collected 2015-04-18
AGGAGAAATCAAATGAAAGTAAAAGAAGTAATGATGGGAACCCCGTATTACTGTCAACAGGAGACAAACCTCGGTTCAGCAACGGAGCTCATGTGGAATGCAAACTGCGGATTCCTTCCAGTCGAGGCATCGACGGCACCGTTCGTCAAGCAAATCGCCGCGTAAGCCGCGAGCAACCGCTGCTACGTCAGGGACTAAAATCATTGCTGGAGCGCGAGAAATTTCAGGTCATGGCGGAGGCATCCGACGGACACGATGCCGTGCGCCTGACGCAAACACTCCAACCGGATATCGCGGTCCTGGACATAAGCATGCCGACGCTCAACGGCATCGATGCTGCTCGCGAGCTGGGGCGTTCCTGTCCGAAGACGAAAGCAATTCTTCTCACTCAGCATGAAGAAGAGCAGTACATCCACGAAGCGCTCGAAGCCGGAGTGAAGGGATACGTATTGAAGAATCAGGTCGCTAGCGACCTGATTCATGCAATTCAACAAGTCTCCAGGGGAGAGTTCTATGTGAGTCCGCGGATCTCACGCGCGGTGATGGAGGCATACCGCACCAAATCCGATAGGCCGCAGATCCTTTGACGGTCCGCGAGCGGCAGGTGCTGCAGTTGATTGCGGAAGGAAAATCAACAGGATACTGCTTCCTTCCTGGGCATCAGCGTGAAGACAGCCGAATCTCACCGCATGCGGCTCATGCAGAGCTGGATATTCACTAGACAACCAGTCTTGTGCGCTACGCTGTGCGCCGTGGACTCGTGCAGCCCTGAATGGAAATGATGAGGCTGCCAGCTCGCACCCGGTAAGTGCACTGCAAGTGGAACTGTTTCAGTAGGATAGCACTCGCTGTCAGCTCATTTTGTGCATGAGCCTCGCCACTGTTCCTGCTCGGGTCTTTACCTCAGAAAAATATAGGAAACCACCCGATTGCCTGGGAGCCCTGGAATTCCTTAATCTGCCCGCGATACGATGCCCACGCGTATCTTGCTCGCCGACGATCATGCCCTAATCCGCCAGGGGCTGAAGGCATTGCTGGAAACACAAGGATTTCAAGTGGTTGGCGAGGCCTCGGATGGACTAGGAACGCTGCGCTTGGCAGAAAAGACGCAGCCTGATGTCGCCATCCTGGACATCAGCATGCCAGTCCTGAACGGTATGGACGCCGCTCGCGAACTGAAGAAGTCATCACCGAACACCGGTCGATCAAATCGCGGCGGATGTTGTCTTGCAGTTGCGTCTGCCAGTTCCACCCCACCACGCCGGGAATGTGGCCCTGATCATACGCAGTCGTATCCCCGTCCACTTCCACGAGCCGAGTATTCGGGGCGCTCAGGTCCCGGGCCACCCATTCGGTGGTAAGGATGACGGGACGCGAACCGGCGGCCTCTGCCCCGACAGTTCAAAGTGAACCCTGCCTTCATTCCAAGTGAAGAAGAAGGGCAACCGAGTAGAATAGAGTGTTGCGAAGGATGGTCTGTGAAAAGGTAGCCGAGGAAGCAGAGGGTCTGCTGACTTTTGCAGAATCTCATGAGCTTGATTCATCTGAGGAACGCGAAGAGAAGTCTCCTTGCGATAGCAGTAGTCCTAATCATTTCCGGGGCCGTTTTTTTCGGCCAAGTTTTGGCCGCGAACGTAAGAGCGAATTGGTCGTACGACTACGGCCCAATGCCTAGTTGCTCGGCGCGACGTGCCACTAACTGCATCGACCATTTCGAAGTCCTGGATATCAGCGATCGAAAAAAGACGGTTGTGATTCGATTCGTGGACAACCCGAAGCCAGCAGTTGGAAAAGTCGACAAGATCTCGACGGATTTCAAGTATGGTCCCCCCTTCGGCCAGCGCACGATTAGTGTGATTGCGATCGGTCGTGATCCGAATGGTGCTCGTGTTACTTCGGATCCAGACGCGGCGCGGGTCACGGTGTCCATCCGCCCATCTGCCCGGATGTCTTTGGCGTTCTAGACCAGAAATCGGGAATTGCGGTCCTCGCGACCGCATCCAGCGCGCTCCCACACCGGAGGTGAGAAACATTTTCCGCCCATGGAGTCTCTCCAGGCGCCCTAGCGTTCCGGGGTGTCGTAAGAACGATTTGCGCTCTCCGTGGTGCAGTCCTCGTACAGCCATCTGGGACTGGCCCACAATTGTCCCCACGACCAGTATCTTGTGAGCCATCACAGCGCTACGCTGCTCTTGTGGACAAGTCTGAGCAAAAGGGCCACATGATTTTGTTTCCCGGGCGCATTCTTAATCAAGCTCAAAGACCTGCCATCGCACCAGATCAGAATTTCGTGCGCAGAAACACCCGCGCATGGGAGTGGGTCTGTGTACTGTCTTGTTTGATCGCGACGGCCGGCTGCGCGGGCCTTGGTGGTCAAAGCCCGCCACCCCCCTCAGCAAATGGCCAACTAGGCGCTACTCCTGGCAGCGTGGATTTCGGGAGCGTGGGGGTTGGAGTCAGTAGCACGCAAACCGTCACCTTCAGCAATGCGGGTTCGAGCAGTTTAACCATCTCCCAGGCGGCGGTCAGCGGAGCGGGCTTCACTATGGCCGGGCAGACCTTCCCCCTCACGCTTTCGGCCGGTCGATCCAGCAGCGTCAATGTACAGTTCGCGCCAACCGTTACCGGCAGCAGAACTGGCAGCGTCAGTGTGGTGAGCAACGCCACCAACTCGCCCACCACCATTGCGTTGTCGGGAACTGGTGTGCAGCTGATTGTACACTCAGCCGCTTTGAGTTGGACGGCTAGCACGTCCGTTGTGACTGGCTACAATGTATACCGCGGAACCGTATCGGGCGGGCCGTACACGCTAATGAATGCCCCGCTGGTAATTTTGACGAACTATACCGACAACACAGTTCTGTCAGGTCAAACTTACTTCTATGTGGTCACGGCCGTCGATGCAAACAACGTCGAGAGCGCGTACTCGACTGAGGTTTCCGCCATCATTCCGTTTCCGTAGTACCTTAGATCTCCGCTGGTGTGTTTTCTCGCGTAGTTTTGCTAATTCCCCTTGCAAGCGTTTAATTTCATTGTCAACAGCACAAAGTGCGTTGGTTTTCATCGTCAGGGAGCACGACTCGGTCTATGCCCTGCTGCGGAATGTTCGCACAGCCAGCATTGGCGATCTCCGCGGTGCAGTCCTCGTACAGCCATCTTGGACTGGCCCACAATTGGTCCCACCCGGGCCAACGTTTAACGAGCCTCCAGCACCTGCCAGCCCGCGAGAACAGAGTTCCCTGCGCAGAAACACCCGCGCATGGAAATGGGGCTGTGCGCTGTTTTGTTTGATCGCGACGGCCGGCTGCTCGGGCCTTGTTAGTCAGAGCCTGCCACCCCCCTCTGGGAATGGCCAACTAAGCGCTACTCCTGGCAGCGTGGATTTCGGGACTGTGGAGGTTGGAGTCAGTAGCACGCAAACCGTCACCTTTAGCAACGCGGGTACGGGCAGTTTAACCATCTCCCAAGGTGCGGTCAGCGGAGCGGGCTTCACGATGACGGGGCAGACCTTCCCCCTCACGCTTTCGGCCGGTCAATCCAGCAGCGTTGATGTACAGTTCGCGCCAACCGTTACCGGCAGCACGACTGGCAGTGTCTCACTGGTCAGTAGTGCTACTAATTCGCCGACCAGTGTCACCCTCAACGGCGCGGGCGTGCGGCATCAACTTTCGATCACGCCCAGCAGCGTGAGCTTCGGGAATGTGATGGTGGGAACCGCCAACGCTCAGACGGTCACTTTGACTAACTCCGGCACCGCCAACTTGAATATTTCGCAGGGCAGCGCCACCGGAGCGGGCTTCGGCATGAGCGGGTTGACCTTCCCATTCTCCCTGGCCCCGGGGCAATCCAGCACTTTTAATGCACAGTTCACCCCGACCGCGCCTGGCAGCGCGTCTGGCAGCGTCTCGATCAGCAGCAATGCGCGTAATTCGCCCACTGCTGCTTCCCTAACGGGAAGTGGCACGCTAGCGGCGCTCTCGCCCAATCCGTCAAACTACAATTTTGGAAATGTGCTAGTGGGCAGCAGCGGAACGCAAACCATCACGTTGAGCAATTCCGGCACGGCCAGCGTAACGATTTCTGCTGCCAGCGCTTCGGGGGCGGGCTTCAGCATCGCTGGCTTGTCCGTGCCCGCGACGCTCAACGCGGGGCAAGCTGCCTCCTTCACCGCCAGCTTCGCGCCGGCCTCCGCAGCCAGTTTCACGGGCAGCGTTTCGATCACCAGCAACGCGCCGGGCTCGCCGCTCACGATTCCACTGAGTGGCACGGGAACCGCCGCTCAGCCTCAGCTCACGCGCTGACCATTTCTCAGGCCACTGGTTCCGGAACAGGATTCAGTCTCAGTGGCTTGAGCTTGCCGCAGACGATTAATGCGGGCTCGAGTATCTCCTTCACCGCGCAGTTTTTGCCCGCGTCCACCGGCAGCGCGTCAGGCAACATCTCCATCAGTAGCAACGCTCCCGGATCACCTGCCGCGGTCGCGTTGAGCGGGACCGGAGTGCAAGGTACGCTCACGGCCAATCCTTCAAGCTTCAATTTTGGAAATGTGCTGGTAGGCAGCAACGGAACGCAAACCCTCACGTTGAGCAATTCCGGCACAGCCAGCGTGACGATTTCCGCAGCCAGCGCTTCGGGAACGGGCTTCAGCATCACGGGCTTGTCCGTCCCGCTGACGCTCGCGGCGGGGCAAAACACTACCTTCAGTGCGCAGTTTGCTCCCTCCCCGACGGGCAGCGCGAGCGGTAGCGCCTCCATCACCAGCAACGCGCCGGGCTCCCCGCTCACGATTGCTCTGAGCGGAACGGGCGTTCAGCCACAACTTGCTGCGATCCCCTCCAGCGCCAGCTTTGGCAGTGTGGTCACGGGGACCAGCAACTCGCAGACCATCAAGCTGTCCAATGGCGGGACCGCCAGTGTCACGATTTCCCAGGCCACTGTGTCCGGGAGCGGCTTCAGTCTTACGGGCATCACCGTGCCGCTGACCATCGCGGCCGGGAGTAGCGCGACGTTCAACGTAGGCTTCACTCCGAGTGCCGCCGGAAGCGTCACCGGGGCGGTTTCGCTGGTGAGCAACGCTCCTAATTCTCCGCTTGCGATTGCTCTGAGCGGGACCGGGGTAACCGCAACTTTCCTGCTTACCGCGAACCCGACGAGCCTGAGTTTTGGCAGCGTGAACTTGGGGAGCAGCGCCGCGCAAACAGTTACGCTCACTGACACGGGCAACTCCAGCGTGAGCATCTCCCAGATCAGCGTTTCGGGTGCTGGCTTCGGCACCGGCGGGCTGACCCCACCGTTGACCCTGCCACCCGGTCAAACCGCAACCTTTAGCGTCGCTTTCGCTCCGACGCTCGCCGGGAGCGTAACCGGCAGCGTCAGTGTGGCGAGCAACGCCACCAACTCGCCGACCACCATTGCGTTGTCGGGAACGGGTGTGCAGCTGATTGCACATTCGGCCGCATTAACGTGGCTTCCCAGCACGTCCCTAGTGGCGGGATACAACGTGTACCGCGGAACCGTATCGGGCGGGCCGTACTCAAAGCTGAGTTCCTCGTTGATTGCACTTACCACGTTTACGGATAGCGCGGTTCAGTCGGGTCAGACATACGTCTATGTGGTCACGGCGGTCGATGCGAGCAACGTCGAGAGCGCGTACTCGAATGAGATTTCCGCCATCATTCCGTTTCCGTAGTATCTGAAAGGCGGAGGAAGGGTTAGCCTTGTTACTGGTTGCAGTTGTCAACCATACGGCAGCGAAAGTATGGGGTAGGCTGGAGATGAGAATGTGCTTTGCAGAGATTGCGAAGATGGAGTCGGCAGCTCGCAATCAAATGGGCGGTATGTCTGTTACAAGGGTTTCGATCGCATTGCTACGACGGCGCCGATTCTTTCTGTGGTGCGGCGTTTAAGGACATAAAATGAAACGCAAGAATGGGCTCCTGTTTCCCCTGATTCTCCTGTTAATGGTTCCGACTACCGCATACGCTCAGCTTTGGACCGGAATCATCGACCCGAGCCGGGCTATAGATTGGTCGAAGGCAGGCATACCTGGCGGCATTCCGAACCGCACCACCATCTGCTCCACGATTAATGCCGCGACCTACGGGAACGGCACAAGCGACGCGACAGGCGGAATTCAAACGGCCCTGAATGGCTGTCCCAGTGGTCAGGTGGTCTCGCTCTCTGCCGGCACCTTCCTAATTAACGGCAACTTGGGTGTCCCGAGCAACGTCACACTGCGCGGCCAGGGGGCGGACCAAACCATCCTAAACGCGAAAGGAAGCGGAGGAGCGGTGGTCTCGCTCGGCTCGGGTTCCGTGGGCATCACCAACTCGGTCTCGATCACGGCCGGAGCGACCGCCGGTTCGACCAGCCTCACGGTCGCTAGTGCAAGCGGGGTCTCTGTCGGCAGTTACTTGCTCATTACGGAACTCAACGACCCCGCCTTCGTTAGCATCGCCGGCAGCGAAGGGAGCTGCACCTGGTGCGACGGCGGAATGGGCTGGAACGGCACACGGGTGCTAGGCCAGATTGTAGAAGTAACGTCTGTGAACGGGACGACAGTCGGCATCTCCCCCGGACTGTATCTGGCCTATCCCAAGACCCCTCTCGCCACCCCATTCAACGCTTCCGCTAAGTACGCGGGCGTCGAGAACTTGCAAGTGTACGCAAACAACACCGGTTATGCCACGAACTTTGCGATGGGTGAGTGTGCCTACTGCTGGATCAGCGGCATTGAGAGCAATTACACGGACGGCGACCACGTGGAGGTTGACTCGTCGTACCGCAGCGAGATTGTGAATAGCTACTTCTCGAACGCATACCGGCACACACCGGGGTCGTACGATTCCGACATTACGATAAGAAACAAATCTTCGGCGATGCTCGTTCAGAATAACATCCTCGAACGACTTCACGTTTCAATCATGCTGGAATGGGGCCCAGCCGGGAACGTCATCGCATACAACTACATGTTCGGAAACTTCGATACCAACGGCTACAACGCCCTATTCCAAGGCATCAACACCCACGGCGCCCATCCCATGTTCAATCTGATGGAGGGCAACATAGACCAGCAAATTCATCTGGACAGTATCTGGGGGTCGCATAGCCACAACACTACGTTCCGCAACTGGGCCAAGGGCACCACGAAAATTTGTAATCCACTTTCCGGTCGCGGGACGGTAAGCTGTGCCGGCGCGAATGGCCACTTTGCCTTTCAAGCGAATCGGCCCATGGACATAGATTTCCTCGGCTCTTCTTACAATTTGGTCGCTGATGTGGTCGGTTCAGCGGAAATGGCTAATCTCACGATCTCCGGTGGGGGCACTCCAATGGCTCAGGTGGATAAAGTTATCGCCGTCTGCGGGCCGTCACCCTGCGGTCCAAGCAGCCGCTCGTATGACCAGGCTTCTTACGCGTATTCGCTCGGGTACGGAGAAACCAGCGATGACGGCTCGTCCGGATTCGACAGCTTGGTCCCTTATTCCACCCTCCTGCTGCACGGCGAGTACAGCAATGTAACAGGCCTCCTGACCTGGTCCGGCAGCCTTACTCGCACGCTTCCAGCTTCCTTCTACCTCAGTTCAAAGCCTGCCTGGTTCGGCAGCGTGCCATGGCCTGCAATTGGTCCTGACGTGACTGGAGGCATCGGCCCAGGCGGTCATGCGTATGCTATTCCGGCTGAGGTGTGCTATGAAAATGTCATGGGAGGAACAGACGGAACCGGCAGTCCGCTTACTTTCAATTCCACCAACTGTTATTCCTCCCTTTCAGGTAGCCGTCCCAACCCTCCGACGGGCCTCAGCGTCGTTGTCCAATAGTCCCTGAAAAGTATCAAAGAGAATTGGGCCTGGTTGCGCTCTCAGCAACAGCCACGCCGACGCGGGCATATGGGTCCGTAGGGGGGCTCCCACCAAACAGTTCAAAGGGCTTCACAGACCTTTGCAAACAAAGTCCGCGTGGCGTTCGAACCGTACAACCTAACGCCAAGAAAAGTTCCAAGTGTATTTGTGAGGAGGTCCGTCGTGCCGGAATTTCGGGTTGGAAGGTATGACTGCAGAACTTCAATCGTGAGACTGACTGCCAATCCCATAACCGTGATGGCCAAGGTTGCCCGGGTGGTAGGACATAGGGACGACCAGTAAGCGCAAATGAAAAAACCGACGGGAATGAAGCCGACAATGTTCAATAGTATGCTTGCCCAATGCCTCCAGCCGGGCTTGTATTCTCTCCACAAAGGTTCCAGGAATTCCTGGTGCAGCAGCGAGTATCTCTTCGGAATACGCAGATCGATTCCGGGCTGGACAGCGTTATGGACGACTCTGCCGGCATGCTCATTCAGCAGGTACAGTGCAATCATTCGTTCGTCACCAGAAAGCTCGGGACGCCCCTGCGTCGTCCAGCTTTGATAGTGTTGAAAAACCTGCGCCGGCGTTAGCTCTCGATGGTAAATGGCGAGCCCCCGCAACTGTCCGGACCAGCTGTCATTAATAACGGGCGAGGTGCCGATGACCAGTTGACCTGTGAAATCCTTGCCAAGCCGAAATCTTGGAAACGTACTTGCCAGCGCACCATCAACGTACATCGCTGTCTCCTGTGTGCCTGACGTTATGGTTATGAATTTCGGCTTGATCTGACGGAAGACGTCCTCAATCCCAATCACCGCGGCTCGAGGTTGGCCGTCTTGGATCTGACGCTTCAGTATTAAACTGGAAAAATATTGGTGCAGCGAGAACTGCTGAGCATTTTCAGGAGTGGAGAACGAAAGGAGACTATTTGAGGCGCTGGTAAGTCCGGATTGCAACCAGATCTCCAGACTGCAAGAAGCTTCCTCAAGCGAACCTTCCATCTGGAATGCCCCCGAGCTCAGTATGGTTGCGTCGTCGCCGAAACGAAGACCATTGCCACTCCCCAACCAGGTCACAGCATTCCATGGCCGTTGGAAGGGCCAGAGACCAACCGCCAAAACACTACACAGAACCAACGCGCAAACGGGGCCGGAGATTCTCGCTTGGATTTTTTTCATCCCTGATTCGCTGGTCATCTCCTGGAATCCATTGTACGAGTTGCAAGGCACTCGGACAGCTTCCGTCGCAGGCCCATTGACTCAACGCGCCGAGCACCCGCTGCTTCGCTGAGCTCTCTCGTTCACAATCACCGTGGCTTATAGGAGTTCGGTAGAATTTGGCCTCTCAATGTCTCACGAAAAGGACAAGCTCCTGCCGGGGGATCCCTGCATTTGTAACAGGATGATCAAAGCCCCTATCCGCTGAATACCCTCTCGTAGGCCGAAAGTAAATTCTCCACGGAATACTCCCAAGCCAGTTCTTCAGCGACCCTTCTTCGTCCAAACTCGCCCATCCTTTTTCGCTCCTCGGGATGGTCGAGTAACCAGAGGATTTTGGCGGCGAAATCAGACACTTGGTTGTGGTTGTCACTGTATAGAGATGCTTCCCCAGCGCTGAACCTACCTTCCTTCAAATCGAATTGAACGATGGGCTTAGCCAAAGCCATATATTCCATGATCTTGATCATTGTCGAGATATCGTTCATCTGGCAAGGCTTGTCCGGATTGATGCAGACATCGGCGGCGGAAAGAATAGCGAGCAATTCTTCGTCGGGAACTCTTCCGGTGAAGTTCACCATGTCCTCGAGGTCTCTGTCCTTTGTCATTTTCCGGAGTCCCGTCAAAGCTGGCCCCCCGCCGACACAGGTGAAATGAATGTCGCGACGTCCCAATTTCTTGATGAGTTCCGCCACATCGAGGAGTATATCCAGGCCTTCCTGGATACTCATGTTTCCGACATAACCGATCAGGTATGGCTTACTATGCTTCAGAGCCACCTTGGGCAGGACGGCTTTGAAAGTTTTCAAATCGGGTCCATTGCGGACAATAAATACATCCTCTGGAGCGAGGCCGCCTCTGGTTACGGCTAGGTCCCGGTAGCTGCTGTTCGTGGACATGACGACATCGCTGAAGCGATACGTCAGCCTTTCGAGCCAAAGCTGAGCCTTGTAAAAAACTCCTTTCTTGCCGTATTTCGAAAAGTACAGCTCCGGATTCGCATCGTGATGATCAAAAATGTATTTGATCCCCATAAGTTTAAACGGCAAGGCAACCAAGAATATGTCGTCCGGAGGATTGCAGCCCTGAATGACATGAAATCCGCGCCGCAGATAGATCCACCAGCTGTAGAGAAACTCCCATAACAGTGCGCAGCCGTATTCGTACAGATACCTGAGAGGACTATTCCCTTCTTTGGGCATAGGGTGTCTGTAGATATGAATCCCGTCTATCACTTCGTGCCTTTGCGTGTAGCCCCTGCCCCGGGGACACAATACGGTCACGTCGTACCCGCTTTTGTGTAGTGAAGAAGCCTCCTTCCAGACGCGCGAGTCGAAGGGAACGGGTAGGTTTTCAACGATGATGAGGACTTTTTTCTTCACGATTAGAATCTCGCCGTTCTACAACGATTTGTAGAGTCCGGCGAGCGCGCAAAGCATTGTGGCCTGACCCCAGTGCAGTGTGGGGGTTTTGTTGACCAGCCACCGCGAATACCTGCGATAATAGAAATATCCGCTGCGATCTTGCATGTGCTCGATCGTCCATATGGCGGTTTTCAGTGCCAGCGGCAAGCTTTCTGGATCGCGGTCCCTGAAGAAAACGAGCGTTTCAATTGCTTGTGAACAGCACTGAACGTCGATCGGCAGTTTTTTATGGTTATAGTATTTTGGGGTGCCATCCGGCAGGAAAAAAGTGCTCTTCCAGTATTCATATCCGCTCATTAAGTTCTTTTCGAAGCGATCATCGCCGGTGCTTTGCATGTAATGCTTGAAACTGTCCAACACATATGCTGTGTGAAAGTTGTCGACCCAGTGTAGGTTAGCAGCTTCACCGTAATACCAAGATGAATCCGGCCTCTGATGCAGCGCCGTGTATTGAATCGCTTTCTCTGCCAAATCCCGGTAAGAGTCATTGCGCGCGAAAGAATAAGTGCGCGCCAACAGGCTGGCTCCGAGAGTGTTGGCGTTGTGAACCTGCTTGTTCTCTGCTGTTATTCGGGCCGGGATGTAGCCGATACAAAGAGCCTCTCCGTCAGAAAACGTCTCGAGATCGCGCAGAATGTGCTCGCAGGAGCTGACGGCGACTCGCAAGTAGCTGTCTTTTTTGAAATGGTCATAGGCATCCAGAAAGGCGTGACCGATGAGCGCCGTCCATACTACCGTCGGCGCGCCCCGGGGCAGATAAAAACTTCGCGATTGGTAATCAAAATGGTTGCCCCAGCACGCTCCCGAATAGCCCGCAGACTGGTTTTGCATCAGCCATCCCAATGCCATCTCGGCTTTGTCTCGCCAAGCTCTCTCGCCAGTGGCTTGATGAAGACGGATAAAGCCTCTGGCCAAAAACCCCATGCCCTTGCTGGAAGAGCTCTTGGCGACTCCCAATACAGGACGCAGGTTCAGAGGAAACCGGCGTACTCCCTGCTGGAGCACCGTGCGAAGGAACTTGTTCTCGAAGGTGAGCGGACGCAACAGTTTTGCGTTCAAACCGTCGAAACTATCATAGCCGTGGTAGTTACTCTTCTCCAGCCAATCGGACACCTGTCCCATGGATTCGTAGATTTGAGCCTTCAAGTTATCCCTACAGGCCCGACTTACGAGCTGCTCACCAACAGATGCCGTCGTACTTGCCATTCTCACTCCGGCGATCGGTGATTCGAACGAAGTCCACGAGACGCTGACCATCGCGTAGCCGCTCGGGTACATTCTGGAAGGCGGGATCCTTGTTCCCAATCACCACCGTTTGAGCGTGATCCAGCACTTCATCGATATGGTTGACCATCAACTTGGATATGTGCGGTATGCGGTTGAGGATGAAGTCGCGATTGGCGCCAACCAAACTGGCTATACGCACGTTCTTGTCGTAGATACGCAGGTCTAAACCTTTACCGATCAATCTTTCAATGACTTCGATCAACGGGCTTTCCCGCAGATCATCAGTTCCTGCCTTGAAACTGAAGCCGAGAACTCCGATTCGTTTGTGTCCTTTTTCCATGATGAGTTGCAGGCCTCTGGTCACCTGCATTTCGTTGCTCGGCAAGATCGCGGTCATAATTGGCAAATTTAAGTCGTGCGTCTTGGCCTTATAAGCCAGCGCCCGGAGATCTTTGGGCAGACAGGAGCCGCCAAACGCAAAGCCAGGCAAAAGGTAAGCGGAAGAGATGTTGAGCTTATTGTCCTGACAAAAGATCTTCATGACTTCATGTGAGTCAATGGCGAGAGCCTTGCAAAGATTTCCGATCTCGTTAGCGAAACCAATCTTGAGCGCGTGCCAGCTGTTATCGACGTACTTAACCATCTCGGAGGTTTCCAAGTCCGTTCGAATCAAGGGTGCATCTATTTTTCGGTAGAGCGCAGCAAGCATGTCGCCACTGGCTTGGTCCAACTCTCCGATAACCGTTTTGGGAGGAGAATTGAAGTCCTTCACAGCTGACCCTTCACGCAAGAACTCCGGATTATGGCAGACCCCGAAGTCGGCTCCGGCTTTTTTCCCGGAGAATTCCTCCAGGATGGGAATAACGATACTGTGCATGGTTCCAGGCAAGATGGTGCTGCGGATAGCCACGGTGTGCCGCGCGTCTTTGTTTCTGAGCGCCTGCCCAATTTGTTCGCAAATGCGCCTGATATACCTCAGATCGAGGTTCCCATTGGCCTGGCTTGGGGTACCCACGCAGACCAAAGAAAGCTCCGTTTCCCTAATGGCTTGGGCCTGGTCGTCGGTGGCGCGCAACCGACCCGCACAAACATTGGATGCAATGATCTTATCGAGCTCCGCTTCGATAATCGGAGATCGGCCGTTGTTTATGAGTTCAATCTTTTTTTGAACCGGGTCAATACCGATGACTTTGTGGCCGTCATTGGCGAGACATCCCGCCGACACCGCACCGACGTAGCCCAATCCAAAAATGCTGACATTCAACATGAATTCCTTTCGCTTCTTATAGAATATAAATACAAACCAATCGAGCCTGGGTCCGGCAGCACAAGCCGCGGAAAGCGCCCCCGAGCGTAGCACCGCGCTGCCTTTGTCCCCCCGTCTCTGTATATCCTTCATGCTTCTGGTGAAGTCGATCTAGCCGTAGCGACCATCTAATTCGCGGGAGCGATGATTGAATACAGCGAAGCAGAACCTTGCTAAGGGCCAGCCTCAAATCAGGACTTCAGCGGGGGCTTCTATGCGCCACCCTCGTCTATATGACGGAGCCGTTTGGTCTCAAACTCCATAAGTCTCGCCTTTTCTAAACGGATGGCCCTCTTCATGCATTTTCGGAATGGCCGCGACTCATGATACCTAACTTCGCGAGACGGAGCGTCACTTTGTCGCAAAACCTCACCAATGACCACTTCATGCGTGGCAAGAGCACTTGGGCGTGCCTGGCCAGACCCCAACCGAATAGCACCCTTATCCAAGAATACTTCCAGGATAATCGTGGGACGCCTAGCTGGCCTCCGAGGCCTTTGGCCATCTGGTTCAACTGCTCAACGATGTCAGGTCTGTCCGGGTAGAAGTTAATCAGCCCGGTTTGCAAGTACCTCAAACAAACGCCCCTCACCCTCGCGCTGTCTTCTAGCGACCGCAGATAACCAATATGGAACTGCATGGAGCGCCAGTGGGCCTCGAGTTTTCTGTCTGATCGGCCGAGGTAGCTCAGGCGGCTGGCTCCAGACTCACGGTAGTAGACTTTTGCTTTCGGCACGAATCGTGTGCCATCGCTCGCCAGAAGGACGCGGCAGAAGTACTCGCCATCATCATCGCCCAACAACTTCGTGTCCCACGGACCGGCGGCTTCGGTCAACTCGCGGCTGACCAGCCAGGTAGCGGTCTGCATGTAGATATTCAGTTCCATCTTACGCAGCAGCCATTCCAAGGGAGACAGATCGCTCCACAGGGCCGTCGGGACGAATTCCGCTCGATGGTATCGGTACATGAATCGGCCCCACGCCGAGGAAAGAAGTGTTCGTTTGCTTCGACACTGTTCCAGTGCTTCCATCTGCCTGGCAACCTTGTCAGGAGCCAAGAGATCATCGGCATCCAGCCACTGAATATAATCCCCCTGGCAAAGGGAGAATGCTCTGTTTCTAGCCGCGGCAGCACCTTGATTTTTCTGCGTCACAACCCTGACGCTGTTCGATTCAAACTGCCTTGCAAGCGCCAGTGTTTGATCACTAGAACCATCATCAACGACGATTATCTCCTTGCGTTCCCACGTTTGGGCGATCGCCGAGCGAAGTGTATCCGCTATCCATTCATGTGCGTTGAACGTAGGGACAAGAATCGAGACCAAGGGTTTCATGATGCGTCGTTCGGAGCATTCTCCAAGAAACCGGCGTCCAGTTCACGAGTCATTTTGCTAATGATGCCCTGCGAATGCTGTGC
>WNFH01002149.1_pt1 | contig 14421 bp, 14 predicted proteins | sample 5400411 | NCBI WGS metagenome assembly WNFH01 (sample SAMN13153347, study PRJNA577476) | soil metagenome | isolation source: 200 cm saprolite under Douglas fir tree site 2 hole 3 | place: USA:California | collected 2015-04-18
ATCGATGGAATCGCCACCGCCATCCCGCGGAAGAGCACCACCCGCCGTTCCAGGACGCGGCTGGCGCTCGAGCACTACGGACTGTACGGGCTGAGCAGCCTCGAGAAGTTCATCCCCGAGGACTACCTGTTCGCGTCCGCAGGGGAACGGCTCGATCTGCTCCGCGCTCTCCTCGACGTCGACGGCGACGTGACCGTCCCCGGCGGACAGCTCGTCGGCTACTCGCCGGGCTCCCCACGGCTGGCCGAGGGGGCGGCATGGCTGGTGCGCTCGCTCGGTGGATTCGCCGGGGCATCCGCCAGCGGCATGCGGATCTCGTTCGCGAACGGGATCGTCCCGGTCAGCTCGAAGAAGCACCTGGCGCGATGGCATCCGCAAACGTCCGAATCGTCGGGCCGGTACGTCGAGTCGGTCGAGCCCGCCGGCGAGAAGCCCTGCCAGTGCATCCTCGTCGATGCCGACGATCACCTGTACGTGACGAGCGATTTCGTCGTCACCCACAACACGGCGTACTGCCTCAACGTGGCGACGCACGTCGGGTGCCGCGCCCGGTACAACGGCAAGCGCATCGGCGTAGGCATCTTCTCGCTCGAGATGCCCAAGGAGCAGCTCGTCATGCGCATGCTGTCGAGCGAGGCGCGCGTCGACTCGCAGCGCATCCGCACCGGCCGTCTCATCGAGAGCGACTGGCCCAAGCTCGCACACGCGGCCGGGGCGCTCGCCGACGCGAACATCCACATCGACGACTCCCCCGCCCTCTCCGCACTGGAGCTACGCGCCAAGTCGCGAAGGCTCGCGGGGCGGTTCGCCGACAGCGAGGCACCGCTGGGGCTCATCGTCGTCGACTACCTGCAACTCATGAAGGGGAACGAACGTATCGACTCCCGCGAGCAGCAGATCAGCGAGATCTCGCGCAGCCTCAAGGCACTCTCGAAGGAGCTGAACATCCCCGTCCTGGCGCTCTCGCAGCTCAACCGATCGCTGGAGAAGCGCCCCGACAAGCGCCCGCAGCTCTCGGACCTCCGCGAGTGCGTCACCGGAGAGACGCTGGTGGTCCTCGCTGACGGAGGACGTATCGCGATCCGCGAGCTGGTCGGCCACGAACCGGAGGTCCTCGCCGTATCGCCAGACCATCGGATCGTCGCAGCGCGCGCCGACAAAGTCTGGAAAGTGGGTCCCCGCGAGGTCTACGAGCTCGCATTCGCGTCAGGCCGCGCGCTCCGCTGCACGCCGCGACATCGTTTGCTGACGAGCAGCGGGTGGCAACGCCTCGCACAGCTGTCGCCCGGCGATCGCATCGCGCTCGCTCCTTCCCTCGCACAGTTCGAGGCACGATCGCTATCCACCACGCTACGCGCCTCCCTGGCAGCGGATGCTCTGGCGCTCGATCTCGTCCGTCCGCCCTCCTCCGCCACGAATGACCTCGGTTGGGACAGCCTGATGTCCATCGCTTCCGCGGGAGTGGAAGAGGTGTTCGACCTGACCGTGCCAGGCCCCGCTTCCTGGCTCGCCGACGGAATCGTGAGCCACAACTCCGGTGCAATCGAGCAGGATGCGGACACGATCATCTTCCTCTTCCGCGAAGAGGTCTACGAGAAGGACAAGGAAGAGCTGAAGGGGATCGCGGAGATCATCGTGGGCAAGCAGCGCAACGGGCCCATCGGAACCGCCAGCGCGGCGTTCATCCACGAGTTCACGCGGTTCGAAAACCTCGCCCGGGACTACGTCCCGCAGGGCGGCGATTGATCAGGCAGGAGGGCGCGATGTCCAGAACGTACGTGGAAATGGGAACCGACATCATCGGAGGCGAGGTGTACCCCGGGCTCGAGCGGTTGCAGTACCGGCTGCGGCAGCTCGCCGCAACGCGAGGCGGCGACCAGGCGTGGATGCTCGCGCGCGAGGTGGAAGACCTGCGCGACCGCCTGCGGCAGGCGTGGGGACTGCTGCGCCGCGACGAGGCCGAATCCACGCCGCAGGCCGGCGCATCCCAACCGCGATGACGGTCCGCCTGCTCTCCGTCCTGGCCCTGCTCGCGCTGCCCCCGCTGCGCGCCGCCTGCGACAAGCCGCCGCCCGACCAGCCCCGTACCGCGATCGCCGAGGGCGCACCGGCGCCCGCGGTAGCCCTTCCCGATCAGAAGGGCGCCACCTGGACGCTCTCGCAGCACCTGCCGGCCGCGGTGGTCTTCTACCGCGGACATTGGTGAAGCTACTGCCGCGCGCAGCTCGGTGAGCTGCAACAGAGACTCGGAGAGTTCACGGCGAAGGGCGCCTCGCTCGTGGCCGTCTCGGTGGACGAGCCGAAGGACTCCGCCGAGCTCGCGACCAAGCTCGGGCTGACGTACCCCCTCCTCTCGGACGCGAAGCAGACCGCGATCCGCGCCTTCGGCGTCGCGGACGAGAGCACCGGGGTGGCCTGGCCCACGGTGTTCGTGGTCGGCCGCGACGGCAAGGTGGCGGCACGCTTGTTCACGGAGAGCTACAAGAAGCGGACGACCACCTCCGACGTGCTCGCCGCGCTCGACCGCCAGCGCTGACCATCCGGATGCGAGTCCGGCCAAACGCTGCTGCTGGCCGCCTTGCGCGCAGACTCGAGCGGTTCCAACTCGCCCCGGGGCGGGACGCAGTGCGTTAGAGGAGCGGCGGCGGGCCTAGACCTCGCGGCCGCCGCCGCCGCCGCCCGAGTCGCCGCCGCCTCCTCCACTGAAACCGTCGCCGCCCCCTCCGCCTCCGCCGCCACCTCCCCACCCGCCTCCGCCGCCACCGCCGACGTACACGGTGCGCTGCTTGCGCGGCAGCTCCTTGTCGTACTCGCGCTTGTAGCCGCAGCGCGGATTGGTGCACCGCTCGACGACGTGCGCAAGCCCCCGGCTCCAGTAGGTGGGCTCGTCCACGATCTGCTGATCGATGGCCATCCAGGACCCGTCGCGCGGGCATTTGTGCGAGCGGATGGAGGCGTAGGCGAACCCGTTCACCACCAGGCCCACGAGCAGCGCGATCCAGCCGGCGCCGCCGCCCAGCGCGACGAGCGCCACGACGGCGACCGCGGTGAGCAGCGCGGCCGTGAGCACCGTCTTCTTCCCCGGGAACTTCCTGCGCATCCCGCTGGACACCAGCGCGAAGAGCACGGCGCCCATGCAGAGGATGGCGACCCCCAGACCTCCCTCTCGCGTCGGGGCTCGCGCCGCGCCGACTCCGCGGCCACCGCGCATCGAGTCGGCGGTCGGCGCGAGCTCCCCGCCGGGCGCGGCGTTCGCCTCGAGCACCCTGGCATACGCATCCACCAGCTTGACCGCAGCATCACCGTAGTCGTCGCGCTTGAGCGCCGGGACCGCGTACTGGTCGATCATCGCGGTCGCCTTCCCATCGGGCAGGATGCCTTCCAGGCCGTAGCCGACCTCCACCTTGATCTTGCGGTGACCCGGCTTGCCCGGAACGATCAGCACGAGCAGGCCGTCCGCGCGCTTCTTGCCGTGGCCCAGGTCCCACTTGCGGAAGAGGTCGGCGGCGAAATCCTCTTTGCTCCAGTCGCCCAGATCGGGGACGGTGCAGACCGCGATCTGGGCGACGCCTGAGTGGTCCAGACGGGAGGCGGTGGCCCGGATCTGCTCGACGGCGCCCTGATCGAGGATGCCGGCCTTGTCCACCACGTAACCGGTGTGGGCGGGCAGCTCCTTGTCCGGGACCAGCGCGAGGACCGCAGGCGCCGCGAGCAGGGCGACCAAGGTGAGACGGAGCTTCATGCCGCGGAGTGTAGCGCGGTTCGTCTCCGACAGCCGCCCGCCGTCCGCCGCGAGCGGAAAGCACAGACTCTCGTCAGAGGCGGCTGATCAGGCCGTGAGGTGCGCCAGGGTGCGCGCGAGGCGCGCCGCCGCCAGCTCACTGGGCAGCTCGATGACCGGCACCTGGGCGCCCTTGGCCGCGTTGCGCAGCGCCGCCAGGCTTCGGGACTGTCCCTTGCGGCTCTCGACCAGCACCAGGTCCGTCCGCCGCCCGCTCAGCTTCGCGGCGGCGACGGTGGCGCTCCGGACGTCGCAGGCCTCGCGCAGCGAGCGCGCCACCTCGCGGACCCACTTCTCGTCGTTGGACACCACCAACACCCGGGGCCGGCTCTGCGGGAACGAGAGCGGCAGCTCGACCAGGAAGCGGCTGCCCTGCCCCGGCGTGCTCTCGGCCCAGAAGTCGCCCCCGTGCTTCTCGGCGATGTCCCGGCAGATGCGCAGCCCGCGCCCGGCGCCCAGCCCCGCCACCAGCTTGGCCAGCTCGCCGCCGGCGATGCCCGGCCCGTTGTCCCGCACGCACAGCCGCACGTGGCGGGGACTGGCGCGCCACGCGCTGACCTCGACCGCGCCTCCGCGCGGAGTGGCGCGCACGGCGTTGGCGACCAGGTTGTCGAGCAGGCGCGCGAGCATCTCCTCGTCGGCGCGGATCTCCACTGCACGGGCCGGCGGCGCCGCGGCCAGCGCCACGCCCTTGGCGCGCGCGCTGGCCTCCGCTCCCTGGACGGCGGCGTCGAGCAGCGCGGCGAGGTCGACGCGGACCGGCTCGACCAGGGGGTTCTCGCGCCGCGCGCCCTCGAGGATCCGCTCGGCCACCTGCAGGGCCCGCTCCGCTTGCCGGAGCACCGTCTGCGCGCCCGGCCGCAGATTGGCCGGGAGCGTGGTGTCCTTCTCCATCTGCTCGGCGTAGCCGATGCTGGCGTGCAGCGGCGCGCGCATGTCGTGCGCGGCGTCCGCCAGGCCCTGCTCGAGCACGGCGGCGCGCTGGGTGAGGCGCTCGAGGCGCGCGTGCAGGTCGGCGCGCTCGATCCAGAGCTTCAGGCGCCGGAAGAGGATCTCGGGCTCGAAGGGGACGACCACCTCGTCGGCGCCCGCGGCGAAGTATCCGCCCGCCGGCGCGCCCACCGCGCAGAGCACCTGGCAACGTGCGCGCACCGGCCCAAGGTCCGAGGGCGTGAGCCCCACCGTGACCAGCACCTCGGCGGTACTGCCGTCGTCCGGGGCCGCGACGATGCCTCCGCGGGTCAGGCGCGCAGCAAGCCTCCGCGCCTCGGCGGGCGGAGCGTAAATGCGCACACGGACTGCGGGATGCGCGGACATCCTGGCTCCCTTGCCCGCCCCCCGGGCCGGCGCCCTCGACTCAAAGTCTTGCACATCTGCTGGACTGACGCCACGTCCACTCCGGCCTACACGAGACGACCTGCGACCAGGAATTCGCGGTTCCCGGCGGGCCCCAGGAGGGGTGACGCCGTGGCGCCTAACACGGCGAAGCCCAGGCCCCGCAGCGCGCCCTGGACGTCCTCCACGACGCGTTCGTGCACCGCGGGATCGCGCACGACCCCACCTTTGCCCACCTCGTCCCGGCCGGCCTCGAACTGCGGCTTGACCAGCGCCGCGCACCAGGCGGGCGGCTCGAGCACCGAGGCGAGCGCCGGAAGCACCAGCTTGAGCGAGATGAACGAGAGGTCCGCGACCGCCGCCCCGCACTTCTCCCCGAGCATCCGCGGCGAGAGGGCGCGCGCGTTGACCCGCTCGTGCACGACCACGCGGGGGTCGCCGCGCAGGCGCGGATGCAGCTGGCCGTAGCCCACGTCGACGGCGTGCACGCGGAGCGCGCCCCGCTGGAGCAGCACGTCGGTGAATCCGCCCGTCGAGGCCCCCAGGTCGCAGCAGACCAGCCCCCGGGGGTCGAGGCCGAACCGGTCGAGAGCGTGCTCGAGCTTCGCTCCGCCCCGCGAGACGTACTTCAGCGCTTCGCCGCTCTTCAGCCGCAGCTCGACCGTCTCGTCGAGAAGCTGGCCGGGCTTGTCGACCCGGTGGTCCCCCGCGACCACCTCGCCGGCGAGGATCAGCGCCTGCGCCTTGCTGCGCGACTCGGCCAGGCCGCGGAGCTGCACCAGCAGATCGGCCCGGCGGCGCGCCATCAGCGCTCGCGAGCCGTCCCGGCGCCAGCGGAGCCGATGAGCGCCTGGATGCGCGCGAGCAGGCGCTCCATGTCGATGGGCTTGGAGAAGTAGTCGGCGGCGCCGGCCGCGAGCCCGGTGCGGATGTCGCCGGCGGTCTTCTTCGCGCTGATGAAGATCACGGGGATGTCGCGGAACTCCTCGTTCTTCTTCACCGCGCGGCACAGCTCGAAGCCGTCGATCCAGCTCATCATCACGTCGAGCAGGATGAGGTCGGGCCGGTCGACGTGCAAGGTGGAGATGAGGCGCAGGCCGTTGGCGGCCTGGGTCACCTCGTAGCCCTCCAGCTCGAGGGCCATCTTGAGCATTTCCCGCGTCTCGCGGTCGTCGTCGACGATGATGATCTTCTTGCGGCCGGCCATCGGTTCCACCCGACGCGCGGAGACTCCCCGCGATCTATCTGCGTGACGCGTCGTCGGTGCCGAAGGGGGCGACGCGATCGTTCTCCAGCAGCAGCTCCACCTTCCGCTCCGCCTCTTCCAGCTTGGCGGCCCCCGCGCGCGCCAGCCGGATCCCCTCCTCGAACGCTGCGATCGATTCCTCCAGGGACAGGCCGCCACCCTCCAGGCGCTCGACCACCTTGGCGAGGCGCTGCACGATCTCCTCGTAGCGCGATTCGTCCGCGGGAGGGGAGCTCTGGGTCATCTGCTCGGCCACGGCGATTTGCGATAGCACTCCTCGACCCCCGGCGCCACGGACAAATCTACTCCTCGTCCGGCGGCGGCGCCGCGACCTGCCTCACCTCCGCCTCCAGCTCGCCGCGGTGCAGCCGCACCCGGACGCGGTCGCCGGGGTGGACGGCCTCGGCGCGCAGCAAAGCGTGGCCGCGCTCGTCGAAGGCGACCGCGTACCCGCGGGCGAGCACTCGCAGCGGGCTGAGCGCTTCGAGGCGCCCGGCCAGCCCTTCGAACCGGTGCCTTCGCGCAGCCAGCGCCCGCCGCGCCAGGTACTTGAGCCGCTCCTCCAGCCGGGACACGTCCTTGTGTAGCCTGTGCAGCACGGCGGCCGGATGAGCGGCCTGCAGGCGGTCCCGCAAGGCTTGCACCCGCTGCGCGCGCTCGCCGGCTTCCTCGCGCAACTTCGCCTCGAGGCGCTGCTGCAGCTTGTCCAGCCTCAGCCTGCGCTCGCCGATCAGCCGCCGCGGATCGGCGATGCGGGCGCGGCGCGCGTCGAGCTGCGCCTGCCGCTTCTCGGCGTGCGCCCGCCAGGCGCGCAAGAGCCGCGCGCGCCGCGTGGCCAGGTCGGCGACCAGCTCCTCCTTGACGCGGGCGAGCAGCTCCGCCGCCGCGGTCGGCGTGGGCGCGCGCACGTCGGCGGCAAAGTCGGCGATGGTGAAGTCGACCTCGTGGCCCACTGCGCTGACGGTCGGGACCGGGCAGGCGGACAGCGCGCGCGCCACCACCTCCTCGTTGAACGGCCAGAGGTCCTCGAGGCTGCCGCCGCCCCGGGCGACCACCAGCACGTCCACGCCGGGCGCCGCCGCGCCGCGGCCGATCCCGCGGGCGATCTCCTGCGCCGCGCCGTCGCCCTGCACCCGCGCGGGGACGATCAGCACCGGCAGGTTGGGGAAACGCCGGTGCAGCACGCGGAGGAAGTCGTGCACCGCCGCGCCGGCGGGGCTGGTGACCACCGCGATCCGGCGGGCCAGGAACGGCAGCCGGCGCTTGCGGGCGGGGTCGAACAGGCCCTCCGCCTCCAGGCGCGCCTTGAGCTGCTCGAACGCGACCTGAAGCGCGCCGGCGCCGAGCGGCTCGATGGAGTCGCAGATGAGCTGGTACTGCCCCTGCGGCTCGTACAGGGACATCCTTCCGCGGACGAGCACCGAGAGCCCGTTCTGCACCGCGAAGCGGAGCCGCCGCGCCTCGCGCGCGAAGAGCACGGCCCCGATGCACGCCTCGGCGTCCTTCAGGGTGAAGTAGAGGTGGCCGCTCGACGGGCGCCGCAGGTTCGAGACCTCGCCGCGCACGTGCAGCGCGGGGAACCGGCCCTCCAGGACGCCCTTCACCTCGCGCGTCAGCTCGCCGACGGTGTAGATGCGCGGCTGCGCCAGCGCGACCGGCGGGTGGGCGCGGGGCGCGAAGAGGTCGAACTGGCCCGGGCCGCGCTCGGGCGCGGCGGGCGTGCGCGGCGCCTCCTGCGCCGCCTGCGGTCCCCTGGGTGGAAGGCGCTCGGGCACGAGACTGCATCTCATAACATCCGGGGCCGACAACCGGCGCGCTCTCCTCGGGGCGAAGGTCACGGCGGCGGCCAGAGCGCAGCCCACGACGTCCGCGCTATGAAAGGCGTAGCGCCGCCGAATACGGCGGCGACGGTTAGTCCTCCGCGCCTGCCTTCCCGTCCAGCCGATCCAGCCAGCGGCGGGCCTTCATCGCGGTCTCGTCGGTCGCGGGGAGCACCGCGACGGCGAGGCGGAAGGCGCGCCTGGCCGCGTCCGGGTCCGTATCCTTCGCAACGTAGCCGCTCAGGTAGGCCTCGTTGGCCCGGGCGGCGAGCCTGCCGAGCTGGTCGCGGACCTCCTCGTTGCCGGGGTCCCGCGCCAGCGCGGCGCGCAGATGCGCGGCGGCGACGCCGATCTCCTCGTCCGAGGTGTGCGCCAGCGCCATGCGGGTGTGCAGGCCCGAGAGCGCCCTGCGCACCTCCCGCCCGAGCGGGCTGTCGCGGCCACCGGCCAGCGCGCGGTCGGCCTGGTCGGCCTGCTCGAGCGCGGCGATCGCCTCCGCGGAACGATCCTCCTGCATGCGCGCCATCCCCTCCCGCCAGGCGGAGGCGAACCGCTCCAGGCGCGCCAGCAGGGCGGCCGCGGCGGACTCCCCGCGCGCTGCCCTCGCCCGCTCGAGCGCGGCGGCGAGGTCGCCCGCCAGAAACGCCTCGGCGATCCGCGGCAGCGCCGGTGGCGCCCGCCGAGCCCGGCGGGTCGGAGACGCCTGCCGGTGCTGGCCGGAGAGCGCAGCTTTCAGCTCCAACGCATCGGGACGGGCGGGGTCGGCCGCCGCGCGCGATGCCCCGGCGCCGGCGCGCTCGAGCACCGCCTGGACCCCCGGCTGCTGCGGGTCGAGCTCGACGGCGAGCTTCGGCTTGCCGGCGGCCTCCGACCGACGCTCGTCGAGAAGCGACGTTCCCTGGTCGAACGGCTGCCGCGCGAGCACCCGGATCTGCGCGCGCTGCTCGCACGGCTCCTGCGCCGCCCGTTCGCGCTCCTGCCGCCGCCAGAGCCCGAGCGCGGTCGCCGCCAGGAGCAACGCGGCGATCCCCGCGTAGACCGCGCCGCGCGAGCGGAGCAGCGCGCGCCGCCACGCAGCCGCGCCCGGAGCCCTCGCGGCGGCCACGGTGCCACGCACCGCCGTCCCACCTGCTTCGATGAACTGCACCACCGAGTCGCCCAGGACGATCTCGTCGCCGCTGCGGAGACGCGCCTTGTCGACCCCTCGGCCGTTCACGCGCGTTCCGTTCCCGGACCCCTGATCGAGCAACAGGTACCCCGCCCCGTCGCGGCGCAGCAACGCGTGCCGCCTGGAGACCGAGATGTCCGGCAGCACGACGTCGTTGTCCCAGGCGCGCCCGACGGTCAGCTCGTCGCCGGCCAGCGCGACCACGACCCCCGCTCGGCGGCCGCTCACGACGACCAGGCGCGGCGGCTGGGCCGGTCCGGGCGCCCGGCCCCCACCGCGGCCGTAGATCACCGTCGCCTCGAGCGGCGCATCGACGGAGCGAAGCACGGCGCGGTGCGGAGAGGTCGCCATTCGCCCGTCTATCCGGCGCTCCCGTCGCCGTCGGCGGCGGTCGAGAGCTCTTCTCGCGCCCGGGCGCGGCAGCCGCTCGGGTCGTCGCCCGGGAAATGAAGCAACACCTCGCGGTACACCGCCTGCGCTCTCCGTTCCTCGCCGTATCTCTCGAATCGCCTGGCTGTGAAGAGGAGCTTCTTGCACTCGGTTCCAAGCTCACGCTCCGCCGCCTCGATGAGCCCGGGCAGCGCATCGAGCGGCGGCGCCAGGTCGCGTCGGTCCAGCAGCCGGCGCGCGGCGGTGAAGCTCTTCCAGGCATCGTAGAGGTTGCGCGGTGCGACGCGGCGCTCCTCCAGCTTGCGGCGCCCGCGCTCGTACCAGCCCCGCGCCGCTCCCGCCTCGCCGGACGCCTCGGCCCCGTCTCGCGGCGGGGCTCCGGTCCCCGCGGGTCCGGGCGCCGGCGCGGCGGCCCCGGCCGGCTCCGCTGCCTGGCCGGCACCGGCAGGCGACTCGCGCCCGTGGACCGATGCGACCACCGCCGCCAGCAAGCACGACCCTGCTCCCGCGAAGACGCAGGTCCATGCCCACCGGGGCAGCGCGCGGAAACGCGCCCGCGCCAGGCGTGCCAGGGCGGCCCGCGCAGCCCCGGCCGCGCGCGTCCACGAGCCTGGCGCCCGTCGGCGCGGCCCGAACTCGAAGACCAGGGGCCCGACGCCGATGCGGTCGCCGAGGCTCAGCGGCGCGGCGCCCCGGATGGGGGTTCCGTTGAGGGCGGTGCCGTTGGACGATCCTGCATCGAGCAGCACGTGTCCCGGGCCTTCCGCGCGGATGCGCGCGTGGCTGCGCGAAACGAAGGGGTCGACCAGCAGCAGGTCGCTCGAAGGAGCGCGCCCGATGGTCACCTCTGGCCCATCGAAGCGGAAGCGCCGTCCGCGCCCGGTCCCTTCGGCGATGGTCAGCTCGAAGGGCATCAGAAGTCCCCGCCCAAGAAGACCTGGTACGCGATGGGCCCGAACAGCATGAGGAAGATGGTGGGGAAGATGCATCCGATGAGCGGCAGGAGGAGCTTCACGGGCGCCTCTCCGGCCAGCTTCTCGGCGCGCTGGGTCCGCTCCGCGCGCATCTGGGTGGAGAGGACGCGCAGCACCTTGGCCAGGGGCGTGCCCATCCGGTCCGCCTGCGCCAGGGCGTGAGCGAAGCTGGTGAGCGCGGGGAGCTCGACGCGGGCAGCGAGGTCCCGCAGCGCCTCCTCGCGCGTCCTGCCGAGCCTCAGCTCCTTGAGGGTGATCGACAGCTCGTCCGAGAGCGGGCCCTTGCGCCCCTTGTCCACGACCTTGGCGAGCGCCGCGGCGAAGTCGAGGCCTGCCTCGACCGAGAGCGTGAGCAGGTCCAGGTCGTAGGGGAGCGCGCGGGCGATGGCCGCGCCGCGCGCCCTGGTCCGGTCCCGCAGCCACAGCAGCGGGACCGCGGCACCTGCCAGCGCCGAGCCGGGGATTGCGACCGGTTCCACACGCAGGCAGGACCAAGCGAACGCTCCGACCGCCAGGAACGCTGCAGCGGAGAGCAGCACCAGGGCGACGGCCTCCTCGGAGGACAGCTCGCCCGGATGACCGGCGCGGCGCAGGGCCGCAGCGGCCGCCGTTCGCCAGCGCGCCGGGAGGACGCGACCGCTCGCGGCTGCCGCCGGGGCGAGCACCGCGCGCCGGAACGCGCGCACGGCAGCCGGGGCGGTTCCGACCGGCTCAGGCGCGACCCGCCTGGCTCCAGTCAGGAGAGCTGCTGCGGCTCCGAGCGCCGCGCGAGCGACCAGCGCCGCGGCGGCGCCGGCGAGCAGTGCGGCGGCGAGCGCGGTGAGCTGCGGGAGGGGGCCGGCCTGCACGGGGGCGTCTCCTAGACGTCGACGGCGACGATGCGCCGGATGAGGACGAACCCGGTCGCCTCGAGCAGCACGATGGCCGCGACGAGGACGTAGCCGTACGCGTGCTCGAACATGGGCTGCAGCAAGTCGGGCCGGTACCAGTCCAGGAACGCCGCCACCCACAGCGGTAGGGTCGCGACGATGATCCCCTGCAGCTTCCCCTGGCTGGTCAGCGCGCGGATCTTGCCCTCCAGGCGGAACCGCTCGCGGACCGTCGCCGCGATCGTCTCGAACATCTCCGCCAGGTTTCCTCCCATCTGCCGGGCGAGGTTCGTCGACGCGGCCACCAGCTCCAGGTCCTCGCTCCCCACCCGGGCCGCCATCGCGGAGAGCGCCTCGTCCGCGGGAACGCCCAGCTTCACTTCCTTGAGGTAGAGCCCGAACTCCTGCGCGAGCGGCGGCAGGGCATCCCGGGCGGCCTGCTCGACGGCCTGGCGGAAGGTGAGGCCCGCCCGGAGCGCGTTCGCCATCTGCTGCAGCGCCTCCGTGAGCTGCGCCTCGAATCGCCGCAGCCGGCGCCGGCGGTAGACGCGCACGCCCAGCGCGGGCGCGAAGAACCCCAGCGCGGCGGCGGGCGCGCAGAGGAAAGGCCCGCCGGCCCAGAGCCCCAGCGCGGCGAGGAGCGCCATGGCCGCGACGTTCAGCAGCATGAGCTGCCGCGGCTCGACGAAGAGGAACATGTCCGACAGATCGCGCAGCGACCGGGCCACGTACCGGGCCCGGTACTGCTCGAACGCGCGCCGCAGCACGGCGAACGCGAGCAACGCGAGCAGGAACACCGCCGCCGCCACGAGCAGGAAGGAGAGCCAGGCGAGCACGGCTTCAGTCGCTCCTCGCCGCTGCGCCGGCCGCCTCGCCGCGCGCGCCGCGGATGATCTGGATGGTCCGGTACCGCTTCTGCTGCAGCTCGCCCGCGCGCTCTCCGGTGAGAAGCTGCCTCTGGTCGACCACGGCGCGCTTCTCCTGCGAGTCGAGATCGTCCGGATTGCGCAGGAGCAGCGTCAGGGTGCCCGTCTCCTGCGCCAAGGTGAGGATCTCCGCCTCCTCCGGCAGCACCAGCAGCGTGACGCTCGTGTAGCGGCGGTCCTCATCGGGCACGTGGCCCGTGCTGGCGTTGACGCGCCCGGTGGCCAGCACCACCACGTTCTGCAGCAGGGTGACGCTCTTGAGCTGCTGCGTCTGCGGGTCGCGGAACGAGCCCACCACGTCGACGTGGTCGTTGGGGCGCACCCAGAGACCCACCGCGTTGCGCTCCTGCACGTCCACGGTGACCGCCCGGCCCTTGGGATGGACCATGGCGGACAGGTCTGCCTCGCGCGCCGGCGCGAAATGAGAGGCGAGGATCGGGTCGCCGGCCTTGAGCGGCACCAGCACGCGCTGCCCGACCGGGTCGTTCTTCACCGACCCGTCCTCCTCGACGGAGAGATAAGAGTCGGTCACGAACCGGGCAGGCACCTCGCGGATGGCCACCATCGGGCGGGCCAGCTCGGCGCCCTCCGGGACGTCGCGCGCGGCGCAGAGCACCTTCACCGTCTTCCAGCCGTCGCGCGCCTTGCGCTGCTGCCCGTCGATGGCCGACCAGGCGGCGAGGCCCGCGAGCAGGCCGAGCCCCAGAGCGAGCAGCAACGAGTTCCTCCCCGAGGGCAATTGAGCTCCGGCTAGCGGGCGCGAGCGGAGCGACTGTACGCGGCCAAGGGGGGCGGGCGCAGTCCGCCGGTTGCCCGACCCGAGCGACCCCGATCACGCGGAGGTCACTCCTTGATCAGCGCGCGCTTCTCCTCGTCCGCGGGCAGCCGGACGCTGCGCAGCGCGGAATCGGCGGCCGCTTTCGGGCCGGAGTGATCCGGGAAGACGCGGAGCAGCTCCTTGCGCGCGGCGACCGCCTCGTCGACCTGCCCGCCCGCGGCAAGGCATTCCACCGCGTGCGCCATGTCCCACGCGGCCCGGGCCGGCTCCGACTGCCTGCGCAGCGCCGAGGCGTCGCGATAGAGCGCCGCCGCGCGCGCGTAGTCGCCGCGGCGCCTGGCGGCGCTGGCCCGCGGCGCCTGGCGGCGCTGGCCTGGTCCTCGAGCTGATCGGGGTTCGCCGGGGCAGGCTGGGCGGCCGCCAGCTGGCCTCCGATGGCGCGCGTGGCGGGAGGTCCACCCGCCGGTACCGTCCGCAGGCTCCCGGCGCTGGACGGCGCAGGACCGGCGGGCTTCGACTCCTTGGACGAGGGCTCGGCGTCGGGTCGCGGCCCCTGGCGGAATTCGAGCACGAGGTCGTCGCGGGCTGGCCGTCCGACCGTCTCCTCGGGAGACTGGAACCGTTTCCCGGACAGAGGCACGACCCGGTCCGCTTCCTGCGCGGTCGCCGGAGCTTTCTGCGCGGCCGCCGGAGCTTGCCGCGCGGCCGCCGGAGCTTGTTGCTCGCGCCGCGCCGTCCTCTCCTTGGCCAGCTCCGGGGCGTTGGCGATTTTCTGTCTCGCGGCGTCCACCGCCGCTCGCGGGGGCGGGATCGCGGCCGGCTCCCGAGACCGCCCCCCGCTGCTCGCTTCCGGCGCGACGGCCTTCCCGTACCCGGCCAGGTGGCCGTCGTCGAGCGAGATCGGAACGTCGGTGCCCGGAGCGTGCACCTGGATGGGCGCGACCTCCTCGACCATTCGCTGCGCCGAGGGCCTGGTGGTCAGCGAAGACGTGACGACCACCGCCAGCCCGGCCGCGGCGGCGATCGAGCCGAACACGGCCGCGCGCCACCGCCAGCGCGGCCGCGGCCGCGCCGTCCCGCCGCGCATCCGGGCGTGGGGATCGAGCCGCGCCGCCTGGAGGCCCAGCGGCTTCA
>WNFH01001888.1_pt1 | contig 14415 bp, 17 predicted proteins | sample 5400411 | NCBI WGS metagenome assembly WNFH01 (sample SAMN13153347, study PRJNA577476) | soil metagenome | isolation source: 200 cm saprolite under Douglas fir tree site 2 hole 3 | place: USA:California | collected 2015-04-18
CCTCTGGAAACAGCAGAAAGGACTCTGTCCTCGTTGTCATCAACGGATTACCAAGCTGACAGGGTGGCACAACCACCACAAAGTCTGGCGATCCAAAGGTGGTGGCGATCAGCTAGAGAACCGCGTGTTGTTACATCCGACCTGTCACCAGCAACTTCACAGCCAAGAAAACTCCGAAGTGGAACTGTGTCCTGAAAGGGGCATTTGAAAGGCTTGAGCTGCTTGAAGCGAAAGTTTCCCGAGCAGTTCTTAGGGGAGGGGGCGATGGTAACACCGCCTCCTTACCCGACACACAGAAAAGGGCAGCAATGCACCTCGCTGGGTGCCTACCCTACCACTATTTTCCAGCAGAGTACGCTCATGCCAGTTGGCACCGCCTCCAGATCTTCTTTCAATTGCCAGGGCGTGTCCATTGGGGAACAGATTGCGTGACGGTCGAGCTGAAGCCGTTCAATGATCGTGCTTTGAACCGAGACTTGCAGGCGGTGTGTACCAAGGTAGCCCAAGCACAACCACACTTACCGGATGGACGCCGCCTGCTGTTCCGGGTACAGGGAACCAGTCTTCCTAGTCTAGACGCGCAAGAACAGGCAGTGGCGTGAGACCCTGGCCACGCAGGCGCGAATCGTGGATGTCAGTCCTCATGACCTGCGCCACCGCTTTGGCTATCGGATGCAGGGACGGTTCCCCTGCATCGACTCGCCCAGATCATGGGACATGACTCGCTTGATACCACAATGCTCTATGTTCGTGGAACGAAGCAAGATCTGCAGCAGGATGTGGAGAAGATCGCATGGATATAATAAATGTTCCATGTAAAGGAGGCTCTTATGTGTTTTCGAGAATCAAATTGTTAGCCAGCAACATTCCGTTTGTCCCCCTTTTCTTCTATACTGGTGAAAGACAGCGATTTGTCTCTTGTCCTTTCTGAAGGGAGCTGTAGAAATGGCAAACACTTCCAGCAGGCAGATCATCGATGCCTGGGCGCAGCCAGTCTTCAAAGGCAGTTTGCTCCCGGAAGTCGTTCGGGTCTTTGAACAATCAGGATCAGCGCATTTGCTGAGCCAGGATCTGAGCGCAGCACACCTCGTTGCAATGATGGATCAGGCGGGTGTGGATCGCGTGATGCTCTGTGCCTGGCATCGTCCTGGCACGTGGGTCATCACGAATGATACCATTGCCGAGTTCGTCCGCCAGTTTCCTGAGCGTTTCGTCGGAGTTGCGGCTGTCAATCTGGAAAAGCCAGTGGAGGCGGTCCACGAATTGGAGCGCGCCGTCAAGGAATTGGGGTTTAAGGCATTACGGGTGGTGCCCTGGCTGTGGAATCGTCCCCCCAACGACAAGTTCTATTTTCCCCTCTACGTCACCTGTATTGAGCTACATATTCCTTTCTGCACCCAGGTTGGTCATACAGGCCCCCTTATGCCTTCCGAACCTGGTCGGCCGGTTCCCTATCTCGATGAGGTGGCTCTGACCTTCCCCGAATTGCGGATTGTCGCCGGTCACATTGGGCATCCCTGGACGGACGAGATGATTGGGGTGGCCTGGAAGCACGAGAACGTCTTCATCGACACCTCGGCTCATGCACCACGCTACTATCCTGCGCAACTCGTGCAGTATCTCACAACCTATGGGCAAGACAAAGTCCTCTTTGGTACCAACTTCCCGCAACTGTCTTGGGAGAAATGTGTCCAACAGGTCCAGGCCATGAACTTGCCTCAAGAGATCCAGGCGAAGTTTTTGGGTGGAAATGCTCGTCGTGTCTTTCGGCTCGATTGAACACAACCTGCACCGGAGCGATGAACGAGCGATTTCTGGAATGAGCAGGAGATCATCTCATCGAAGGAGGAGAAGAGTATGGACAGCCATCCCCGCCTGACCATCCGAGCTCTCCATGCACGTGGACTCAATCCAGTGCTGAGTCGTCCCATCGAAACAGCGAGCGGCGTGATGAACACCGCGCCACTGGTGCTCATCGATCTCGAGACAGAGGAGGGCATCACGGGCTCCAGCTATATCCGGTGCTACACCCCGCTGGCCCTCCAGTCCCTGGTCCAACTCGTGGCCAATTGTGAGGAACTCCTCAAAGGTCAGGCGGCAGCTCCAGCCATAGTCGAACGCAGGCTCATGCAGCACGTTCGTCTTCTTGGGACGCAGGGCTTGCTGGGAATGGCTCTTTCTGGCATCGACATGGCGCTGTGGGATGCGCGCGCCAAAGCTTGTGGCGTGCCACTGGTCACCTTGCTGGGAGGGGAGCCGAAGCCGATTGCGGCCTATGGCAGCCTCAAGATGATGAGCCCAGAGGCGGCGGCAGCCGAAGCCGAGGAGATGCTGGCGCTCGGCTTCACCGCGTTCAAGGTCAAGATCGGGCGTGGCGATCTCGCAGCAGATCTCGCCACGATTCGCGCCGTGCGGCGAGCCATTGGCGAGGAGACGAAGCTGATGGTCGATGATAACCAGAGCCTCTCGGTCGCTGAGGCCACCCGCCGGCTGCGCGTGCTCGATGAGGAGGGCCTGTTCTGGATCGAGGAGCCGACACGCGCTGATGACTTCGAGGGGCACGCCCGCATCGCCGAAGCGGCCAGAACGGCTATCCAACTCGGTGAGAACTGGTGGGGACCGCACGACATGGCCAGGAGCATCGCGGCCCATGCCTCCGATCACGCCATGCTCGACGTGATGAAGGTGGGCGGCGTGAGTGGCTGGCTGCGTGCCGCCTCCCTCGCCGAAGCGGCGGGCTTATCGGTGTCGAGCCATCTCTTCCCCGAGTTCAGCCTCCATCTGCTCGGCGTCACGCCAACCGGCCTGTGGCTTGAATATATGGACCATGCTGGCCCCCTTCTGACGAACCCAGTTCGCATTCAAGATGGACATGCGGTGATATCCGACCGTCCCGGCAGTGGTCTGGAATGGAACGAGGAGGTGGTGAAGCTCTGGCTGGCTCAATAGGACCCATAGACTTGGACAGATTCCGCTCGTAGCATGTAAAAATAGACAAGCATCCACTGGATGCAATGAGGAGATGCCAATGACCAATCCGGTGACCTATTCGCGCGCGGGCCCGATCAGCAGGATCGTCATGGACGACGGCAAGGCCAATGTGATGTCGAGCGGCATGCTGGACGCGCTGCATGCCGCTTTCGATGAGGCGGAAAGAGACAAGATGGTTGTCGTCCTGACCGGACGTGACAATACCTTCTCAGCCGGTTTCGACCTCAAGGTGTTCACAAGCGGCAGCGCCAACGAGATGTACACGATGCTCAAGGCCGGCGCTGAGCTCGCCCTCCGCGTCCTGTCGTTCCCCACGCCGGTGGTGGCCGCCTGCAACGGCAATGCCTACCCCATGGGCGCATTCCTGATCCTGTCAGCCGATCTGCGCATCGCGGCGCAGGGCCCCTACAAGATCGGGATGAATGAAGTCGCGATCGGGCTCACCGTTCCTCAATTCGGCATCGAAGTCGCTCGCCAGAGGCTGACGCCGGCCTATTTCAGTCGCAGCGTGATGACCGGCGAAATGTTCGCTCCGCCCGAAGCGGTCACCGCAGGTTTTTTTGATCGGACGGTCCCCCCTCCCGATCTGGACGCGGCTGCCGATCAGGCGGCTGAAGCACTGAGCAGGATCAACCTGCCCGCTCACGCTGCCACGAAATGGCGGGCGAGAGGCCCGACGATCAAGGCCATTCGCGCCGCCATCGACGCAGAAATTACGCTGGACTACGCGGAGAAGAGGGTCGCGAGTCGCAACGCCCGTGCCTGATCAGGGTGTCAGGTCACAGCCATGTGTGCTGATCTAGACTACCTAAGGCCTCATCCGCAAATAACTTCCATTTTACACGGAAATATGAGGGCATTTCCTGACTCGTAAAAGAGTGTAGTTTTATCCAAATGCTAGTTTCTTCGCATCTTCGCTGATTCAGCGATGATACTTATTAACGCAACTCCACATGAAATGAGAATCTGGCGGCTAGTTTCCAGAACAACCGCTGTCGAACTTTCTTGTCCCATTTCCATGTCGTCATCAAGCATTACTTTCCAGCAAGACGAGCTACAACTGGCGCGAATGCCTCGCTATGCTCATCAAACACGGCAAGATATGAGATACCATACTGCTTACGACGTCTCTGCACATCTTCGCTGATCTGATCCAGCGTCCCGATCAGACAATGTGGGATCGTCAGGACATGTTCATCAGTCGTCTTAAAGCGTCCTGCAAGCTGCTGGGCTGTTTGGCGTCGATCGCCAGTGACGACGACTGCATACATGATCATGTTCAACTCGAGTTGGTTGAACCTCTCACCTGCTGCCCTGCGTATCCATTCCACTTTTTGTCTCGTCGCTGCTGGCGTCGTGTCTGTCACATCCAACCCACTTCCGTCACCTTGTGCTTTGGCACCAATGCTGACAATATTCGCTTCTCTGCCTGCAAGTGTTAAGAGCCGCTTCCCGGCACCACCAATGAGCAGGGGAGGGCGTGGTCGCTGAACAGGCTTAGGAAAACCATCAAGATTGTTGACGGTGTAAAAGGTGCTTGAAAAGGTGAGCGGTTCTTCGTCGAATAATCCCTTCACTATCTGGACTGACTCTTCAAGCCGACTCACACGGACGTTTGCTGAGTCATAGGAGATACCAGCTTGTTCGTACTCCGAGCGCAGATATCCCGCGCCGATACCCAACTCGAACCGACCATCCGAAAGTACGTCGAGAGTAGCCGCTTCCTTGGCAAGCATGACAGGATGTCGAAAGTCATTGGCAAACACATAACTTCCTACACGCAGTGAACGTGTCGCTTCAACCGCTGCCAGGATGGCAGGAACGGGAGCAAGTTGTTTCCCAAGGTGGTCTGGGACTAACAGTATTGAATAGCCGAGTTGCTCTATGCGCCTTGCCTTGGCTACCCATTCTTCCTTGCCGGGTTTGCCCTGCTCTTCGCGCCTGTATGGTTTTTCCAGGTGGTCGGTCACTTTCCGCCGTTCAATCGCCACTACGAGGGGGATCTTGGCTCTTTCTTGTTGTCGCTGGGCATAGGGTTACTGGTCGCGGCACGTGCTCCTGCCAGGCACATCTGGGTTATTCGAGTTGCAGCTCTTGGCAGCCTGGTGCACATTGGGAACCATATCTATGACGCAGTGGTCAACTCAGCCCCGGCCAGTGAGTGGCTTTCACAGATAGCACCGCTGCTTGTGCTGGCTCTGCTGCTGATTGTGGTTTCCTGGAACGGTAGGAAATCAGGGCCACAGGAGTGAGCCTTGCGGAGATGCGACAGATTCGGGAGGTAGGCATGAGATCTGCAGAAGACACCTCGTTGCGCAATTCGTGGGGATGTGCAGGGACTGGCCCAGGCGCAGTTCATTTCCTGGAGCCACCACCGTTATGTGCGTACGGTGCAAGGCCACAAGCACATCCGTGAGGTGGAGGTGACGGCAGCGGGCGAACTGACCAGTTGGGAGAGCAAAAGCTCGGCTGCCGCTACCTATGAGGTGAGCGATGCCACGTTGTGGGCATGCTTGATTCGCGATGTGACGACCGAGGAGTCTGCCCAAGAGCCGCCTCTGGCTTGAGTGAGCACCCGAGGATGGCAGGATGGGTTTGCCGCCTTGCAGGCCTTCCGCCCCCGTTGGCATAGTGAAGATGATGCCTACCGTGAACTGAAGGAGGGGTGGGGACTGGAGAAGCAGCGTTGGGGACGTGATCTGGCCGCCGCTGTCGGTCGCGTCACCTTGACCTGCCTGGCTTTCAACACCGCGCAAGTCTATCGCTTGCAAGCAGCTCAACGGCTGGCTGCTGTTGCCATTCGGCGGCTGCGTCGCCTTCGGCAACCGGAACTGGGCAACGCGCCGACAGTGATCTATGTCGCTGGCTGCGATGGCGTCTTTGCTCTGGAAGATTTACTCAGCCTGCTTGGCACTCCTCCTCGCGAAAGTCTGCTACCTGCTCTCAGGAAGTCCTCTTCCTCCGCTGCTCCCACCTGATTTCCTTATCTCCAAATGTCTGCCCTCTTGGGCGTGACCTTGACAAAGTACGACCGGTCGTGCTATTCTTTCTCATATGAAGAAGAAGACCACACAACAACGTATCCTGCAGCACGCTCTTGAGCTCGCGAGCGTGCGAGGAATCGAAGGGATTCGTTTGGGACCACTTGCTGCGCAAGCGCACCTTTCCAAGAGTGGCCTGTTCGCGCATTTCCGCTCACGAGAAGATTTGCAAATCCAACTCCTTGACACCGCCGCTGACGTGTTTCACCAGGAGGTGATCCAACCCGCTGCCCATACCCCCCAAGGCTTGCCACGTCTGCGTGCGCTTGTCGGGTTGTGGTTGGGATGGGCACCACGTTCTGGCTTGCCTGGCGGTTGTCCGTTTGTGGCTGCTGCTGCCGACCTGGATGATCGTGAAGGGCCAGTTCGTGAGCAGCTGGTCCTGTTCCAGAAGCGTTGGTTCACCACGTTCCAGCAGTTCGTCGAACAAGCCGTCACACTCGGTCATCTCCGCGCCGATCTCGACGTGGTGCAATTCACCTGGGAGGTGTTTGGCATGTACCTCATGCATCACACCTGGTCACGTCTCCTGCGCGACCCAGAGGCCGATCAGCATGCACACACCGCCTTCGAGGCACTTGTTGCTGCTGCACAGCCTACCGAACCTTGAGAGACACACCTGTGGGTCTTCCCTATCTCAGACCTGCGTTGGTGCGCAGGAGAAAAGAGCTTTCACATGCAGATTGCCATCCTCTTGTATGAAGGACTCACCGCCCTCGACGCTATTGGCCCTTATGAAGTGTTCAGTCGCTTACCTGACGCGACTGTTCGCTTTGTCGCCAGGGATGTCGGACCAAAACGCACCGATGCGGGATCACTTGCCCTTCTCGCGGACTATACGCTGGTCACGCTCCCTCACCCGCACATCCTGGTGATTCCTGGCGGTCTCTTCGGGACATGTGCAGCCATGAAAGATCAGCAACTGCTCGCATGGATCCAGTCAGCCTATACATCGTCCCAATGGACGACTTCCGTCTGTACAGGAGCGTTGCTCCTGGGAGCTGCTGGCATCCTCAAGGGACTGACTGCGACAACGCACTGGGCGGCACAAGCTACCCTTGAGCACTATGGGGCGACCTATCTTCCTGAGCGATTCGTCCAGCACGGCAAGATCATCACCGCAGCAGGAGTCTCGGCTGGAATTGACATGGCGCTCCACCTGGCCGGTGAAATCGCTGGCCGCGAGACGGCGCAAGCGATTCAGCTTGGGCTCGAGTATGATCCGCAGCCCACCTTCGACGCTGGCTCTCTGCAAAAAGCCTCAGCGGCAACGGTAAGCCTTGCCCGGCAATTCCTGCGGAAACAGGCTGCCCAGGAAAGGGCCCGTCCCGTCCAGGAAACGCCATAAAGGCTCTTCCAAGCAGACCTACCCAAAGGGAGAAAGATTCGGCAGAGCTCATCACTTCTGCGCTCGTCCTTTCCCTCGTGATGAGCAGGCAGTATGGCGCACAGAACCCTCTTACAAGGGAGAAGGGATACCGTCATGCTGGCACGAAAGGCAAGGAGATTCTTCATGCATGCCACTTGGATTGATAGTGTTCGCTTCTCGCTCCACAGGCCCCTTCCGTCTGAACACTGGTCTGCTCAAACACGACCTGGCATGCACTTTCTGGAAGTGCCTACCGCCACGCTCTGCGTCCGTATTGCCGGATGCGGCTCCACACCCATCGTCTTCGTTACTGACGGGCTACATGTCATTGAGCACTACGACACGCTTTTTAGGCTTCTCTCCCCGTATCTCCGTGTGGTGTGCTTCGAGGCACCGGGGATAGGTTTTTCTCGACCAAAGCGAGGTTTTCGCTTTACGCTAGAAGAGCAAGTGAAAACGGTTGTCGATCTGCTTTCAACGGTAGCTCTCGGTCCGTGTGTGTTAGCCTTTTCCTGTGCCGCTGTCTATGTGGCCCTGAAGGTGGCAACAGAACACCCTAACTTGGTGGAAAAGTTGCTGCTGATCCAAGCTCCATCGTGGCGAGAAGAAGTGCAATGGGTCAAACGAAGCATTGATCCAAAGCGTGTGTTGACCACTCCCGTTGTTGGTCAGGTCGTCTTGGCCCTCCAGAACCAGTCTTTCGTCGCCCGGCAATGGTATCGTGTAGCTTTGGACACCCCAGAGTTCATGACGACCTTTCTTCATCCCTGTCAGCAAGCCTTTGATCATGGAGCCTCCTTCTGTCTCTCCTCCCTGCTTCAAGGGCTCTTCAGCCGAGAGGAACCCCCATTTTCCTCCCCGCGGCACCCGGCGCTTGTGCTCTGGGGAGGATCTGACCGATCACATCGCCACACTGACAAATACTCGATTCTTCGCTCTGTTCCTGGGGCGATCACGACAGCATTTGCAACGGCGGGCCATTTTCCAGAGCTCGAGGAGCCTCAGCGTTTTTTGGAGACGCTGCGAGATTTCGATGTCATGCATGGCTAGATGGCTCAGAGAAGTCCTCTGGATGTCTCGCCGACTTCGGAGGCTCGCAACAAGAAGGAGAAACAGCATGTACCGCATCCTGGATGGTATCTACAGCGTAGAAGGTCTGCGCCTGGGCCGCGTTTATGTGATCGTCGGGAGTGACGGCCTGAGCCTGATCGATACCAGCGTTCCCAATTCTCTCCCACAAATCGAGAAAGAGCTTCAGAAAATAGGCCACAGGCTCACAGAGATTAAGCGCATCCTTATCACTCATGCCCACTTTGACCATATCGGTAGCCTGACAGCTCTCAAGGAGGCCACAGGCGCGCAAGTTTACGCGCACCAACGCTATGAGAGCGCCGTTATTCGCGGCGAGAAACCCGTCCTGCGAGCGCCACGGTCACAACGACGCGGCCTCTCCAGGCTGGCCGCCTTTCTATTCAAGCCACAGGACGTAGCTTCCGCTCAGGTTGATTGCGAACTGAAAGAGGGAGATCGTGTAGACGCGGTGCTGCCTGGCCTGGAGGTAATTGATACGCCAGGACACACGCCGGGGCACTGCGGCTTCTGGCAAGCCGAGCAGCGCCTGTTCTTCGGAGGCGATGTGATGATGCGCATTCCGTTCAATTTGAACCTGCCCACCGTGGGCTTTACCCCCGATATGGACGAGGCCAAACGCTCTATTCACAAGGTAGCCGAAATGGATGTGGCCACGCTGTGCCTGGGACATGGCAAACCGTACATCGGCAACGCGGCCCCTGCCATTCGTGCCTTTGCTGCCAGCATATAACCGCAGAAAGCTAGGAGGAGAAATCAGAGGAACCGGCAGAGGATGACACCTAGAAAGCGCTTCATCAGGATCGTTGCAAGAGGTTCACTGATCGCAGGAGTGCTCTTCCTCCTGCTGATCAGGCCCTTGAGTATTAATGGAACGAAAAACCACGCTAAGGAATTTGGGTGAGAAAATGCAGATGATCAAGGTTTCTGTGATCTTTGTCAGAATGATCATAACTTCGCCACTTTTGGCGCATAATCTTCAGAGTCGGAACTCTGTGCTTGCAGCAGAGTATATGAGAGAACCGCTTCAAGCACAAGAGGAAGCGGGATACGTAGGCAAAATGGGGGGGAAAGGATTGAGTACCACATCCAAAAGCAAAGTCGGAACTCCATGCAAGCTCCAATCGTTGCTGAAAGGAAGTGCTCTCCCTCACCTCCATGGGTGGGTCATACACTCACTCAGTCGGTTGAAAAAGTTCGAGGAACCCATGCGGAGAAGGTGAGATCATGTTTGCTCACCACCATCTGAGCATGATCCAAGGCCAGAAAGACACTGAGATTCATCCCTCATCAGACTTTTTCCACCCGGCTGGATGTTTCTGCAAACAACCGAAGACGATGTTTCTCACGGCTTTGCCAGAGAGGAAAAATCTCTCTGCTAAACTCTTGACAAACGCCATATATTCAAGTATTCTATTGAGTAGTAGAATATGTGAGACACATGAGGTCTCACTTTCTGATGGAGGGTCTATATGCATACACATCAGGAGGTCACGATGGCTCTTTCCACCCTGACGCATCTCACTACGTCAGAGGTCGCCGCACTTGATCCCTATGCGTTCCTTGCCGTGCTTGGCAAGCGGGTGATCCACCCCGGCGGGCGTCGCTCATCCGAGGAGTTATTCCAACGGGCGGACTTCCGGGCGGATCAGCAGGTGCTGGATGTGGGCTGCGGGGTCGGCACATCTGCGATTGCGATCGCCCGCCGCTTCGGTGCAAAGGTGACCGCAGTCGACATCTCTTCCATCATGCTCACCCGTGCCAGTTCCAATGTCCGGCGTACAGGGCTTGCCGGACAGGTCACCGTCACACACGGCGACATTCTCGCGCTGGACTTTCCCGACAACACCTTCGATCGCGTGGTCGCCGAGGCCGTCACGATGTTCGTTGACCGTCCGCGTGCCGTGCGAGAACTCATCCGCATCTGCAAACCAGGTGGGCGCGTGCTTGCCACTGAATTCTTCTGGCGCCAGCCACCTACCCCCGAGGCCCGTGAAATTTTCCTGGGCCAGGTCTGCCCTGGCATGCAAGTCGACACGCTGGAGGAATGGGTCCACCTCTACGAGGGAGCAGGACTGAGCAACACTCAGGTGGTCTCTGGTCCCTTTGAAATGATGACCCCAACTGGATTCCTCTCTGATGAAGGGGTCGCAAACTGCCTGGCGATAATGGGCCGTGCCATGACCCGTCTGTCCTACCTGCGCAAGATGGCCTGGCTCATGCCACGCTTACAGCGCGCTGTGCCTTATCTCGGCTACATCCTCGTCGTGGGTGAGAAGAAAGCCTCCGTTCAAGCTTGAATGGCAGAGATCAGCCGAGGAGGTGGGAGATCAGTGTCTTTCCTGGAAGGATATGGGAAACACATGGAGAAGCAAAAGAAGCGAGCCTTCAAGAATCAACTCTACGAGCAGTTTGCTCGCATCGGCAAAGCCCTGTCGAGTTCGCACCGACTGGAACTCCTCGAGGTGCTGGCTCAGGGGGAGCACAGTGTGGAAGCGTTAGCAGAGGAGACGGGCATGTCGGTGGCGAATGCCTCGCAGCATTTACAGGTGCTGCGAGCCGCTCAACTGGTCGACGTGCGCCGCGAGGGCGTCTACATCTACTATCGCCTGGCGGACGAGCGCGTGTTCAGCCTGTGGCAGGCCATGCGCGATGTAGGGGAGGCTCGCATTGCTGAGATCGATCGCATTGTCCAGAGCTACTTGCACGAGCGAACCCTGTTGCAGCCGATCAGTGCTCTGGAGTTGCGCCAGCGTCTGGTCGAGGGGGATGTCATCCTGCTGGACGTGCGTCCCGTAAAGGAATACGAGGCTTCGCATCTTCCTACTGCCATCTCTATTCCGGTGGCCGACCTGGAGGCTCGTCTCCCAGAGCTTCCTCAAGATAAGGAGATTGTGGCCTACTGTCGCGGTCCCTATTGTGTGTTTGCCGATGAGGCGGTTGCCCTGCTACATACCCACGGGTACAACGCACGCCGACTCGAACAAGGCCTTCCAGACTGGCGAGCTCTGGGGCTGCCAGTCGAAAGTGGAACAGGAGGACAAGTATGATGACCATTGATGTCGAGACCTTGAGGGCATGGTTAGAAGAAGGACGACCAGTCACGGTGCTGGATGTGCGTCCGACGGCTGAACGGGCAGAGTGGGCCATTCCTGGCAGTATCCATGTGAATGCGTATGATGCCCTGCGAGCGCACGATCCAGCAGTGCTGGCCGATGTGGACGCTCCGAGCGATGGACCGGTCGTGACCGTGTGTGCGGCTGGCAAAACCAGTCAGATTGCCGCCGAGCAGCTGGCCGCACGAGGGATCGAGGCGCTGTCCCTGGAAGGCGGGATGAAGGCGTGGAGTCTGGCCTGGAACGTTGCTGAAGTCTCTCTCGCTGGTGACGCTGTGCGGGTGTTTCAGGTGCGGCGCACAGGAAAAGGATGCCTTTCGTACCTGATTGGGGCAAAGGATGAAGCTCTGGTCATTGATGCTTCGCTCGACCCGCAGGTGTACCTCGACCTGGCATCAAGGGAAGGTTGGCAGATCACCCACGTCTTTGATACCCACATTCATGCTGACCACCTCTCGCGTTCACGCCAGCTCGCCGAACGCAGCGGTGCGCTGCTCTTGCTGCCCGATCAGCAGCGGGTCTCTTTCCCTTTTACTGCAGTCCGCGATGGCGACACACTCGCGACGTCTACCCTGCAGCTCACCGCGCTCTACACGCCGGGCCATACCCTGGAAAGTACCTGCTTCTTGCTCAACGAGCATCTCCTGTTCACGGGCGACACCCTCTTCCCGACGGGTATCGGGCGTCCCGACTTGGAGGCCGATGAGCAGCAGACGCGAGCACGCGCTTCCGCCCTCCATCACAGCTTGCACAAGCTGCTCGCGCTCTCCTCAGACACACTCGTGCTTCCGGGGCATACCAGCACGCCTGTGCCATTTGATGGCATCCCCATCGCTGCGCGGCTTGCTGAGATCATTGAGGCGGTGGAGATCATCCACGCGCCACGCGACCTGTTTATCGAGTACATCATGGCCCGTATTCCACCAACACCGCCCAATTACCGCCAGATCGTCACGCTCAATGAGCTGGGTCTCTTGCCTGAAAGCGACGTGACTGATCTAGAAGCAGGAGCGAATCGCTGTGCCATCTCCTGACGTGAAGACACTTCCCCCTCAAGGGACACCATCGGTCGTTCAACTCGGCCTGCGTGCGAACTGGCGGCAGTTCACCCTGCTGGTGATCGTCAATGCGTTCGTTGGTGGCATGGTGGGCTTGGAGCGCAGTCTTGTGCCGCTGCTTGGGCAGCGCGCGTTCGGCCTGGTTTCCACGACGGCGGTGCTTTCCTTCATCGTGAGCTTCGGCGTGGTGAAAGCGGCTTCCAATCTCTTCGCGGGGCGGCTCAGTGATCGCATCGGTCGCAAGAGGGTGCTGGTGGTTGGCTGGCTCGTCGGGCTACCGGTGCCGCTCCTCCTCATCTTCGCTCCGTCATGGGGTTGGGTGGTCTTCGCCAATGTCTTGCTTGGCATGAACCAGGGTCTCTGTTGGTCAACCACCGTGATGATGAAGATCGACCTGGCGGGGCCAGCCCGCCGGGGACTGGCGATGGGACTCAATGAAGCAGCAGGCTACGGCGCGGTCGCTCTCGCAGCCATCGCGGCAGGCTATCTTGCCGCCACCTATGCGCTGCGCCCCCAACCGTTCCTGCTCGGCATCGGGTTTGCCCTGGCGGGTCTGCTGCTCTCGCTGCTCTTCGTGCACGAGTCGCATGGGCATGCCCGTCACGAGGCGGCACTGTTCACACATCCCTCCGGGCAAACGGAAGGCTCAGCACCACCGGCTGCGGATGTCACCACTGATCGACCCAGAGCGCCATCCTTCAAAGAGATCTTCCTGCTCACCTCCTGGAAGAACCGGACGCTCTTCGGGGTCAGCCAGGCCGGGCTGGTGAACAACTTGAATGATGGCCTCGCCTGGGGACTCTTCCCCCTCTTTTTCGCAGCAGGTGGGCTCAGTATCGCGCAGATTGGCCTGCTGGCTGGCATCTATCCAGGTGTCTGGGGAACCGCACAGTTGTTGACAGGCGCGCGCTCCGACCGCCTGGGACGCAAGGGCATGATCGTGGGGGGCATGCTGCTCCAGGGGATTGCCATCGGACTGCTGCCGCTCTTGCACAGCTTCGCGTGGTGGGTGGTGGCGATGGCGCTGCTCGGACTGGGCACGGCCCTGGTCTACCCGACGCTGCTCGCAGCCGTCTCGGATGTCGCCCACCCGGACTGGCGTGCCTCGGCGGTAGGAGTCTACCGGTTCTGGCGCGATAGTGGATACGCGCTGGGGGCGCTGCTTGCAGGGGTGCTGGCGGACTTTTTTGGCGTGTCATGGGCGATTGGTGTCATCGGTGGAGTAACGTTCCTCTCTGGTGTTGTTGTCCTGCAAGCCATGTCCGAGACGCTGCCGAGGCGAGCGCCGAGTTGAGGAGGAGTGGAGTGAGAGCAGCTCGTTCAACTTCTCGCACTCCCTGGCATCCAAAGAGAAACGGAATACGTACAATGGAAAATAAGGAGTTTATAATGGAAGGAGGTCATGATGAGTGACAGTCTACTGACAGAAACGGGCCTTGACCTGGGGAGCTTGCGTCAAGCGATCCAAGAGGAATACACCGCCGTGGCACAGGAGCCTGGTCGAGGCTATCACTTCCACACGGGCCGTCCACTCGCCAGTATGCTCGGCTACCACGACGACTGGTTGGAAGGTATTCTTGAAGGCTCGATAGCGTCTTTCGCCGGTACGGGCAACCCGTTTCGCACCGGCCAACTCCAGCCCGGCGAGCGGGTCGTCGATATCGGCAGTGGTGCTGGCCTCGATAGTCTGATCGCGGCGAAGATGGTCGGTCCAGACGGCCAGGTCATCGGAGTCGATATGACAAGGGCGA
>WNFH01001889.1_pt1 | contig 14412 bp, 9 predicted proteins | sample 5400411 | NCBI WGS metagenome assembly WNFH01 (sample SAMN13153347, study PRJNA577476) | soil metagenome | isolation source: 200 cm saprolite under Douglas fir tree site 2 hole 3 | place: USA:California | collected 2015-04-18
GCGTGAGCGTCACCGGCGTCGGCAGGAGATTGCCGTCGTTGGCGATCTGGATCATCGGCGAGGCGTCGGAGAGCGAGATCGTGAAGAAGCGCGACACGGCGGCGTTCAGGATGCGGAAGCGGTACTTGCGCCGCTCGACTTCGAAGAAGGGCTTCCAGGAGAGGTTCACGGTCACTTGGTCGCCCAGGAAGCCGTCGAAGTCGAAGATGTCCATGGCGAGCTGCCCGTTCGCGTCCCAGGCCTTGTCCGCGAGCATCAGGTTCACGTCGTAGTCGAGGTTGCCCCACGATTTGCCCGAGACGCTCGCCCGGCCGCTCGGCAACCTGAGGTTCACGCCGTCGTTGATGTCCTCGGCGCCGCGATCCAGGGAGCTGTAGATATTGGCCATCGCCGCCATGCCCTTGTACACGTTCTGCGAGGTGAAGCTGAACATGTGGTCGTGGAACCAGTGGCTGCTCATGGTCTCGTGCCAGTCGCCGGCGACGTTGGTGATGCCGCCGGCGTCGTTCGGCATGCCGGCGCGCGGGTCCGTCGCCCCGGTGTTGATGGTCGTGAACCCGGCGAGGACGATCGGCCAGTGATAGTCGTAGAACTGCGCCGGGAAGAAGAACGCGCCGGTGAAGCCGTCGTTCTCCGCGCCGTGGTGAGCGTTGTGCTTGTGCGTCGAGGTCGTGTGACGCCCGAAGCCGCCGTTCTGCGTGATGTCGAAGGGCAGCTTGTTGTGGTGGCGGAACAGCACCGGCTCGCCGTAGCGGATCTGCGCGAGCTTCGGCGGGATCGTGCCGTTGAACGTCCACAGCGCGAGCGGCCCCTGATTCGGAAAATTCGGATTGAAGCTCGGCGGGAAAGAATTCGCCGGGTTGATTCCCGAATTCAGGCTCGACGCGACGCCGGGGTTGTACGTCGTGTTCGACTTCGCTCCCTCCGTGGTGACCTCGATGGCAACTTGCGGCGGGAACTTGGCGAAGCCCTGATGCGTCCAGATCGCGCCCGGCGGACGCCCTTCGATAGGACCGGTGTCGCCCGCGACCACGCCTTCGAGCGCCGTGTTCAAGAGTTGTTGCGTGGTATTGGCCTGGGCCGTCGGCGCGGGGTTCAGCGTCGAGACGGCATTGCGCGGCAGAACGTCCATGCGCGCCATGGGCGCGGTAAACGGCTGCACCCCGAACGTGGGGCTCGGCGGCAGGCCGGTCGGGATGGTGGAGCTCGATCCAGCGTACGCCGAGCGCACGAACGGGCTCAGGCCGCTCTTGGCGACGATCACGCCGCCCGCGGTGAACAGGCCCCACTTCAACAGGTCGCGCCGCGTGATCTGCCCGTCGGCGAGCGCCTTCAGGATCTCCCAGCGATTTTTCCGGGCGTTCTCCGCTTCCCATAGCCGGCGTTTCGACGACTTCTTTGGAAGAAATAACATGGACTCCTCCTTTTGATTGCCACATTACCTTGGGCTGGCGCGTCGTTGCATTTGCGCGCACAGCCGTGATTTCTTCTGCTTCTGTCTGGAATAGCGCGTCATGAATATCTGTTAACGGTTGAAGTCTGTCAACAAAAAAATCGGTGCCGGAGCCGAACGGAATAATCGGTGTCAAAGCCGCATTCCCCGGTGGCAAGCTCGAGCTTGTCGCCGTAGCTCTCGAGGAAGCCGAGCGAGGCATCGGGCAGTGGCTCCGCCAAGTCTTTCACCAGCGGAAGCCGATCGCGAGGAAAGTGGAGTCGCTTTTCAGCGACGCCGCAAAGAACGTCGAGGCCTAAAGCGAAACGCCATCGCCGCTGAAACCCCGCCGCTTCAAAAGAGAATCAGCGTCAAATCGGATTTTCTCGGACAGTCCGCCCTCAGCGCGTCGTGCTTCCTTCCTTGGAAAGCGAAGGAACGAGGGAAAGCAGAGCAAGAATGAGTGGACGCGCGCCGGCACGCGCCACTAAGCTTAGGGCTTGCTGGGCTCCAGGAGTGTCAACTTGCTTCGGCTTCCGACCGGGCCTGGCGAGGCGCACGCGGCGCCCGAGCTGAATTTCGATCTGATCCTTAAACTCGTCGCTGCCCAGCGCGCACCCATGACGGACGGCATCGCGAATCTGCAAAAGCGCGCGTTCCTCCAGCGGTTCCCGCATCAGGGCCGCGTAAGCTCGGACGCGCTCTTCCCTGCTCTCGCCCAGGCGCAGGTACACGTCGTGATCGACGACCATCGAGCTTCCCGATAGACCGAGATGATCCTTTGCGCTGGACCATCGGTATTCCTCGGGCGTTTTCACCATGCCGGCACGAACCGGGTTGAGCTCGATGAAGCGTTGGAGCGTCAGCAGATAGGTCTCGGTCTCGAGCACGCTGGCGTGGAACCGCCGCTCCCACAATGTCCCGCTGCGGCGATAGGTCTTGTTGATGTACTGGACGTAATGCCGCCCCAAGTATTGCATCATCTTGGAGACGCCACCCTCCAATCCAGGAGTAGCCAGCAGGCGCACGCGATTCGGCATGAGCACGTAAGCGTGGATGGCCACCTGATAGGTGCGCGCCGCTCGTTCGAGCCAATGCAGGTAAGTAACGTAGTCAGCTTCGGCAAAAAAACACGCTTCGCGATTGTTGCCGCGCTGAATCACATGTTGCGGAAATCCGGCAGCCATGACGCGTTGCAGGCGAGGCATACTCATTTCCTCCTTTAGCAAGCCCTCCCGCGCGGAGCAACGACCCACGACAGCCCGGCTTCTATTCTTGCCGGTCTTGTTGACACCCCGAAATTCGGGGCGCCTGTCGCACATCCTTGCCGCTAGTCTAGACCCATTGCGAGCGTTGTTATGATTGTTTCTTCTTCTCCGATTCTCCTTTCGCGAATATTTTGTAACACTAGGAATAGTTATTTGCTACGGTGCACTGCGGCAAAACTCGTCGAGTAGGGAATGCCTTACAACACACTACACAGAATCCCGCCTGCCCAAGCTGAAACCCGAGTCGCCGTGGTAGGCTACTCGCTCGTTGGCGAATGGCCCGAAGAGCTTGAGCGCTCACGGTGGACGGCGATTATTTCAAGACCGCCGAGGTTCGCGACGTCAGGGAGCCTGAGAAAAAATAGGACAGGAGCAGCTCATGACCACGGCGCGCCATCCCCGACCTCCGGAGCTCGCCGGTCTGTCCCTGGAGCAGGTCGCCGAAAAGTTCGTCGCCCGCTTTCGCGACCGCAAGGCCGACTGGGCCGCCTTCGAAGACGCCAAGATCGAAGGCTACAAGCGCGCGCAGCACCGCTTCATCGGCGCCGGCGGCTCGGGCAAGCACGGCGATGCTAGCGTGATTCCGCCCCGGGCCTTCACCTTGAGCATCATGTACGTCGAGCCCGGGCAAGGCAACGCGGCGCACACCCATGAGGTGGAGGAAATCTTCTTCGTGCTGCAGGGCTACCTGACGGCGTTCATACAGGACGAAAGCGGAAAGCGCATCGACATCAAGCTCGGTCCCTGGGAATGCATCGCCTGTCCGCCCGGCGTGATCCACGGCTACGTCAACGAAGGGCTCGAGCCCGTCTATTTCCAGGTGATGCTCGGAAAAGCGCGGCCGGAAACGATGGGCTACGCGGACGACGAACTCTACCAGCGCCGCAGCGCGCATCTGGGCGCTGACGGCCAGTCGTGAAACTGCCGCCCTTCGAATACGCGTCTCCGGCCACCCTCGCCGAAGCGATCGCGCTGCTCGCCGCCGGCGGCGGGACGGCAAAGCCGCTTGCAGGCGGCCAGAGCCTCTTGCCGACCATGGCTTTCCGCCTCGCGGCGCCGACGCTGCTGGTCGATTTGCGCAGGGTGCCGGGGTTGGACAAGATCGCGATCGACGAGAAAGGCGTGCGCCTCGGCGCAAAGGTGCGCTGGCGCGACATCGAGGATGACGCGAGGCTCCGATCGGCGCACCCGCTGCTCGTGGCAGCGATCGCGCACGTTGCGCACTATCAGATCCGCAACCGCGGGACGGTCGGCGGCGGTCTCGCTCACGCCGATCCCGCGGCGGAAATGCCGGGCATCGCCGTGACCTGCGATGCGGAGCTCGCGCTCACCGGCTCGTCGGGTTCGCGCGTGGTGCGGGCGGCCGATTTTTTCCGCGGGGCCCTTTCGACCGCTCTGGCCGACGACGAGCTGATCGTGGAAGTTCGCCTGCCGGCCTGGCCGGCGAAGCGGCGCTGGGCTTTCGAGGAATTCGCGCGTCGGCGCGGCGATTTCGCGCTCGCGGGAGTCGCCGTCTTCTATGACGAAGACAAAGCCGGCCACGCAAGCAACGCGCACATCGGCATCATCGGCGCCTGCCATCGCCCGCATCGCCTGGCGCGGGCGGAAGCGGCGCTCAACGGCCGCGTCGTCGACGAGTCCGCGATCCAGGCGGCGGCCAGGGCGGCCTGCGCCGCCGTGGAGCCGCCCGAGGATCTGCACGCGAGCGCGGCGTACCGGCGCGCGCTGGTCGGAACGCTGCTCGAGCGCGCGCTAAAAGCGTGCGTCGGGATGGATAACAAAGCCAAATAGAAGAAATGTCGATCCGCTTCGAGCTGAACGGCAAGCCGATCGAGACGCAGGTGCCGGCGCGCACGACGCTCGCCGACTGCATCAGGCACGATCTCGGGCAGACCGGCACGCACGTCGGCTGCGAGCACGGCGTCTGCGGCGCGTGCACCGTCATCGTCGACGGCGCCGCGGTGCGCTCCTGCCTGATGCTTGCGGTCCAGGCCGAAGGCGCGAAAGTGACCACGGTCGAGGGCTTGTCCAGCGAGGATGGCCTGACGCCGCTGCAAGCGGCGTTCCGCAAGCACCATGCCTTGCAATGCGGGTTCTGCACGCCGGGCATGCTCACCACCGCGCACGCGCTCCTCACCGAGGAGCCCGACGCGGACAAGACGCGCATACGCGAAGTCCTCTCGGGCAACCTGTGCCGGTGCACCGGCTACATTCCCATCGTCGAGGCGGTGTACGAAGCGCGCGCGGCCTACCGGGCCAGGGGCAGGGTCAAAGCATGAACGTGAAGGACTCCTTCGCCCCGGCCTTCATCGGGGCCCCGGTGGAACGCCTCGAGGATCTGCGGCTCCTGCGGGGCAAGGGCCAGTACGTGGACGATCTGCATCGCGAGGGCATGCTGTACGCGGCGATTCTGCGCTCGCCCGTTGCGCACGGACGCATTCGCTCCATTCAGCTCGCCGGGGCGCGCGCTATGCCAGGCGTCCGCGGCATCTTCACCGCCGTGGACGTCGCGCAATCGTCGAACGGTTCGATTCCCACCGTCCCGTTGCGGCTCGCGCCGCTGCCGGAGCTCGTGCCCTTCGAGCAGCCGGTCATCGCGCACGCGAAGGTCCGCTACGTCGGCGAGCCGGTCGCGGTCGTCGTAGCCGACAGTCTCGCGCTGGCGGAGGACGCGCTCGATGCCATCGAGCTCGACATCGAGCCCCTGCCCGCTGTCGCGGACCGGCGCGCGGCTGCGAGGAACGACTTGCTCCTGTTCGAAGAACACGGCAGCAACCTCGCGGTCACCTACACGGCGATCAAGGGGGACGCAGTTTCGGTCAAGGCGCCCTACTCCCGGCGCGAACGCTTCGCCGTGCAGCGGCACACCGCGGTGTGCATGGAGCCGAGAGGACTCCTCGCTGTCTGGGACGGTGCAAAGACGAAGCTCATCGTTTCGGGCGCGGCCAAGGTACCCTTCTCCACGCGCAGGATGCTCGCGCGGCAGATGGACCTGCCCGAGGAATGCGTGGACATGATCGAGCCCGACGTCGGCGGAGGGTTCGGCGTGCGCGGCGAGTTCTATCCGGAGGACTATCTGATCCCGTTCGCTGCGCGAAAGCTCGGCCGCCCGGTGAAATGGACCGAGGACCGGCGTGAGAACCTGCTCGCCTCGAATCACTCCCGCGAGATGGACTGCGAGATCGAGATCGCCTGCGAGAGGAACGGCACCATCCTCGCGCTGCGCGGTCGGGTGTGGGTGGACATGGGCGCGTACATGCGCGCCAACGGATCGATCCCGCCGCGCAACGTCGCGCAGTTCCTGTCGGGCCCGTATCGCATCCCCAACATCCACGTCGAATCCTCGGCACTGCTCACCAACAAAACCCCTGTCGGCACTTATCGGGGACCGGGCCGCTTCGAGGCGGACTTCTTCCGCGAGCGTCTCTTCGACATGGCGGCTAAAGACCTCGGCATCGATCCGGTCGAGTTCCGGCGCCGCAACCTTCCTTCGAAGGAGGAGATGCCCTATCCGCTCGCCACCATCTCCCCTCCCGAGAAAAAGGAGGAGCTCGACAGCGGCGATTACCGGATCGCGCTCGATCGCTGTCTCGCGGAAATCAAGTGGCCGGAAAAGGCGAGGCTGCAGGGCAAGCTCATCGACGGCCGCTACCACGGCCTGGGCATCGGCTGCTTCATCGAAGGCGGCGCGGCCGGTCCGAGGGAGAACGCGCGTCTGGTCGTCGACCCCGACGGCTGCGTCTCGGTGTTCGTGGGGTCCACGAGCATCGGACAGGGCCTCGAGACCGTCTGCGTCCAGATCGCGGCGGACGCCCTGAAAATGCCGATGGACCGCATCCGGATCTTCCACGGCTCGACCACCCATATGAAGGAAGGCTTCGGGTCGTTCCACTCGCGCTCGGTAGTGATGGGCGGCTCGGCGATACTGGCCGCCGCGGACAACTTGAAGAAAGTCATTCGACAGGCCGCCGCGCGGCGCTTGAAGTGTTCCCCTGACGAGGTCGCGATCGGAGCGGGACTTGCCGCTTCACAGGGAGAGAAATCAATTGTTTTGACGGAGCTCGCCGGCGAGGGGCTGTCGGCCGAAGGAACGTTTGCGAACCACCGCCACACCTATGCTTACGGGGCGGCCGCCGCGCACGTCGCGGTGGATCCGAAGACCGGGCACGTGGAAGTCATCGAGTATGTGACGGTGGAGGACATCGGGCGGATCATCAACCCGCTCACCGCCGTGGGCCAGGCTGTCGGCGCGGTCGTGCAGGGTTTGGGCGGGACCTTCCTCGAACATCTCCAGTACGACGAGGACGGGCAGCTCCTCACCGCGTCTCTGGCGGATTATCTCTTGCCGACGGCGACCGACTTTCCCAACATCCGGGCGATCGTGCTTGAGAATTCACCTTCGCCGAACAACCCGCTCGGCGCCAAGGGCGCGGGCGAAGGCGGCATCGTTCCGGTGGGCGGCGTGGTGGCCAACGCGGTGGCGGCGGCGCTCGCGCCGCTCGGCATCGAGCCGCGCGAATTGCCGCTTTCCCCTCCGCGGATCTGGCAGCTGATCGAAGCGGCGCGCTGATCGAGGCACCAGGCGCGACCGCAGTGGCGGAAGGAAGAACGCCCGTATCGAGGCTACCGGGCGGACACTGAATCCTTGTGCCCCTGCTCGCGCGGAGCGCTGCCCCGAGCCTCCACGTACGAGAGCAGAGCGGCCACTTCTGCCGAGCTAAGACGCAGATTGGGCATCCGAGCGTTCTGGTACTTCTCGAAGAGGGCCATGGCGATCGGATCCCGCTCGGCGAGCATTTGGTCCGGAACCATGATGTAACGGGTGAGCCAGGCGCGCTCGCGCCGCGCCGTCACGCCCAGCAGGTCCGGCCCCATCTTGTCGCCTCCCCCGATCGTGTGGCAGGCGCTGCACTGGCTTTGAAAGAAGTACTGCCCCTTGTCGAGCACGAGTGGACGTGCCTCTGCATAGCTCTTCTCTGGTTTCGTGCTTTTCCAACCCAGAAAATTCCCGATAGTCCTGGCGAGGAATTGCGGGTTGTCCACGGCGGAGTTGCGCATCCACTGGCCGGTCGGCTCGTTGCCGACCATGAGGATTGCGGTGTGGCCGTCGCGCCTGAGCGCGTCGTTCTGTCTGGACAACCCGAGCTTCTTGGCGACCAGCTTGATGTCCTCCTCCTTGCCGGTAAGGAACAGCCACCCGGGCCCGACCCCGAACTTCTCCGCATAGGTCTTCAGCACCTTGGGCGTATCGTGCTTGGGGTCGATGCTGATCGAGTAGAAAAATATATCCTTTCCCATGCGCTCGCCCAGAATTCGCTGCACCTGCACCAGCCGCGCGGTCTCGAGCGGGCATTCGTCCTTGCAGCTCGTATACATGACGTTGACCGCCACCGACTTGCCCTTGAGAAGATCGTCATAGAAACGAACGGTGGTCCCGTCCTGCGTAACGAACGGAACGTTCGGAAAATACTCAGCGCCCCAGGGATTGGCTGCAAACGCAGGATCGATATGCGGAAAGACCACGGCGCCGACGACCAGCGCCACCGCGATGCTTCCCCAACTCCTTCCTCGCATGGTATTCAACTCCTCCTCATTGAAGTTGAAGCACAAGTCGGGAGCGGCGAACCGCCCTGGTGGGGTCGCCGGCCGACTCTTTCGGTCCGTCTCAGTTCGGGAAATTCGGAGCGGCGACGGTGCCTGTTCCCTTGGTGATGGCTCCGGTGTTGAGGTCGAAGCTGAGCGCGAACGACACGACCCCTGAGCGCGCCGAAGACATGCTCATGGTCGTGCCCCCGGAGAACGGAAAAGTGATCTCGACCACATCAGTGCTGACGAGCGGCCTGCGCACGTCGGTTCCGCTTCCCCCGGCGACATACTTCGCCCCGGTCGACGACCCGGTGCCGGACACGTTGGACAGATCGATGGTCAGGAGGACGTGCGGCGGAGTGGCGAACCTGCTGGTATCGAGGACCAAGTCGCTCGAGACCCGCGCCTGACCGGAGAACGCGACGTTTTCCGGTAGCCCGGTCACCGTGCCCGAGACCGGGATGAGGACGGTGTTCGTGGTAGCCGCGCTGGCGGGCGCGCCTGCCCACCAGGCCAGCCCCGCCAGAACCGCGACGAAGAAAGACAGCACCACAGGAGTAACCAACAATCGACGCATCTTCATGTTTCGTTCCTTCTCGATTCGTTCATCTTTCGCAAAATCCCGCGAGCCGCTGTATTGCTCCGCGCGCCTGAGCGCGCGGAGCAACATCCCGGCTAGATGTTCTTGAGGACTTCGGTCGGCGGCTCGAACGTCACCCCCTGCGGCCTCGGGATCGGGGTCGGCAGCGGCCGCAGGAACGGGGTTCCACCGTCGTCGATCTCCCAGCGCAACAGCATGGCGTTGTCCTCGTGCGTGGTGTTGTGGCAGTGCTCCATGAACATCCCGCCGAAGTCCCGGAACTGCATCGTGATGGTGACGCTACCGCTCGGGCGCAGGCGATAAACGTCCTTGCGGCCCTTTTCCCACGCCGGGACTTTGCTCGCGCTGCCGTCGCGGGCGAGCACCTGTCCCTCCTCGAAGTGGATGTGGATCGGGTGATCCCAGCCGCCGCCGTCGTTCTGCAGAGTCCAGATCTCGCGGGTGCCGAATCTGGGCGCCGCCGAGACCCGGCCGAAGTCCGCGGCGAGCATTGCCCCGTCGTCCGTCTTGATGCCCCAGGGGCCGCGGAACGAAGTGACGGGATCGTTGGTCGTCTGGCCGGCGCCGTCTCCGAACTTGAACGTCCGCGTCCGCGCCACGGGAACGCTCGACAGATCCGGGTTGGGGATCAAGGTGGCAGGCACCTGGCTCTGATCGGCCTGCGCCGGATTGCGCACGATGCGGAATTCGAGGAACTTCCCGACGCAAGGATCGGAGGAGGTGCCCGAGAGCGCCTCGGACAGCGAGAGGTCTTTCGACGGCAGCTTGCCGCTCTCGTGCTCGGCGAGGTTCACCATCCAGACTTTCTGCCCGATGCTGTAGCGCGAGAAGTCAATGACGATGTCGTAGCGCTCCGCGATGCCCTGCTCGTCGAGCTGGGTCAGCACCACCGGGGTCGGCACCAGGTTGCCGTCGTTGGCGATGAAGCTCATCGGCGAGCCGTCGGAGAGCGCGATCTTGAAGAAGCGCGCCACGGCGCCGTTCAAGATGCGGAAACGGTACTTGCGCCGCTCCACCTCGAAGAACGGCCGGTACACCAGGTTCACCGTCATCACGTCGCCGAGGAAACCGTCGGTCTGGAAGATGTCGAAGACGAGCTGCCCGTTCGCGTCCCAGGCCTTGTCCGCGAGCATCAGGTTGACGTCGTAGTCGAGATTGCCGAAGTCCTTCGCCGTGCCGCTCGGCAGCCGCAGGTTCACGCCGTCGTTGATCGCCTCGTTGCCGCGATCCAGGGCGCTGTAGATGTTGAACATCCCGGCGTCGCCCTTGTACACGTTCTGCGAGGTGAAGCTGAACATGTGGTCGTGGAACCAGTGCGTGCTCATGGTCTCGCGCCAATCACCCGGAACGTTGGTGATGCCGCCGCTGCCGTTGGGGCTGCCGGCCCTGCGATCCGAGGCGGCGGTGTTGATCGTGTTAAGCCCCGCCAGGACGATGGGATAGTGGTAGTCGTAGAATTGCCCGGGGAAGAAGAACGCCCCGGTGAAGCCGTCGTTCTCCGCCCCGTGGTGCCCGTTGTGCTCGTGGGTGCTGAGGGTGTGGATCCCGAAGCCTCCGTTCTGGGTCCGGTCGAACGGCAGTTTATTGCGATGACGGAAAAGAATGCCCTCGCCATAGCGGCCGATGAGCAGCTTGGGCGGCAAGGTCCCGTTGAAGGTCCACAAGGCGAGCGGCCCCTGGTCCGGCAGACCCGGATGGAAGCGCGGATGGAACCCTTGCGTCGGGTCGATCCCGGAATTCAGGCTCGACGGGACCTGCGGATTGTAGACGGTGTTGACCTTGGCCCCTTCCGTGCTCACTTCTACCGCGATCTGCGGTGGAAGCGTGTCAAACCTCTGATGCGCCCAGATCGGCCCCGGGGGACGTCCCTCGATCGGGCCTGTGTCGCCGGGTGTCACCCCTTCCAACGCGGTATTCAGAAGCTGCTGGGTGGTGTTGGCTTCCTTCGTCGGCGCGGGAGTCAGAAACGTGAACGGGTTCGGGTTGCGCGGCAGGACATCGAAGCGCGGCATGGGCTGCGTGAACGCCTGCACGCCGAACAGCGGGCTGCGCGGGAAACCGGTCGGGATGCTGTCCGCGTACGCGCTGCTGACGAACGGGTTCAAGCCGTGCTTCCAGGCCAGGAATCCGCCCGCGGTGAATATCCCCCACTTGATCAGCTCGCGGCGCGTGACCTGCCCGTCGGCCAGCGCCTTGATGAACTCAAGACGGTTCTTCCTGGCATTCTCCGCTTCCCTTATGCGAAGTTTCGATGCTTTGTTCGAAAGAAAAAACATCAACTCCTCCTTTGATTGCCAGATATCTGCCGTTGCGAATCAATTGACGGGACGACACCCGCACTGTTCGCGAATGGTCCGTCCCACAACAGGGTAGCCGCCCACCCAACGCACTCGCTGCTCACTCCGGACAAAGTCGTCCCGAGTTTGCAGGCGGTCGGTTCAAGCTGGCTTCATGCTAGGCGCTCGGTGGGAAATTAGAATGTGGCACGTGGCCGCGCGACAATTTGTCGCAGGAGAAACTGATGCGGCGAACCGGACGCGTGTGGCAGCGACGGCGTGGGGGGTAACGTAATCATATTCGTATTATTTCCACACCCCTAAGCGCGAAGAGCTCAGCAAGTCATTGACCCGAACCAGAAAAATGCTCAACTGAGCCGCTTCAGAATAGATTCTTGAAATAGCTGCGCCTTTCGAAGTGTTTACGCTTGGAATTTGAGACTGCCTGTTGTAAATTGATAGAGGGTGCGGCTGATTGCCGCGCGGCAATGTGGCGCAGTGACGCAATGGTCCGTGGAAAAGGCGCACTGGCCACTTCAGGCAAACCGAGCTAAACCAACAAGGGCGCAGGTTCGAGAAAGGCGCAATCAAGCGCCACATTCGTACCGCTAACCCTCCCAAAAAAAAGAAATGGAAGAACGGACGGCTTCCAACAGATTGGACAACTGTAGTGGAGGGGGAAAGACGCACAACTTGCACCGGCTCATTCTGCTGCGGAATATCGCGATCGCCGGACAGACCCTCACGGTCATAGTGGTCGACCGCGGCTTCGGTATTCCGTTGCCCATGGCGGCGCTTGCATCCGTGACTGGATGCCTGTTGCTGGTCAATGTGGCGACCTTTTGGCGCGGGCAACAATCGTGGCCTGTCACCGACCCCGAGGTGCTCGGCCAGATCCTAGTGGATATCGTTGCCTTGACACTGCTGTTGTATTTCAGCGGGGGAGCAACAAATCCGTTCGTTGGCTTGTTCCTTCTGCCTGTTACGATCGCCGCGGCGAATCTGCCCTGGGGCTATACCTGGACCGTGGCGTTGCTCACGGTAGCTTGTTACTCGCTACTTGTCTTTTTCCACGTCCCGCTTCCCGGTTCTCGCGACAGCGCCCAGGATCTCCAACTTCTGACTTTCGGCATGTGGGCGAATTACGTAGTGAGCGCAGCGTTGATCGCGTATCTCGTCCCTACCATCGCGACCCGGTTACGCGATCAGGATCGGACTTTGGCCAAAGCCAAGGAAAGAGACCTTAACGAGGAGTATCTGGTACGGGTGGGTTCCTTGGCTGCTGGTGCGGCGCATGAGATCAGATCACCCCTCTCCACGATGGCAGTGCTGGTCAAAGAACTGCTGCTGCAGCACGATGATCGCGTGAACTTGACGCAGAATCTTCGCATCATCTCCGATCAGATTGAAGCCTGCCGGCGCGCCCTTTCGGATATGGTGGCATACCGTCAGGATGTGTTGATGAACAGCGGAGAGAGTGCGTCGGTGAAGAAGTTTCTTCGCGAAGTCTTGAACAGATGGCAGATGCTCCGGCCGGGCGTCAAGCTGGCGTGTCGGTGGGCGGGCACCCAGCCGCCTCCGAAAATTTCCACGGAACGCAGTCTGGGTCAAGCAATCCTCAACCTGCTGAATAATGCGGCCGATGCGGCGCCGGAGGGGGAGGTCGAGATGAATTGCAGTTGGGACGCCGGCGAACTGAAGATACTCATCCAGGATCGAGGCCCGGGAATTCCATCCGAGCTGGGTGATAGGCTCGGAGAGCGGTGTCTTACTACAAAGCGCGATAACGGAACCGGGATCGGTTTGTTATTGGCAAAAACTGCCCTCCAAAGAGCCGGCGGCAGCCTGAAGCTTTCCAACCGCCCGGGCGGCGGCGCTTGTGCCGAGGTGGTCCTTCCCTTGGGCAAGCGAGAACGGTGGGCGATTCCAACCGGAGAGCGACAGCGCGGGCTCGCGGATGAAGCTGCTACAAATCTTAGATGAGTAAGCGCGATTTACATCGCCTTTCAGAGCCGGCAGCAGCCCCTGCACCGCGTAAAGGTGCGCACGTACGCCAAGCCCAGGCAGCTGCTCAAGGTTCGCAGGGGGCGAGAATGGGCGGAGATTCTTCAAGTAGCCTTGGGATGCCATCAAATCCGAGCGGTGAGGGACCTGTGAGGCCCCGTGGACTGTCAGTGCAGCTCACGCCCACGCGTGATCATCTGCAGCAGGTTTTTATAGCGCGGAACGTAGTGCTGCTGGCGGCGTTGGGCGGGATAGCCTTTGCAATTGCAGAAGCAGGGTCCGCATTACGTTCCCCATGGGCCGCAGGCGTCCTGGGCGTCCTGGGGCTGCTGGCGTTTCTCAATCTGTTCACCTGGTACCGGCTGAAGCAATCCGCTCCGGTCTCCTACCTCGAGTTCTCGATGCAGATTGTCGCCGATGTCCTGCTGCTCACCGCGGCGTTGTACCTTTCGGGCGGCGAAGCGAGTCCTTTTAACGACCTGTATTTTGTGCCGTTGGTCATCGCTGCGGCAACTCTTCCGTTGACGCACACGCTGATCGTAGCGTTCACCATCGTCGGCTGTCACTGGTTCGCGTGCGTCTACTATGCTCCGCCGACCGGGTTGCTGAAGCCCGACGACGACATGGTCGAATTGCTCACCGGCGGGCTGATCGCTTATTTCGTATTCAGCATGGCGAGGACTTCGCGTAAGCATGAGGACTTGCTTGCACGAATCCGAGAGGGCTATTTGAAGCAGCAGCACGCGACGGAGCTCGGAACTCAGGCTGCGACAGCTGCCGATCAGATGAGCTCTCCCCTTGCGACGATGGCTGTCGTCGTCGGCGAACTCCGGGACGGCCTTTGCCAGTCCCCGGAGTGCCAACGGGCGCTCGATGTCATGGCGAACCGGATCGAGTCGTGCAAGCAGATCTTATCCAGTCTTCTGGCGCAGGCGGGCTATAGCCGCGTGGAAGGCGGCGGAAAAGTGGCTGCCGACAAGTTTCTCGCGGCGATCGTAGATAAGTGCCAGTTGATGCAGCCTGAGATGGCCGTGCAGTGTCATTATGAAGGCGCCATGCCGGCACCCGAGATCCTTGCGGACACCTCTTTGGAACAGGCGATACTGGCTCTCTTGAACAGTGCTCCCACGGCGACTCCGCTGCAGGTGGCGATATCGGGGTGGCGAGACGAAATGCGCCTGCAGATCGAGATTTGTGCCTGCGGACCGTCGCACCGCCCGGATGCGGACGCTTATTCGGGCGCGC
>WNFH01003448.1_pt1 | contig 14411 bp, 10 predicted proteins | sample 5400411 | NCBI WGS metagenome assembly WNFH01 (sample SAMN13153347, study PRJNA577476) | soil metagenome | isolation source: 200 cm saprolite under Douglas fir tree site 2 hole 3 | place: USA:California | collected 2015-04-18
TCAATCACACATTCGCTGGATCGAATTCGACGGCGTTGGCCGGATCGCGCGCAACGGTTTGAACTTTACCGAGCGTGGCTTCGGTGTGCGCCCGGCGCTAGGCTGCTCGGATCGCGGGCACACCGCCGTTTCACAAATGAAGCCGGGCGATGTTGATTGGGAAAAGATTTTTAGCAGCGAAGGCGCGCGCTGGTTTCATACCGGCGGGATATTCTGCGCTCTATCAGAAACTACGCCGCTGGTCGCCAGGGAAGCGATGCAAGCGGCAAAGCAACACGGAGCGATTGTCTCGTATGACCTTAACTATCGTGACTCTCTATGGAAATCGATCGGCGGCAGAGCGCGCGCTCAGGAAGTGAATCGCGAACTCGCTCCGCTGGTCGACGTCATGCTGGGCAATGAAGAAGATTTCACTGCCTGTCTTGGCTTTGAGGTAGAAGGACTGGACGAGGATCATTCGAAGCTCGAGGTGGAGAACTTTCATCGCATGATCGAAAGTGCGCGGCAACATTTTCCGAATTTCAAGGTGGTGGCAACCACGCTCAGAAATGCGAAGACCGCAACCGTGAATGACTGGGGCGCCATTTGTTATGCGGACGGTGAGTTTTACCGGGCGTCCACGCGCGAGAACCTGGAGATCTTTGATCGCATCGGTGGCGGCGACTCGTTTGCTTCAGGATTGATTTACGGTTTCCTGACTGATAAAGGTCCACAGTACGCGGTTGATTGTGGTGCGGCTCATGGCGCGTTGGCGATGACGACGCCGGGTGATACCACGATGGCGACGCTCGCCGAAGTGGAAAAGCTCATGAAGAGTGGCACGGCGCGCGTGGCAAGATGAACATGTTTTCCCCTCTCCCGTTGGAGAGGGGCAGGGGTGAGGGCTTAGGTGGCGTATCGCTAAACCCTCACCCTAACCCCCTCCCATAGGGAGAGGGAACCAGGATGAACAAAACCGACGTCATTCAAAGGATTAAAGACATCGGCGTCATACCCGTTGTGCGCGCGTCGTCCGAAGAGGAAGCCATTTCGGTCGTTGACGCGATCAAGGCGGGCGGGCTGCCAATCCTCGAGATCACCATGACCGTGCCGCGGGCAGTGCAAGTCATCGAAACTTTGTCAGCTCGCTATGGCAACGAGGCGATTGTCGGCGCGGGAACAGTGCTCGATCCCGAAAGTGTGCGCGCGTGTATTCTTGCGGGAGCCCAGTTCATCGTCAGCCCGGCGCTGAATCTCGAGACAATCGCCTGTTGTCGCGAGCTCGACGTGGCAGTTATGCCCGGCGCGCTCACGCCGACTGAGATTGTCCTGGCGTGGAATGCGGGCGCGGATCTGGTCAAAGTTTTTCCGGCAGGCGCGATGGGCGGAGCGAGCTATATCAAATCGCTCAAGGCTCCGCTGCCGCAGATCGAATTGATTCCGACCGGCGGTGTGACGCTCGCAAACGCGGCTGACTTTATTAAAGCCGGCGCGGCGGCGGTGGGAGTGGGAACGGATCTGGTGGATATGACTGCGATTCGCTTAGGCCAGCCTGAAAAGATCACACATGCGGCGCGAGCTTTTATCGAAGCGGTGCGCAAGGCCCGGATGAGGTCGGTACCGGGAGCGGTAGCGACCAGGTCGTGATTGATTGCAAGAATCGAGATGCCAGGATTATTACCCGGTCGCATCCGCCACCCCACGCGGGCTGCCCGCGCGGGGACCCCGGTCCGCTCCCGGTACTGACTGCATAACGGAGGGAAAAACAATCATGACGGCAATTCAAGAATCAGAGTTGGATCGAACGCCAAATACCGCACTCAACGGCGCGCAGCATCTGAACTGGTCCACGATTCCCGTCGAACGTCCGGCCGAAGGGATCGAGCGGCAGATGTTTGTCGGCGAAAAATTGATGATCTGCCGGTTTCGGTTCGCGCCTTTTCTGGTCACGCCCGAACACTCGCACCCACACGAACAGATGTCTTTGGTCGTCAGTGGCCGCGTCCGTTTTTTTATCGAAGGTGAGGAGCACATCGCTAGTCCTGGCGATGTCCTGCACTTTCCTTCGAACCGTATTCACGGCGCCACGATGATGGAAGACGAAGTTGTGCTAATCGATATTTTCACTCCCTTACGTGAAGACTTTCTGGGCAAAGTTTAGAGTTCAGCCTTTAGGCTGCAAGATCAGAGCAAGCTGAAGCTTGAACTCTGAACTCAACAATTATCAAGTAACGAGGGAAGCAGTGATTCTCGATCAGTTCAAGCTCGAAGGAAAAGCCGCCCTCGTGACCGGAGCGTCGGCGGGTCTCGGCCAGGCGATCGCCATAGCTCTCGCTGAAGCCGGCGCCGATGTGGTTTGTCATGGAAATACCCGCCCACCTGAGGCAACGCTGGAGGCGATCTCGCGCGTCGGCAAACAAGGGTTCGCGGTTGCCGGCGATCTGGCGGAAAAAGAGACGCCGGGCGCTCTGATCGAAGCGACCATTAAGACCTTCGGCCGTATCGATATCCTAATCAATAACGCGGGCACAATTCGGCGCGCTCCCGCCGTCGATTATTCCGAGGAAGATTGGCATACCGTCATCGAGGTGAATCTGTCGGCCGTCTTTCGCTTGTCGCAGCTCGCTGGGCGCCGGATGCTCGAGCAGGGCGGCGGAAAAATTGTCAACATCGCTTCGCTGCTTTCTTTCCAGGGCGGCATCACCGTCCCTGCCTACGCCGCTTCCAAGGGCGGCGTTGCCCAGTTGACCAAAGCATTGGCAAATGAGTGGGCCGGGAGGGGAATCAACGTAAACGCGATCGCGCCGGGTTACATGCGCACGGACAACACGAAGGCTTTGCAGCAGGACGAGACGCGTAATCGACAGATACTCGAGCGCATTCCGGCTGCTCGTTGGGGCGAGCCTGCGGACCTCGCGGGCGCGGCCGTCTTTCTCGCTTCATCCGCGAGCGACTACGTAAACGGACACGTCCTCGTCGTTGACGGAGGCTGGATGGGCCGATGAATCCTCGTCGTTGACGGAGGCTGGATGGGCCGATGAATCGGCGGTTTGAAGTCCTTTTGTTTTGATGGCAGCACCGGATCCACGAAATCAGACGAAGCGTCACGAAACACGAGCCTTTGTTCGTGCGGTTTGTGACTTCGTGGATCGTGCTTTTCGCCTTAGCCAAAGGATGGTGGCCTCATTAACCGTCCTGTTGGTGCTTGCTCTGTTGCTGGTGTTAACTACTCCCATCTATTCCGCAGCACAAATTCAACCAGCTATTTCCCGGAGCGTTAGATCGGCAGAACTGGATACGGAGGTAAAAGAGTTTCTCAGCAAAGAACTCGCGCTGCATCTCGCCGATATCAAGTCCTACGACCCGCCGCCTGACAAAGTGCTGGGCGGCGGCGCCACCGGCGAATACACCTGGGGCACTTTCATGAACGCGCTGGGGCTTGAATATCGTCTCGGCGGCACTCGTTTTTCGCAGCTCTATGGAGTTTCGGCGTTGAGGTTTTTCGGGCGAGACTTGAATTCGAATCCGGTCTGGCAGGGGCTGAACGAAGAAGAGCGGCAGGCCTGGCGAAAGTTTTTGGATGTTTCAGCTTTTTACGATCCGAAGACACGGCAGGTCATCAATCTGCCGGAGAATTATCTCGGCGTGGCCGCGCGAATCGCGGCTGTCAGCTATCAACTCGGTCTGTTGAAAGATCGCGCTCTGCTCGAGAGCGTGATCGGGCGCGCCGCTCGCCCCTTTAATAATGGCGGGATTTTTTCCGACGACGCGCCGCCGACGGGCAGATTCGATCGCTACTCAAACGAGTACGCGCGTTTTGTTTGGGAAGCCGCCGAAGCCGCCGGCCGACCGGACATTCTCGAAGTCGTGCGGCCATCGCTGAAAGAGCAGATGCGCCTTTGGTGGGACCTGATTTTGCCGGACGGCTATGGCTACGCGTGGGGCCGCAGCATGGGCGTAGTCAGTTATGAAGACACGATGGAGATCGTCGGCTTTCTCGCGCGCCATCCAGAGTTTCGTCCGGCGCCGCTCGAACAATTGGCCGGCGCGTACTACCAGGCCTGGCGTTGGCTGCGGCACGATTACAACGATAAGACGCATATGCTTTCGGTGTTCGCGTTTGGACGCGGGAATTATGCCTACATTAATCGCGAACGCGAATGGCAGCAGACCACAAGCTTTCTGGGCAAGGCCGCATTGGCGCATACGCTGTTCATGGAAGCGGTCAACCGCGAAAACGTAAGGGAGTTTTCGCCGGAGATAGTTCGGTCCGATCTCACGCGATTCGAATTCTTTCGTCGGGGCGACCGCCCGGCGGGCGTTTGGCTGGTTCGTCAGGGATCGATTTACTTCTCGTTACCGATTACCACCGGCACCAAGCCGGGCGTCGCCGACTACCTGCCGGCGCCGCATGGCTTGCCTGGCTTTGCGAATCCTGTCGAGCAGATTTACCCATCGCTCGTGCCATTTCTCGAACTCGTTGACGGACGAGTGTTGGTAGCGGGCGACTGCGCCGATGAAGTTTATCCGGGTGCTGACGGAAAATCGTTGCGGGCAATCTGGCGACGTTGGGCGGTTATCGGCAGCAAAGCCGGCCAACTCGCCGATCCGCACATCACCGCTGAGGTCACGTGGCGTTTAGAAGGAAAGACACTCAAGCGCGACGAAACTTTGAAATCAACTGAAGCAGTAACCTTGAAGCGTTGGTGGATCGCGGTGCCAACCACCGCGGCAACTGGTCAAGTGGAGTTCAAGCAAGGACAGCGTTGGGATCGAATGAACCTCGGTGAGGCTACTCTTTCAATCGCCGCCGCCGCAGATTGGCCATTGATGATTTCAGTGAAAGCAACGGGCGATGGCCCACTTGGCCGGGGTGCGCGCGGTCCACTCCCGCTGCATCTGATTTACGAATCCCACGATCTGCAATTGAAGCCGGATAAGCCAGCGCACTGGCGTCTTACTCTAAGGATGGAGTAAACCGCGCAAATTTAATTTACCTGGTTCACCTGAGCCGGGGTCGAGCAGCCCGGAGGGCTGCAAGACAGTAGCCGGTGGTCGCAGACCACCGGAACTCGATCCATTTGATCGTCAGCACCCTGAAAGGGTGCGAGACGTTATGGTCTCGCGAAGACAAGAGCTGGCACCCCTTCAGGGTGCGAACCGATTAATCCGCTTCCGGAGGTCTTCGCTTCGCTCCGACCTCCGGCTACTTTCTAACAACCCTCCGGGTTGCAAGTACGTCTGCTTCATCTCTAATCGAGAAACAATGTGATTTGGCTTAGGCGAGCGATGTATTTTTATTGTCTTAGTCTAGTTTGAAGCAACGAGGTAGAGGTCCCGTCCGGCGCGTTCTACTACCAGAGTATCCGGATCGTTTTCATAATCCTCGCGTCGAAACTTTCTATGATCCATGAACCCAAGGTGCACGCGCCGGCAAGTCTCTTCATCCAGCGCTGAGGCCATCGTAATGCGATAGCGCGGAACGACGCGACCTGAATCGTCCCTCTGTCCGGCGTACGAGACATGGGCCAGATGAGCAGCCACCGCCAGGTTATTCTGCAATTCGGTTGAAAGCGCAACCATCTCGCGCACGCGATCGAGAGGCGCGTATCCGTACTTTTCGATCAGGCGGCCGTGCGTCTCGGAAATCGATCGCAGATGCGGCGCATAGATGATCAATTCGCCGCCGGCCTCGATGATTCCGCCCAGCTTGTAACTCGCCTTGCCGCCGACCCAGAGCTCGTCGTAATGCTCGTCAAGCAACGCCACGACCCTCTGGTACTTTCGGCCGGTGTACTTGATGTGGATCTCGCGGCTTACTTCCGCGGCCCGCCGGAAGGCTCCGCGAAAATCGCCGGCAAACAACGCGTGGGTCCGAAGCCGATTGTCCTCTTCGCGCGTAATGACTGAGTTCAGAGTGATGATTTGCGCGGCCACAAAATCAGCCGCGGCTTCGATCATGTGCCGAGTCGGAGTCTCGGCGCGGCCGATCACGTTTTCGATGCCCGCGAGTGCGCCCAGCCAGTGCGTCGCATGGGTAAGATCGGGACCAGCAACGCCGGGGAAGAGATATTTCGCGCCGCCGGCAAAACCCGCCACCTCGTGCGGAACGGTGGCGCTGAAAATCAAGACCGTATCGTAAACTCCGGGTCCCAGCCGGCGATTGAGATTAACCGGGACTGCATTGGTGATCAGTCCGCTGGTTAATTCCGTAACGCGCGCCGCGCTCAATTCGCCGATGGTCACGAGTTCTTCCGGAACATTCCACTGGTGATCGTAGACGTGGCCGAGTCCGGGCACAGAGTTTTCATTTGCGCCAATCTTCGATCGCTTCTCCTCGTCGGTCATCGGCACGTGCGTGCCCTGAGCAACCAGCGCGTCGAACTGGGAGATTTGTCGCCCTTGTAATATTTCGGCGGCGATCGGAAATAAAATGTCTGTGTTATCGTCGCGTGTCTTGTCGGGAATGATCGACAGCACCCGCGCGCCGGGCGCGACGCGTAACAGCGACTGTTCGAGAATCGCGTGCAGGTCGGTTCGCGAAAGGTCCCCTTCAGGTGAACCTGTTCCCACGAACGCCGGCGCTGGTGTGCTGCTCATGAATTAAGAAGTTTCGAGCCCAAAATGCTCTCTGATAACCGCGACTATTTTACCAGGCGGCGCCGAGATATCGATCCGCAAAGAATTAGCCGGCTCCTCCAGAGTGTCGAATTGGCTATCGAGTAAAACCGGGTTCATATAATGGCCGCTGCGGTTGCTGAGTCGCTGCTTAATTAAATCGGAACTACCTTGCAGATACACCAGCTGCACGCGTTCATCGATCGTCAGAACGCTGCGATAGCCTTCTTTCAGCGCTGAGCACGAAAGCACCGCTCTCTCGTTTCTTTCAAGGCAACTCGTGATCACTCCGCGCAAACGTAATAGCCATGGTTCCCGATCAGCATCATTCAGCGGTAAGCCGCGTTTCATTCTTTCAATATTCGCGGCGGGATGAAAATCGTCCGCGTCGAAATGCTTCCAGCCAATGTCGTTAGCGAGCCGGCGTCCCACGGTGGTCTTCCCGGACCCCGACACCCCCATTAGAATTAGAATCGTCGGCTGACTTTGCAAGCTCTGTATTGTCTCGCAAACAGCATCCCTGCGGAAAGGTGAGCGAGGGGATATTGGACTCTCATTGGACGCGCGGATACGTAGGTTTGGGTTTTCTTCGACTCACAGTTGGTTGGAGTGGTGAGCAAAACATGACCTTCCTAAATGTCTTTCTACAGGTGAGAGGACTGAGAGCGCCTGGTCAACAGATCATTGGTCTCACCTCAGCACGATTCTGATCGCTGCCAAGGTAAATCTCCTGGAAGCGATCAGATCGCACCTGATTAAGTTTCAATTGTGCGGCACCATGACAGACACGGTTTGATTCGACGTGTTGCCGTGGCTATCGGTTGCAGTGATGGTGATCATGTAGATGCGCCCGCTGCCCCGGCCCGATCGTTCGGCGCGCAGCCGCACGCGATGCGCATCAAGAATTTCCCAGTCCGTCGCGGAGTTGCCGTCGCCCGGGCCATTGACTGGCTCATTGCTGGAAATGCTGAGCGCTGTGTTAACTACCCCACAGTTGTCCGTCGCTGTATAGCTGACTGTGACATCCACCATCTGGTGATTGGGAGGCCACAACGTAGGCTTATCAACGCTCGCACCGGTAAGCACGGGCGGCGTGTCGTCAATCACTGTGACGTTCTGTGTGGCGGAGGCCGTGTTACCGGACCCATCGGTCGCGCTATGGGTAATGATGGTTGTCCCGACCGGAAAGAAGTTGCCCGCAGGGACGCCGCTGCGCGTGGTCGTGACCGAGCAGTTATCGCTCGCCGTCGCCGTTCCTAAAACGGTATCGCTGACGAATGCTCCGCACGAGTCTGGACCGGTAGCGATGGTAACTGCCGGTGGCGCAATAATCGCGGGCGGCGTCTGGTCAACCACTGTGACTATCGCCATGGCCGAGTTTGTAACGCCGCGATTATCTGTCGCAATGAGTCTGACAGTGTGCGGGCCCAAGCCGAATGGCCCTGCCGGATCGAGCGAGAGGGCCAGGGTGCCGCCGCTCACAGGATCAAACGAGCCATCGTCCACATCGCCTGGGCTGATGCTGGCGGTACAGGAGTCATCTGCCGCTACGCTGATGTTCTTGCTTGTAACAGTTGGCAGCGTGCGCGTGCTCATGTAAAGGTCCAGCCCCCCGGATCCGCCCAGACGGTCGGAAGCGAAGAAGAGCGTCGTACCGTCAGATGAGAGAGACGCATTTTGCTCGGCGGACGCTGTGTTAATTGTGCTCCCCAGATTTACCGGAGTTGACCAGGCATCAGCGGTACTCCCTCGCGTTGCGACCCACAGGTCGAGGGCTGGGCCAGTGGAACCAGCGCGGTTCGATTGAAAGAATATTTCTAACCCGTCATGCCGGATCCAGGGGTCGCTCTCATTCAGCGGGCTGCTCAGTTCCGTCACCCGCGTGGCCGATCCGAATGAGCCGTCGGCCAAATAGATGTCATTACCACCCAGGCCTGGGCGGCCGCTCGCGAAGTAGAGTTGACGAGTTCCCCGAACGTCGTCCTCGAAGTAGTACGGACCCTGATCGTCGAAGGTAGAGTTGACTCCCGGCCCAAGGTTGACGGCCGGCTGCCAGTCGAAATCATCGTGCGGGTTGTTGCGCTGTGAGACCCAGATGTCTATTCCGCCCTGACCCCCCGGACGCTTACTTTGAAAGAACAGGAAGCGCCCGTCGCGTGAAAAGGCCGCGTTCCCTTCATCGAACGTGGTGTTGAGAGCCGGCCCCAGGTTCACTGACGGACCCCAGGGATCATAAACGCTCGCGCGCTGCGAGACGTACATGTCAAAACCGCCGAGACCGCCGGGCCGGTTAGAAGTGAAGTACAGGCTCAGGCCATCCGGCGAGATCGCCGGTTGTTGTTCGCTGGCCGTTGAGTTAATGGCCGAGCCGAGGTTGACGGGCGACGACCAAATTGCGGGCGGCGGAACGTTGACCGACGGTTTGACAGCCGTGAATGCTGCTGGGCCTGGCCCAAGGATCGCCGGCCCCACTAAAACGAGCAGGGCCAGGATCAGACTGACGTGATGTAGGTCGTGTTTCTTTAGATTTGTTGTACGACGCATTTGATTTCTCCTTCTTTGTTTCGTGATGCTCAAGCGAGTCTTTTTCTTTTCCAACGAGAATGTCTTTTTCATGGTCAGAGTCCTTTCTCGGTAGCGAGGTTGAATTCCTCCGGTTCGGCGTGAGGGTGTCCTGACGAGTCGCGAATCATCGCGCGAGCTTTCGGCGATAAGCGGCGCTCCAAAGAACGCACCGCCTCGACCAGGATCAGCTGGCCCTCAGGTGAATCTGGTTCAACTGGCTCGCATAAGTCGCTGTCATTGAGCGAAACCTCTTCGTCGGTTTCGGCAGCTTGCGCGTCGAACACCTCACGAGGGCGCCATTCGCCGGAGACGATGCTCACGCGGCGACGGAAAGCCTTGACCTCAATTCGTCGATATTTGTTCAAATCTTCACTCCTTTCGGCAGACCGCACCCTAACGCTTAGTGCCGAGACGAGTAACGAAAGAGTGGGGAAAGATTCGGGAAAGATTGGCGAAAGCAGTCAGCTTCAAGTTATGATGTCAGCCAAAACAGACCGTTAGGCTCGCATAACCGCAAGGCTGGGCATGTCAGCACGAGACGGAAAGCACGCCGCCCCGCCATTTCCCAGGTCCTTTAGTCATTCGTGCTAACGAGGACGCACCGTCCGACCAGCTTCGGTTTGCCGCTCGTGTTCGCAATCGGCAGTCGGGCCGCTAACCACAAAGAAAGTTGTCGGTCGTTTCTATGCAGAAACCGTCCCACCAAATGCATTTCTTCGACAAGTTCGCGCTCGATCTGACACGCGGTTGTTTGCAGGACGGGCCGGCTGAAATAAAACTGCGCCCGAAGTCGTTTGAAGTTCTAAAGTATCTGGTGGAGAACAGCGGGCGCCTAATCAGCAAGGATGAATTAATCAATGCCATATGGGTTGACGCCTCAGTAACTGATGATTCGCTGGTCCAATGCTTGAAGGACATTCGGCACGCACTCTGCGATGAGGCACAGCAAATCATTAAGACAGTGCACGGCCGCGGGTACATCTTCGACGCAGAAGTGAGAGACAGCGGTTCTCCTCGGACGCTTACGGAAGACACCGCGAGTGTCCAAATCACTATCGAGGATCTGGAAACCGACGGAACCGGAATCATGCGGTTAGCTGCTAAGGGTGACGCGCCTGATTTGCGAACGCCCACTCAAGCCGCCCGTCCCATCATCCGCCTAATGGTCCTGCCCTTCCGCATGTTGCGTGCCGATCCGGATGTCGATTTCCTGGCCTTCAGTGTGCCTGACGCAGTTGCCGGTGCTCTCTCAGTGCTCGATTCACTCGTCGTACGATCACCGACCGGAGCCGCGCTTTACGCCAACGAACTACTCGACCTGAAGCGCATCGCAGAAGAAGCGCATGCCGAAGCAATACTGACCGGAACTATTCTGCGTGCGGGTAACGGAATCCGCGTTACTTGTGAGCTCATGGAGGTTCCCAGCGGCACGGTGCTCTGGTGGGACGAGCCGCACGTGAGCATGTCCGACCTGTTCGAGTTGCAGGACAACCTCGTGCGCCGCATCGTCGAATCGTTATCCCTCTCGTTGAGCGCGCGTGAACATAGTCGTCTGAGCCGAGATGTGCCTGCCAACTCAGTCAGTTATGAATGCTACCTCCGCGGCAATGAGCTCAGCCGACGTGGGCTTGCTGGTTTTGACCAGCTTAAGGTGGCCCGCGATCTCTACCTGCGCAGCGTTGATACCGATCCGCGCTACGCGCCAGCGTGGGCCCAACTGGGAAGATGCTACCGCCTAATCGGTAAGGGAATGGAGAACGGGCTCGAGAACCTTACGCGGGCAGAGTCAGCTTTTCAACGCGCTCTCGACTTGAATGCCGAGCTTCCCGTAGCGCATAGCCAATATGCATTTCTGGAAGCGGAACTCGGCCGCGCCAAAGAGGCAGTGGCGCGACTATTGCGCTGCGCTGAGACCGGCAGTGCCAGTCCGGACCTTTTCGTCGCCCTCGTGCTGTGTTGCCGCTTCTGCGGTTTGCTTGAAGCCTCGGTGGCAGCCCATGAACGGGCGCGGAAACTCGACCCGCAAATCGCGACCAGCGTCAGCCACACTTATTACCAGTTGGGGGATCACGACAACGCGCTCATCAACATATCCGTCGGTGCCTGGGCCATCGAAGGTATGACGCTGGGAACTATCGGTCGTACGGCGCAAGCGTTAGCAGCGTTTCGCAAAGTCGAGCAGCCAGGCACACCGCCTCCGATGCGAGCATTTGTCACAGCCTGGCGTGCCATGTTCGAAGGAAATCGCCGGGAGAGCCTCGATGCCGCTGAGCAATGCATTCAACACTATCTCGATCCTGAAGGCGCGTTCTACATGGGACTGATCATGGCGCACCTGGGTGAATCCGAACGCGCGCTGACCGTCCTTAGCGAATCGATGGACCGCGGGTTCTCGTCTTTCAACGTTCTGCGGCACAATCCCTGGTTCGAAGGTTTGCGCTCAACGGCACAGTTCCAGGAGCTACTAAAGCGAAGCGAAGAGCAATTTACTGCGGCCGACGAGGTCTACCGTTCTGGCGGCGGGCCGCAGGTGCTCGGTAGCGAGATTTTAGCCGCGACGTCATAAGCGACCAACTCGGCGGTTGCACACCCGAATGGCCGATCATCCGCCGTGGTTATAAATCCGTTGATGAACACCCTTCCGGGAATAATTCAACTCGCTTAAAGTTCAATGCTGAGGGCAGCGGATTTTAGGTCCAATGAATCGGCCATTGCCTGGTCTAAAAAGAGTGACGAACACGGTGCGCGCCTGGTCTCATTTGATTGCCGAGATAACACTCAAACCGACTCTTTGTATTCCTCGAGATTCTCCTGAATTGCGTTGAGCAGGCGGGATTTCAGAGTGTCGTCTTTAAGATCCTCCGGCGGCACCGGCTGCCATTTGCCGGGGATCAGCACCTGCGAATCGATGAAAGCTTCGACGGCCTCCTGTAAACCTTCGATTCTGATCTTGCCTTTCATGGCCACCACTTCTTCGATGATGACGGTGACGGCGTCTCCGGTAATGCGATGCCGGTGATTGATGATCGCCGACCGCCCCTGGATCGTTTTCAGTGAAGCATCCAGCGGCTCGCCCAACGCCGCGACCAGTTTGAGATAGCATTCCTGAAGGTTCCTAACGTGCGACCGGCATCCGTTAGTCGACTTCAGGTCTCTCTTTCCCACATAGGACGCCGCCATGATGCGGCAGAAAATATCGGTGGACATGTAGGCACTCTCGTCATCCACGCGGTGTATAGCCTGCGCCACATAGTAGGCCGGCAATAACCGCAGCAGGTTGCGGATGAGAAAGACCGGATTGTGCGTGAAGCCATCCGGAAGCTTCTCGATGCCTTTCGAAACTTTTCGATCCTCGAAGTAACTCAAACTGCGTTGAAACTCACGGATCTCTTTTTGCCCTACCGCCATGACATGCTCGATCTGTGCGGGCGTGAACCCTATCCGCCAAAGCATCCGCCGATCTCGCTCAGCTTCAAAGGTCAGATCAAATGTCTTCAGGCATTCAGCATTCTTGAATTCATTCAGGTTTTGCTTGACACCCGTCCGCACAAAATCCAGGGCTTGGACAAACACCTGCACGATCATCCGCGCGCAGCCTCGCTGCTCGCGCAGAGAGGCTGAATAACGATCCACGTCCTTGAAGCGGTACTTGTCGTGCTTCGCGGCGAACTGCCGGATAGATCCGTAGTCAAGAATGGCGCCGCTCGCCAACAGATTATCGCCGTCCCAGGCCAGCCAGTTGAAAATGTATTCTTCCTCGAGCACGGCGGCCATCTTTCCATAAGCGCGAGCCACGTAATCCAGGGCTTTTTCGTATCCTGCGTGGGGCTCTGGCGGAATCTCCCAGAAACCGTTTTCGACCTGCCGCTGGATGAAGTAATCCACCGAGGCTTTCAGTTCACAAAGCCGCCCCTGTTTCAGGTAGCGAAAAATGTGCGCGGGTCTAATAAGATTTGGAGCGCAGCGCACTCCGATGGCGGTGCCGTCGGGAAAGCAAATCACCGCCAGGCACCGCTCGGTCGGAATCTCCTGCCGGTAGAAAATCTCGGACATCAGCGCGCTGCCCAGCATTTCTTCGAGGTCCGCGAGGCCCGACGAATAGCCATAGCTCTCGTCGCCGGTTTTGACGATTCCATTTGCGTGCTGGGCGCCCGGGCTCAGGCAGGTGGCCCCGGTTCCGCGGCTCGAGATGTCAAACGTCAGTTTGCCGTTCCTGATGCAACCATTCCAGATACTCCGCCCGTCGCCCGATGTCTTGCCCTGCCGATTCCGGTGTTGCGTTTGCAGATAACGCGTTGCCATGTAAGGGTTCGGCTTGATCGTTTCGGCCGGATATTTCCTTCCCTGCTCCCGGTCATACTCATTGATGATTCGCAGAGAGAACGTTTCGAGTATGGCCTGCTCGAGATCCTTGTTCATGGTCGGCTTGTGATCAGTGGACAGAAGCTCCATTTCCCTGGCCAGCGCAAAGTTGAAGTAAAGCACCCGGCCGTTGGGCCGGTAGCGAGCTTGATAATCGATGTAACCATCCGGGCTGACTTCTCGCCACGGATGGCGGCCATCTATCTTTTTGAACTTCTCATACATAACGGGTCAGGGTATTGAGAAGGCAGCCTGGAGATGTCGTAGAGCCGACAGTGACTCCGTACTTATCTACTGATTCTCATATTCTGCGGATAACAATTCGGATTGGCGCGGAGAATGCCGCGGGGCGGGTCGAGTTGGGCCAGGCTGACTGGCAGCCTTTTTGATACTAGGATCCAGAGCGAAAGTAGTCAATGGAAGACTTGTAAGTGATTGAGAGTAATGGCGTCCCGTACGGGAATCGAACCCGTGTCGCAGCCGTGAAAGAGAAGTGAATCACTGTAATTCAGGGAAACTTAGCGGCATGGATAGCACTTTACCGCACCTCAAGGACTCAGGGGAACGCTTATTGGACGTTTAATGGACGCGCGCTTGCCATGCAAGGAGAGCGGCTGCTTTCCGTTACCGGACGACAGACTTTAAGTCCTGTGCAACCGGCATTACCTGGTCTTAAGAAACGATACGAACCAGTGCGGACGTAGTTTGGGCAGAACCCGATCCGAGCCGATCACCTACGCCGTGCGACGGGCCTTTTCATGTTCGGGTTGTTGTCATCCGCCAGCTAAGGCCGCGGCCGTTGTCGATCTACCAGGACACACCATTCAAGCCGTAACGGGCACGTATGCTCGACGCACACCCCCAGGCTGGGAAGCTAGCTTCACTTA
>WNFH01001891.1_pt1 | contig 14403 bp, 13 predicted proteins | sample 5400411 | NCBI WGS metagenome assembly WNFH01 (sample SAMN13153347, study PRJNA577476) | soil metagenome | isolation source: 200 cm saprolite under Douglas fir tree site 2 hole 3 | place: USA:California | collected 2015-04-18
GATCATGGATGTCGGTACGGGACTCGATCCAGCGAACATGGACCGCATCTTCGACGCCTTCTTCACCACCAAACCCGAAGGAATGGGCATGGGGTTGGCGATCTGCCGCTCGATCATCGAGGCTCATGGCGGCCACCTAAGGGCATCACCCCGGCTGCCCCATGGCAGTGTCTTTCAGTTTACCGTGCCAGCAGGGATCAATAGGAGAGGGGCCGACAATGCGGCCTAGCGAGGCTGAACCGAGTGTCGTCGTCATCGACGACGATGAAGAGATACGCGAGGGGCTTCAGGGTCTGCTCGGATCGGAAGGCTTGCGTGTCGAGTTGTTCGCCTCGGTTCAAGAATTTCTTGGGAGTGCCCGCCCGGACCGTCCTGGATGTTTTGTGCTCGATGTCCGGCTGCCCGGGCGAAGTGGATTGGATTTTCACGATGACTGGACCAGGGCAAATGTGCACATGCTGACGATGAGTTTCTGCACCATCAGGTGTGAGGGCCGGGGTCGAGGATCATAACCCCAATTTTTGGCGGCCGGGACAAACGTTCCTCGTTTTGTTTCACGCACTGTTCAACGTGCTCGATCCCCGCAGCCCAATGCTCCACCATTGTTTGTCTCGAGAACTCGTAGTCTTTCGAGCCGCCTTCATAGGGCTTTCTTCGGTAAATCAGCTGTACGAGCGTAACCGAATTCTCGCGGGCCGCTTCGCGCAGGAGATTCATATTGATCTTATCATTTTCCTCATAGTCGGCCATCAAGTCATCCATCAATTCGCGGAGCGCAGTCTTTATCTCGTGAATCCGCAGATTTGTCTCGCTGTTCAACCGCACGCGGCTGGAATAGCGAATCTCCTTTTCACGATCTGACGCCTCTATGATGTTTTTTGGCCTTTGACCCCTGGCGCTGAACAGATCAACCTGGAAAATCAAAAGATCGTCTTTAACTTCCTCATCAAGCACAAAATCCAGCGGAGTATTGGAAACGATGCCTCCATCCCAGTATGACTCGCCGTCGATTTCAATCGGAGGAAACCCCGGCGGCAATGCAGCCGAGGCCATGATATGCTGAGGCCCAATCCGGCCCTTGGCGTTTCCCTTCGTATTGTCAAACACGATCTGGTTGCCGGTAGCGATATTCACCGCCCCCACGCTTAGCCGCATGTTTCCGTTATTGATGAGGTCGAAATCGATCAACTTCTCTAAAGTCGTTTTGAGAGGCGCGGTGTCGTAGAAGCTTACCGCGCCGGGACTTCCTGCAGGCGAGAGAAGTGGGCCGAACATTCGCGGTTTGAAGAAACCCGGAATGCCAAATGTCGCGATCATTGTCGCGCTGGCCTCGTTGAACATTGACCGTTGTCTGTCCGCTTGCGAAAACCAAGGTGAGGGCAAGAGGCTGAGACCAGCTCCCAAAACGTGCGGAGTCGCTCCACCCGCAATTGTGGTGGATTTCCAGCGATCAGCGCCGCGTTAATGGCACCGATAGATATGCCTGTTACCCAGTCAAGCTTGCCGCCGCGGTGGGCGATGGCTTCATAAACGCCGCCTTGGTAGGCGCCTAAAGCTCCGCCGCCTTGGAGCACGAGTACCCTCTTGCAGTCGTTCCATTTGTTATGAATTGCCATTGGCCTAACCTCGCACCAGCGCAAGAGAGACGCTCTTGACCTCGCCCTGAGAGGTGATTGAAATCGATTGCCTGCTCCCATGCGTCGTCAATGTGAGATTGGCGCTAAACCCTGCAGCCTCGACGAACACGGTGATTCGGTCGCCGCTCGCCCTACCCCGGAGACTGCCATTGATATTGCGGCTCGATTCGCTCCACGTACCTGAAACGCTGCCGCCTTGGCTGACAACATCGCTGTTGAGATTGAATTTGTAGCTGTCGCTTGCGCAACGGAGGGTCTGCTTCAGAGTTGTTCCTCCGTCCCCGACGCTGTAATTGGCCCTGCATCGTATCCGTTCGGTCGATCCATCGGAAAGCGAAACAGTGCCGCCGCCGGTCCATGCTCCGCCAAGATCAGTAAATGCACTGGGTTGAGCGCCGGTCGCTGGGACTGACAATAGCAGCAGTGTGCTCATGCCGACGGCTGAAAACAGGCGGCGAAACTCTAGACGAAATGACATCATGGCGATTTCTCTTCGTGTGCGGGTAGCGGGCTTAAGCAATTCCGTCGCTCGATTACGAACTCGTAGTCGTGCCGGCGAAATCAGGCGAGCGGAAGCCGAGCCGGAGCGGCACAGGTAGAGCAGCGGTGGATTTACCCGAACCACCCTTTTCGTCGCCTAGAACAACGACATGCGCGGAACCCGATTGCCCCTGACTTGTCTGCACCAACATCGTTTGACCTCTGTGGAGGGAGGGGGGCAGTATTTAGCAACCGCGGCAAATGCCCTTGATAATGCGGTCGAGCGCCGCGTTCTCGCGATTGACTAGATCGTTCGGACCCATCGGGTTTTTCTCCGAGGGCACTTGATCGGCGCGCGGCTGGCGGTGGCCGACCGGTGCGCTATTCAGCATCAATTGGTTGTCCGGATTCGTCGATGGAGGTGCGGCTGGATTTGGCGAACCAGCCGTCTGCGCAATCGCCACCGAAGTGTCGACCAGGGCCAGCAACGCTATCGTCGTGATCAACTTTCGCATGATGGTCTCCCGAGTTGGGGCCCCTCACGAGGTTGCCCTGGGCGAGCAATCGCGGATGTTGCGGAAGCCGCGCGCCTGCTCGATTCATTTCAGTTCGAAATACTCCAGTGTGCCTTCCCCTTCGCGCGGGGATTGGCCGGCTAACTCAAGCGTTATTGGACTCTCGAAGCGGGTATACCAAGGCTTTTTTGACATGATTGCCGCGGCCGTCTTTATGAAAAACGATTGATCCGAAAGCTCATTGACAGACTTGACGAGGCGATCGGAAATCTTGAATTCGGCCCGAGTTCCATCAGCGGTGGCGTAGGAGACCCCTGATGGGATGGGGCGCTCGTGCTTTGGATCGGGATGGCGCAGGGGGCCACCCTCCACCGCCGATACGTCGGACCCGTAGGCATTGACCTGCACCTGATGGTCATCACCGACGAAGAAGAGTGGAATACGGGTCCCGCCCACCGCGGCCGTGCCATGGATATCGGCGGCGATGATGGTGTGGTCGCCGCTTCTGCCGCGCCCCCACCACCAGTTGTCGAATAGATTGGCCGGTGAAACATTGCCCCAGTTGTGATCGTGATAACCGCTGCCCGTAACTTGGCGGGTCACGCCGTCTGCGGTCAGCGTCCCCGTAACAGCTCCCTCCGGCACGGCCACAAGCCACGCGAAGAACTTGTCGCCCGCCTCGATGTAGCCGGTTGCCGGGCGCCAGGAGGCGACCCTGCGGCGCAGAGCTAGATCGCAGCCCACACCACCGGTTTCGACGGCGTCCACGTGAATGGCGTAGGTTTCGAGATCGCCTTTAAAGCTATGAGGGCCGATCTGAACATCTGCATGGTCGCTCGAAAACGCTCCTGGATCATCGAAGGTCCGAACGATGTGCCGGGTCGGCTCTCCTGGCGACGTCAGATCGATATTCAGGGTCCGTTTGTGCGATCCGTAGAGCCAATTATCACCGAACCAGACCACGAACACGCTCCCGTCGTCGAACAACCCATCAAAATACCACCACTCGAAATAATCCGAGGACTTCGGCGTGCGCCGCCCATCTTCTCGGACCTCGATATCCTTACCGATGCCGAGGGCTTTGAAGTCCTCCGGAGCTGCCGCCAGGTGAAGCTTTGCTTCGTTGGAAATCGGCGCCGCATACGAGCTGCAAGCCACGGCGAGCGCGCCTAGCGCGACACCCACCAACCGAGCCCTGATCGAATTCGCCATGATCCACTCCGTCAATGCTGGTTGGCAGCGTACGGCGCATTCTGCATGATGCGAACGTCCATCGACTCAGTAACCGCTACTCCAACCGCTTCTCCTGTGTCGTCATTGATGAGGCGCGAAGGACCTTCGAAGAAGATATTGCTCGGGTTCTCGAAGACATCGAGCTTGCTAAACGGCTCCAGCGTGTAGTGGCGGCTGCCCTCCACCTGGATGGGGAACTCATAGCTCCAGCCCCACGACAGCCATACTCCTCGCTCAGGCGTTCTGAGGTAGCCGTTCTGCCGGACGAGAAAGGAGTCCAACCATTGCGTGGAGCCGTCGGCCTTCTGGTAGGTCGCGACCTGGTAGCCGTTGGCGAAGTTGTACAGATTGACTCGGGCGCCGTTGGAGAAGCGCAGCGACGACCACTCCCAGGACTTGGTCAGGAAGTCGCCCCACTGGCGGTCGACCCATCCGTGCCCGGTCACGTCGATCTCGTGCCGGACGCCGCCCTTTCCGGTGTAATTGATCCGACCTATGATCTCGACACGCGGCAGCGAATAATAATAGCTCCGGTCATCCTGCGCTCCCTCCTGAATAAATCCCTTGATGCCGAGCTTGTCCTTGGCATACATCACCTGGTCCGCGCCTGTGAGACGCAGATCGTAGGACAGTTGCGGGGATGCGACCGTTAGGTTCATGGTGTCACCGTTGTAGGACCACTCGGAGCTGTATTCGCCGGCGACGAAACGGACCGCGTTGGTTTTAGGATTCCAAGTCTCGGCCTCATTCACCACTGCTGCCGGATAATGACCGATACGCAAGTTGTTGCTGTAATCCGTGAAGCCGACTAGAGCGGCGATTGCCCTTTGATTGCGCGAAAGGCCTGTGGACGCTAGACTAGACTTCTCGCCAGTGAAGTGGAAGGGACACCAAACTAGAAAATAGGAGTTACCGGCCGTATCGTGGACTACGGCGGTCAAGTACCACCACTCTTTAGTGGTCTCGCTCTGCTTGCCATGAGGTTGCCACTCCTCGACGGGTGACCGAAGAGCGGGCTCTGTGACGCTGTAACTAAGTGTTGTCACGTTGATGTTCTCCTTCGTGCGCGCCACAATGTTGTCCTGCTCCTCACGCATGCGGCGGGCCTAGCCAGCCTTCCGCGCTTCCTTTCGTTCAACGAACGCAAGCAGATCGGCGTCCACCTCGTCCTTGTGCGTCGTGCATAGGCCGTGCGGGGCGCCCTTGTAGACCTTCAGGGTCGCGCCCTTGACGAGCTTTGACTGGAGCAGGCCGGCGTCAGCGAACGGCACGATCTGGTCGTCGTCGCCCTGCATGATGAGCGTCGGTACGTCAAACTTCTTCAGGTCCTCGGTTTGATCCGTCTCGGAGAATGCCTTGATGCAGAAGTATGCGGCAGGGAAGCCCGCCATCATTCCTTGCAGCCAGAACGACTCGCGCACCCCTTCCGAGACCTTCGCGCCCGGGCGGTTGTAGCCGTAGAACGGAAGGCTTAAATCCTTCCACAATTGCGAGCGGTCGGCTTGAACGCCGGCGCGTAGCTTGTCGAACACTTCGATCGGCGTGCCGCCTGGATTGGCGGACGTCTGGAGCATGAGCGGCGGTACGGAGGCGATCAGCACCGCCTTGGCCACACGCTTCGTTCCGTGCCGGGCGATATAACGAGCAACTTCTCCGCCGCCCGTGGAATGACCGACATGGATGGCATTCTTGAGATCCAGCTGCTGAACGAGTTCCGCGAGGTCGTCGGCGTACGTGTCCATGTCGTTGCCGGTCCACGGCTGGCCCGAACGTCCATGTCCGCGACGGTCGTGCGCGATGCAGCGATATCCGTGCGATGCGAGAAAGAACATCTGATCTTCGAACGCATCCGCGGAGAGCGGCCAACCGTGGCTGAAGACCACAGGCTGCCCGGTGCCCCAGTCTTTGTAGTAAATCTGCGTGCCGTCTTTGGTGGTGAACCTACTCATGGTGCGATGTCCTTTGATAGGGTTGGAGGGGGTCGAGGCGTTCGCCTGCTCAAAAGGTGCTGCCATCGTCGCTGCCTGCAGGCTTGCGGCAGCGGCAATCCCAGCGCTGCCGATCAGGAAACGGCGGCGAGAGGGAGAAGGGGGCGCTGATGGCGCAATGGCGGAATTGTCGAGTGTGGCGGGCTTGATGGTCGACCTCATAGATTCCTCGCTAGAAACAAAACGGTCAATCAGTGGTGTTCGTGACACAGCACTCTTCCTTGCGACTGCCTGAAGCTAAGTACAGGGAACGCAATCGCTCAATTGCCCGTGCGTCGGAATCCGTTCAACAGAAGGAGCGAGGTTATTCGACCTTGGTCGAAGGAGCTTTCGATTTTGGGTGAGAGAGCTTTGGCTTGTCGGCCATTCTGACCAGCTCGGCCAACGACGTTGCCCGCATCTTTCGCATCGCCTGTCCGCGATAGGCTTTCACCGTCGCCTCCATCACCCAATTTCGTGGGCGATCTGTTTGTTCTGGAGACCGGGCCTCGCGAAACCAGCGTCGCGCTCTCCTTGGGCGATGGTGCCAGCTTGGCGGTAAGCGCTACGCTCTCATGACCGGCCTGGGAAGCCGCACTTAACTTGCAAATTCGGTTTTTCGAGACATCCATACCAAGGTGTAAGCCGATTAGACGCGTGCACGATTGGCGCAAGGCGAAGCGTCGAGCATCCTTGCTTATCGAACGATCCAATAGGGAATTCCGTCATGCCCAGAACGTTAAGCGAAGCGGCAAGCGAGCATTTGGTGCAGGCATTTCGTCCGTTCGCGCCGAAGGAAATCCTGATTTGCCAGTTCAGCCGCTCGTTTCCGGCAATCCGACAGATCGGATGAACGTGGTTGCGTCAGTCACATTTGTCCGCGGCGGATTGCCGCCTAGAGTGTTGCGGCGCCTACGTGAACACATCGACAATAACCCAGATCAGCGTATCAGCGTCGAAGCGCTAGCAAGGCTTGCGAATTTGTCGGTCTGCTACTTCGTTCGAGCGTTCAAGCAGTCTGTTGGCTTCACGCCGCACGACTATCTGATGCGACGCCGGGCGGAACGAACCATGGAATTGCTTTCGGGTACCGACATGCCGCTTTCGGAAATCGCACTTGCAGCCGGCTTTGCCGATCAAAGCCACTGCGCGCGCCGGTTTCGGCAGCACGTGGGTATGTCGCCGCGAGATTACCGGTGGTTGATACCCTGAGTGACGACCAGCAAGCGATCTAGGAAGATCCTTGATCCACCGGATCAAGGATTGGCGGGCAGTCTTAAACCTGGTCGCTAGAATTTGCACTAGACGTAGGGAGGCACAAAATACCGACGATGCACGAAATCTCCGGAATGGCGCAGCTCAGCGTTGTACCGTCTGTGGCGGAAAGTTTGGTCTCATCCGGCACTATTCCTGGCGAACCGCCTTGTGCTCAAAGAGGTGCAGTGACCCCTTCAAAGCCCGCGAAGAGGGCGACCGCCGATGGCTAGGCCGGCTTCAAGCTGTCGGACACGCGGTTTTGACACGATGAGCGCAGGTATTGCGTTCGGCAAAACACGAATGGAGAAACGACACGCGACGATTTACTTTCGCCCTAGCGGCACGTCTTGCTTTAGCGAGCATTCCTAGCGTGGCGACGCCAGCAAGTGCAGAGTGAGGCACCGCACACGGCGGCCAAGAGACCAATGAAAGCGGTCGCCTAGCAAGACGCGACAGTCTCCGTCGGCAACGCCATTCCGAAGCAACTGCGAAGGTGCAGCGACGGCTTTTGTCGCCCAGTCGGCGATAATTCGCGAACGACCCTTGCTTCTATTTGAAAGTGCTTACGCCAATCCCTCCGAGCCCAAGTGATCAAGGAACATGATATTGCAAGATGCCGGATTCACCGATGACGAACAGCGGCCGGTAATTCCGGACATACGAGTCCTCGATCATCGCCATGCGCCGGTTGTCGAGCGTCAGCCAGTGCCCGTCGAGCCGCGCTGCGGCAACCGCATGGTCCTCGCCATGAATGGTGTCGCGCATGATGACGATGCGAAGATCGTTTGCAGGAATCGCCATATTGAGCGAGATCGCTCGCAGGCCGGATTGCCAGATTGATGGCGCGGTTGATTTGGCCGAGCCGGGCGCGGCCATCGCGTTCCCTGGCAACATCGACGATGGCGAGAAGTTGCAGCGCAGCTGCCCGAGGCGCAACCCTCGCGATCACCGTCGCACAACGCTAACTGTACCCTTTCGTCGTCCAGCTTGCGCGCAAGGCGGAGCCATTTTTCCTTCAAGACCCCATCCGGCAGCGCGGATGCGAACAGGCCGAACGGTTCGGCGGATTTCCTGACTTGCGTCGCCGGGTCGGGCGAAAGCAGTGTTTTCGCCTGGAGCTCTACCGCAGGTCCGAAACAGGCCAAGCCGCAAGCAAGCACGACGGCAGCGATGGCATGCGGCGCCCGTCCCTTGCGGCGCGCTGCTGCGAGAGAGGCGTAGCTGCAACATTTAGCCGCCACACTTGGCCGCCATCAAATCATTAACTGCGTTGATTTCAGAATCGAGCAACGCGAGGTCGCGTAGACGGCCGACTCCGCAAACCGCGGCAGCCTGACGTGTCACCACCATTTCATAGAATGACGCTGCATACGCGTGACATGTCTTCTCAATGTCGGCTGGATCTTTCGAGTGGTCACGCACTGCGTTCCATCGGACGTGCGAAGCTGCAATATCCGTGATTGACGCGCATTCTGAGGCGACCGCCGGAATCGTCCATGCGTTGATAACCAACGAGGTGACAAGGGTAAGGATTCTCGTCATTAGCGCAGCTCCGCTTTCCGTTAGTAGGTGCTGCGATGATCTATTGTTCTGCAGATAGGAGCTCGCGAATGAATTTGCTGCTATTTGAACGGGCTTGCGCGAATGCTCGACTGTGTCCCGTCAAGGGTAGAATTTTTGAGAAGCAGCGAGGACCCCATCGCAGACGCCTCGGGTAAATATTACGAGCGGGTAGCTCGGTAGATTTGTTTTGAGGGATATCGAACGACGTTTCGCGACAACTTTGTACAAGCGAAAGAGGTCGAACGCTCTTAGGGTAATTCCATCGTACCCCGGCCCTGCGGATAACCCCCATCGAGCTGGGTATGATGCGAGACCTGCGTGGAGCGTCAGTCGTCCCGAGACGCTTTGGCGCCGCAGAAGCCCCGATGCGGCGCCGGCTGGGTCTTCGGGGCCGATAGCGAAACCGCTATCGGCCCTTTTTTTGTCCTCGTAACCCGCTGTGCAGCAATTGGCTGGTCCTGGAAAAGAATGAGCACCAGTTAAACGTTGATTTTATTGGTGGCCCGGCAGGACTCTGGCGATCAGGTCGTGATCAGTCCGCCTGTCGATCCTCAACCTAAGCCGTCAACAACATGAATCCCGAGCGAATGCGATGACGGAGAAGGCGGGCTCTGCAGAGGGCAGAGCCATCCAACAGCGCCTAGTAGCCCCTTGCTAAAAGGAGTACGATCCAGTTATGCGCCCGTCGTGAGGACAAGAGCCTTCCATGATGGACCTCACCGGATACGAGTTGGAGACGCTGCGGGACAGCGGGGAGTTCGTTCTGTCCCGGGCCCGACCGCTCGGCAATGCAGTCCCTGTTCTGGTGCTCGTCGCTGAGCGACCGGCTTCCGAAAGCCTCAAGCGGCTCGAGCATGAATACGCGCTTGCGGCCGACCTTGATCCCAAGTGGACGGCTCGGCCTCTGGCGCTTGCTCGACACAATGGGAACGCGGCGCTCGTGCTTGATGACAGCGGCAGCGAGCCCCTCGATCTCGTTCTCAGCCGACCGCTCGAGCTGACCCGCTTCCTGCGCCTAGCCATCAGCTTGGCGACAGCGCTCGGCCAAGTCCACCGGCACGGCCTCATCCACAAGGACATCAAGCCGGCGAATGTACTCGTCGACGCCGCCGGCAACGTCCGGCTCACCGGCTTCGGGATAGCGTCACGGTTAACCCGCGAGCATCAAGCGCCGGCGCCGCCGGAGATCATTGCCGGCACGCTGGCCTACATGGCACCCGAACAGACCGGACGAATGAATCGTTCTATCGATTCCCGGAGCGACCTCTATTCCCTCGGCGTCACGCTTTACGAAATGCTGACCGGGAGTCTTCCCTTTACGGCGTCCGATGCGATGGAATGGGTGCACTGCCACATTGCAAGACAGCCGGTGCCGCCCGGCGAGCGGCTTACAGATGTCCCTGCGCCTATATCGGCAATCATCTTGAAGCTCCTCGCCAAGACCGCGGAGGAACGCTATCAGACGGCTGAGGGTGTCGAGGCCGACCTCCGCCAGTGCCTCGCTGAATGGGACTCTCGGCGACGGATCGACACGTTCTTACTGGGTTCGCACGATACGCCAGACCGGCTGCTGATTCCCGAGAAATTGTACGGACGGGAGTGCGAGATCGACTCCCTGCTCGCGGCCTTCGACCGTGTCGTGGCGAACGGCATGCCGCAGCTCGTGCTCGTGTCCGGTTATTCCGGCGTCGGCAAATCCTCCGTTGTGAACGAACTGCACAAGGTCCTTGTTCCGCCGCGCGGGCTTTTCGCGGCGGGCAAGTTCGACCAGTACAAGCGCGACATCCCGTACACGACCTTGGCACAGGCCTTGCGGAGTCTGGTCCGTCAGATCCTCGTCAAGAGCGAAGCCGAGGTGGACCAGTGGCGTTCTGCCCTGACGGAGGCGGTCGAGCCGAACGGCCAGCTGATCGTCAACCTGGTCCCGGAGCTGGAGTTCATCATCGGGAAACAGCCGCCCGTTCCGGACCTGCCACCGCGAGATGCGCAGAACCGCTTCCAGTTGGTGTTCCGGCGGTTCATCGGCGCGTTCGCCAGGCCGGAGCACTCGCTCGCACTGTTCCTCGATGATTTGCAATGGCTGGATGCAGCGACGCTCGACCTCCTTGAGCATCTGGTCACGCATTCGGAAATGCGGCACCTGCTGGTGGTCGGCGCCTACCGGGACAACGAGGTCAGTCCCTCTCACCCGCTTCTGCACACGCTGGAGGCGATCCGCAACGCGGGAGCGCGGGTCCAGGAGATCGTGCTGGCGCCTCTCGGACTCGCCGATGTCGGCCAGCTCGTCGCCGATGCCATGCATTGCGAGCCTGAGCCTGCGCGGCCCTTAGCGCAACTGGTACAGGAGAAGACCGGCGGAAATCCGTTCTTCGCGATTCAGTTCTTCACCGCGCTGGCCGAAGAGGAGCTGCTCGCGTTCGACCTAGTCACGCGGGGTTGGCAATGGAACATGGATCGCATCCGCGCCAAGAGCTACACCGATAACGTGGTGGATCTCATGGCCGGAAAGCTGAAGCGGCTTTCTTCCACCACCCAGGAAGCCCTGAAACAGCTCGCTTGCCTGGGCAATGTCGCGCCGACCGCCACCCTGGCCCTGGTTCACGGGACAACAGAGGAGGCGATGCACACGGCCCTCTGGGGAGCCGTCCGCGCCGGGCTCGTCTTTCGCGAGGACAATGCCTACAAATTCCTCCACGACCGCATCCAGCAGGCGGCTTATTCGCTGATTCCCGAAGCGCAGCGTGCCGACGTCCACCTGCGCATCGGCCGTGTGCTGCTGGCGAGCATGACGGCGGACGACCTCGCCGAGCATCTGTTCGATGTTGCAAACCAACTCAACCGGGGCGCCGCACTTCTGATTGATCGCGACGAGAAAGCGCGGGTGGCGACGATCGATCTGCGTGCCGGGCGAAAGTCCAAGGCGTCAACGGCCTATGCGTCAGCGTGCGCGTATTTTTCGGCCGGCATGGCGCTCTTGGACGAAAGGGGCTGGAACAGCCAGTACGAATTGACCTTCAGCCTGTGGCTTGAACGGGCGGAGTGCGAGCTTCTGACCGGCAACTTCGACAATGCCGAGCAACTGATTATGGCGTTGTTGCAGCGCGCGGCGTCGAAAGTCGACCAGGCGGCCGTCTACCGCCTGAAGGTCCAGTTCCATTACGTAAAGTCGGAAAACCAGCAGGCTGTGGCCAGCGCGCTCACATGCCTGCGCTTGTTCGACATTGACCTGCCGGCACACCCGACCTTTGAGCAGGTCCAGGCCGAATACGAGACGGTCCGGCAAACCCTCGATGGGCGTCCCATCGAGAGCCTGATCGATCTACCGCTGATGACCGATCCGGAACTGCAGGCCGCCATGCAAGTGTTATCCGTCCTTACTCCCGCCGCCTACTTTACCGACATCCGTTTGTATCGGTTGCTGGTATGCCGCATGGTGAAGATCAGCATGCAGTACGGGACGAGCGGCGCCTCTGCGCAGGCCTTTGGCTATTGGGGGTCTATGCTCGGGCCCGTCTTTCACCGTTACCGCGATGCCCTCCGTTTCGCGAAACTCGCCTGCGACCTTGTCGAGAAGCACGGCTTTAACGGCTACCGTGCGAAGGTCTACTACACGATGGGAAGGGTTGCCTTTTGGACGCAGCCGATCGCGACCGCAATTGATTTCATGCGAGCGACCTTTCGCGCCGCGATTGAGACGGGTGATCTGACCTTCGCGTGTTATGGCATGTTCCAATCTGTGATGGGCCTCCTCCTGCGGAACGATCCACTCGACGTGGTATGGCGCGAGTCGGAGTTAGCGCTGAACTTCGCCCGGGAAGCCAAGTACGGCGATGCCGAGGACATCATTGGGAGCCAGCTACACTTCATCGCAACTATGCAGGGCCGGACTAAGACCTTCTCCACATTCAGCGACGCGCAGTTCGACGAGGCGGCATTCGAGGCGCAGCTGAGAGGGGACCGGATGCCCTTGATGATCTGCTGGTACTGGATCCTCAAACTGAAGGCTCGGTTCCTGTCAGGCAACCACACTGAGGCTCTCGCGGCAGCCCACAAGGTGAAGCCGCTCCTTTCGGCGGCAGCAGCCCAGATCCAACTGCTCGACTACTTCTATTATGCCGCGCTGACGGTGGCGGCGTGCTACGAGAACGCGTCGGCCGACGAGCAGCAAGAGTGGCGCGAACTCCTGACGGCGCACCGGGAACAACTGCGCGAGTGGGCCGAAAACTATCCCCCGACTTTCGCCGACAAGCACGCGCTGGTGTTAGCCGAGATCGCCCGCATCGAAGGGCGAGACGCCGATGCAATGCGTCTGTACGAGCAGGCCATTCGATTGGCCCGTGAGAACGGCTTCCCCCAGAACGAAGGGCTCGCCCACGAGCTTGCTGCAGGCTTTTACCTTGGCCGCGGGTCCACGACCGCCGCACGCGCCCATCTAGAGGATGCGCACAGTTGCTTTGCGCGCTGGGGGGCGCTCGGCAAAGTGCGACAACTCGACCAGCGCTACCCGCGGCTGCGCGAGAAAACGGCGCCGACGGCGACGATCGGCACGCCCGTCGAGCAGCTTGATGTTGGGACGGTGCTCAAGGCCGCGCAGGTGGTATCGGGCGAGATCGTTCTCGGCAAGCTCATCGAGACGCTCATGAGGATCGCGCTGGAACATGCCGGCGCCGAGCGGGGCCTGCTCATCCTGTTCCTGGGCGACGAGCCGCGGATCGAGGCGGAGGCGACGATCGGCCGCGGTCAGGTCGAGGTCAAACTGCGCCAGACGGCCGTGTCGCCCGCCGAGCTTCCCGAATCCGTGCTCCATTATGTGATCCGGACCCGGGAAAGCGTGATCCTGGACGACGCTGCGGCGCCGACCTTGTTCACAGCGGACGCGTATGTGCGGCAGCGGCGGCCCCGGTCCGTGCTCTGCCTCCCCCTGGTGAATCAAGCCAAACTCGTTGGCGCACTCTACCTGGAGAACAATTTGACGCCGCACGCGTTCACGTCGGGCCGGATTGCGGTGCTGGAACTGCTGGCCTCGCAGGCCGCTATCTCGCTGGAGAATGCCGCCCTCTATTCCGATCTGCAGCGCAGCGAAACTTTCCTGGCCGACGGGCAGAGAATGAGTCACACCGGCAGTTTCAGCTGGAACGTTTCGAGTGGAGAAATCTACTGGTCGGAGGAAACATACAAGATCTTTGAGTATCATCGAGGGGTTAAACCCACGTTGGAGTTGGTATTGCAGCGAATTCATCCCGACGATAGAGATCTTGTGCAGCAAGCCATCGACCATGCGACCAACGAAAAGACAGATTTTGATATTGAACATCGCTTGGTGATGCCGGACGGCTCAGTCAAGCACCTCCACGCTATCGCGCGCACGTCGAACACCTCGTCAGGCAACCTCGAATTTGTGGGTGCCGTGACGGACGTCACCGCAGCAAAGCAGGCGGAAGAGTCGCTTCGGGAAAGCAAGGCATACTTAGCGGAAGCGCAGAGGCTCAGCCATACGGGCAGTTGGGCATGGGCTCCCGGAACGGGAGAGCTCAGGTACTGGTCCGAGGAATGCTACCGTGTACTCGGTTTTGACCCGCACGGTGGACAACCGCGATTCGAAACATTCTTTCAACGCATCCATCCGGATGATCAAGCCAAAGCTAGGGAAACAGCCGAGACAGCGGGGCGCGAGAAGGCGGAGTTCGAGCTGGATTACCGAATCGTTCATCCCGGCGGCGAGATTAGAGACATCCACGTGGTGGGCCATCC
>WNFH01003091.1_pt1 | contig 14403 bp, 19 predicted proteins | sample 5400411 | NCBI WGS metagenome assembly WNFH01 (sample SAMN13153347, study PRJNA577476) | soil metagenome | isolation source: 200 cm saprolite under Douglas fir tree site 2 hole 3 | place: USA:California | collected 2015-04-18
ATAAATGAGGCGCTTGGGTTGTTTGATGAGCGCGGTGAGCAGGTAAGGGGCGAGCACATTGATGGCAAAGATGTGCTCGAGACCGTCGACCGTCTCGATTCGGCGTTCACGGTTGCCGACTCCTGCGTTGTGGATGACCGCATCGAACAGCCCCAAACGATTGGCCTGATCGGCAAGCCCACGCGTCTCCGCGATGCTCGCGAGGTCGCCCACCACCACACCATTTGCGTTTGGCGCCGCAGTCATCGCGTCTCGGGCGCGCCCCTGGTTGCGAGCGTGGAGGATCACCTCGTGACCGGCGGCCAGCAATCGCTGCGCGGCCCTCAGGCCGAGACCGTCGGAGGATCCGGTGATCAGCACCTTGCTCATGGGTCAACCTCACGATAGTCAAAATAAATACATGGCTCCTCGAGGGATCGACGAATACCTGGCCGCGCTCGATGAGCCGAAGCGGACGACGCTACAAACGCTGCGGCAGACCATCCGCGGCGTCATCCCGGACGCCGAGGAGTGCATCTCGTACGGCATGCCCGCGTTCCGGCTGGAGGGAAAGGTGATCGCCGGCTTCGCCGCCTTCAAGAATCACCTGGCTTACCTGCCTCACAGCGGATCGATATTCGAAACGCTGGCCGATGAGCTGGCCGGTTATACGAGCACACCGGGGTCTTTGCACTTCCCGATCGACAAGCCCCTTCCGAAAGCGCTCGTCAAGAAGCTCATCGCCACTCGCCTCAAGGAGGTCCGCGGCCGGGCGAATGACAAACGTCGATAAGGTCCCGGAGGCGCGCCCGCGTTCTCTTGGCGAGACGCTCTTGCGGTCGTACAGGCTCGCGCACGAACGGTTGTTGAAAGCCGCCGAAGAATTGTCTCCCGACCAATTTGCGTGGAGCGCGGGTCCAAGCCTTCACTCAGTCGCCTGGCAGCTGTGGCACGCCGCGCGCTGGGACGACGTTTTCGCCTCCTACTTTCACAGAGCGGCGGCTCAGGAACCTCGTACGCAGGTATGGGAGCGAGAGTCGCTGGCAGACCGGTGGTCGCTGCCTTCCGGCTCGTTGGGCCGGCGCGACACGGGAACCGAATTGTCGGACGAGGCCGCCGAAGAGATTCGGTTCCCGGCTCAGGAGGAGGTCGTCGGCTACGCCAGGCTCGCCTTCGCATACGCCGATGAGGCGATCCAGCTCATATCGGATGATCAGCTGCTTGCCCTTCCGAAGGTTGAACCGGATGGCGACACAAAGCTCGACAACGTCCTCATCTACCTCGAGCACCTCAGCCGCCATCTCGGGATGATCGAGTCGATTCGGGGGCTTCAGAAGTCGGTCAGCTCTTAGCCCTCTTCCCGATGCGGTATTTGATGTGCGTCACCGCGGGCGAATGGTACGGCTGATCGTCGCCCCACCAGCCCTTCCACTCCTCATTCCAGGATCCGGACCCGCCGCCGAACATGTTGCGGCCCATGATGTAGGCGCCGACGCCCTGCATGACCTCGTCGACTATCGCCGAGTCGGCGCCGTCCTCCCCTCCTCCCTCTCCCTGTTGCCGGCGCCAGCAGGAGGTCGCGAACACCCAATCGTGGAGGCGCATCCCGCCCTCGCCAATCGGGTTTTCGAGGCTCTGATTCGGTCCGGCGACAAGACCGTCCAGCGAGATCGAGATCTGGCAGGTGACTTTCCCCATGCACCTAGCTCGGGGCAAACACCGATTAGTTTTGAGTCAGGGTCGGTCTAAAGGGATAGAGACCAAGAAGGAGGCTGACACGATGAGTCCGACGCCCAGGAGCATCGATGCCATCACGCTTTTCGTCGAGGATTTGGAGCAGTCGAAGCTCTTCTATCGGGAAGTGTTCGGTCTCTCGGTGTTCTTTGAAGACGAGAACTCCGCAGTATTCAAGTTTGAGAACACCCTGATCAATCTGCTCAAGATTCCCGCAGCGCGCGATCTCATCAAGCCAGCAGTTGTCGCCGGCCGGGACGCCGGGTCGCGATTCCAATTCACGATCCCTGTGGACGATGTGGACGCAGCCTGTGCTGAGCTGGCAACCCGGGGCGTGGGGCTGCTGAACGGCCCGATGGATCGCCCATGGGGAATCCGCACGGCCAGCTTCACCGATCCGGATGGCCACATATGGGAGTTCGCGCAGGCGTTGCCCCGACCGTAGTGCCTAGTCGCGTGACTGTTTGTGCGCCGAGCGGTGAACCCGCTCCGGTCTGTTGTCCTTCTCAAGACGCCGGTAATAGGCCTGATACACGAAGAGCCCCAGCGCGCCGCTCACCAGCAGCGCGACGGTGGCGGGCCACCATACGTGCCACAGCGCCGCGCCGAAACCGATGACGGCCGAGCCCTGACCTATAGCCTCGGCGACCATGAAATACCAGGGGAAAGAAGCGTAGCGGCGGGCCCTCTGGAGCTCGGTCGAGATACTCAGGATGGCGAGCAGGGGCATCGCGATGACGAGGGCGACAATCGCAATGCGAGAAGTCCAGTCACTCACGCCAGTGCCAACCAGGGTCGACACGAGGTAGATGCAGAGGACGATCAGCCCGACGTTGATGAGCGTGGCTTGACCGAGCCACTCGGGTTGGACCAGGTAGCGGCCGCGCTCGTCGGCGGTGAACTCATCGCGTAACGGCGGCTGTCTCTCACTCACCGCCACAAGCATATGTGGCGTAGCTCGCTCAAACGGGCGGGGCGGCAGGCAGGTTCGGGGAGTCGAGCTGGTAGCCCCGGCGGGATTCGAACCCGCGATCTCAGCCTTGAGAGGGCTGCGTCCTAGTCCACTAGACGACGGGGCCACGCTCCGATGGTGGGCGGCGTTGGGTTTGAACCAACGACCTCTTGCGTGTGAGGCAAGCGCTCCCTCTCCCCGAGGGGGAGAGGGGGATACGATCATCCTGTGGCGTCCGACACCAAGCCGCTCCACGAACGTCGCTGCGTCGAATGCGAGCCGGGCACTCCGCCGCTCTCGAGCCACGAGGTGGGCCAGCTCCTGGAGCAGCTCGACGGCTGGACGGTCGAAGACGCCGACGGCCACATGCGACTCACGAAGCAGTACAAGTTCAAGGGCTTCATGCCGGCCGTCGAGTTCGTGAACGAGATCGCGCCGATCGCCGAGGCTGAGGGCCACCATCCCGACCTGCTGGTCAGCTACGGCTCGGTGACGGTTCACCTGTTCACCCACGCCGCCGGCGGCCTGACCGAGAACGACTTCATCCTCGCGGCGAAGATCGATAAATTGACTGTTTGAGCCTCCCCACCCGCCCGCGCTCGCGAAGCGAGCGGGGCCGACCTCCCCACCAGTGGGGAGGGAACGCCTGCTCACAAAGTCTTAACAGTCTTTCCTTTGCATTGTCGTTGCCCCCGTGTTAGCTTCTTCGGGCTCCATGACCTTCATCGTCTGCTGGCTGCTGCACCGTCGCGAGCGAGAGGTACTGCTGCAAGGGGTCCTGCCCTGGGGGATCGATGCCGTGGTTTTCTGCTGGCGCTGCGACCGCATGCGAGGCCGCGCGGTACGCGTCCTACAGCTGAACCACACGCACACCGGCTGGTAGCCCGTCGGGCTCAACGCCCGAGCACGACCGCGTGGTAGTAAGCGGGTAGCAACGTACGGCGCGGGAACTCCTGTGTCGCGAGGTCGCGGAGGGTGGGGTCGACGTTCCAGCTCACGATGACGACCTCCGAGCATCCCTTCAACTGATCGGCCGTCGTGACAACGGTGAACGCCGTCGTGTAGGCGGCGAGCACCGACTCGTCCGAATGGATCACGCACGGATTGCCGCCGCCTGCTCGCGAAAGCTCCACGGCCTTCGCAGCTTGGGGCAGGGCAAGGGGGTCTTCCGTGTAACCCGGCACCTGGGCCGCGATCGCGACGATCGCACCGGCCACCACTACCGGCGCGAGCACCCACCAGCGCTTGATCGCGGCTGCCATGAGATACGCGACGCCGGGGATGAGAAAGATGAAGAAGCGCGGATAGAGATACGCCGGCTGCAGGACGAGCCAGAGGATCGCGACCACAAGGGCAACTACCGCGACCGCAGCCCACACGCGGGGCTCGCGCCGTGCCGCCCACAGGCCCAGACCGGCTGTGCTCAGCCACAGGCCCAGGGGCAGCAACACCGGCGCGCCCACAAGAAAGAGGACGAGGTAGAGGGGGAAGGCGGGGTTGAACATCCCCGGCGGAAATCCGTGCTGCACGAACTCCATGATTTCGATGTTGGCGTTGGCCGCCACGCCGATCGCCAGGGCGGCGATCCAGGCGGGCGCCAGCCGTTTGCCATCGGCCATAGACCTACGCATGGCGACCCAGACCAGGTGGCCCGCGAGCACCACGATCACAAACACGTGGGTGGCGATCGCCAGGCCGAGCAGGAGCGCATACGCAACGCGAGCCCCGCTCCCTAACCCTCTCCCCTTCACCAGCACCAAGGTCGACAGGAGCGCCAGGAGTGCGGCGAGGCTGTAGCCGCGGAGGTCGCGACTGTTCTCCACAAACAGCGGGTTGGTCGCGATGAACAGCCCGGCGGATGCGCCGGCGAGCAGCCCGAACCGCCTCGCCAGCACCGCCGCGGAGACCCCCACCGTTCCTCCGGCGGCCAACGCGGGCATCAGACGGTAGACGACCTCGCTCCGAGATCCGGTCAGCGAATAGATGACGTGGCTGACGAGTGAGAGGAACACATGGTCGTTGGACGCGATGCTCTTGAGCGGCATGCTCGGCATGGCCGAGTGGACAGCGAAGGCGTCGATCAGGTTGGGCGTGGCGACGAAGTTGCCGAAGGTCGCGGCCGCGTCGTATCCGAACGAGCGGCCCGAGCCGATCAGATACGCGGCCGTAGTCGCAATGCCGAGGGCGGTTCCGACCACGACCGGAGCATTGGGGTGCGATAACGCCCGGCGAAGCACGGCGGGAAACTCTACAGGGCCGTAATTACACCTTCACGTCTTCTGGTTCGGGGACCACGTCTTCGCCGGTGTACGCGGACGCCTGCATTCGGAAGAGGCGGGCGTAGCGGCCGTTGAGCTTCATCAGCTCCGCGTGCGTGCCCTCCTCCACCAGGCGGCCATGTTCGAGGAAGACGATGCGGTCGGCGCGGCGCACGGTCGAGAACCGGTGCGAGATGTACACGGCGGTGCGGCCGCGCGTGAGGGAACGCAGCCGTTCGAAAAGGTCGTACTCGGCCTGCGCGTCGAGCGCCGACGTCGGCTCGTCGAGCAGCAGGATCTTGGCGTCACGCATGAACGCGCGCGCAAGCGCGACCTTCTGCCACTCCCCTCCCGAAAGATTCACACCATGGTCGAACCACTTGCCGAGCGCTGTGTCATACCCCTCTGGAAGCCCGGAGATGAGCTCGGCCGCGCCGGCCTGAGCGCCGGCGACCTCGATCCGCTCGCGGTCGTTGATGTCCTGCACGTTGCCGAGCCCGATGTTTTCCGCCGCGGTCGCCTGGTAGGTGACGTAGTCCTGGAACATCGCACCGATCTGGGCGCGGAGCTCGTTGGGGTCGAAGTCCTTGATGTCGATCCCATCGATCAGGATCCGGCCGGCGTTGGGGTCGTACAGGCGGCAGATCAGCTTGAACAGGGTCGTCTTGCCGGCGCCGTTCCGGCCGACTATGGCCAGCGTCTCGCCCGGCTTGACAGTGAAGCTGAGGTCGGTCAGCGCGTTGGCCTCAGCGCCCGGGTAGGCGAATGTCACGTTGTCAAAGCGGATCTCGCCGCGCATCGGCTCCGGGACCTTCACCGTGGCGGGCGAAGGCTGCATCGACGGCTTCGTCTCCATCAGCTCGAACAGGTTGTTCAGGTAGAGGTTGTGCTCGTACATCCCCGAAAAGCCGGCGAGGATGCCCTGGATCGAACCCTGAACCGAAGATGCAGCCGTCGTGTACAGCGTGAGGTCGCCCAGCGTGAGCCGGCCGACGACCGCCTGCAACGCTACGTACAGGTAGGTCAGTGAGGTGGCGATCGTGCTGAGGTTTCCCCACGCGAACCCGGTCATGTACCGGCGGGCGACCTGCGCACGCTGCGTGCCGTAATAAGCCTTGGCGATGAGCCGGTAGCGATCGATGAAGTAACCGCCGAGGCCGAAGAGCTTCACCTCTTTCGCGTAGCTGTCGGTGGTGACGAGCGTGACGAGATAGTTCATCCGCCTCAGGAGGCGCGATCCCCAGCGGGCGATGTTGTAGCCACGCCAGCCATAACGAGTGTCGGCGATGAACGCTGGAATTGGCGTCACCAGCGCGAGCAGCGCGAGCAGTGGGCTCACGACGAGCAGGACCGCGACCATGGTCACGAAGGTGAGCAGCGTTTGAACCAGGCCGAACGCGGTCGAGATCATCATCACCGGCCGGTTGATCGAGTCCGTCTGCGCTCGGCGCAGCAGGTCGTACGACGCTGGGTCTTCGTAGAAGGCGAGATCGAGGGAGGCCGCCTTCTCCATGACCATCAGCTGGATTCGCATCGAGACGTCGTTCTGGAGCATCTGCTGCGTGATGTTCCGCAGCGTGCCGAGCAGGGCCGTGATGGCGAACAGGGCCAGCTGCAGAACGGCCAGCAAGACGATCCACTGGACCGCGGACAGCACTGGCTGCTGCCAGAACAGCAGCGAGCCTGGGCCCCCGATGGAGGTGAGGGACAAATGATCCGGTTGGTGGAAATTGTGGATGCCGATGCCCTGCACGACCGCGTTGGTCAAGAGCTTGGCGGTGAAGGCCGCGGCGGCTGGGATCACTCCGGCGATTGCCGTGGTGATGAACAGCGCGAGCGTGGTCGCCGGGCTGGCGTCCCACACCAATCTGAGGACGCGTGGCAAGGCGGCGGTCGTGCCGGTGACGGACTGCTTGAAGTTGAGCCATCTGCCCCGAAGGTCCTTGGGGCCTTCCTGGACAGGGGGCAGCTCAGGCTCGGCGTCCCCGGTCAGGCCGCTGTTGGCTGGACCCGAGTCGGCCTGCTTCCGCCGTCCCAACCACCAGTGGATCATCGGCGGCCCGCTCCCCGGCCCCATCATTCCCATCGCTATTGCAGCTTACCCACCGGAGTGAGAAACACTCTTTCCAGGGGCACTATTGCTTTCTGGCATTTACAGAGTAATATTGTAATCATGGATACGAAAGAGCTCGATTCGATCAAAGGTTGGTTTGCCGGTAGGCTCCCAGACGGCTGGTTCAAGGGAGCGGAGGTCACGGTCGAGGACGACCAGATCGTGGTCCTGGGCACGCTGCCCGAGGTAGATCTCGGCACCACGCCCGAACAGAAGGAAGGCGCCGCCGCGGGGCGCATCGCCCGGTTCCGCGAGGAGACTCGCGGGCAGCGGATCGGGATCGCCCAGGAAGCCGAGGAGCGCTTTCACAAGTACGTCACCTGGGGCGCAACGATGGGCGGCGTCACCAAGCGGTTCAACCCGGGCGGTGGCGGCGGCCGGTCGAGTGGCGATCGCCGGGTGATGATCGGCCGGTGGCTGCGGCGGCGCGGCCGCGGTCGGGGCGCCGGCACGCCCAGCGCGCCGTCGTCTACCTCGCAAGTCTTCTAATAGCGGCATAGAAAACGCGATTCTCCCCACCCGCCGGGGCCCCGAGAGGGCCCCGGCGACCTCCCCACGTGGTGGGGAGGTGAATAAGTGAACTCATCTCGGCTCGAGGCTTTCTCCGACGGAGTGTTCGCCGTCGCGATCACCCTCTTGGTGCTGCAATTCGCGGTTCCCGATGTGCAATCGGGAAAGCTGCTCGCCAAGCTTCTCGGCCAGTGGCCGCAGCTCGTCACCTACGTTGCCAGCTTCCTGACGGTCGGGGTGGTGTGGGTGAACCACCACACGATGTTCCGGAATCTTCGGGCAGTCGACCGGACGATCCAGTTCATCAACCTGGTCCTGCTGCTCACAGTTGTCCTCGTGCCCTACCCGACTGCCCTGCTCGGCCGCTACCTGAATTCGGGCCTCGACGGTTCGGTGGCGGCGGCCTTTTACGCCGTGGTGATGACGGTCATGGCCATCGCCTTTCAATGCCTGGTCGCATGGGCGCTCACACATCCAAATCTGCTGCGGCCCGAGATCCAGGGTGCGCGTGCGGGGACGGTGCTTCCGCGTTTCGCGCTGGGCCTCGTGATCTACGCAGTGTCGATCGGGCTTGCTTTCGTGAGCACATGGCTCGTGGTGGCCCTGTACACGTTCAACGCGATCTACTACGCGTTCAATCAGCTCTCATGGGCGCCGGAGCGAAAGTAACCGCCGAGTACATGCTGCCCAGGAAGCGGCTCGGCACCGTGCCGAGCAGCCGCGTGCGCTCGAAACCCGCCCCGGCCGCCATCTGCACCCATCGTTCGTACGAGAACGGGTGCGGAACCCATGGGTTCCCACGGTCGGAGCCATACTCCACGACGATCAGCGTGCCGCCGGGCTTCAGCATCTCGTGGACGCGGGCGAGCACAGGACGCTTGTCGCGCACGAAATGCAATGAGTTGGCCATGACGATGCCGTCGAGCGAACTCAGCGAAATCGGGCGCGTGAAGTCCGCGACGACGACCTCGAGCTCCGTCCCTGGAAACTTCTTCCCCATTTCGGCGGAGAGCCCGCGCATCGAGCCGCCGTCGCGGTCGACCGCGGTGATGTTTGCGCCTGGTCCCAGCAGGTCGGCGAGAGCCAGGGTGAACGCGCCCTCACCCGCTCCGAGGTCGGCCCACCTCCCGCCCTTGACGTCGATGCCATCGCGCAAGAGGCCGACTAACTCAGCGTGATTCACGTCCGGCCGCGACCAGCTCGCGCACCTTCGGCGCGACGGTTCCGAGGAATTCACTCAATTCGGTTTCGACGTCCTCTTGCGTCTCGCCGATGACGAAAGTGTCGAAGCCATGCTCGAGGGCGAGCTCGGCGATCTCGTCTGCCGTCAGGTTGGCGGCGACGTTGAGGACCCGGCGGATAATGGCCGGATCGCGACCTGCTTCGCGGGCGGCATCGTCGATCCGGGCGTTGGCGTCGGGCATGGCCTCCTGCTTCAGATATCCGAAGGACGGCACCCAGCCGTCGGCGGCTTTGCCCACCAGTCGGAGCATCCTGGGCTTGTACCCGCCGAGCCAGATACCGATCTGGTGCGCGGGCACCGGACCCGCGTTGAGGCCTGAGAGCTGGTAGAACTTGCCATCGAAGCGGACGCCCCGCCCCCCGCTCCACACGAGGCGGATGACCTCGATCGCCTCTTCGAGCGCGCTCACCGACTCGCCTGGAGTTCGCACCGGGCCGCCCATCGCTTTGATCGCCTCCCAGAAACCGCCCGCTCCGAGTCCGAGCTCGACCCGGCCGCCAGACAGCAGGTCGAGTGAGGCCGCGGCCTTGGCCAGCATTGCGGGCGGTCGCAGGGGCAGGTTCGCGACATCGGGGAAAACAGAAGCGCGCTTGGTGCGCAGCGCGATGGCAGTGAGCAGGGTCCAGACGTCGTAGAACCGACGTTGGTAGGGGTGGTCCTGGGCGCCGATCAGATCGATGCCGAGCTCATCCGCTTTGACCGCCAGCTCCAGCGGCCGCATGGGGCGCATGGAGTCCGGAAGGACGAAGTAGCCGAACTGGATTGGCCGCCCGTAGTCCATATCTCGCTACAAGGTAATTTCGGCCAGGCCTATTTCGTGGTTAGACTCCCGCTCCGCCGGCGAGGCGACCTCCATCGATAGACAGGACCGTGCCAGTGATGAATGAGGTGTCGTCCGAACACAGCCAGACCGCTGCACGCGCCACCTCCTCCGTTCGCCCCAGCCGGCCCAACGGGATGAATCGCGCGATCTGCTGCAGCCGATCCTCGGGCAAGCGGCCCATCTGCTCGTTGACTATCGGCCCCGGCGCCAGGGCGTTGACGCGGATGTTGCTCTTGCCGTAATCGAGGGCCGCCGCCTTGGTCAGAGCCACGACTCCATGTTTGGCGGCTGCGTACGGACCCATCCCACGCGCGCCCTGGAGTCCCGCAGTGGACGACATGTTGACGATGGCGCCGCCGCCTGCGGCGAGCATGGCCGGGATCTCGTATTTCATTCCCAGAAGGCCCCGTACAGGTTTGCCCTCAGGCCCATTTCGAAGTCCTCAAGAGAGATGTCGGCGAGCGGCTTGGGCATTTGGCCCGCGCCCGCATTGTTGAACGCAACATCAAGGCGTCCGAAACTTGCGACCGTGTGCTCGACGAGTCGCTCAACCGATTCGGGATCGATCACGTCGGTCGGTATCGCCAGTGCCCTGCCGCCGGCCGCATTTATCTCGGCGGCGAGGTCCGCGATCGACTGAGCCGTTCGAGCCGCCAGCACGACGCTGGCCCCTGCATCCGCAAATGCGCGGGCCGCCGCGGCCCCGATGCCGCGGCTCGCGCCGGTGACGATTGCGACTTTGCCCTCCAGGACGCCGCTGCTCCTCTTCATGGCCATTCCCTCCCCACCCGCCGCCTTTCCGTGGCGGCATCAGTCGCGACGTGATCACCCCTATATTCACCCGATGGGAACAGAGCAGTATCACGAGCCGCCGGGGGAACTCAGTCAGGACATCAGGACCTTTGCGCGCATGGCCGCATCGCTGCAGGAGGAAGCGGAAGCGATCGGCTGGTATGAACAGCGCATATCACTCGAGCGCGATCCCCAGGCCAAGGCGATCATGCAGGACGCCCAGGGGGAGGAGTTCAAGCACTTTGCAATGGCGCTGGAATTTCTGTCACGCCGGAAACCGAAGTGGCGGGTGGTGTTGAAAGACGTTCTCTTCAAACGGGGCGACATCGTCGAGCACGGCGAGGCGGCCGAAGAGGACGAGAAGAACGTCTAGGCGGCGACCCCTTTCACGATCGCTCGCACCGCCTCGATCTCGTCGGGGCTGACGGTATGCGCCATGCCTGGGTAGAGACGCACGGTCACGTCCGCCCCCATCCGCTCGAAGACCTCGCCGGCCTCGATCACCCTCTCCTTTCGAATGTAGGGATCCACGTCGCTGCAGCCCAAAAACACCGGCGTCCGCTCGAAACCCCCCGGATAGTCGCGCGGCGTGCCGTCAGGCCCGATCAACCCGCCGCTCAGCCCGACCACACCACCATATCTGCGCGCCCCGCGAGCTGCAAACTCCAACGCCAGGCATGCGCCCTGCGAAAAGCCGGCCAGCACGAGCCGGCCGGCCGGAACCGTCGCTTCGACGTTGGCCACCAATGACGACAGGACTTGCAGCGCCGAGCTGAGATAAGGCTCGTTGGCCTCGAGCGGCGCGGTGAACGGGTAGGGGAACCAGGCTGAACCCGCAGCCTGTGGAGCCAGGTAAGCGACGCCGGGAAACATCACCTCGGCGGCGATGGTCATGATGTCGGCCGCGCTCGCGCCGCGGCCGTGGACGAGGATCATGGCCGCGCGCGCCCGCTCCAGAGACTCGCCTGCGTTGAGCACGGGTTGACCTTCGTGTGGACCGGCCATGGACATGGTCTCGAAAGTAACGTATTGCGTGAGGTGACGGCCGAGACCGGGTCTTTCAACTACTCCAATCCGCGAGCGATCCACTGGGGCGCCGGCTCGCTGGACCAGCTGGCGCCGGAATTGAGCCGGCTGCAGGTCACACGCGTTGCGCTCATCACGACGCGTTCTTTGCTTGCCCAGGAGAAGCTCCTCGGACGGGTCCGCGGCGCATTGGGCACCGCTGAAGCTCCGGCCACAGAGGTAGTCGGACAACACGCGCCGATGTCGGAGATTGAGAACGCGATCGCGCATACGACCGAGATCGGCGTCGACGGCGTCGTCAGCTTCGGTGGCGGCAGCGCCATCGATGCGGCCAAGATGATCGCCGTCAGGCTGGCCGATCGACACGGCCTTGCCTACCGCGGTCTTCCCCACATCGCCATCCCGACGACGCTCTCTGTGGCCGAGCTCGCGGGCAGCGCCGGCTACACGGACGCGGCCGGCGACAAGGCGGGCATGCGCGACGGCCGGCTCCTGCTCGATTCCGTGATTTACGACGCCGAGCTCACGCTGGCCACCCCGATGTCCCTGTGGCTGTCGACCGGGATCCGGGCGCTCGACCACGCTGTGGAAGGATTCCTTGCCGACGGTTCCCACCCGTTCTCCGATGTCATGGCCCTCGAGGCAGTGCGCCGGCTGTTCGCGTCGCTGCCTCGCGCCAAGGCCGCTCCCGACGACGTCGGCGTGCGGACGGAGAATCAGCTCGCGGCGTGGTTCTCGTACACGCTGACCGGTCCGGCGGCGACCGGACTCAGCCACGTCATGGGCAAGCAGATCGGCGCTCGCCACGGAATTCCGCACGGCGTCACGTCCTGCCTGCTGATGCCGCACGTCATGCGTTACATGGAGCGGACCAAGCCCCACCGCATGGCCGAGCTGGCGAGGGCGACCGGGTCGGGCCGGGACGCGGCCGTCGACGTGCGCGGGCTGATTTCGCTGCTGGGATTGCCCCAGCACATCGCCGAGTTTGGGATCGGTGAGCCCGAGCTCCGGAGAGCCGCGGCCGACCTGGCCGGCAAATACCCAGAAGAGGATCTGCTCGAAATCTATCTCGCTGCGCTTTAGAAGTCTGCGACTCCCCACGCGGCGGGCCCGCTTCGCGGGCCGGCCGACCTCCCCAGTCAGTGGGGAGGTTATGCGAGCCATAAGAGTACGAGCGCCACGGCCGCCGGCACCGCCTGCACGAGCAGGATCCGGCGGCTGACTGTGGCCGCGCCATAGATGCCGGCGACGATCACACAGCCAAGAAAGAACGTGAGCACCGCGCGACCACCTGGGATGCCAAACCAAATCAGAGCCCAGAACAGGCCGGCCGCGAGGAAACCGTTGTAGAGACCTTGATTGGCCGCGAGGACTGCTGACGATTCAGCCACGTCGGGCGTCGTCTGGAACGTGCGACGTCCGAATGGCGTTCGCCAGAGAAACATCTCGAGCACAAGGAAGTAGACGTGGAGCGCAGCCACAACGACGATGAGCACGCCGGCAGCGATGCGCACGCCCGAAGGTTATCCCCTCTCCGTCGGCGCCCTTTGGGCGCGGCCGGAGCTCCCCACATGGTGGGGAGCCCAGGTCAGTGGCGGCGCGGCTGGGCCCGCACCATCCAGGTGTCCAGCCTCAGCGGCCGTCCGCCCATGGCAAGCACGTCGCGCCCCGCCGACAGCAAACTCGGCTCTACCCCGGCCTCGGAGCGGACCTTCAGCCAGCGAATGCCCGACAGCACCTCGCTTGAAAAATGGAGGACCGGGGCGAAGCCCGCGCGGGGGATCGCCTTCTCGGCGGGGATGGCGACGCTGCCGATCCACAGCCGCGACAGCCCCTCCGCCTGCGCTCGCGCGGCGATGCCGCTCACCATCGCCCCGAACACTCCTTGGCGCCGGTGCGGCGGCAGGGTCACGCAGTTCCAGACGTAGGCCTCACCCTCGCCCGGCCTGATCTCGAGGTCGATCTCGCCGATCCATTCGGGACCGCTCGTTAGCCAGCAGTAGCCCAGGAGGTCGTCGCCCGCCCAGGCCCCGAAGCAGCGGCAGCCGCGTGACAGGCGGGGGGCGACGAGATCCCCCTCCGGGCCCATCGCTTCCACTATCTGGGCTGCGGTTGCTGCCGTCACCTCATTCAGGACTGGACCTCCCCACCCGCCAGCGGCGTCCTCTGGGGTCCCCGCGCCGAAGGCGCGGGAGGCAACCTCCCCACGGGGTGCGGAGGCCAGAGCCCAAACCGTCGAACGGATCAGAAGGAGAAGAAGAGGTGGCGCACCTTGTGAATCACCTCGGGGTCGCCGGTTGCAGAGCCGCCTGGGAACCGGCCGAAGAACGTCAGCACATGGTCGGCCGCGCTGTCGAAGTGGAACAGGGCGTCGCAACCCTCGAAGTTGCCCTTCTCGGCCTCCGATGACCATTTGCCGTCCTTGACGGTGATGCGCCATTTGCCGCCCCACGGACCTTCCGTTTCGATTCCGTATTGAGTGTCCACGCCCTCCGCCACCTTCTGGTCGACCGTGTACATCCAGAAAATGAATGAGTAGGGCAGGATGAGCCCGGCGGTGGCCTCGTCGATGGTCGCCAGCTTGTTGCCGAGGCCGTACTCGATGTCATAGGGGTGGACGCCGTAGTCCATGATCTGGAAGGTGCCGTAGAAACCGGCCGGGACCGGTCCGGCGAACGGGTGATACACCATGAATCCCGTCCACTCTTCCGGCGTGAGCGCATCGAGTATCCCGTCGAGCTTCTCCGCGTCCTTTTTGAAGCGCGCCAACGCCTCCTCGCGCGGAAGCTTGCGAAAGTCGAGGGCGTGGTCGTTGAGCGTCTCGCCCATTACCGGCAGGCCGAGGGCAACGCCGTCCTTGCCGGCCTTGGCCGCGTCCCAGTTCTTGAAGTAACCCTCCATGACGTCGATCATGTGGCCGACCAGGTCGCGCGTCTCCCACCCGGTGCAGCGCGTCATTACATTCCAGTTCTT
>WNFH01001893.1_pt1 | contig 14395 bp, 11 predicted proteins | sample 5400411 | NCBI WGS metagenome assembly WNFH01 (sample SAMN13153347, study PRJNA577476) | soil metagenome | isolation source: 200 cm saprolite under Douglas fir tree site 2 hole 3 | place: USA:California | collected 2015-04-18
ACGGTAGCCTGTTCCTCACCTGGGGCGGTTTCTGCCTGCTGAACCTCGATACAGACGTGTAATTCAAAGCCATTGTTCCAGACCAGCGTACAGGCTCCACTGCTTTGGGGAAGATCAACAGGAAGGACAAGCGATGCTCGTCCACGTCCCATAGGGAGCACCACACGCCCGCGCTCAACACTCACTGCCTGCGCGGGCCACTTGACGGGATAGAAGCGTTTGGTCTTCCAGGGATACTTCATGCCCATCTTGGGATGCGTGGTACGCAGTTTGCGCGTGGTCTCAATGTTAGCAAGGAAAGCATGCACCACCATCTGCACCGATTGGCCGTGCAGAGCAAAGCGTCCCTTGGTTGCCTGTTGCAGTTCGTCTCGTCCAGGCCACTTGCTCCTTGTCTGTCGTGCCGCTTTATGCAGTTCACAACAGACGTTCCACACTTGGGATGCTTCCATCTGTGCCGCTTTCAGGCGTTGGAAGAGCGCGGGTGAGAGATGATCGAGTCGATAGATTCTCACAGTGTACATGGTTACTTGCCTCAATACGGAGAGAGTACAGGGAGCATACATCATCTGCATGCTCCCTGCATGGCTACAGAACGATGGCCTATTCTGGTACCGTCACGGGTATCGGCTCAGTATCGCGTTGGATGCCCCGTGCCTCTTGTCGCGCAAGCCATGCACGAGCTTCCTGTCGCTCACGTTCCCATCGTGCCTGTTCCTTTGGCGTCACAGGGAACACATGCCCGCTCAATTCCCCCATGAGACAGGCAAGGGTAAACTGCCACACCCCTTCAGGGTCATCGTGCCATTCAGGAGCGTCAAGGGCGAGTTCGTGGAACCGGTTGACAACATAGTCATCCGTCCAATGCCGTTCATGCGGTTCGGCCTCTTCAAAAAGCCAATGACGGCCAGCACGATAGCCACGAATCGCGTCCTTACTTTCAAGGAGAACCAGAGTGGAAACATCAGGGCGGCGTGTGCCTTTGGAGGTCAGGACCGCACCGTGAATAGTGCCCAGGTGGAATCCGACGAACTCGCGTGCGGTTTGCTGATGCTGTCCGTCAAACACCTGAACCGTAATCGCCCGTTTCAGACAGGTGACAAGGTAAATCAGGGAGGTAGGTTCGTCACGATGCCGGATGCTGTGCGATACCCCTTCACGATAGAACTGTGCGACATCCTCATGCTGGATATCGAGCAACGGCGTAATCTGTACGGTTGAGGTAATACGTAGTGTGGTTGGCATGTCGGTATGCTCTCTTTCACTTTCTGCTTGACGTGCTGTCGCTTCCATGTCATACTCTCAACGAGAACGAAACTACTGGAACAATGGTGGCGGCCGTTCTCATCTGCTAGCCTGTCGTCGTCTACACGATAGGCTAGTGTGCTCTCACCCCCTTTATTTGCAAAGATAAGTGTGCTTTGCACATTGAGAAAACTTACCTATAAATTAACTACATAGACTAGTATACATATGTTTTGCAAAAAAAGCAATGGTATAGCAATATGATTGACTTGAAGCCAGTTGACCTATATAATGCAACATAAAATATTCGTTCTTGGAGACAGGCGCATGCAAAGCGAAAGAGACTATTTAACGGTTAAGCAGATAGCAGACCAGTTGGGGGTGTCTGTACAAGCGGTACGCAATTGGATTAACAATGGAGAACTAGAGGCCATTGATCTAGGGCACGGGTACCGTATCCACAAGGACGAATACCAACGTTTTCTTCAAGTACGAAAAACGAGCAAAAGGGATGAGTCAGATTCTTAAATGTTTATCTTGCTTCATACTTCCAATCCTCTATTTTGGAATGTCATGTTGGTAGTAAATGGATAAAAAGATGCTTACGGCAAAAATTACTTATACCCCAGAAGACGAACCCTATTTAGGACGGGAGTCACTTCTCCACTTTGATAATGTTATTATCAGTTGTTTAGAGGCAAACGCTAAGATTGCCCCGCACACGCATACAATTAAAGGTAAGTCAGATTTACAAATTGCTTCATCTCAAATTACTCCGCAAGCAATCAGTATTGCATTATCAATCCGAGAGTTAGTAAGACAGGGCTATTTGTTTGGTGCTTTTGTGCTTATCCGTCCACTTGCTGAACGATCAATAACAGCATTGTTTTTATCGGAAAATTATAAATATAAAAACAGATACGGTGTTGATATTTGGAAGAATGGCTGGAAATACAGCGAAAGGCCAAGTTTGCAAAACATGATTGATATTATTAGTCGAAGTAACTTCCCAGGTGTTACCAAACTTTACAACAGTCTAACTCATGGAGACCCCGATAGTGCAATATGGAACACAATTCAGTTAGACGATGGGGAAGTAGGGTACAGTGTATCTAAAATCATAAATGATCCTGTCCTATGTGACAGAATATGTTTCGATACGCTTAGTTGGTTAGTAGCGGTCTTAGGGATAATGGCAAAAGTATTTTCGGAAACTCTATAGCTTTCATCTCATCCCCTAAACGGGATGGGACTTCTTGCTTAGTCTACTTAACCTAAATGCTACCTACCTATAACCTCAGAGGAGACCACTATGACAGTGATGCAAAAAAGTTCGGCTGCCGCCTCTACCGGGCGGACCGAGCGACAATGGAGTTACACCAATGGTACCAGTGATACTCCACTACTGGGCTTAACTATTGGCGATCTGTTTGATCAAACCGCCGAAAAATATCCCGATCATCCTGCTCTGATCTCACGTCAGCAGCAAATACGGCTGACCTACCGTGAGCTACAAGCCCAGGTCAATCAATGCGCCAAAGGGCTGATGCAGCTAGGAGTACAGAAGGGTCAGTGCATCGGCATCTGGTCGCCCAATCGGGCCGAATGGTGCGTTACCCAGTTCGCTACCAGTAAAATTGGCGCGATTCTGGTCAACATTAACCCGTCATACCGGCTTAACGAGCTGGAGTATGCTCTGAAGCAGTCCGGTTGTAGTGCGATTGTGATTGCCCCTTTGTTCAAAACCTCCAACTACACCGAGATGCTGTATATCCTGGCTCCTGAACTCAATCAATGCGACCCTGGTAAGCTCAAATCCGCCAAACTGCCCGATCTAACCACGGTCGTCCGCCTTGGTTCGGAGCAGATGCCCGGCATGTTTAACTGGAATGAGTTGATGGATATGGGTACAGCAGTGAACGATCAGCAACTCAATGAGCGGCAGCAAGAGCAGGAGTTCGATGACCCCATCAACATCCAGTACACCAGCGGCACCACCGGTTTCCCCAAGGGCGCGACCCTGAGCCACCACAATATTTTGAACAACGGCTATTTTATGGCCGAGCTGCAAAACTTTACGCACAATGATAGGCTTTGTATTCCTGTACCTCTTTATCACTGCTTTGGTATGGTGATGGGCAATCTTGGCTGTGTTACACACGGCGCGACCATGATCTACCCATCCGAGGGGTTTGAGCCGCTGGCCGTGCTTCAAACGGTGCAAGATGAAAAATGTACTGCCCTTTACGGCGTTCCCACCATGTTTATCGCGGAACTCGATCATCCCGATTTTGCTACATTCGATCTGACCAGCCTGCGTACAGGGGTCATGGCCGGTTCATCCTGTCCAATCGAGGTGATGAAGAAGGTCAACACGCTGATGAATATGCGCGAGGTCGAAATCTGCTATGGCATGACCGAGACCAGCCCCGTGTCAACTCAGACGCGCATCGATGCTCCCCTGGATAAGCGCGTCAGCACGGTTGGCGTCGTTCATCCACACCTGGAGATTAAGATCATTGAGCCCACCACCGGTAAGGTTGTCCCGATTGGAGAGACCGGCGAGCTATGCACGCGAGGATATAGCGTGATGCTGGGCTACTGGAATAACCCGGAAGCCACTGCTGGTGCCATCGACCAGGCACGCTGGATGCATACGGGCGACCTGGCGACGATGGATGAGGAAGGGTATATCAACATTGTGGGTCGCATCAAGGATATGGTCATTCGCGGCGGCGAAAATGTCTATCCACGCGAGGTCGAGGAATTTTTGTATACCCACCCGAAGATCAGCGATGTGCAGGTGATTGGCGTGCCCGACCCCAAGTATGGCGAAGAGATGATGGCCTGGGTCAAAGTCAAGCCCGGCGAACAGGTCACAGCAGAGGAATTACAGGAGTTTTGCCGCGGGCAGATCGCCCATTACAAAATTCCCCGCTACTTCAAATTCGTGGATTCCTTCCCGATGACCGTGACGGGCAAGATTATGAAGTTCCAGATGCGCGAGCAGTCCACCCAGGAACTGGGCCTGCAAAGTGCAGCTTCAATGAAAACCGCTTAGCATCATCTGTTGGCATGGCTGAGGTGGCTAGCGCGAGCGCAGCCACTACTATATGACGAGATTGCAGCGTTGTATAGTAGTGGCTGCGCTCGCGCTAGCCACCTCAGCCATGTGACGCTCTCACTGCACATTTTGACATCAATCCCAGATTCTGCCTGTATAGGCACATCCCTGTAAAGTGTGCTATAATACCAGAGTAGATTAGTCGGAATTGAATGCTTTTTTGTACTTATCCAGGACTATTCGAAAGAAGAGCAACATAGGCAACCTATTTTGATATACTCTGGACTTGAGAGGGAAATGGTAAATGGCGGAAACTATTACTGCCGATATGGTTATTCACGATGTGGTTTCAAAGCACCCGGCAACGGTCAAGGTCTTCCATGGCCATGGCCTTCCTTGCACGGCCTGCGCTGTCGGTTCGCGAGAGAGTGTGGCGGGTGGTGCGCGTACTCATCGTTTTAGCCCGGAAAAACTCGAACTCTTGCTGCAAGATCTGAATGCGGCAGCCAATGGACAGCCTACCTCGGTGGCTCCGAAAAAAGCACCGGTTGGGCGTGGTGTACCTTTACAGATGTCTACCGCCAGCCCGGACCGCCAGATCAAACAGGTCATCGCCGTGATGAGTGGCAAAGGCGGCGTTGGGAAATCGCTCGTCACCGGTTTATTAGCCGTCTCTTTGAGACGCCAGGGTCTGCGTGTGGGCATACTTGATGGCGATATCACTGGCCCCAGCATTGCTCGTATGTTTGGTACCAGGGGTCAGCCGGCCAAGTCCGCAAGCGGAGGCATTGACCCACTGACCAGTAGGGGTGGTATCAAGGTCATGTCGATGAACATGTTCCTTGAGAATGAAAGTGATCCGGTGGTCTGGCGCGGCCCGATGATTTCCAGCGCGATCAAGCAGTTCTACAGCGATGTCGATTGGGGCAAGCTTGACTACCTGCTGGTAGACCTGCCTCCCGGCACATCTGATGCGCCGATGACTGTTTTGCAGTCACTTCCGGTTGATGGCATCGTAATTGTCTCCTCACCGCAGATGTTAGCTACCATGGTGGTGATGAAATGTATCAACATGGTGCGCCAACTGAAGGGCATCATCGTTGGGGTTGTGGAGAACATGGCCTACTTTCAGACGCCCGATGGAGAGCGTTATGAGATATTCGGTCCCAGCAATGGCACCGAACTGGTCAACATGACGGGTGCCCCCCTGCTTGCGCAGCTGCCAATTGACCCACAACTGACCACATTATGCGATTCCGGTCGGGTGGAAGAGTACCACGCCGAAGCCTACGACCTGCTGGCGGCAAACTTTATCAATACCTTGAAGATTATAAGATAGAGTCAAGAGTGGCAAAAGCAGCAATTCGGACAGAAGATTTCATCTTCTGTCCGAATTGCTGCTTTTGCCACTCTTGACTCTGCAATTTCATGTATTCCTGGCGAATGATCCCAACACCTTGCAGAAGGTGGTGTGTCCAGCAAGGTCGGCGAGCGCACTACGTACTGGTGGATCATCGCGGTGACCCGCAAAGTCAAGATAGAAGACATATTCCCAGGCGCGCTGGCGAGATGGACGAGATTCCAGCTTGAGCAGGTTGATCTGGTTGGCGGCCAGCACGCCCAGGCAGGTATGAAGAGAGCCGGGTTGATGAGCGGTAGCCATCACAAGCATGGTCTTCGCCTCGCCCTCGCGGCGTGGAGCAGGTTCCCTACCAAGAGCAATGAAGCGCGTGTAGTTATCTTTAATGGTCTGGATGTCGTGCGCCAGTATTTCCAACTGGTAGAGTTCCGCGGCTCCTCTGCCAGCGACTGCCGCCACCCCTCTGAGCTGCTCTTCGCGGATCATCTTCGCGCTTCCCGCGGTATCATACGTTGCCACGATCTCTACGCCAAGTGTACGCAGGTATACATCGGATTGGGCCAGGGCTTGTGGATGTGAGATCACCCGTTTGATGTCGCTCAGCTCTTGTCCGGGCAGGCAGAGGAGGCAATGATTGACGGGATGGCTGATCTCCCCAATCACGAACAAATCGTGCTGGCGCAGCAAATCATAGACATCATTGATGCTGCCTGCCTGTGAATTTTCTACCGGCACCAGGCCAAATTCAACTTCGCCCGCCGCAACGGCACGGAAAACATCGGCAAAACTCCGTTGGGGGAGAGGTTCGACCTCTTTCCCAAAATAGGTTTTCACCGCTTCATCACCAAAGGCCCCCCGCTCCCCTTGAAAGGCCACTTTGACCGGTTGATCTATCTGCATTATCTGCCTGGTTTGTGGATCTGTTGACGACTGTACCATAAATAGACACTATCCCCTCTGCGTTTTCCCGATTGTGCCAGTTTCCCTGAGAATTGTCAAGAAAAATAAAGGATAGCATCCTGATGGTGCATGGAGCCTGGTACACTACGGCACCAGGCTCCATGCACCATCAGGATGCTATCCAAATGTATCAAGCGGTTAGTACGCAGTCAGTGAGACAGCACCTGCATTGCCGCTTTTTCCTCTTGAAGTGAGCATTGGCCCTGGCTTTGCCAGAGCCAATGTAGAAATTCGACGGACAAGGGCAACCATATGAGTGTTTGACGGAGTCAAACACTCATATGGTTGCCCTTGTCCGTCGAATTTCCAGGATGACTCATGTCAGAATCACAAGGTGAGCAACGAGTTAATAGGCAGTCATTGTAAGAGGCATTGGTCTGTTAGGAGGAGTGAAGACAGGGCCATTTCCTAATGGAATTGGGCCTCCCGTCAATTGCAGCAGATCCTCGTTCGTTGTGAACGTGGACTCGTGGCAAATTACTCCTTTCGAGAGGCAAGTTCCCCCCTGAGGTGGAACGTGGCTCGGCGGGGTCGCTACCGCAAACACCGGAGTGGCATCGTTATCACCCGGTATGATGGAGGTCGAGATGTAGTCGCCCACCATGAAGCCCTGGCTCGTCTGCGCTATCCACGAGAGTGCCATCGCTGGACTCAGTCGCTCTTTCGCGCTCCAGGTTGCCCCGCCATCGGTCGATGAGATGAAACCGACGGTAAGCGAGCATGTGAGGACCTGGCAGTTTGACACCGGGTAGTAGTAGAAGGCGAGACCAAGATGGGCAGACCCTCCGGAGGTCGTCCTATCCACGGCCAGGCCGGGGATGAAGTGGTCGACGCTACCACCAACCGGGTCAATTGGGATGAGTCCCGGCTTTGACCAATGGAGGCCGTCAGAAGAAGTGCTCAGCACGAGGTCGTTGTGATTACAGCCGTTTTCAAAGCGACAGTCCCCCCAGACGACGTACACGGTGCCCGCTGCATCAATTTCGGCGGACGGGAGAGGGATCGTGGCTCGAAGGTTGGCACTTGGAAGATGGTAGTCCATCTCGGAGATATTCACCGTGCTGCCCCAACTTGCACCTCCGGTGGTGGAGATGAACGAGATCATTTTAAAGGGCTGAGAAGCGTCGTTCACGAATCCTATAATAGGCACAACCACTGTACCCGACGGCTGAACGAGAGGCTGCCCGCCTATGCCAAAATCACTGTTGCCCGTGCCCTTTGCAGCACCCCATGTCTTTCCGCCATCGGTGGAGGTGCTCATCTGGATCTGGTCACCCACGCTGGCGTTGTCGAACTCGGTATAACAGTTCCCGTAGAAGGGGCTGGTCGACGTATCATCGCAGGCGGTCCAGTTTTTGTCGTTAAACTCACTGGTAGCATTGACTGCCACAGGGTTGCCCCACGTCAACCCGCCATCGGTCGAGCGGCTGACGAGCACATCTACCACAGCGGTATTCCCATTAGGGAAAAGGCCAAGGGAAGAGATCATCCAGACTTTGTGCCTGGCGTCGTAGGCAACCGCGGCATCACTGGCACGGCCATACTTTCCTCCTCCTTTGAAGACGGTGACACCAGGTAGAAAGCCATGTGTAAAGGTTGCCCCACCATCGGTGGAAGTCGCAAAACCGATGTCGGAAGCTCCACCATTGTAAAAACGACCCACCTGGAAGGCGGAGACGATGGTGTTGCCAAAGGCAAAGGTGTCAGGTTCAAGCTCCGTCATGTGCTGGCTTGTCTTGTTGGTGAAGGGGTCGCTGCTGATCTGCTTGAGGCCTCCCCCAAAGGCGAGAAGGGTGGTTGAGAGGACGAATACAAGAGAGAAGGTAAGCGCGAGGATGGCGCGTGACCGCTATCGCCAACGAGAAATAAGGGACATCGTCGTTCCTCCTTGAAGCAAATACACACCATAAGCATTAAGGTGAACTGAAATCGAAAGTAATCGTCTCGATTACTCTACGGAACACGTTGACATCGGCATTCTGTGACACGGGACGTATCAATAGTAACATAGGATATGAAGTGTGTCAATTGTACGTATTCACTCATGTAAAATGTACTGAATACTTTTCAAGTTATTATGGATGAGCTAAAATGTAAATGAAATTTAGTGACTATTCAGGTCTCTTTCTTCTTGAATCCTCACTGCCTGCGGCAGGTCGTAAACATTTTTTGTAGCCAGGTTTTGCTGCCGTAGGCAGCAAAACCTGGCTACAACCTGAATAGAAGAGCCACAGCAGGCGGCGCGGAGTCCTGAATAGGTACCCTGGGCGATACTAATGAGGTGAAGAAGCGGCAAGGTGGGCTAATGCAGCGCATTAGCCCACCTTGCCGCTTCTTCACCTCATTCTGCTGAGACTATCTATGTTGTGTCTTACTGCACGTTGTAGTGAGATCGATGGTAGTACATCATACCCTTACCAACCACTTTTACGGGTTGGAGTTCTTTGAGCATGATTGCTTCGCCGCACTTTGCGCAAACGCGGCTCGTAAGGTGGTTGACTTCCTCGCGGTTCGCCATCGACGCACGCGCCGTCTTTGAGAGTTCACCCTTTTTAGGCATTGATTCAAGACCCCTTTCGCCTATCTTCCTGCTGTTATTTGTCTATCTGGACTTTCCAAGTTGTATGAGTTACCTGGCAATGCGAACTATTGTGCCTCGCATTGAGTCAACTACAGTATATCACAGCAAAGGGAGATGTGTCCAATCTGATGTGAACTCGTAAACCTATCCTATAGAGGTGTTTCATGCAAAAGAATATGTGTGAGAGCGGCACCTTGCGGGTGCCGCTCTCACACATATTCTTTTGCATGAAACACCTAAAAAAGTTCTTCATGAAATGAGCGATACACAAAATAGGGAGTCAAACAAATGACTCCCTAAAAAAATGATACAGTTGTTACGAAATCCAAACTACAGATTACGCGCTACAAGAAGCACTACTTGCCGCACTACAAGCGCAAACTCCATGTATCAACCTGAATATGAAATTGATGTGGGAGCCTTTTTGCTCCACACTAGTATAACGAACCAGCAACACAAATGTAACGCAGGTTGTTTTTGGGCGAAGCTATGCAACGCAGCCATTCCATGATAAAATCCTCAGTGACCATCAAGCCTGGCACATCTTATGCTGCGAAGGGACGCGATACATCGGGTTCCTATACAAGCCACGCTTGAGGAAGATAGGGATGGAGGCCAGGTTCTCGCATGAAAAACCCGCAAAACAATGGAAATACTGCACATAAAACAGATATGTATGACCCGCTATTAATCGTTGCAACATTTCAAAAGGCGGTGATTGACCGCTTCCAAATTAGCCTGGGGAATCGCCAGTACACCTACCAGGAGTACCTGGCATTACCGACATCTGAGCGCAGTAACGATGAAGCGGATGCCGTCGATCAAAGGTTTGCGCGTTACGTCCTTGAATGGTTGGGTTTTGAAGAAACGGACTGGAACTACAATCGTCCCCAAACGGGTCAGAAGGCCAATCGTCCAGATTATACGGTGAAAACCTCGGTTGGCACAGCCTTTATCTGGGAAGATAAAAACAGTACACTTGAGCTTGACAGGGAACACCTGGTACAGATGTATCGCTACTGTATAGGGACGGCTGACTATGCCGTCTGGTGTAATATGCGCAGGCTATTTGCCATACGCTATTTACCTGGGGATACCTTCAAATATGAAATTCTTGCCGATGTATTGGTAGAGAAACTAATGGAAGGAGAGCAACAGACCCAGGCCACCAATCTTGCTCTTTTCCGTTTACTCTTTGGGAAAGAGCGTTTCAGCCAGTTTAATCAACTGATCGACAATATTTGTGTTGATGAGCAGGTGTTTCAGGCTAAAGCCGCTCCACTTGATATGCCCCAGGCCATGCATCAATTTATTGCTGGAAGTCGCGAATCATTGGATCACCTGCGGCTCGCAGCTCTAACACAGATTCTGGAGGCATTAGAGCGTCGCGAAAGGCTGATAAAGGAAGACGCATATTTACGCAAGGAATGGGAGAATGCACGGGATGAATTTATCGATAAGATAAATTTTAGTGCTAGCGGCCTCGATATTATCAGCCAGCGTGTATTGGCAGAGATCGAGAAACTGACTCCTCAACTGGGAGAAATAACCTTACACGATATCCGTAAGGTCAAAGAAGTCATTGAAAAGGTATTGGGAAGAGGGAGGCTCCGTGCTTCTCTGGCCCTCAACTTTGATGCGTGGCTAGCGCGAGCTATCCATATCAACAGCGCATTGCTTGAGCAACGCTTCAAAACTACTGAACTTTTCGGTATTGCTGAGGCGTATGATGTCTGGAGCGAGCGCCAGAGTGACCTGGAAGACATGAAGCCTGAAGTCTTTGCCGAGCAGGTTGCCTATGTCTTTTTCGTGCGCCTGCTGCTTGTCCGTGTGTTAGAGGATAAGGGCATCCTGAGACCTCGCTTCATGAGCAATGGCGGCTTTCGCGATTGGAGTGAGTATGTGCGGCGGCACTTCAAGGAACTCGATAGCATTGGTATCTTGAACGAGAGCTATTGCCATATTCTTGCCCGCAAAGCGAGCCACTACTATATTCATTTTTTCCAGCAGGCCATCTTTGATTGGTTCAACCCTGAAGATTTTCTGTTTGTAGAAACGCTGGAATTTCTCTGTCGTTACAATTTTCGCCATATCGCCAGTGATCTGATCGGCTTTACCTATGAAGAATACATTGACCGCAACGCTCGTAATCGCAAAGGTCATTTCTTGACCCGCCACGAGGTTGTTGAATATATGCTCGACTTGCTGGACTATTCCGGCTCAAAGATCGTCGGTAGAAGGATGCTCGATCCCGCAAGTGGAAGTGGAAGTTTTCTTGTCCACGCGGCTCGTCGCTATCGTCGTGCCCTTGTCACCTACTTTTGTAATCTGAATGGGCTGCCTGATAATGAGGAAACGTTATCTGCCAATCCTAAACTGCGCCTGGAACTGGCCCGGCGATACCTGGACGACCTGACGGCACTCTTCTTCGGTATGGAGTTAAATCCATTTGCCTGTTACCTGGCCGAGATGAACCTGCTCATTCAGGGACTGGATGATTTCCTGGTATTACAGCAAGCGGGTGATCTTTTACCTGTTGATCGCTTTCGTATCTATAACACGAATAGTTTGGACCTGCCTCGTGAAATATTGGACAGTACTGATGTCACAGGAAATATCAGAGGAATGCATGTGACCGACTATCTGAGTGAGCGCATCGTCGATGAGGCCTATCCAATCAAGGCTGGCCTGGACAACTATGCAGAAGGTTTCTTTTATGTTATCTCAAATCCACCCTATGTCAGCAGTAAGCAAGAAGAGTTCGATGTGGGGTGGTTCAAGCGGGCAGAATTTTATAAATCTGTTCTTTCAGGCGATACTAACCTCTACCTACTCTTTTTGCGCCTGGGTTTGTATTACCTGGCTGAATATGGGCAGATGGTATACATTGTGCCCTTGACCCTTTTTGGCGATAAGAGTGCCAGTGCTGCCCGCATACTCCTGAAAACGCCTCCATTTAGTCCAGCCGCCGCCATTCGCTTTTACCGCGGTGATATCCTGTTCCCCGGCGTTGATCAAGCCGTAGGTATGGTACGAGTGAATCATTCTCTAGTAAATACTTCAATTGTGGTAAGCGGCGGCAATACCATTCAGGAAGCCAGGGCCGCCCAATTCAGCACTTCCTTGAGCGAGGTAATTGATGCAGTACCACAAAACCACATCTGGCAGGGTAACTGGTTGATTGCCCCAGGTCAAAAGTACCTGGATGTTTGGCGATATGTAAAACAAGTGAGCGATAATCTTGCAACACAATTAGGAGCTTTACTAGATGTCACTTTTGATAGAAAACAGGGTGATGTAAATGCGACGTATGTTAATCCATTGCGTCTAGGAAAAAGAAGTGGAAGCTTTTCTAATGGTGATATAGCTCTTTACAAAGGAGAGGATGTAAAAGCTTATGCGGCACTATCTGTTTCTCCCTCGGATTGGGTAAGAACTTTGCAAGAAAATGATAGCAGTAACATGATGCAGGAAGTGTTACCTACCTCTCAAATATTGACCCAACTCAAGCGCATTGATGGTAAGGAAATGGGTATAGTGTTAAGAGAAGTAGCACGTTTGAATACCAGAGAGCGTTTGATAGCTACGTGGTTTGAGAGGACAGCAAATGAGCCGATTGCTTTTACTCATAAACTTTGGCGCATGATACTCAAAGAAGGTGCTACAGAGAATTATGGTAAAGCTCTTCTGGCGTTGATAAATAGTAATGTTACAGCCTATCTGGTCAATCTTTTTTCCACAAACAATGACGTTGGTAAAGATGATCTAGGCCGTACACCTATACCTGATCCGCAAACTCTGCCTGTAACTCAGCTAGCTGCCCTGGCAAATGATTTGCTGCGTGAGCGAGCCAGCATCGAAAAAGATTTTGTCCTGAAATATCGAACGAGACTGCCAAAGTTCGATGATGGCAAAGTCTATGTGCCACCCTCTGCGGTACTGGCAACTACTCGACTGCCCAGACTCACTATGCAGGCCCTGGTTGGACGTGGTGAAGTCAAAAATAATGGAGCCGCAAATGGTCGCATACGCGCACTCCGGTCAAGAAATCTGATTGTTTCTACTATGGCTCCTACTCATCCCAACGCCTCAGCTTTCGCCCAGGTACTGGACCTATTTTTACGTGAGCCAGTTCGCGAAGCCGAGACGTGGGTCCAGGCGCAGAATTGGCAATTGCCTGATACAGTGGCTGCGGCGGCGTGGCTTCAAATATATAACACAATCAGCCAGCAAGCCCAGGCCAGCTGGGATAAATTTGTAGCCTTGCAACAGCAAGTGGATGAGACTGTGGCGGACTGGTACGGTTTCAATGCGGCGATGCGTGCGGTGATTGCTGAGGGGCTGCCATGGGCCAGGAGACGTAGGGATATGTTTGACTCAATAGAAGAGGAGTTATGAATCTCTACTGACTAGTTTTTTTATTGAGTGGTAGAATGAGGACAACTTGAGCTCAAAGAATCCGATAGAGAGAGGACACACGAGTATGGCTGGGTATATGTTCCTCTACGGCTTACCAGAGGGAAGCTTCAATGACGAAGTACGCATTTGTAATCGATCAGCGCAAGTGCATCGGCTGCCATGCCTGTACCGTCGCATGTAAGGCCGAACACGACGTCCCCATCGGCGTCTATCGCACCTGGGTCAAATATATTGAAAAGGGCGAGTTCCCCAACTCGCGACGCTATTTTCTAGTCAATCGCTGCAACCACTGCACCGATGCGCCCTGTGTCGCCATTTGCCCAACCAGGGCACTCTATAAGCGCGGCGATGGCATTGTAGACTTTGACTCCAATCGCTGTATCGGCTGTAAATCGTGTATGCAGGCCTGTCCCTACGACGCCCTCTATATCGACCCCTACAGCCAGACCGCCGCCAAGTGCAACTATTGCGCACATCGTACCGAGATCGGACTAGAGCCAGCCTGCGTGGTTGTCTGCCCAGAGCGAGCCATTATCGCGGGCGATATGCATAACCCCAACACCGAGATCGCCCGCATCATCGCTCGCGAGCCGGTACGGGTGCGCAAGCCGGAGCAGGGCACAAAACCTAATGTTTACTATTTAGGTGCGGAGGAAGCGGCTATCAACCCCGAAGTTGCCGTCGAAGAATTGCCACACATGACCATGTGGAGTACGCTGCTCAAACCGCATCACGAGGACGAGAGCGCGATAGACATGGGCAAATC
>WNFH01001894.1_pt1 | contig 14395 bp, 11 predicted proteins | sample 5400411 | NCBI WGS metagenome assembly WNFH01 (sample SAMN13153347, study PRJNA577476) | soil metagenome | isolation source: 200 cm saprolite under Douglas fir tree site 2 hole 3 | place: USA:California | collected 2015-04-18
TTATGCAGAAAGCCATGGCAAAAGTACCGGCGGACCGCTATGCCACTCCACAAGAGTTTATTGCAGCACTCGAACAGTTACAGGAACGTATCCAGGCAATGCCACCAAGTAAGCGAGTCGCAGAGCCTGGAAACGAACAAAAAGCTGGAAATATGGGGCCTAACAAAGTTCCATTAATTCCACCAAAACAGGCCCGCATTGTGGTTATCTCCAGTGGGCAACCTATCCCATTAATGGGTGAGTTGATGGTTGTTGGACGCCAGGATCCGATACTAGGCATTTTCCCGGAAATTAACCTCGCGGACAAGACGGTTGGACGACGTCATGCTTACCTGAGAAATCAGCAGGGAACGTACACCGTCGAGGACCTCAATGCCCTGAATAAGACTCGCTTGAATGGTACAACCTTAACACCACACGAAGAACGTACGCTCAAAGACGGCGATATTCTACGCTTTGGCAGTGTTGAGGTGCGTTTTGAATTGCGATAGAGGTGGTGTTGAGCCGCACTGAGTCGCAGTGTAGGTGTATCCGTGAAGGATATCCGTGGGCGGTCACTTGTGGGCCGCTTCTACGATCAGAGGGGTGAACGACATGACAGAGAGACTTGCGTTCATAGTTTTTGTTTTAGTTAGTAGTCTTCTCCAGAACCCGATTGTGATTATTGTGGCTGGACTGACACTAGCAGTGGTCATACTTGTGACAGCACTTTTTCTTTTCCGCAACAGTGGCAAAAAGAAGGGTGCGAAAGCTAATAAGCAGAGTGGAACACCGGATTGGCAGCGTCAAGGACAACAGGCATGGAATCAGCCGGGCATGGGTGGTCAGCCGGGCATGGGTGGTCCGTCCGATAATTGGGGGCAGCAGCAACAGCAGCCGGGAGCGTGGGGAGGGCAGGCACCATCCCAGCAGCCCCAACCGGGGGCGTGGGGAGGACAGACACCTTCCCAACAGCCCCAACCGGGAGCCTGGGGAGGACAGACACCCGCCCAGCAGCCTGGAGCTAATGTTTGGGGAGCGCAGGGGGGACAAACGCCTGCTCAGCAGCCCCAACCGGGGGTGTGGGGAGGGCAAACGCCCTCACAACAGCCCCAACCGGGGGCCTGGGGCAGCCCAACCCCCAATACGCCCTCAGCCGGTGCCGGTTTAGGGGGAGGCCAACCCGCGTGGGATGCGACTTTTATGCCTCAACAATCAGCAGCACAGGCACAGGACCCATGGGCGCAGCCCCAACCTCAGGCGGCTCCATTACAGCAGGGAGCCTCGGTATGGGGCGGCGGTATGCAAAGTAACTCGCCGGCCCAGCCACAAACAGGCTATGGTTCAGGCCAGTCGTGGGGGCAATCAGGTCAGCCTGCGCAGGCAGGGCAATCGGCACAATCCATGCCTCCCAACGATTCCTGGGGACAACCGCCCGCGCAGCAGGCACCGGCTTGGGCACAACCGCCCCTCCAGCAGGCATCCTCTACCCCACCGGCGGCAAGCGGCAACGCTGCTCTGCCATCCTGGCAGCAACAAGTACCGGGCCAGGGACAGGGATTTGGCGCACCAGCGCCAGGGGCGGGCAGCTTTGGTAATCCTGGAGCTGGGGCACTGTTCGGCAGCAGTGACAACGATAGGACGATGCTACGTCCAGGTGGCCCCCAGAGCTCACTTGGCGTCGTGCGCGTCGAAGAGGGCAAAGAGCCTGGGCGGGTTTACGAGGTACGCAAAGAAGAACTCAGCATTGGTCGCAGCCGTGAAAGCGACATCTTCCTTGAAGACCTGGCTGTCTCGCGTCTCCATGCTAAGATCGTCAGTTTGGGCAATGGGAACTATGCCCTCAAGGATGAGGGGAGTGCCAATGGCACCAAGGTCAACGGCCAGTTGGTGAATAAATATCAGACCCACCCTCTACAAGAGGGAGATAAAATCCAATTGGGCCAGACCGTGTTAGTCTTCGCCAGGAAGTAGGGACCCGATTTATCGCGTCCCGCCAGGCAATAGGGGCGAGGCAGCCGCATTCGGGGAATGATTAAGGCAGCCGCATTTGGGGAATGATTAAGGCAGGGCGAGTACTGCGGGAGGCGTAGAGTGCTACAAGACGATCTGATCGGTGTGACGCTGGGAAACTACACTATCCTGGCTCCACTCGGCCAGGGGGGGATGGCTCGCGTCTATAAGGCACATCAGGAGAACCTTGATCGGGAGGTCGCGGTCAAGGTTCTTCCGCCCTGGTTTGCTGCCGACCGCAATTTTGTTGAACGCTTCAATCAGGAAGCCAGGCTTGTGGCGAGGCTTTCACATCCCAATATTGTGACTGTTCATGATGCCAGCGAGTTCAGTGGCAACCTCTATATAGTGATGCAGCTGGTCGATGGGGGCACGCTCAAACAGCGTCTGGATCAATTGCAAGCTCTCAACAAGCAGATGGATGTTTTGGAGGCCAATCGCATCTTCTCTCAACTGGCCAGTGCCCTCTCCTACGCCCATGATAATGGCATCATTCACCGTGACGTGAAACCTGTCAACGTATTGATGGATCGTGCGGGCCGCCCGATACTTTCTGATTTTGGTATCGCCAAGGTGCTTGCCGGTAGCAAAGAATTGACCCGCCAGGGTGCGGGAGTGGGCACTCCCGAATATATGTCACCTGAACAATGCCAGGGGGGGCCTGTTGATGCGCGGGCAGATATCTACGCCCTTGGTGTGATGCTCTTTGAGGCTTTAACGGGACGCCTGCCTTTTATGGGGGATAACTACCCGGCCCTCGCCCATAGCCACATCTACGAGATACCCCCTCATCCTGGCGCGATCAATCCCGCGATCGGTCCGGCTGTTGCTCAAGTGGTAATTACTGCCCTGATGAAAAATCCCATGCAGCGCTATCAACGGGCAAATGATATGGCAGAGGCCCTTGAACGGGCCGTCCATTCGCTTCCGACCGCAGGTAAAGCAAAGGGAGGAATGGGAAGTGGAGCACTGGCTGATCCCAGCCGGGTGACGACTATGCCCCTCCTCTATACCTGTCCTCAATGCCGCCACTACAACAAGCCTTCAACTCGCTTTTGCACCGCTTGCGGCTTTCCACTCAATCAATGCGGTATCTGTGGTACACAAAATCCGGCCAGCAACCGTTTTTGCACAAAATGTGGTCAACCGTTGCACTCGTTTCAATAAGCAAATTCGTCGGGTTGTGGCGCATTGAGCCTCTCAAGATTCCTGCGTTGTTCGTCCAGGCGATTGCGGCGAAATAGCGTGCGTTGTTCTACACTGAGGTTGAGCAGGATACGTATGCGCTCAACGATCCTGCTTGGTTGTGTGGGTTTGGTCAGGTATTCTACGGCCCCTTCCTCAAAACCCTGGACTTGCTCTTTCAATTGGTTGAGGGCGGTCAGCACTAAGACAGGAAGTGGGGGCGTTATGCGGTTCGTGCGCAGCCAATCCAATACTGCCCAACCATCCACCGGTTGCATCATCAAATCCAGAACGATAAGGTTTGGGCAAAACTCAGGTATGATCTGTATGGCCTCTTGACCATTGGAAACGCCGCAGACCTCAAAACCTGCAAACCTTAAAAACACACACAAGACTTGTTGGATATCAGCTTCATCCTCAACCACCAGGATTTTTAATGCATTTTCCTTTGGCCTATTTTCAGTACTATACATAACTCACCTCTTCCAGACCACTTAAACACTAAGAACCGATCTACCTAACAACTATAGAAAAGACCTCACCCCGCTATCTCTGCTCCCTCATTGCTTCCCTGGCTGCGACTTGGGACGAGGCGGAGCCAGGGGAAAACGCACTTCGGCTACGGTACGATCCGTATCCCCCTTGTGCCATAATGCAAATGTACCGCCTAAATCACCTATGAGATTTTTGATCAGTGAAAGGCCTAAACCTTCACTGCTTTCTTCTTCTCCCGGCTCCAATTGCTTCAGCCGGGTACCAGTATCGATGACCTGCACGATGACTATGCCATGCTCTTCTCGTCCGCGGATCGAAACAGTGCCTTCTCTTAGACCAGCCATACCATGTTTGATCGCATTTGAAACCATTTCATTGAGTACCAGAGCCAGGATGGTGACGGCACGGGAAGGAATGACGATAGGGCACGGTTCCACTTCAAAGGTGATGTGTGTATCTGGGGGCCGCAGATTGGCGTTGGCAACCCCTACAATCTTCCGCGCTACCTCTTCAACTCGCGCCTCGCTCACGTCTTCATGGGCGAGTAGATCATGCGTAGCGGCCAAACCCTGGACACGATTGACGCTTTCGGCGAGGGTCTGACGCACCTCAGGTGATCTGGTGCGCCTGCGCTGCAGGGAGAGGATGCCTGCCACGGTCGCCAGGTTATTTTTGACCCGGTGATGCAGTTCGCGCAGCAATATCGATTTTAGCTCCAGTCCACGCCGCGTCTCTTCGTAGAGCTGGGCATTTTCTATGGCGATAGCTGCTTCGTTTGCGAAGGTGATGACCAGCTGCATTTGCTCAGGCGAGAGGAGGTGGCGATGGCTGCTGTAGATGCAGATGCAGCCAAGCACTTTGCGTTTGACCTGCAACGGAACACATAACACCGAATGAATTTCTGAGGAAACACCGGGATCTTTAGAGATGAAGCAGTGTTCATCATTATGAAAACAGTCCATAGCCATACTGGGTCGGCCAGTCTGAACGGAGCGGCCAGCACAACATTGACCTACCTCCAGTTGCAACCCTCGCACCAATGCACTGTTCAATCCATAGTGAGCAACCACGTGGAGACGCCGCTTCTCAGGGTCCAGCTCGAAGATACATGACCGTTCCGCCCCCGATAGATGGACGGCCTGAGTGGCAATGATCTGGAGTACTTCATCCAGATTGAGGGTCGAGGCAATGATAGAGGAGACTCGATGCATGGTGGCGAGTTCGTGAACCTTGCGCCGCAGTTGTTCATCGGTCTGCTCGTACAACCGCCCATTTTCGATGTTGATAGCCACTATTCCGGCCACGACCTCTACAAAGTTTCTCTCCTGGCCGCTAAATTCGCGCGGGTCGACTGTTTGCACACTGATGACGCCGATCAACCGCTCCGCGTTGCCAAAGAAGATGATGGGTATGGCCATCAGCCCATGATATTCGCTGCTATAGGTGCGAACCTCTGTAGAGAAATGGGGGTCGGCCAGGGCGTCGCGTACTAACAATGGACGGCCCTTGTTCGCTACCCACCCGCTATAGCCCTCGTCGAGGCGCAGGGTGAAGTGCATTCCACCCAGTGGCCGAGGTCCATTTGTGGCACGCAGGGTGAGCATCCGTTGTAGCTCGTCGTAGAAAAAGATGGTGCAAAGATCGGCATGCAGTTCTTCTGCCACAACTTTAGTGATCACCTCGAGGGTCTGATCCAGGTCCATGGTGGAATTACTGACGCCGTTGATGCGCTGTAGGGACAGAAAACGCTGTTCAGTCTGCTGTGCCAATGTCAATCGCTCTACGGAGAGGTGATCCACCACACTTTGGTAGCCACGCGTAAGGGCCAGCATACAGTCAGATTGCAAGCGATACAAGCGGGACGTGGCTTCGATGAGCAATTCCTCCTGGCGACCGCCAGGGGTGTCACTACATTTCTGATCATGTTGCTCTGGCGAGGAATTGCGGGAGAGGTGGCTGAAGATGTCACTTATTTCGAGGGCAAGAGCGTCAGTAAAGCGTTGCAAGCCTTGCAGGCGCACATCTAACTTCCCACCCTGTTCTGCTAGCCAGCGACCGGATTGCTCGAAACGAGCGTAGGGGCCCGATTTATCGCGCCCAGAGGTAGGGGGGATATCGTTGCCAATCAAAGCCGCGTAGGGGCCCGATTTATCGCGCCCAAGGGCATAGGGAGAATCATTGCCAATCAAAGCCTGGAGTAGTAACCAGGCATCACTACCTTCTTCTGGCCCCTCGCTATCACCTGAGGCATGTTGTAAGCAGACACGTAACCTGGCGGTGTGCTGCGCCAGAATTTGCTCCACTTCGCTGCTCTGTATCACGATTTTCTACCCTACCTGCTACTCTACCACGCATCGCTGCCCAATTTTTGCGCCTATCGAGGCCAAATCTGTTGCGTACGCATTGACCAGTCTGTATATTCTCCATATTCCCCTCTAATTGTAGATGAGCTAGCGAGCGATGTCAAGGTAATCCACCAAATGGAGTAGGAAACCACCACGTATCGAAAAGTACCATAGCCTATTAGGAAGTTGATACTTACTATACTCTATGTTATACGTTGTGAAATGTAGTGGATATGCCATATCTCCCCAGAGACTGTGCCCCAGCGGCATGCGGGGAATGAGCAGGGCAGCCGCCATGCGTGTATAGTAGTGGCTGCGCTCTGCGCTAGTCACCTCAGTCATGCCGGGGAATGGAGAAGGCAGTGGTCGTCAGATATCAGTAAGGACCTTACGATGCAATGCACAAATTGTGGTTTACCACTTTCGCCAACAAATACAAGTGCTTGCCCGCGCTGCCACACTTCCCTGACATCAGGCCCGAAGCCTGTTGTAGGGAAAAGGCAATCCCCCCAGCAGTATAATAATCAGGCATGGGGAGGAAGAGGAGGACAGGCAGAGTGGACGAACAGTTCCTACCAGAACCAGAACCAACTGCCATTTCCACCTGTTGCGACGCCAGTGCAGACGCCATTTCCACAACCAGGACAAATGTGGCAGGTGACGCCGGCACCGGCGCCACCTCCTACTCCAATACCTGCACCATTGGGCGCGATCGATCGCGCCCCTACGCCGTACATGATGCCTACTCAGACAGTAGGTGCTATGGATTCCTCTCCCACGCCAGCGTTACGCCCGCAAGCACGGCGTGCGAGCAATCTTGGTTTTTATGTTGCGGGGTTGTGTGTGATTGCCGGTGGGCTGATTCTCATCTTCGTCTACATCTTGGCATTGGGTCTGCCTTCGAGCAGTACCACGAGCGCCTTTACAGCATCACCCTCGGCAACAAAAAATCCCGCGCTTACGCCTACCGCGACTACTCCCGCTCCAACGGCAGTACTATCCCCAACCACGGGATTATTTCCCGGACAACCATATATTAATACCCCACAGATGGCGAGTATGGTCAATATCAATACGGCCCAGCCGCTGCAAACGACAACCACATTCAAAGTCAACCAGAAGATTTATGTTACCTTCGCTATTAACCCCAATGGGAAAAATGGAGCTGTTTGCCTCTTCTGGTATCTCAACAATAGAATTGTGACGCAATTTCCCTTTGCCGTAACTTCGAGTGCAAGAGCGGGCTATTCCTATGCCATTTATGGCGGCACTGGTGCTGCCTATGTTGAAATTTACTGGGCAAGTACGATTACCTGCAGCGATAAAATTTTGGCACAACATGTCACATTCACGGTCACAAAATAGAAAAAAGGACAGCATTCCCGGCATGGCTGAGGCAAGCGCAGCTACTACTATACACGAAAGACGGGCATCACGTGCAGTATAGTAGTGGCTGCGCTTGCCTCAGCCATGTTTGGGGTCTTGGCAGCAGAAGAGAAGCATGGTATGCTAGCACTACATAATTGACCTGCTCGCTCTCCCTCTTCTGGAAGGGCGATATGCAATCACTCTTTCAGGAGGAATTATCGTGAATTGTACTTCATGTGGCGCAAATTTGCCTCCGGGAGCACCAACATGCCCCGTGTGTCATAACCCTACACCATACAATGTGCCTGGCTCTGGCAGTTCCCCACAGATTGACCCGAACGCCGCCGCACCTCAATATGGTAATCCACCGAGCGGGCCGGGGAGTTCTCCACAAATTGACCCGACGGTGCTTTCCTCTCCCTATGGAGGAACTCCACCACCACCATCGACAGCATATGGTTCATCACCTTATGGCGACTTTCCACCACAACCCAATCCGTATGGTGCGCCGCCACCGCCGCAACAATATCCGTATGGTGCGCCGCCACCACAACAATATCCCGCGTATGGTGCGCCGCCATCCCCACCACAACAGGCTGGCTACGGTGTACCACAACAACCAGGTGCAATGTATGTTACGCCGCCACCGCCCAAGCGGCGCAGTCGCGTTGGCTTGATTATTGGCATTGTACTGATTGTGCTGCTGCTGGCCTGTGTCGGTATCTCTGTAGCTGTGTACCAGGGATTGAAAAATGGCGTAAATACCGTAATCTCGTCCGCTCAGGCTACTGTCACCGCTGCCGCTGCCACGGCTACAGTATCATCCAATACAGCAATCTCGTCTGCTCAGGCTACTGCCACCGCCGTCGATGCTACGGCTACAGCATCATCTAATACAACCCCTACCACTTCGAGTGGACAAACAACGGGACCGTCTGGCCTGTCTATTGATCCCTCTGCGGCTGCTCTGATTACCAGCCCACAAATGGCGAGCGCGGTTGATAAGAACTTTAATCCCACCACGGTCACGAGCACGTTCGTGCCGAAGCAGACGATCTATGTCACGTTCAAGATAGATTCAAGTGCATCTAATGGCTATGTGGAGGGTAAATGGTATAGCAATGGCAAGTTTGCATTCTCAAGTGATCCTCTTGCAGCTCAAGGTGGTTTTGTTGGGTACCTTGCCGCCGAGTATAATATCGCGACACAGGGAACTGTTGAATTGTACTGGTGTACTGTGAAAGACTGTAGCGATGCCAAACTCGCGGATGTAGTAACCTTTACCGTCACTTCGACAAGCTTTCATTGGACGGGACAACCAACCCTGGCTATGCTCGATATCAATCGCCCGTAGTATTCGCGTAATGTTTTTCGGGGCAGGGAGTGGAAGACGCCGACCAGGGCACCCGCATTGCCTGCGGGCAAGGGGAGCAGGAGGGATGCCCCTACCATGGACGAACGAGCCTGCGCAGATCCACCGTCCATGATAGGGGTACCCTTTACGGGTACCCTGGGGGCCTGGCGACGCACGATTCAACCATGTGTGTCATTCGCTAACAAAGTCCTGAGAGCGGGGGTGGTATGGATGAGGGATAGGTTATTGGAGGAGGAAAGAGGTGGGTGCGTTGCCGTAGGGGAACAAGACGAGGGCGACGCAAGCGTCCGCACCACCTATCCACCCCACCCCCGCCCCTACGGCAACGCACCCGCAAGAGGTGCCCCTAAGCGACCATTTAGAAAGAGAGTGTGCATGATGAATTGTAGTTCATGCGGAGCAAATCTTCCAATAGGAGCGGCAGTCTGTCCCGTGTGTGGCACACCAACGCCGTACAATGTGGCAAGTTCGGGAAGTTCATCGCCATATGATTCGACTGTGCCGGCTTCTCCATATGGCGGCACCCCGCCACCGGCGACTGCCTATGGTTCACCACCTTACGGTACCTCTCCATCATTATCATCAAATCCCTACCAGCCTTTGCCGTCGAATCCATATGAGGTGGCACCAAACCCATATAATCCACCGCCGCCGCTGTACAGCCCACCGCCACCCAGGCGTCGCAGCAGAGTTGGTCTGATTATCGGGATCGTCGCACTTGTATTCATTCTTTCGTGCGTAGGTATCTTTGGAGGCCTCTATGTTGTAGGTAAAAACCAGTTGGATGCTCAGGCCACTGCGACAACCCAGGCAACAAACCTTACAGCGACTGCGGCTGTCTCTGTCTATCCTTTCAGCAATAAACTGGTACTTGACGATCCTTTAAGTGATAACAGTAAGGGACGCCAGTGGGACGAGCAAACGAATACAACAGGGGGAACGTGCAAGTTTGCCGGGCAGTCGTATCATATACTTGAAACCAAGGCGGGCTACTTTGATACCTGCTACTCTGAAAACTCAAACTTTAGTAACTTTACCTTTCAAGTGGAGATGACTATAACGCAGGGCGACGCGGGCGGCCTGCTCTTCCGCGCCGATAGCGGTTCTACTAAACTGTATTACCTGCGCCTCACTGAAAGTGGAGGGTATAGATTATTCCTCTACGTGGACAATTCAGGGACAAATGCACGTACTTTGAAACAGGGTTCCGTCCCAGGTTTCAATAAAGGGCTGAACCAGGCAAACCTGATTGGGGTAGTTGCGAAGGGTGATTCCCTGAATCTCTATATCAATAAGCAGCAATTTGCCAGCATAACCGATAGTTCCTATACGAGTGGGCAGATTGGCCTGGCGGCTGAGTCTTTCAGCAACTCAACTGAGGTTGTATTTACTAATCTGAAAATATGGTCATTATAAGAAAGAGATGAAGGGGCCGATTGATCGCGCCCACCGCCGATGTGTCGGCCCCTACGCCTCAATGAGCATGCGTCGCAGGACTTTTCCCACGATGTTTTTGGGAAGCTCGGTGCGAAACTCGATCTGAGCCGGTACTTTATAGGCGTCGAGTCTCTCGCGACAGAGTGCGAGCAGTTCATCGGCAGTGGCTTTTTCGCCCCGTTTGAGTACGACTACAGCCTTGATAAATGGTGAAGTAGTGTTATTTGCCTGTTGCATGGCACTGACGACAGCCGCCTCTAAAACCTTGGGATGCTCATACAGCACCTCCTCGACATCGCGTGGATAGACATTATAGGCTCCTGAGAGAATCAGGTCTTTTTTGCGATCAACAATGGTAAAGAAGCCATCTTCGTCCATACGCGCCAGGTCTCCTGTATGCAGCCAGCCATCGCGGATCACCTGGGCTGTCTCTTCCGGCATATGCCAATATCCCTGCATCACCTGGGGCCCCTGGATGATCAATTCTCCCACCTCTCCTGGGGGGAGCGTCTCGCTAGTTTTGAGATCAACGATGCGTGCATTAGTACTGGGAAATGGGATGCCGATGCTGCCGACGCGCCGCTCGCCTTTGAGCGGGTTGGAGTGTGTCACCGGTGCGGCCTCGGTCAAGCCATAGCCCTCCACCAGCCGGCCACGGGTCAGTTTCTCGAAAGCCTCCTGTACCTCCACAGGCAAGGGAGCCGAGCCGCTAATGCAGTTGCGAATAGCTGAGACGCCATAGCTGCGCACCTTGGGGTAATTGGCAATGGCGAGGTAGAGCGCGGGAATGCCAGGGAAGATACTGGGGTGTTCCTTCTTAATGGTCTCAAGAATCTGGTCCGTGCGCGTAGTGGGCAGCAATACCAGTGAACCCGCGATGGCAAAAGCCATGTTCAGGCAACTATTCACCCCGTAGGAGTGGGAGAGCGGCAGTACACAAAGGATCACTTCTTTGCCTCGCCGCGCATCCGACATCCAGTGACGAGTCTGGGTCACATTTGCCATAGAGTTTCCGTGTGATAGCATGACACCCTTGGGCGTATCCGTTGTACCGGAGGTATACAGCAGCAATGCCAGATCATCTGAGGTCGTACCGCTATCGAGGGGTGCAGCACTTTGCCCGTGCAGCAACTGTTGGAATGTATATTCTCTGGGCGCGATAGCCAGGGCACCGGTTTTCAGGGCATCGGTTTTCAGGACATCGGTTTTCAGGGCATCGGCCCCCAGGGCACCGGCAAGGGGTGCCCCTACCATGGACGAGGACGAGGATGGGGGCCGATAAATCGGCGATGGGCGCGATACATCGGCCCCTACGATAAGACTGGCGATCAATACACGCTGGACGATGGGGAGATATTCGCGTACATCGGTGTAGATAACCTGTTTGACATCTGTACCGGCACGCACACGTTCAATCATGGCGCGGTAGGAGGTCAGGGTAAGCAAGAGTTGGGTTCCAGAGTCCCGTAGTTGATAGGTAATCTCTTCCTCATTTGAGAGGGGGCTGCCAAGCACAACCACAGCACCGGCTTTGAGTGTGCCATAAAAAGCAATCACGTACTGGGGAATGTTTGGCAAAATGATGGCGACCCGCTCGCCCTTCTTGATGCCCAGGCTGCGCAGCATGTGTGCGAAACGATTGGTCAGGCGGTCCAGCTCGCGATAGGGTATCTGCTGCCCAAAGAAGACGAGGGCTGGCCGGTCAGGGTAAGCACGAGCGGCATTCGTCAGCATCTCATGCAGCAGTTGCCGGGGCAGTGGTACCTGCTGTGGCACATCGTTATCATAGTGTTGTAGCCAGGGCATTTCAATCAGACGGGCCGCTAACATATTCATTCTGGCGATATTCTGCTGTTTTTCAAGTTTCGCATCGTGTTGCCTGGGTTCGATAAAGCGGCGAATCGCCCGGTTGACTGCATCGGGACGCTCCAACTGTACCAGGTGGGCTGAGACGGGGATCACCACCTGTTGAGCGTGAGGAATGCTAAGGGCTACGTCTTCATAGTGCTGGCGCAGGAAGACGGTGTCACGCTGCCCCATCACTACAAGTGTAGGGACACGCAGTTGTTGCAGCCGTTCGATGCCGCGCCAGGCAGCCATCACGCTATGCCGCATACGTTTGAGTGTACGTTGTGGAGCATAGAGGGCAACGCCGACGAGTTTCGCTACGCGGCTAAAGATGGGATCGGGAACGTTTATCAGGCGGCTCAGCAGTGGGCGAATGATAAAGCGCGTTGGTACGCCAATCAGGACGAGATGATGCACATCTTCTGGACGATGCAGCGTATACTCGGTTGCCACCGCTCCTCCAAAGGAGTGTGAAATAAGAGAGAATGGCCGTTGCACGTCCAGCGCATCCAGTACCGCCTCCAGATCGTTTACCATGCCATCCATACTATGCTTGAGCCATTCAGGGTCGTCGCTGAGTCCATGCCCACGCAGGTCAGGAGCCACGACACGCATAGTTTGCCCAAAGAAGCGTAACTGGTAGAGCCATTGGAGGGTATTGCCACCATAACCGTGAACAAAGACCAGCGTCTGCGTTGCGCCTTCCGGGTGAATGTCAATCACGCTGATGCGGCGTATGTTCGAGCTACCGCCTGCACGGGGGGCAGGCAGATACACGGTGCGACGATACAGTTCTACATCTAAAATCATGCTGTCACCTCTTTTTGGCGTGGCCTGGCACCCGCAAGGGGTGCCACTACATTTCTATCTATCAGAAATAGGTTGATGAACAGAATTGAGTATCTTCGCTAGTTGTATACGTTCTTGTTCGGTTAATGGATGTAAAGGAGAACGCGGGCGTCCGCCATAGCCTGCTGTGAGTTCTAGCGCGGCTTTCAGGCCGGGAACGCTATAGGTGGTGGTGACAGCAGTATTGGCAGGGGTAAGACGTGCCTGTAACTGGCGGGCTTCTTCCAACTGTCCGGCATTGAAGAGTTCCTGGACGCGACAGACCTCGCGAGGAAAGACATTGGCAAGGGCGGCAACGGCTCCCACTGCCCCAATCACAAGTGCTGGCAGCAGGTATCCTGCGCTCCCCGCGAAGACGCGAAAGTGTGCCGGTGCGCGGGCCACAACCTGCACCAATTTGGCCATATTACCTGCGCTATCTTTGACACCGATAATATTGGGATGCTCGGCAAGGGCGCAAATAGTAGCGGCATCCAGGTCCAGGCCAGCTGTATTGGCAGGCATGTTGTAGATGACCAGCGGAAGCGGGCTGCGGTCGGCCAGAAACTGGTAGTGGGCAAACAAGGCGGTACTGTCCATGCGTCCTTTATAGTAGAAGGGTGGAAGGACAAGCACAACGTCGGCACCACTGTGTGCTGCCTGTTCGCAATTGCGCATAGTGGCCCGCGTCGACTGCTCTCCGCAGCCCGCGATAATCTGCGCATTGGGGCCAGCTGCCTGGCGTGCCGCCTCGATCACCTGTCCCCGTTCATCACTTGAGAGGTGTACCGCCTCGCCGTTTGAGCCCATCACGACATAGCCTGTGATGCCGTGCTCTGCCAGCCGGGAGATGTGCCGTTGATAGGTATCGAGGTCCAGTTCCTCCTGCGTATCAAAGAATGTGGGAATTGGCGGATAAATACCATGTAGAATGATGTTTGCCATGCGCTCTCTGCTCCTCTAAGTGTGCTGCTCATCAATGAGGCAATTATATCATATTGATTTAGCGGCATTGCTCGAGGGTCTTTTCTGGCATAGCTACCTTTTTTTTACTGTATTCCCTTTCCTGCAAAGAATATCACATTCAATGTGGCTAATATGTCCGTCATTCACCTTGAGGAAGTATTGAGTATGCTTTCTTCCTTCTTCAAGTTCGCATAGGAGAACTTTTTCTAGGAGAAATTTCAGGTCTTTGAGAGTTTTACCCATGAATATGTGCTACACTATCCGTACATAACTTTGTAAGAGATGAAGATCTTGACGTATTGAGGGTGAGAGTTCTGCCTTATGTTTCTCAAGCCAGGTAAGCTCATCGACAAGCAATTCGAGATAGTTCTTTATGGCTTGACCAGGTGTCACTCCAAATTCATAGGAGTTTGATATGGTGCTGCTGGCAATATATTCGTCTGCTACAAGCCTCACCTTCACATAAAAGGGCTGTATTACACTAGCAGTAGCATCAGGACGAGAAACATGAATTTGAATACCCTCATGAATAGGGTAATAACCACTCCATGTATTT
>WNFH01007319.1_pt1 | contig 14390 bp, 12 predicted proteins | sample 5400411 | NCBI WGS metagenome assembly WNFH01 (sample SAMN13153347, study PRJNA577476) | soil metagenome | isolation source: 200 cm saprolite under Douglas fir tree site 2 hole 3 | place: USA:California | collected 2015-04-18
GATCCTTGATGACGCCTTGGCGCAAAATCCGTTTTCGGCAGATGAGTACCTCCGCCGAAGGCACGCCCGGTCGGTCCTCTGCTTGCCCCTGGTGAAGCAGTCCAGGCTGATCGGGGTGCTCTATCTCGAGAACAACCTGGCATCGCACGTGTTCACGCCCTCCCGGATCTCGGTGCTGGAATTGCTGGCGTCGCAAGCAGCGATCTCGCTGGAGAACGCCCGTCTGTACAGCGATCTCCAGGAGCGGGAGGCCAGGATCCGCCGCCTGGTCGATTCGAACATCATCGGAATCGTGATCTGGGATTTTCAGGGCCGGATCATCGAAGCCAACGAGGCCTTTCTCGATATGGTCGGATATGCCCGGGAAGATCTCGTCTCGAGTCGGCTGCGATGGACGGAGCTGACGCCGGCCGAATGGCGCGACGCCGACGACCAGGCCATCGCAGAGCTGAAGACGGCCGGAACCGTCCAACCGCGTGAGAAAGAGTACTTTCGCAAAGACGGCAGCCGCGTGCCGGTTCTGATCGCCCGCGCGCTTTTCGAGTGGAAACCAGACGAAGGGGTTTCCTTTGTCATTGACATGACCGACCGCAAGCGAGCGGAAGAGAGGCTGCGCGCCAGCGAACAGCGCTTCCTCGATGCTCAAATGGAACTCGCGCACGTAACTCGCATGACGACGCTGGGCGAGCTGGCGGCCTCGATCTCCCATGAAGTCAACCAGCCCCTCGCCGCGGTCGTCAATGCCGCGGCGGCCTGCCGGCGTTGGCTCAACGGCGGTACCCCCAACCTGGACGAAGCGCGCCAGGCCGTGGCTTGGATCATCAAGGAAGGTAATCGGGCAAGTGAGGTGATCCGGCGCGTCCGGGCGCTCGCGAACAAGACCAGCATTGAGAAGGTGCCGCTCGACCTCAATGACGTCGTCAGGGAGGTCATCGCGCTGGTGCAGCGTGAGTTAGTCAGCCACCGGGTGTCGTTGCGAATGGAGTTGGCATCCGCTCTACCCATGATCCTGAGTGATCGGGTCCAACTGCAGCAGGTGATTATCAACCTGGTGATGAATGGCATTGAAGCCATGCAATCGGTCGCGGATCGGCCCCGCGAACTGGTGATCCGATCCCGCCAGGACGAGACACAACAAGTGCTCGTAAGTGTGACGGATTGCGGCGTCGGGATCTCCGCCGAGAATGCGGACCGGCTGTTCAACCCCTTCTTCACCACCAAATCCGGCGGCATGGGTATGGGGCTGTCGATCTGCCGTTCGATCATGGAAGCCCACGGTGGCCGGCTGTGGGCCACGGCAACCGTGCCCCACGGCGCCATGTTTCAGTTCACTCTGCCGGTGAACGCGGACGCTGTGTCGTGAGGTTGGCGCCGGTAAGGCGTCCAAAGAACCGGCGGCCCGCCAGCGAGTTCAGCTTTGGGTCAAAATGCGAAAAACTCAATCCGAGCAAGTGTTTTCGCTCTAACATCGATGGCGGGACATCCTCGGCGGGCGTGCGGTTAATGGAAGTGAAGGGAACGATTTCCAATTCCATAACCGTTCATTCCGCGAATTCGTACCGCTGCCCTGATTTTTCGTGAATTTCGTACTACATAGCGTGGATGAGTTCTGCTCCGACCAAATCGGGAAAAGCTGGGACCATTCAGCCGCGCTGGGGCTGGAGTGGTGTGTCGAAGCTGATACGACGTGTGGCGATGCTACTAGCCACGAAATCCAGCCGTGCAGATGTTGTCGCCCAGCTTGTCGATTTACGCGCCCGTTTCCATGGATGGCTGCACCAGGACGAGTTCGGCCCACGCCGAGGTGAGCAGACCGCAACTCTCCGAGCGCACATCAAATTCGTTCGCGAATTATGCCAGCGGCTGAACAAGGGCAAATCTCGTTCCCGGGACAGGCTTGATGCGGCGTTACGGAGCAGCAATGATGGACTAAGTCCAGCGGTAGCGGCGCTTGGCGAGGCGGCTGCCGATGTCGAATCAGCCTTGCAGATTACAAGCTCAAAAAACCAGGATATTGGCTGGTTTTCGCGAGTGAGGAGTTGCGCTGAAACGCTTTTTGAAAAAATCGAAACACTCGATGACAACACGAATAGCCAGATCGCCCTGACCGCCCTGTACCGCAATTTTGAACTATCGCAGACCGCGGCGTCTGAGGAGTTCGGTTTGCTGGACGCCGAGTGCTGGCTCAATGGCTACTGGAATGTGCTGGTAGAGACACTCAACAGGCTTAATGATCAACGCGGTGCGCAAGAGCGCGTTTCTCTCAAGCTTTTGGTTGAAGAACTTTGCAACCTTTATGAACGTGAAACGGGAGAGCCAGTGGCCGCACATGGCATTAAAGGAGATGTGTACACATCTCGCGCCGAAACGACGTCGGGTCGATTCGTCACGGCAGCAGTGGAGGCGATGCTTCCTGACAAATCCTGGTTCGACCAGCATAGCCAATTTGCACACTCGGTTTGCGCCCAGACGTTCCTGCCTGGCGATCGACACCAGCCGGATCGAGCACGTCAAGTCCTTGGGATAATGAAGGATTTTGTTGATCAACGCCCCACGCCGATCGAGGCGCCCACGAATTAGGCATTCTATTGCGGAAATGAAGAGAGTAATTCCGTCCACTAAACGACGGGAATGAAACCAAAACGCGCAACCCGTTCTCATCCTTGGCCGGCCGCCAAGAAGCCTCATCGGTTCGCCCACTCTGCACTCACGATCGAATCTGTGCCGGTCCAGGATTTGCGACCGAGCCCAAACAACTGCCGATTCCATCCCAAGGAGCAGATCGATAAGCTCAAGCGGGCCATCGAAAGGTTCGGATTCTTAGGGCCAGTTCTCATCGACGACCGCAATAGGGTCATTGTAGGTCATGCGCGGATGGAGGCTGCAAAGGCGCTTGGCTTGGCCGAGATCCCCTGTCTCCGAATACGCCATCTGAGCGAGGCAAAAAAGCGAGCGTTTGCAATCCTCGACAATCGATTGGCTGAAGATTCAGCTTGGGATTTTCAACTCTTAGCGAAAGAGTTCCAGTTTCTGCAGGCTGAAGGCATCGATTTGGAAACGACCGGTTTCGAAATACCTGAGTTCGAGACAATCTTCGCTGCCGGCGATATAGCGGCGAAAAATACCGAAGACGATAAGATCCCTGATCTTGTGCCAACCCGCGCCATCACGAAGCCGAATGACTTATGGATCCTGGGTGATCATCGACTTGTCTGTGCTGATGCCCGGCGACCGGAATCCTTCGCCGCCCTTTTGCACGGTATCCGCGCTCAGCTTGTCTTCACTGATCCCCCATTCAACGTGAAAATCCGTGGCCATGTCTCCGGCAAGGGACGCACTAAGCACCGCGAGTTCGCCGAAGCCAGTGGCGAAAAGACGCCTGCGCAATTTGCCAAATTTCTTGAAGATACGCTTGGTCTGCTCGCTGTGCACTCGGAAGACGGAGCCATTCATTTTGTCTGCATCGATTGGCGACACCTTGACGAAATGCTGACCGCTGGCCGTCGTGTCTATCGTAAGCTTAAGAATCTTGTCGTCTGGAACAAAACCAACGCTGGAATGGGCTCACTTTACCGGAGCCAGCACGAGTTAATCTTCGTTTGGAAACATGGGCGGGGCAAACACACCAATAACGTCCAGCTTGGAAAGCACGGACGAAACCGCAGTAACGTTTGGACCTATGCCAGGGCGAACACCTTCAGCTCGGATCGCTTGAAGGACCTCGCCATGCACCCAACGGCCAAACCGGTCGGGCTAGTGGCCGATGCCATTTTGGACTGCTCCCGACGCGGCGATCTCGTTCTCGACAGCTTTGGTGGAAGCGGCACAACCCTCATTGCCTGTGAACGGACCAACCGCAAAGCACGCCTGATCGAAATCGACCCGATCTATTGCGATCAGACCGTGCGGCGGTGGCAAAAGCTGACGGGCAAGATTGCCGTGAACGCGGCTGGCATACCGTTCAACAATTTTGAGAAATCCTAGCAAAACGGCGAAATCCCATGCGACGAAAAGGTCAATCCTATCGAGGCAAAAAATCCGCTTCAGACCATGCCGCACACAATCCGGTCGGCTACGGGCGCCCCCCCTTTGGCGTCGAGGTTCAAGCCCGGCACATCAGGAAACGCTAAGGGCCGGCCAAAAGGCAGCAAAAACTTCAAAACGCTGATCAAACAAGCCATGACCGCAAGTATTTCAATCCAAGAAGGCCAGACCAGCAGACGGGTAAGCAAGATCGAAGGCGTCGTGCTGCGTCAACTTCAAAGCGCCCTCAAAGGCAATGAGCGGTCCGCCATGGCGGCCATCAAGATGGCGATGCTAGTGGGTCTCCTTGAGGACAATACCCCTGCCGAAGCCTCCGCCTTAGGCGCCGCGGATGAGCAGATTCTCGAGCAACTCCTGACCCGCCATCGCAGGGCTCGGCGACGATGAAGAATCGCCGTTCAACGAGGGGCGTCTATAAGGCGATCGATGAGATCTCGACCAAGGACCTTCTCGCCAGACTGAGCCCTGCGGCTCGTCGCAGATATCTCGACTCGGTACTGGCGGACGATTTCTCGGCTTTTGTCATGAAGGTCTTCGAGACCGTGTCACCCGGCGACGAATTTCGGCCGAACTGGCATATCGACGGAATGACGTATGCGGCCGAACTCCTGATCGATGGAAAAATCAAACGACTCATAACGACCGTGCCGCCCCGCCATCTCAAGTCGATCATCTTCTCGGTCGCGCTGCCGGCGTTTCTGCTAGGGCAAGATCCGACCAAGCGAATCATCTGCGTCAGCTACTCCAACGAACTCGCCATAAAACACGCGATCGATTTTCGCGCCGTCATGAGCTCCGACTGGTATCGCCGCGTTTTCCCCAAAACGAAGGTCAGTCGTGAGAAGGACACCCAATATGAGACCATGACCACGGCCCGCGGCTACCGTTACGCCACCTCGCTTGCCGGGACCCTAACCGGGCGCGGCGCCGACCTGATCGTGCTGGACGACCCGCAAAAGCCGGAGGAGGCGCTTTCGGAAGCGCACCGAAACAGTGCTGGACAATGGTTTGATACGACGCTCCTTTCGCGCCTCGATTCGAAATCCGAAGGGGCGGTCGTGATGGTCATGCAGCGGCTCCATGAAGACGATTTGGCAGGTCGCCTGCTTGAAAAGGGTGGCTGGGAACATTTGAAGATTGCAGCCATCGCGGAACAGGAGGAGCGCATCACGGTCGGCCGGCGGCGCATACACAAAAGAACGGCCGGCACCGTGATCGATTCCCGACGTGAATCGCTGGAAGACCTCGAGCACTTGAGACAGAGCATGGGCGAGCTGTTCTTTTCGGCGCAGTATCAGCAAGAGCCGATCCCTCTGGCCGGCAACCTCATCAAGGCCGAATGGTTCAAGCAATACGACGTCGCTCCGACCTACAGCTACAACGACGTTTTGGTGATAAGCATCGATACCGCAATGAAGGGCGCACCTTCCGCGGACTATTCAGTGGCGACGGTATGGCTCGCTCGCGGTGAAAACAGCTACCTACTCGATCTCTGGCGCGAGCGCGTCGACTATCCCGATCTCAGGCGCGCCGTGCACAGGCTCCGCGAGAAGTACCCCACTGCCGCGCTCCTGATCGAAGACAAAGGCTCGGGTACAAGCCTGATCCAGGATCTAAGATTGGAAAATGTAACGCCTATCCCCATCAATCCTGAAGGGGACAAGGTTACGCGGCTCGCTGCCGTCTCAGTTCAGTTCGAGTCGGGCGCCGTTTGGTTCCCCAAGGGCGCGCCCTGGCTCGGCAGTCTCAAGGCTGAACTCCTCGGTTTTCCCAACGTCAAATACGACGACCAGGTCGATTCCATTTCCCAGGCGTTATCCTGGATAAAGCAGCACCGTCAAAACCAGATCCCGTTTGTGACACCGATTATTGTTTTCACTCCCCGCACCTGCTTCGGTGACATCTCGCCCCATCGCTAATTCAAACCTTTCGACGAAGCTACAATGCCGCATCAGCGACCATCCTAGAAAGCTGTGCCGATTTTGTTCGCTTAGTAGGTTTACGATCGGCGAAGCACTTTCAAACCCTGGCCAACGTGCCCTTAAGAATGGCATGGATCACTTTAAGATCCAGGTTTTGCGAAAAGCGCCAAAAAATTGCTCCTGATTTGCTCGACTTCGACGCGCAGCGGAGCATTAATGTGTCTGCCGGAGCTACCCAAGCGAACCGTCCAACGATCGCCATCAACGCCGGCGACTTTGCGCGGACAAAACAACCGGACCACCATGGCCTCTAGCTCCAGCACCAGTATCGCCAAGAAAGCTCGCTCCAAGGCCGAGGCGGATTTTGCCACTTGGCTCATGATGGCCAAGCTCGGCAGTTTCGATGACCTTCCGTCAAACGCGCAGAAGCCCGACTCGAGACGATGAGCGAAGCGAAGTCCACGGTGCTGGCCGTTCGCGAGGTCTACAGCGCTTATTACAGCGAGATGGGAGGCGTGGGCGCGGCGCCGGAACCGCAAGCTCGCAAACCAACGACAGAGGGCAATAAACCTCAGCCCGCTCCATCGGCTACGCGCCATTCGACCGGGCCAATGATCCGAAAATCCCTCCCGGCCCTGCTGATTTTCGCGAGCATGGTGCTCTGATCGTCACATATAGGTTTCTGACGCAGTAACCCATTAAGGTCCGCGGATCGTGGGCCTTTGGGGCGTATTTTGCTGCGACGCCGCGCCCGCTGCCCCTTGTGGAATCCCCGATCATAAGATGCTCGGCGCTCGGCAAACAACGCCACAAGATTGCTCAGGATCTGCTCGACTTCCGGTCCGTGCAGAGCGTGTGTGGTGGCCTTAAAGGGAGGCCACCATGGTCCGCGCCGCGATCGAGCCAGCAATCAGGATAATGCTGACTGAGATTCACTCCAAGCTGAACGAAGCCGCGCGTATCGCAAAAGTCGCCGAGGCCTGCGCGCTGGCGGGGAGCGTCGCTGAAGGCGTAACCCTTTCGATGGATATCGAACAGCTGATTTAGGAAGCCGGTCGTCTGCAAGATGCCGCCTCGCTGCTGAACCGCCTGTCCCGCGAATAGCGCCCCTGTTTTCACTCTCCTCTCGCCCCGCCCTCCTTTGGCGGGGCCGTGTCAGTGGCAGCACATGACGCTGTCGTTGATGCCAGAGGAGAACCAGATGGCCACCGGTAAATCGAGATCAAAATCCGCAAAGACGGCACGCAAATCGTCTCGCACTGTAAAACACCCCGCCAAGAGCAGCGTCCCGGCTCGATCGAAGCCCACCGCTGCGACTAATGCCGTCGCATCAAAAGCGGCATCATCGAAATCACCTCCGTCTTCGTCATCCAAACAGTCGGCTGTGCTGAAGATGCTGCACGAGCCCAAGGGCACCACGATCGCCGCGATCATGAAGGCGACGGATTGGCAGCAGCATTCGGTCCGCGGCTTCTTCGCGGGCGTGGTCAAGAAGAAGCTCGACCTCAATCTCGTCTCCGAGAAGGTGGACGGTCGACGCATTTATCGGATCGCCAAATCTGGCGCGGCGCGATGATCGTCACGCAGCAGACCGGGCCAGCTCACCCCACCGATCCAGCCGTCGAGGACGAGTTGAATCGGCTGGCGGTGATGCCGATCGCCCAGCTGCGCGTCAGATACCGGGAAGTGTTTCGAACCGATCCGCCGAAGGCGTTCGGTCCGGATCTGCTCCGGCGCAGTATCGCGCATCGGATTCAGGAGAAGGCCTACGGCGGCCTCTCCCGTTCGGCGCAGCGCCTGCTCGATCAAATGATGAAGGCATACGTCGCGAAGCCGAACGGCAAGATCGCGTTGCCGCGCCGGATCAAGCCGGGCTCGGTCCTTGTTCGTGAGTGGAAAGGCAAGAGCCACCGCGTCATGGTGCTGGCGGTGGGCTTTGCCTATGACGGGTCGACCTACGGCAATCTCTCCGAAATTGCAGGTCTCATCACCGGCACCAAGTGGAACGGGCCGCGATTTTTTGGACTGCGGTCCAAGACCGAAGAAAGCAGCGAGCCTGTGGCTCCTGATCGGTCCGATGGCGCAAAGCGAAAAGCGGAGGCCGCATCTCCCCCTTCGAGTCATCTCGGTGGCGGAAGCGACTATCGAAAGCGGAATGCCGACATTGCCCGCAAATCAGCTACGAATGGCAACCGTCATGGCGGCTAATTCGATCAAACCGGTCCGCTGCGCCATCTACACCCGCAAATCCACTGAGCATGGTTTGGAGCTGGAGTTCAACTCGCTCGACGCCCAGCGCGATGCCTGCGAGGCCTATATAAAGAGTCAGGCCTCGCAGGGATGGCGGGCCCTTCCCCAGCATTATGACGACCCCGCTTTTTCAGGCGGCAACCTGGATCGTCCTGCTCTTCAGCAGCTGTTGAAAGATATCGACGCCAGCCGGATTGACGTCATCGTCGTCTACAAGATCGATCGGCTGACCCGGTCGCTGGCTGACTTCGCCAAACTGGTCGAGGCCTTCGATGCCAAATCGATTTCGTTCGTCGCGGTCACGCAGCAGTTCAACACTACGACATCGATGGGCCGATTGACCCTCAATGTCCTGTTGTCCTTTGCCCAGTTCGAGCGCGAGCTGTCCTCCGAGCGGGTCCGCGACAAGGTCGCGGCCAGCAGACGTAAGGGCAAGTGGACGGGCGGCACCGTGCCGCTCGGCTACGACGCCAAGGACAAGAAGCTGATCGTCAACACGGCCGAAGCCGAGACCGTTCGCTACATCTTCAAGCGGTATCTGGAACTGCAGAGTTTCGGGAAACTGGTGGAGGACCTCGACGCCAGTAGCATCGTCACCAAGCGCCGGGACACCAAGGTCAGGAAATACAACGGCGGGATACCCTTCACTTACGGTCCCCTCGCCCACTTCCTGAAGAACCGCCTCTACATCGGCGAGACCGGACACAAGGACAAATGGTTCCCGGGCGAGCACGCGGCCATCGTCGACCGAAAGACCTTCGAACAAGTCCAGCAGCTTCTCGGCTCCAAATCCGCTGGCCGAAAGGCCCACCGCAGCGCCAGCGAAGCGCTGCTGATGGGCAAACTCTACGATGACCGCGGTAACCGAATGAGCCCGAGCTTCTCAACAAACAAGGGGGTCCGGTACCGCTTCTATATCAGCTCAGCCCTACTGCGTGGACGGAAGGCCGATGCCGGGTCGGTCGGACGGCTTGCTGCTCAGGCGATAGAGGACACCGTCGTTCAAGCGGTGAGAAATCATTTGCCAACCAATGAACCGATCGACGATGTGCAACTGTTGGATCGACACTTGTCACGTATCGAGCTCGGTCAAAACGGGCTGATAGTCTCGCTGAAGCCACCGGAACAGAATCACACCGATGAATGCAACGGCGACGCAGCTTTGCGCATTCGTTTGCCATGGTCACCGACTTCCAGCACCCAACTTTCGTCCTTTAATCCGAACCTGCCGAATTACAGGGAAGAACCAGACCTGAAGGCAGTCCAGGCCATCGTGCGAGCACGGCATTGGACATCAGAACTTGCCAATGGCACTTATGCGTCAGTGGATGAACTCGCGGCCAGCGCCAAGCTCAACTCAAAGGTAGTCAGGAACGAGCTTCGACTGGCGTTTCTCGCCCCCGAAATCCTTGACGCTATCCTGAATGGCAAGCCCGGCTGCAGCCTGCCCGATCTTCGAAGGATCGCAGCAATCAGCTGGCGTTCGCAGCGATCCGAACTATATGGAAATCGCTGCCCCACCGCCTGACCTAAACATTAAAGTTCCGTGAGAAAGCTCTTGATCGCCTTCCTGTTGCGTATTTTCGTGCCGATCGGCGTATCGGCAACGAGCTATTGGTTCGGCGACCGTCAAGGCAATTGGCAGACAGCGGACCGGTCAAGTGCCGGACTTCTGCCGACGGCATCAAACCATCCTGATGCACTCATTCGAGTTTACGCAGCGCGCACCGTACGGTGGCGCGGTATCTTTGCGGTTCACACCTGTATTCAAAGAGCAGGGCGCTTTGCAGTACGCCCGCTACGACTATACTGCCTGGGGTGAACCGATCCGCACGAACGGATTTGCGCCAGACGGCCGCTGGTTCGGCGCGGTGCCAGAAACGATCGTTGCGGTTGACGGGGACAACGCCAACAGACTCATTCCCAGAATCCAATACGTCATCGAGAACTATAAGTTTCGCTCTCTTGGCGATTACAGCGCGTGGCCTGGTCCCAACTCAAACACATTTGTTCAGGCGGTCCTCGACGCTGTTCCGGAACTGAAAGCGGTCTTGCCGCCAACCGCAATCGGCAAGGATTATCCTTATGAGGGTGAATGGCTGGGCATAACGCCTTCCCGAACCGGCATCTATGCATCCCTCGGGGGTTATCTTGGTTTAACGGTCGGATGGGTCGAGGGGATTGAATTGAATTTCTTTGGCGCCGTTTTGGGGATCGATGTTCGACGCCCAGCGCTCAAACTTCCCGGCGTTGGCCGTCTGGGCTTGCCCGTCGCGTAGTGACGCCGTTTCCTGTTTTCGTCCATCGAATGTTATGGAATTTCGAGCAGCGAGAGGCAATGATCGTAAGGGTTTTTGAGGTCTGATGCCGGTCGGTGGTCATCGATTGCTTCTATCGAGGGGTTCAAACCGAAGTGGTTTCCGGCTGCGCTGGCGTGACGAGGCGACCCTCCAAGCGAAGGCGTCCGGCATCCAGCAGATCGGTGAGAGCCGTCTCGACGACTTCCCGCAGCTGGGCGCTTGTCGAACCGAACCCGAACAAGCGGGCGACAGCCTGGACCAGTTGATCTCGCTCCGCGCCGTAGTTCTCTTCAACCACCTCGGCGATTGCGACCCTTACCTCTTCGGGCGGCAGGATCTCGGGCTTGCGCAACGTATTGGACTCGACGTCGCTCCGATTCCTCACCACAACGGCTTGGCCCGGGACGAGGTAGAATGGGCCTCCAGCGATATCGCCCTTGCGTTTCGCGGCCTTTATCGCGGCCCGGACCGCGTCGCGGATGCGGTTGCCCGCTCGCGCTAGCCCCCATGCTGACCTGATCCGCAAAACAATTTCCGACTCGTGAATTGGCCCTTCGACGCAAACCACGCGAACGACGTGCTTCATCATTTCGGACACCGGAGTTTCGTGAGGGTCGACCTGGCGGCGGATCGATAGCTTGGCTTCCTCGTAATGCGCGGTCGGGGGCCTGTCCCCATTAACTTCAGCGGTCATGACGTCGATGTCCGCTTCCTCGTGCGCGGTGAACCGGATCGGGACGGCAGACACGGAATCCGCAGCCCGCTCGTCCGTCTCGCGCCAGTGCGCCTTCGCCGCATCGATGGCCTGCACGACCTTGGCCGTTTCCTCTTCCGGCCTTAGGAACCAATCCGTTGACCAGATACGATGAAGTACCCAGCCGTGGGCTTCGAGAACGTTCTGCCTCAAGCGATCTCTGTCCCTCGCCGAGCGTGACGAATGGTATTGGGCGCCGTCGCACTCGATACCCAGCACGAAACGTCCCGGTTTTTCCGAATCCGACACGGCGAGGTCGACGAAGAACCCAGCCGTTCCGATCTGAGTCTTGACATCGTGACCTAGTGCCGTCAGTCGCGCGGCCACTTGCTCCTCGAAGATTGAATCGGCATCGCGGCCGGTTTCCTCGGCAATCCCAAGCTTTCCTGTCTGGGCGAACGATAAGAACATCTTGAGCGCCGCCACACCTCTCCCTTTCGATCGGGAGAGGTCAATGTCGTCGCCGGTAATTGACGAGAACACCTCGCAACGGAGCTTCGCTCGGGAGATCAGCACGTTGAGGCGGCGCTCACCGCCGTCCGAGTTTAGCGGTCCGAAGCTCGTCGAGATGAACCCCTCCTTCGTCCTGCCGTAACCCAGCGAGATAAATATGACGTCGCGTTCGTCGCCTTGGATGTTTTCTAGATTCTTTACGAAGAAGGGTTCGCTGGTGCCGCGGCCGAAGAATTCCTCTGTGTCCGGATGTTCGCGCCTCAAGATTTCGAGTTCGTTTTGGATCGCCTGGCGCTGCGCAACCGAGAAAGTGGCTACGCCCAGTGTCCTGCCCGGTGCCTCGCGGGCGTGACGGATCACGGCTTCCGCAACAATGCGTGCCTCCTTCGGATTGGTGCGGGTGTTTCCACGATCGTAGTGCGCGTCCGGAAGATAGTGAAATTTCAAACCCATGCCGGCGACGGCGTCGTACGGGCTGGGCACGATGAAGAGTCGATTGTCATAGAACTGCTTGTTCGACACCGCGATAAGCGACTGATGCTTGCTGCGGTAGTGCCAGTTCAACATCCGGTGCGGCAGGCCCTTCGCAAGGCAGAGATCGAGGATGCTTTCCGCGTCTTTCGCCTGGAAGGTAAGATCTTCGTCCTCGTCCCGGTCCTCGTCGTTTCCGGTCAATTTCGCGAAGAAACGCGTAGGCGGAAGCTGGCGCTCGTCTCCGACGACCACCATCTGGCGGCATCTCGCGACTGCGCCTAGCGCGTCGACGGGCTCGATCTGCGACGCTTCGTCGACGACCAGCAGATCGAAAGAGATCGCTCCCGGTTTCAGGAATTGCGCCACGGAAAGCGGGCTCATTAGGAAGATCGGCTTGATCTGTTGGATGACGGGTCCTGCGCGCTCCAGCAGTTGCCTTATCGAAAGATGGTTGCGTTTTTTGGCGATCTCCCCGTTCAGGACGCCGAGTGGACCGATGCCGCCGGCATTTCGCGGCAGCCGCGACGCGTGCTCGTAGGCTATCTGGTCACGTGCGAGCCGCATGCGCTCTAGGTCAAGCTTGCGGAAGCTCTCCACGAGGCGGCTATGTACTTCCCCATCGAACCTCTTAATTTCGGGGTTGTTAGCGAAGATCACGCTGCGCATGGCCTCAAAGTAGGACCGTTCGAAGGTCGGGAGCAATGAAGCTTCGCTAAGCGACCCATCGAGCACGCTTTCGGCCATCGAATCGAGGCCAATTTCCCTCGCGATCCGGATGCGATCCATGAAAGCGATCCATCGCGTGATGCGTTCGGGCGATTTCTGCCACTGGGAGATAGCATTGACGATGCCGGCGATAGACATGTCGTCGGCGACATCGAGCTGGATGCGTACCGTGTCGAGTTGCAGGAAATCGATAAGACGGTCGACGCCAGACTTTGCCGCTTGGAGGTCCTTTCGAAACGCCTTTAACGATCTCCCATCTTCGGCCGACAGGGTCACTCGCGCCAAACGATCGCGCGCACCGTCCGGAAGATTTTCCTTCGGAAATCCGGTCCACCACGTTATGAAGCTTCCCAACTTCGTCCAATCGGAGCGTTCCTTCCGCCACATAATACCGAATGCCGCGCGTCCAGCCGCTTGAAGATCCTCGAACGACCGGCGCGCGACTTGCGCGGCAATCAAACCATCGACTAGCAGAAGGCGCTGCTCGATTGTCTTCGGCAACGGGACGTTCAAGCATGAATTCAGAAGCGCGATTTGTGCTCGGTAACGTGAGCTGAACACCCGGAACAACGAGCGACCTTTCTGCACCAGTATCGTCCGACATTCGTAGAGTGAGGCGTTCCATGCCGATTCGACGAACGCCGAATCGAAGGCCGTCCTGAGCTTCGAGAATCGCTCGCCTTTTTCGACGGCTTCGATGACATCGCCGACCGAATCCCACACGGGATCGCAGAACGCTTGACGATCGCATTCCGGCATTGCGGCGGATGCTTCCACGAATCCAAGAAGCCTCGCTGTTTCGGCAAATGTCTTGGGCCTGGGCAGCTCGAAAAGCGCGCACGCGAATTCCGCGCCAGCGATCATTGTCGTCAGATCGCCGGCTACCGAATCAAGCGATTTCCGCAATGTTTCCATCTCGCTGGGATCGAGGGCGTCACGGCCAACGCCACGCCAAGGATGACGGTGCGGCGCGCCATCCGCGGCGATCCTTTCCGCGATCTCTTTCACCAGTTCGCGCCGCCTTTCGAGGTCGAGCGGCGACCAGCTCTCCGGGGCTTCCAGCGAATGATCGGGCTCTCCCGAGGATTCCCTTGAGCGGATCAGACTGCCTAGGAGCCGGAACGGCGTCAGCCCGCTCGGTTCATGAGCGACGTGCATCATTTCGGCGTGCAAGTTGAGCTTGTCGCGACTGTCGGTCAGCCGCTGCACTAGCGTGGCCTCTCCGCGAGGCGTGGGTGCGGCCGCGCTGCGGGCACGCTTCAGTTCTTCCAAAAGAACACGCTTGTTGGCCTTGCTGGAGTGGAGTTCGAGCGCGAGCGACGCCAAGCCTGCGTCCCGAAGACGGCGATGGACGACGTCCAGCGCGGCCATCTTCTCCGCGACGAAAAGCACCGTGCGGCCCTCAGCGGCTGCCGACGCGATAATGTTCGTGATGGTCTGTGACTTGCCGGTCCCAGGCGGTCCCTT
>WNFH01001970.1_pt1 | contig 14386 bp, 17 predicted proteins | sample 5400411 | NCBI WGS metagenome assembly WNFH01 (sample SAMN13153347, study PRJNA577476) | soil metagenome | isolation source: 200 cm saprolite under Douglas fir tree site 2 hole 3 | place: USA:California | collected 2015-04-18
GGTCAAAGCCGACCCCTTCGTCGAGCGCTAGAGTCAGCTAAACATGTATTCGCATCGCGCCTATCTCTTGGTCTGATCCTTGGTCTTCAGTCTCGACTTATTCGCCTCGATAAACTCACGAAGCTCGGAAGCGTGGGAGAGCAACGCGTCCCATTGCTCCAAGTAGAGCGTGACCGGAAATCGACCGAGACCGTATACCGAGACGGCCCCTTTCTCAGACACTTTAAAGCTAAGGCTACTGCCCTTGGCCAAACGACCTTCCAACTCGGCGATCCGCGCCGCCATTTGCTCCGGAGTCAAGTTGCTGTTTGTTTCATTGGCCATCGTCTAATCTAATCCTCGCATTTCTTAACGACCCGCGCTGCATCAACATAAAGTGATTCGGAATTTAAAAGAGCGCGACCTTCTACTTGAAGGATCATCGAGTTTCACAGGCTTCGCAACGCCTTCTCAGCCGTCCTCGTCACGTATTGGACCTGGCGCTTGTGGTTGCCCTTCTTGCTGAGATCCCGCCCGGCGACGAGCTCGGCCTTGATCTGTTCCAAAGTCAGTCCGCAGCCGGCGGCGTGTTTCGCCCAGGCCATATCAGCGCGGTGAAGATCGCCGGCATAAATCGCATCATCGTGAAACTCTTTAAGCGCCTTGAACGCCACACGCTCTTTGCGCCGGCGCTGGCGTTTCTGCGGCTGTTCGCGCTTCACCGTTCCGCGTTGGTGCTGCTCCTCCTCCGAAATGCTGGCAAGGAACTCGGCGGCATACGAATAAACACGACCCGTAGCCGACCGCAGCCGCGCGAACGGCCGCAGCCCTGATGGCAACTGCCGCTCCCGCTTGGGATTAGTGAATCCCGCGAGCCTTCCAAAATGCCGCCAGTCCGCGCTCGACCGATCCCCGCCGAACCGCTCGACGAGGGCCTTTGCCGCGCGCGTGCTCATCGCGGCTTCGAGGACCTGCCCGTGATTCAACCACGCCTGAAAGTTATTGGGCGAGGTCTCAACCACCACGGCCGGTTCGAATCCGTCCGCCCTCATTCGCTCGATGGTATCGGCGGTAAGGTCGTCGATGAGGCTCAGACTGTGCACGCCTGCCGGCCGGATATAAATATGCGCGCCCTTGCCGTTCTCGTGGCGCAGCCATTTGATTGCCTCCTCGATCTCGATGGCGCCCTGCCCTTCTCGGAGAATCATCTCGCCGGCTTCGCGCCGGATGCCAAGATCAAAGCGCTCGCAACTCATCGCGCGCAGCTGGACGCGCACCAGCCGCTCCACGATCACGGCTGATTTCTGGCCCCTCTTATTACGCTCCTCCTCGGTCATCGCGCGCCGCCGAATTTACGACCGCCGCCGGAGCGTCATGCGCAGGGCGCGATCGACGTTGCAACTAATCGTAAATACCGGCTCCTCCCGCTCGTGCTTCCCGCAGCGCCCGTCGAGGCAACAGCTAACGCAAATCTTGCCGCCCGGATGCCGCTCGCTCGGCCCCTGCAACTCAATCCGCCGGCCGCACCGTTCGCAGTTCCACGGTTCGATCCCTAGCTGCCTGTAACCGCTGAGCGGGATTTCTTCGTCATCCTCAATACACTCGGCAGCGGCAGTGCCGAACTTCGCCGGAACCGTACAGGTCAAAGGCTTGGTCATTCAAACCGCCACGGACCTCTGCGTCGATTCCTTCTAGGGGACTGCCAAACAAACCGCACGGGCGTAAGCGGCCAACACGCTGCGCGATGTAGGCCCTGTAATCGCGCTCGGGATATGCGGCTAAGTCCCCTTGACTTGGTGGCAATTATCTTAAATCGGTATGACCATTCTATTTGACATGTAGTTCGTCTTTTATTACCAATCTGCGACGTAGTCTCCTCAGATTTAATCAACGCAAGCGGGGGGAAAGGCCCGTGGATTTCTGCGCGCGAGCGCCACCCGTACGCAAGTATGCCGACCGCACCACACCCGTTTACGGTGTTTGCCAGGCACAACTTCACCGAAAACAGGGAGACATAAAAATGGGTACGAAAAAAGCGCAGGAGTTGGTCACCCCTTATTCATTAATGACCCACCTTGTAAGGAGGACTCCATGAACGCACGCCACCCGAGATTCGGTATCCTTATTTTTGTAGTGTTGGCCGGTCCCCTGATAGCGATGATCGCACCGCCGGCGGAGTGCGTCCCGCCACCATCAGGGAGCCCCAATGCCATCGTGCTCGTGAGTGGCCTAGAGGGTGGCTCGGGCAGCACTATCGGTCCCGATGGTGGGCTCTACGTCACCGAAAGCGCAGCTGGCAGGATCTCGCGCGTCGATCCGCAAACCGGGCAGATCACGACGTTCGCCAGCGGGCTGCCGAAGCAGATCCCGGCAATTGGTTTTGGGGGGGCCGTCGATGTCGCCTTCATCGGCAACACGGCGTATGCACTGGTCACCTTGGTCAGCCCTGACGTCGGCGGCAGCGACGTTGACGGCATATATCGCGTGGACGGCCCAGACAGTTTCACGGTCGTTGCTGACATTGGTGACTTCAACAAGAACAATCCGCCGACAATTCCGTTTCCGTTCGTCGTAGCGACCGGGGTCCAATACGCGCTGCAAACATACCGTGCCGGGTTTTTGGTCACTGATGGCCACCTCAACCGCGTGCTGCGGGTCACACGCGACGGGGATGTGTCCGTGTTGATAGCGTTCGACAATGTCGTTCCGACCGGGTTGGCGGTGTCGGGCAACACGGTGTACATGGCCGAGGCCGGCCCGGTCCCCCACCTGCCGCAAAACGGCAAAGTCGTGGCGTTCGCGTTCGGGCCGAAGCCGCCCACCGCGACGGTGGTGGCCTCCGGCGCCAGCCTCCTCGTCGACGTGGAATTTGGCCGCGGTCGCCTTCTCTATGCGCTCTCACAGGGCCCCGGGGTGCCGGGCGCCCCTGCGGGTTCTCCAGCGCAGCCGAACACCGGCGCCCTCGTGCAGGTCAACGGGGACGGCACCCTCACCTCCATCGTGGACGGTCTGGACCGGCCGACCTCGCTTGAGTTCATCGGGACCACTGCGTACGTCGTCACGCTCACCGGGGAGATATTGAAGATCGACGACGTGTCGGGTCCACCGTTCGGCGCGTCGAGTTGAGCAATCGGAGGGGGACTGACACCCGGAGTCACCGATTTTGGAGATGCTCCGCAGCCCAGAGTGCGATATTTACGGGGCATCTCACTTAAAGCCGGTCACGCCGGCGTGTCGCCGATGGCGGAAGCGTCGTCTGCGATGTGTATTGGGGTAGCGGCAGCAGCCCTGAGAAAAGTTACTCTAAGGACCTCTGGGAAGGCGTCAATCGAGTAATTTTTCGCCCGCAGACCCCAATCGCGGCTTTTTTGGATATTTGCTGCGTGAAATCTTTGCGTGCAATCACATTGCGCTCCGCAAGCCGGTCCGACGAGCCCTATTTCACGCAACAAACCGGGGGTCTAACGTTGGGAATTACACTGCGAAGAATGCAGCACACCACCAGTGAATCGGGATCGGTTGTTGCCCGGATTTATTGGGCAATCGCTTAGCCAGGGCATACGGCGAATCCTAAGAACCTGCCGGGAAAACATTGCGTGAAACCCGCTACCGTACATTTTCGCACGGATGCTGCCGCTACCCCAAGATCTGGCTTCGGCTGCAGCGGGTTGGCGCGGTCGCGATCAAAAACTCCGTCTACGTGATGCCGCGCAGCGATCAGTCGCTGGAAGATTTCCAGTGGACGGTGCGTGAAATAACTGAAGGCGGCGGCGATGCGTGGATCTGTGAGGCCGGTTTTGTTGAAGGCATTTCCAACGATCAGGTCGAAGCCTTGTTTTCGCGCGGCGCGCGACGCCGACTACGCTGGAATCAGCGAAGAGGCGAAGGAACTCGCCAAAAAGTTTCCCGTGGGAGAAAGGCTCAACGAAGAACACGCCGGTGAGCTGGAACCCGCTGTGGCCCGCATGCGGCGTCGTCTAATTGAAATCGTCGCTATAGATTTCTTCGACTCTCTGGGTCGTCAAAGTGCAGAAGGATTGGTCGCCGGTCTCGAGGCCCGTGTGAATCCGGATGCTTCTGCAGACGATCAAGCCGCCCGGTCGAGCGGCGAGTATCTGGGACGCGTTTGGGTCACGCGCAAGGGAATTCACGTTGATCGGATGGCAAGCGCCTGGCTGATTAAGCGCTTTATCGATCCGGAGGCCAAATTCAAATTCGTTCCCGCGCGGGGGTATCAACCCGAGAAGCGGGAAGTCCGCTTCGACATGTTCGAGGCCGATTTCACCCACGAAGGCGATCGCTGCACCTTCGAGCTGCTGCTTCAGCATCTGAAGCTGAACCACCCGGCTCTTCGAGCGATCGCCGAGATCGTCCACGACATCGATCTGAAGGACGGCAAATTCGGCCGGCCCGAAACTCCTGGAATCGAGCGGCTGATCACTGGAATCTGCACCGTGCACAAGGAGGATGAGACGAGGTTGGCTCGCGCCTCGGCGATCTTTGAGGACTTGCATGGATCGTTCGCGAGACGGACTCGGGACAAGCAGGACTAGGTCACAGCACCAATCTCGCAAGGAAGGCCAGCATGGCAGTCGGAGATCTCGTGGTCACGAAGCGCTCTCCAGTTCCCCTCCCTTTCGATCCGAAAGGGTTGAGAGGGCTCTCAGAGCGACTGATTGTATCGCACCACGAAAACAACTACGCCGGCGCGCTCAACAACTTAAACCGCGTGCGGGAGGAAATCGCACGCGTAATAAAAGATACGCCACCGTTTCTGGTGGCGGGCCTCAAAGAACGGGAGCTCACGTTCGCTAATTCGGTCATTCTTCATGAGCACTACTTCGCAAATCTAGGTGGCGACGGCCGCGTAAACGGTGCGATTGAGAAGGCGCTCTCGCACGCGTACGGCGCCGTCGGCAGATGGGAAGAGCTTTTTCGTCTGACCGCTCTCAGTCTGGCGGGTGGCAGTGGATGGGCCGTTCTCGATGTCGACTCGCAGGACCAGAGTCTCCGCATTTACTGGTCCGGGAATCACACGCAGTCGCTGGCCTTCGGACGTCCGCTCCTGGTTTTGGACATGTATGAACACTCGTATCACCTCGATTACGGCGCGGCGGCAGCGAGGTACGTCGATGCGTTCTTCCAAAACATCAACTGGGACGAGGTTAACTACCGCCTTGAACGAGCGGAGAAGGCAGCCGCGGCTCTGCGGGCCTAAATCGTCTATGAGCAACCCCATAGCGCCCCCCGAATGACCCTCAACCTCGCCCTCAAAGGCGGGGGCTCTGATATGGAAAAGTCCAACACCGCTGTCTCAGTTCGGATTCGTGATCTCGTCCGGTACTACCTGCGCCTCGGTACACTCGGGTTTGGAGGACCGGTAGCGCTCTGCGGCCAGATGGAAAAAGAGCTCGTGCAGGAGCGCCGGTGGCTCTCGAAAGAGGAAATGCGCGACGGCATCGCGGTATGTCAGTCGTTGCCCGGTCCCTTGGCGATCCAAGTGGGCATCTTCATTTCATATCTTAGAGGAGGTTTCTGGGGTGCGTGGGCGGGCGGATGGGCGTTTATCCTGCCGAACTTCCTTATCGTGTCCGCGCTCGGGGCGCTCTACGTTCACTTCAGAGGGTTACCAGTTCTAACCGCAATCTTTTACGGCGTGAGTCCTGCCGTGATCGCGCTGATTCTCCACTCATGCTATCGGCTCGCGAAGCTTGGCATGGAGGACTGGCTGCAGTGGGCGATCTCGGCTGCCTGTTTCCTGGTGACGGTTGCAGTTCAAGCTGAAGTGGCGGTGCTGTTTGTAGCTTCGGGGCTTATCGGCGTCCTGTACTACGGCTCACTCTTTCGCCGGCGAGTTGCGGCTCCTTCGGCGACCGCTGTGGTAAGCGGAGTAGCTGGGGTGGGAAAGATTACCGGCTTCCCGATACTGGGCAAGCTCCTACTCTTCTTCTTGAAAGCTGGGTCGTTGACCTTCGGTAGTGGTCTCGTGATCGTACCATTTCTGGAGAAGGGATTGGTGCAGAATACTGGCTGGCTCAACGAACGCCAGTTTTTAGTCGCAGTCGCGATCGGCATGATCAGTCCCGGTCCTGTGGTCATCACAGCGACCTTCGTCGGCTATCTCGTCGCGGGATTTTGGGGCGCGACAGTTTCGACCATCGGAATATTTCTTCCATCATTTCTCTTCGTTGTGCTCGTAGCGCCGATCCTGATTCGCTACCGTGCGCAGCCAGATGTAAAGGGCTTTGTCAAAGGCGCATACGCGGCGGCAATCGGAACAATCCTGGGAGCGTCGGTGTTGCTGGGCAAGATAGCCATCGGTGATTGGCTGACGGCTCTGATCGCCGTCGCAAGTTTGCTCGTGTTGTTCCGCTGGAACGTGAGTAATCCAATGCTCGTTGCCGCGACCGCGATCGTCGGAATAATCGCGTTTCCGATTCTCAGGCCAGATTGGGTGTTCGTAAAGTAGCTAGCAAGTCAACCGTTGAAAAGTTGGCCTGAATGAGGCTCAACACTTATGGAGGATCTAGGGATGAGTAAACTTGCGGTGTTCGCTCTAACGCTAGCGTTCGTTTGGTCGTCGGTCGCAGTTGCGGTGCGAGCCGAGGAATCCAGCGAGAAGGAGAGCGGCGAACTCGCCGAGGCGCTAGAAAGCGTCAAGGTATCTTTGGACGACGGACTTCGCGCAAGTGAGGCGCAAGGCACACCCATCTCGGGCAAGTTTGAAATCGAAGATGAAAAGCTGCAGCTCTCCGTCTACACGATGAAGGACGACAAGTTTTTCGAGGTGATCGTTGACCACAAGACCGGCAAGGTAGCGAAGACGGAGCCGATCATCGGAGGCGACGATCTCACGGCGGCAAAGGCTCAGGCCGAAGCGATGGCCAAAGCCAAGTCGTCGCTCCACGACGTGACAAACAAAGCGATTGCGGAGAACAGTGGGTCCCAGGCGGTTAGCATCACCCCAAGCCTGAAAGATGGACGTCCTGTCGCAACTGTTACCCTCGTCAAGAACGATAATTTTAAAACCATCTCGTCGCCACTGGATTAATCCAACCTGCATGCGGGCGCTTCGTTCGCGCCCGCACGTGAGACTTATTGCAGTTCCTTTGGTGAACCTGGCCTGGGTATTCCAGAAGTGAGCAGAATACGGAGGCCCGCCGATGAAGTACACACCTGTTATGTTTATGGTCGCCGCGCTGGCGGCCCTGTCCCCGCAGCCTTTTCCGGGTGGCGGCCAAGGAATAGGTTTCGATGATCTCGGTTTCGCGCCCACACTGCGCAGGGTGATGGTGCCCGGTGGTAGTACAGGGAAGCTGGCATTGATCGACCCGGACTCGCAGAAGATCGAAATCATCGGCGGGTTCAGCGAACGAGCAGGCTACTCCGGTGGCCACGGCGAGGGCATTACTTCCTCTGACGCCTGTCGCGGTCTGATGTACGTCACTGACCGAAGCGCCAGATTGCTGGACGTCGTCGATCCGCAAGCGAAGAAAATTGTCGCTACCGCCCGGCTGGCCTCGGGGCCAGATTACGTGCGCTTCGTTCCCGATACTAATGAGGTCTGGGTTACAGAGCCGAGCGCTGAGCGCATCGAGATATTCACCCTACCCGACCAGGGAACGCCCGTTCCGACTCACAGTGGATTCATCGCGGTACCCGGAGGGCCGGAATCGCTCGCAATTGGACACGGGCAAGCGTTCACCCATCTGTGGCGCGATACTACGCTCGCCGTCGACCTCAGGAGCCGCAAGGTCGTCGGCAGGTGGCCCAACGGCTGCAAAGGTTCTCGCGGTATCGCGATCGACGAACAACGCGGCTTCCTCTTCGCCGGGTGCGATGAGGGGAAAGTGAGCGTGCTCGATCTGAAAAGCGGCAGGCTCCTCGGCGAGGCCTCCTCGGGCGCCGGCGTGGACGTTATCGCCTACGATCAGAAGCTCGCGCACGTGTACCTGCCGGGCGCGGACAGCGGCACCATTGCGATAGTGGGAATCTCATCCAACGGAGCAGCGACGGTGCTGAAGACTGCTGAAACTGTGGAAGGCGCTCACTGCGCAACCGTCGATGATCGCGACCAAGTATATGTCTGCGATCCTGCACACGGCCGAATTCTGGTGTTTAAGGACTCGGTGCCTCCTAGAAAGTGACTTCCAACTCAGCTGCTTGCAATCAGAGGAACTCGAGGAGGCATAGATCGAGGCTGCGAGGTGTCCGAAACCGTACTGGCCACTCGGGGAGACCTTCCGATTACGAACTTTTGGATTCCTACCAGCACGACCGTTGACAGCAACCGACTCGTTACAACCCAGGCGCGTCGCGGATTTGCCGACGGAGCCGTCAGCATTCTTCTGCCGAGCTACCTGACCGTACTCGGCCTCGGCGCGACGTAGATCGGTATCATTCGCGGTGCGTGGAGATGACCCGGCTGGGAAGCCCTGAACGATTGCCTCACCAAGATCGCTTGAAGAATCGATAGGTATCGTCGGCGTTGAGCCCCCCACATCTCAGTCAGAAATTGCCAATTAGCGAGAAGACCTGAAGGAGCGTGCGAATCCTGACGGTTCCTCAGGGAGACAGTATCGCTGGTACTGTCCGAATTAGGGCACTGGGGGCGGGAAATTAGGACAGTGCGTAACCCCGCGTTCCTGCTGTTTGACGGAAACGAAGAAGACGTGGGAGACTCATTTGAGGCGACCCCGTGTCCGCGCCACACCCCCCCTTGGCGTCAGCGGGGAGCCGTAGGGGCAGCCCATAAGACTGGCGCTGCCCCGTCGACCCCAACGTGCGATTTTAACGTAGGGATTAAAGCCGAACCGAGCACCAAAACAAGCGAGACACCCACCGCAGAACTATTTCACAACAAAGGGCTTGCTGCTAGATGGATCGGCCATGAAGCCCCGCGACGCCGCTGCGCTCGCCCGGTATCGCTTCGTACGTGGTAAAGTTGACTTGGAAATCATTATTCTCGTGGTTGTTTCGGTCTTTGTTCTATTCGGCGTCGCGGCATGGGTCTCCACATGGTAGCCAACGGCATAATTAATTGACTTGACATAATATGGCTAACGGTATAGTGCTTAACTTTGCACTATCACGTATAAACGTGAGCGTAGTGGAGAAATCAGAAATGGGAGTCTTAACGAAGTTTTATGTCAGGGTGCGTGAGTTCCACAACAAGCTCACCAAGGGCCAGACAATGACTGAGTATGCGCTGATTCTGGCGGCAGTCGCGGTCGTTGTGTTCGTGACCTACGAGGTGATGGGTCAGGACATTAGCGCGCTGGTGAACGTTATCGACAGCGATCTTTCCGCCGCCGCGAGCTGATCAAAAAAGTCCGATCAAAAGACTTTCGTCTCAGGAAGTCACGGCCCCTCCTCCGTGGCTTCCCCTTTCCTTTTCCGAAATTAGGACACCCTGCTTTTCAAAATCAGGACACTCGCGGGCAGATTAGGACAGTACTTTATCGCTGTCGACCCTTGACCGACAAACGGGGCGGCGGCTAGAATCCGCGACATTCGGGTTTGTCACGCGGTGAGGAACTGCGTGCTCACAAGGGGGGAACGTGAAACCAAACATTATTTGGGTGGAGAATGGTGTCGGCGTGCAGCTCGCCCTCCATCGCACATAGTACAGCCGATATTGGATTAGCCACGCATTCGGTCTAGGGGAGACGAGCCAAGCGTGGCGGTTCTCACCCTGAAATCGGAACAGGTCGCTAAGTCCACCCACGGCGGTCTCCCGCGTCATCGGGGGAATATCGGTTGACAGCTTGCCTTGTTGGACAGTTGTTCGAGAGAGCGAAATTGCCAATAGGAGTCTTCCATGCTGCCCCGCCTTAATCCGGATCCGCAAGTTCTCGTTGACGTCCAGCAGACGGCGTTCTCCCATGATGTTCTCGGCCGCTGGATGTGTGGCACTTGGTCCGAGGTCAGTAACAACGGCGGCGATCCCTTTGATATCGTCGTCATCGGGGCGGGCATGTTCGGTGGGTACATCGCCGACAAACTCTACCGCCGCGGCGAGAATCTCGGTCTTCGCGTGCTGGTAATTGAAGCCGGCTCGTTTCTTCTTCCCACCCATGTCCAGAATCTGCCCCGCCTGGGTTTAGGCGGACCGGCAGAGCAAGTCGTTGCTGGAAATCCGCAAGACCCCGGCCCGCAAAATCTGGTTTGGGGGCACCCCTGGCACAGCAATCAAGCGTTCCCGGGATTGGCCTACTGTGTTGGGGGGAGGTCGCTGTTCTGGGGTGGGTGGTCGCCGCGCCTGATTCCCGCCGACATCGGTACGCGACCGGCGGATCAAGCTAGGTGGCCGGCCGATGCCGCCACCTATCTGCTCGCGAATTACAGAGCGGTCGAAGAAGAAATGGGTGTCTGGCCGACCACCGACTATATTTCTGGACCGCTTTACACGCAGTTGAGGGCTCGCTTCGCGAGCGTCATTGGAGTCGGTCAGTTGGTCTGGGGAGCTGGTCAGCCGGCCTCGGAAGACCCACTCGCCGCCCCGCTCGCCGTCCAGGGCGCTGCTCCGGCGTCCGGCCTATTTCCATTCGATAAATATAGTAGCGCCTACTTGCTTTTCGATGCCGTCCGCGAAGACATCGGGCGGCGCTGGCGGAATAACATTGATGCATGGCGGCATTTGATGGTGCTGCCGCGGGCTCAGGTCGTCAGGCTGATAACAACCGGCAACCGGGTCACCGAAATAGAGCTGCGGGTCAACGACCAGCAGCAATTCCTCCGTCCACCTCTCCTCTCTCCCGACTGCACGGTTGTGCTGGCCGCCAGCACCGTCGAGTCCACCCGTCTCGCATTGGACTCTTTGGCAGCACCTGCGATGGGTGCGAATCGCATGGGGTCCAACCTGATGGCGCATCTTCGGAGCGACATCACCGCCCGCATCCGCCGTTCCGCAATTCCTGGCCTCCCCGCCCAGCCGACGGATCTGGAGATCGCCGCTCTGCTCGTCCGCGGCAGCACCAGCGACGGACACGCGTACCACATGCAAGTGACCGCCAGCGCGAGCAGTGGCTCCGACGCCAACCTCTTTACCGCGGTGCCGGACTTGGACCTGCTGGACGCCCTACGGGCAAACCAGGATCCAGCATGGATTGCGATTACCTTCCGGGCCATCGGGCAGATGATTGGTCACCCAAGCGCACAGCCCGGAGACACAAAGAAGAGTTGGGTCAACCTCGCCTTGCAGACCGATCCTCGCACCGGTACTCCGCGCGCGTGGGTCAACCTCGAACCCTCCGACGCTGACATGACGGCCTGGCAGGAAATGGAGAACGCGGCTGTTGCCCTCGCGCAGGCCGTAGCCGGGAGCGCTGCTAACATCCAGAACATCGCCGTAAACCGGAATGGGATCGGGACTACTCACCACGAGGCCGGCACCCTATGGATGGGTTCCCCCGGCCAGTCGGTAACCGACTCGTTCGGCAAATTCCACCACGTCTCGAACGCCTACGTAGCCGGCCCAGCCCTTTTCCCGGTTATCGGCTCGGCAAACCCGTCTCTCACCGCGACGACTCTAGCCCGCCGAACGGCGGATGCCATCGTGACCAGCCACACAGTCCCCGCCAGTCCAACGTTCAAGCCGCTGTTCACTGGATCCCGTCAGGGCTGGCAAATGTCCGGCGGCGGTGATTTTCTCACGATCTTCGGCTCCATCCTGGAGGCGAGACCGAACGGTCTGGGACTGCTGTGGTATACCCGCGAGGTGTTTCGGAACTTTGTCCTCCAGGTCGACTGGCTCTCCTTCAATCCGACGACCAATATACCCGGCGGCCGCGCTGACAACTCGGGCGTGTTGATTCGTTGTCCGGCCCTGAATGCAAGCGACCCAGCGAACGATTGGAAGCCAGCGTCGGACAGAGGCTACGAGATCCAGATCGATGACATGGGCTTTAACGTTGACACTGGTCAAAATTTCAGCCCGTTGCATCAGACGGGTGCCGTCTATGCGCTGGCACCGTCCTCGAACATCGCGTCCAAACCTGCTGGTCAGTGGAATACCTTTGAAATAGAGGCCACGAACACAACTATAAAGGTAACGCTCAACGGTCAATCCGTGACAAATTATTCAATTCCGGCCAACAACCCGCGCCTGCCCGCCGGCCACATCGGTTTGCAATGTCATACGGGCAATGTGCAGTTTCGGAACATCATGATTCGTTCTCTGCCCAACTGAGCCTTTGGACGGGCCGCTTAGACTTTCTTCCGCTGAGCTCCTCAAGGTTTTGGTTTGGCGCTCCATCTCAGCCGCGCGGCATCGCTTCGCCGATCCCATCGGAGAGTGTGACAGAAAGACCGAACGGCGAGCCCAGGGCACAGGAATGGAGAAGAAGACGCGCAGCGAAAACAGATCCTGCGGCGCTCATCGAGCCTGAAGTTGCGAGCGGGCGGCGAATATCTGCCGCGAGTACGCGCGGGCCGGGAGATTTTCTATTCCTTGGTACAAGTCTCAAACCGACACCTGTGCCATCAAACGCAAAAGTTGCGGTCAGATGCCGATCCACAGGTAAACAAATTGCACTTTCAGAAACCTGAGCTTTTTCCGCAAAGGGCTTGCCGTCCCGCTTCCTACGCGGTGGTGTCGAACAGGGTGTCGTTCGCTCTGAGCTTGCCACGGCCTTGGACCAGCTCCAGGGTTCTCAGCCGGCCTAAGGCATTGTTGAAACCGCCGCCATTCGCTTCGTATCCGGCCTTGGCGGCCACTTCCTCTTTGGTCAGCGGGTCGGGATAAACCTGCGTGAGCGTCTCCAGAATCAGCCGCTCCGCCTTCCCCAACCGGCCGCGCCAGTGGTCGATCAGGCCGGGACCTGTAGGCAGCGGCTCCCATGAACCGAGCGCTGGGATTCCGGCCTCCGTGATCCCGAGCCTATCCCCATAACCTTCGATAAGTCCTCGCGACCGCAAGGCACCAAGGTAGCTGTTGAAGCCGCCGCCGGTGGCGGCGTAGCCAGCCAGAACTGCCACCTGGGGTGGCGGCAGCAGCCCTGCGAAAAGTTACTCTAAGGACGGTTGGGAGGGGTCGGTTGGAGTAATTTTTCGGACGAAAGTCGCCAAGATCTCGCCTTTGTGGATATTTGTTGCGTGAAATCATGGCGCGCAAGCCATCTTGCGTGTAATAAAGCCGTCAAGACACCCGTATTTCACGCAACAAACCGGGGGTCTAAGGCGGGGGACGGCATTGCGTACAATACAGCGAGCCGGTGCGAATTCAGCCGACCGCTGGCTCGCCGATTTCCTGGGCCAACTGCAACGGATGATCTCGCGCCAGCGAGAACATCGTGGATGAGGACCTGGCGCGTATCTCACCGTTGATGTACCAGCACGTCATTCCCAACGGAACGTATCATTTTGCCCGTCCCAACTCGGCAAATGACGATGCCTGAAACCGCGCCAACGAAATTTTCGCAAGTATGCTGCTGCCCAGGAGGAGGACGATGACACGGGAGGAGGTTTTGTGCCGCTACCGTCATTTGCGTGCGATCAGCACCCGACACCACAGCGCCGCGCTCAAGTTTCTGGGGCGGCCCACCATCATGGAGCACGCGCAGCGTTTGGGCCTGACCAAGGGCAAGGTATTGGTCGCGGAGAGCGAAGAGGAGCTGACGCTTGTGTTCGACCTTGCGATCCATACCGCCAGGGAAGGCCGGGCGCGCGCCATCGATCGTTTCGCCCAGACGGCGCAGTTCATCCAGGGCTCGGACGAAGCGCTGATGCTTGAGGCGATGCGGCGGGGGCGCTTTTCCATCTGGCAGGTCAGGGAGCGCCATGAAACGGTGGGGCTTGTGGTCACCGACATGCTGCGGAAGGTCGAGGCATGGCTGGTCGATGAGAGTTTGGAAGCGACGGCCCCGGACGGCACGGCGTTCGCTTGCCGCCTGTGTAACCCAGAGAGCTTTGCGATGACCAGCGGCGTGGTTGTCCCGCTAGATCGCGACCTGCTCGACGAGATATCTGCCGATTTTCTCGATCTCCTGGCCTCGCACCATACTCAAGCGACTCGCTTGGCCGATGATCCGCACTTCGCCACAGCCATCTACCGCGCCGCTATCGACCAGGGCGTCATGGCCGACGTTGTGTTCGAATGATCAGCTCGGACGGCCCACGAGGACCTGTAGTCGTTTCGCCGTTGAGCGCGTAAGCCGGGGGACGACATTGCGCACAATACGCTAGAGTAATTTTTCGCACAGATGCGACGTGCATTGCGGCGCGCCGCTATGGCCTTCTTGCGGCTTTTGACCAAGCCGCCGTTGCGGCCATTTTCCCGGTTCGCCTGCCGCTTGGCATCGCTGCGCACCAGCCCGCCTAACCTGCCCAGCGCCACGGCGTGAGGATTCTTGCGTGTCCCCTGCTTCATCAATCCGCTCCATTATTCGACCCCCTCCCCAGCGAGACG
>WNFH01003293.1_pt1 | contig 14378 bp, 13 predicted proteins | sample 5400411 | NCBI WGS metagenome assembly WNFH01 (sample SAMN13153347, study PRJNA577476) | soil metagenome | isolation source: 200 cm saprolite under Douglas fir tree site 2 hole 3 | place: USA:California | collected 2015-04-18
TGGCGGCTATACACTTGAACGCTTGTTGCGTGCGCCATGTGCGGGTATACTCTATGGAGTACGGTACATAGGTGACCTGGTTCAGGCTGGCGAGACGGTAGCCGTTATCAATACAGGTGCAGGTGAGGCCGTCCCTGTCACTGCCTCAATTGCCGGTATTTTGCGCGGGCTGGTACGCGACGGACTGCCTGTGAGCAATGGTATGAAGGTGGGAGACATCGATCCCCGCGCTGCTCGTGAGTACTGTTTCACCATCTCGGATAAATCACGCTCCGTTGCCGGTGGAGTATTGGAGGCAATATTGTATCTTTTAAATAGAAGGCATGTAGTCAATGCTCAAAATCGCAGCCTATCATAGCCCTACTACCCTGGCTGAGGCGGCTGCCTTATTGGCGGAAGAAGGGCGCACCATCATTGCTGGCGGAACTGATCTGCTGGTGAATCCTCGCTACATGGTGGATGTACGTGAAGTGGTGGATATCCGCAAGTTGGGCCTCGATTATATTTCGGTGGAACATGGCCGGTTACTAATCGGGGCAGGGGCCACCATGCGTACTGTAGCGCGGCATCCCCAGGTGCAGGCACTCGCCAATGGCATCCTTGCACGCGGCGCAGCCGTTTGTGGCTCGCCCAATATTCGCAATATGGCAACCCTGGTGGGGAATGTTGCCTCGGCCCTGCCGTCCGCCGATACTCCACCCGCACTGCTGGCACTCGATGCACAGGTTGTGCTCGTAGGGATGCAGGGGGAACGGGTTGTGCCGCTAGACGGCTTCTTTGTTGGCCCGGCCAGAAGTATACGCGAACGAGAGTTGATCCGCGAACTGCGTATTCCATTAGCCGGGGCAAGCGGCTTGCATGGCGGTTTCTACAAGATTGGTCGCACAGCAGAAGATATTTCGATGGTGAATGCTGTTGCTACATTGGCCATAGGAGAGGGAGTTATAACTGCGGCACGACTGGTGTTGGGAGCAGTTGCTCCGGTACCTCTACGAGCGGTACGAGCCGAGGGGGCATTGATCGGCCAACCCGCGACGGAAGAGACGTTCCAAAGGGTCGCGGAGATGGTGCGCGACGAGGTGCGGCCCATCAGCGACCAGCGAGCGTCTGCCGATTACCGGCGGCGCATGAGCGGAGTGGCGGCTGTGCGAGCATTGCGACAGGCGGCAGGATTAGCTCCGCATGGAGAGGAGTGGCACCATGCCTGAAATAGAGATTGCGCTGAAGGTGAATGGGCGGGCTGTGAAGTGGCGCGTGCAACCGGGAGATACAGTATTGGAGGCACTTCACGCACACCATCTGAAGGGTACCAAGCTGATCTGCGGCACAGGCGACTGCTGCGGCTGTGGCGTTCTGCTGGACGGCAACTCTATTAACGCCTGCTGTATGCTGGCGGCTCAGGCCGAGGGCGGCGACCTGTTGACGATCGAGGGGCTGGCCCAGGATGGGAAGCTTCACCCCATCCAGGAGGCATTTGCCCAGGAGGGAGCCGCCCAGTGCGGCTACTGCACCCCCGGCTTTATAATGCGCACCTACGCCTTCTTACAAGAACACCCCCATCCCGACGAGGACGAAGTACGAGCGGCGTTGGCAGGCAATATTTGCAGGTGTACAGGATATGTCAAGCCGGTGGTGGCTGTGTTGCGGGCGGCGGAGATGATGAAAGAATAAAGATTCTATCCAAAATCAGGGATTGAATACTGGAGCGCAATGGCATTGCGCTCCAGTATTCAATCCCTGATTTTGGATAGGAAACATAGCAGCCATGGCACTTGTTTCAATCACACAAGCATGGTATGATTCTGGCAATCAGGATGGAAGGGCAAGGTCAAACTTTCATGACCGAGAAGCAAGAGCCACAATCGTATCAACAGCAACCGTATGACAGTTCTTTTAAAGCCTTGTTAGATGATCAGCCAAGACCTATACTTTCCTTTCTTTTTGGAGAAGAGATAGAGAATGCACAAGAACTCAAGGAAAGCCTCCTCAAGGAGGGAACGAAGCCTTCTCTACGGGTAGATTGTGCCTATATGGTCAAAAATCGAGGCAAGGCAGCAGAGTATGTGGGACATGTCGAATTTGAGGTGAGTCTGACCAGGGAAATTGAAGCTCGCCTTTTAGAGTATTTTAGCCTCCTGTATCGTAAATATAGGAGACCCGTAATCACTGTATTAGTATCTCCATTTGAGACAAAGAATCTTCCGACTTCACCTTTGGTGATTGAGTTTGAGGGCAAAGTACTGCTAGAGTTGCACTATCGGGTAGTTGCTCTCGGCCTATACGAGGCACATGAGGTCTTAAACAGGCAACATGTGGAGTTGTATACGCTCTTGCCGACCATGAAGGGTGCTGACGCTGAACTCCTCTTGCGTGCAATCGAGGAAATGAGGAAATTTTATGTAGGACAAAGGGGCAGGTTAGCCAATCACCTATTATGGTTTAATACGTTTTTAGGAAGAACGACAACCGTTACTCAGGGAGACAAGGAGAGGATAGGCAAGAAAATGGAAGACTTTGACAGCTTACTAGACGAGAGCCCCTTCGTGCAAAAGAGGAAGGCTGAGGCTGAAGAGAAGGGCATAGAAAAGGGCATAGAAAAGGGCATAGAAAAGGGCATAGAGCAAGGCCGAACTGAAGGGTTACAGAAAGCAGTAGTCGCCATCGTTAGACTACGCTTTCCCGACCTGACTGAATTTGCTCAGCAGCACGTAGTAAAGATTACCAAACCTGACGTACTTGAATATCTGATTGAACAGGTCTCTATTTCTCCCGATGAGACCATAATTCGTCAACTTCTGCGTCCAACAGCAGCTTAATGAGTTTTGATGAATAACGAATACTACGAACCTGGGACTGGTAACATTGCAGATGCGGCACACCAGCAGGCGCGTCAGATAGGGCGGACACGAGTGGTTGGGCAGAATGAGCGACGGGTGGATGCGCGGCCATTGGTGACAGGAGCACCCGTCTACGCGGCTGAATTTGAGCAGCCGAATATGCTGCACGCTCGTATCATGCACTCGCCACATGCACATGCAAACATTCTGAGCATAGATAAAAGTAAAGCTCTCGCACTCCCTGGAGTCTACGCGGTACTGACCTATGAAGATGTGCCTCGCGTAGCGCATAGCACAGCTGGGCAACCCTATCCAGAATCATCGCCCTATGATGCGTATTTGCTGGACAACAAGGTGCGGTACGTTGGGGATTGGGTGGCATTTGTGGCTGCCGAGACGTCTGCCATCGCAGAAAAAGCACTCAAGCTGATCGATGTTGAGTATGAAGTACTGCCTGCTGTTTTTGATCCGCTAGAAGCAATGCGTGACGGAGCTCCCCAGTTGCATGAGCCTGATACAACACATCCCAACACTGGAAAACATTTCGGCGAAATCTACGATGCGACACGCAATATTGCCGCGCATGAAGAGATAAGGAACGGCGATTTTGCTGCGGCTATAGGTGAGGCCGATATTGTGGTTGAAGGAGAATATCGCGTCCCGTTTATTTCACATGCAGTGCTGGAACCACATGTCTGCGTGGCTTATCTTGACGGATATGAGCGTTTGATCGTGGTCAGCAGCACGCAGGTCCCGTATCATACGCGCCGCCAACTGGCAGCAGTACTCCAATTACCTATCTCGCGCATACGGGTTGTAAAGCCGCGCGTAGGTGGTGGGTTTGGCAGCAAACAGGAGATGCTGTTGGAACCTGTGGCGGCGGTGTTGGCGATGAAGACGCGGCAGCCGGTGCGTATTGAGTACAGCAGGCAGGAAGAGTTTACGGCAGGGCGTTTCCGCCATCCGATGATTATACGGATGCGCAGTGGCGTGAAACGGGATGGAACGTTGGTGGCTTTATCTATGCACTCTATCGGCAATGCAGGGGCATATGGCACGCACAGTTTCACCGTGACGCGCAGTACGGGACATAAGACATTGTGCCTCTACCGGGCCAAGGCATATTATTTTCGCGCCGATGCCATCTATACGAACCTGCCCATTACCGGAGCGATGCGTGGCTATGGTGCGCCTCAAGGTTTTTTTGCCTTAGAGTCCCACATTGATGAGATTGCCCGCCAACTCAAGATGGACCCTCTGGAATTTCGTCGCAAAAATCATGTACAAAAAGGCGATTGGGATCCCATGGAAATGAGGGAAGAGGATGGTGTATCAGTTTCAAAACGCCAGTTCCGTTCATGTGGCCTGCCACAGTGCCTGGAACGAAGCGCGGCGGCATTTGGCTGGGATACGCCATTTGAGCGAGGCGATGGAAAACCTATGCGCCGCGGACGAGGTATGGCGACGGCGATGCAGGGAAGTGGCGTTGCCAGTTTTGAGCTGGGCGGTGCATCTATAAAACTCAATGAGGATGGCTCGTTCAATGTGATGACGGGTGCTACCGATATCGGACAGGGAAGTGATACTATCCTGGCGCAGATCGCCGCGGAAGCACTAGGCGTGGGGATGGATAAGATCGTCATGCATTCCGTTGACACGGATTCGAGCGTCTTCGACTACGGTTCGTATGCGTCCAGCACCACATACATCAGCGGCGGCGGCGTCAAAGTGGCGGCTGAGCAGGTGCGCAAGCAGGTGTTGGATGTGGCGGGAGATATGCTGGATTGTGCGCCCGAAGATATGTCTATCGTTGATGGTATAATCTACTCGCCGCGTGGCCCCAGCAATTTGACGGTGGCGGACATTGCCAATGAGACGTTGTATGGGAAGCATCGCCAACAGATCATGGCGAAAGGCGATTTCTGGACGGATGACTCGCCAGCCCCGTTCTTTGCCCAGTTTGTTGAAGTCGAGGTAGACACGGAGACGGGCCAGGTACGTGTTACGAGGGCCGTCAACGCCCTGGATCTGGGCAAGGCGATTAATCCGACGCTGGCAACGGGCCAGGTTGAAGGGGCGGTAGCGATGGCCCTGGGTTATGTACTGAGTGAAGAAGTTAAATTTGATGAACAGGGGCGCGTGCGCAACCCCGGCTTTGTTGATTACAAAGTTATGTCTACGTTGGATATGCCCCAGATGACGACTATCCTGGTAGAAGATACGGAATATACTGGCCCATTCGGGGCCAAATCTGCCGGGGAGGTGCCAACAAATGGAATGGCACCAGCAGTGGCCAATGCGATCTATGATGCGCTGGGGATACGTATTCGCAGCTTACCCATTACGCCAGAGAAAATTTTAGAAGCGTTGGATAAACAGTCCTGGCACTCATAAGAATGGTAGTATAGTAGTGGCTGCGCCAGCCGCATTCGGGGAATGATCAAGGCAGCCTCAGCCATGCAGTATGAAAAGGAAAAGTGAGAGGTAGTATGGCGCAAGAGCAACCGGCAACGGCAAATCTTGTTATTCAGCAAGGTCCACAGGCAGGCAAACGAGTGGAGATTTGGAAAGACTGTACCACAATTGGCCGCAGTCGCGAGTGTGATATCTTTTTAGAAGATGTGACCGTCCACCGCAAACAGGCCAGCATTGTGTATACAGAGGCTGGATATATGCTGCGTGATGATCATGGCGGTAACGATAGTATTGTCAATGGCAGACCTGTGAAAACACAATTGCTGAGGGATGGAGACAAACTCCTTTTTGGCAACACGCTGCTTACTTTCTTTTCTCACGAGGCGACCCGGCAATTTCAGCAGCCATCATCCAGAGGCAAGGAGTCGCTGCTGGCTAAAAGCCTTGACCCAAACGCCAGTGCTATCGCTAAATTGGATTTCACGAACATGCAGGGATTATCTCGGAGCTTTGAGCTACAGCCACAAGTGACGATTGGACGCAGTCGCGACTGTGACATCTTCCTGGAAGATATTGCGGTCAGCCGTCTTCACGCGACGATCCGCCAGTTGCCGGATGGAGGATATGAGCTAGAGGATCATCGTTCGGTCAGTGGCACCCTGGTCAATGGGCGACCTGTGAGCCGTTGTCGACTGAATGAGGGGGATATCGTGCAGATTGGTGTAAGTAAGCTTACTTTCAGGCGTTCGTAAGTTTAATAAAAGGATTTGATAAGCTCCTCCAAAGCCTTTACTCGTTCTTCATAATAATTGATTTCGGTGCCATCGGCCAGGCGCAATGGTGGGGCGTAGGCGCGGGTCTCAAGCATGAAGCGTTGGACTTCTTGCGGTACTTCCTGGATATGTTCGTCACTATGCTGGCGAACACGGCTTGAGGAGATGTCGCGATAGGTGGTACTGAATGGCAGTGGGTGGATGTGCTGCGCAAATGGCTGATTTTGGGGCTGCTCCAGGAGCTTGGATAAGGCATCGTCATTGGCTTCTCCGCGTGGCGCGACTAACAATTCTGACAGCGCAAAAAGTTGAAAGAGGGCGGCATCGCGGTTCTCGTAGTAGCGCGGGTCAAGTATCTGCACAATCTTATCAAAACCTACGAGGAAGCACAATCTTTTGACGTTGGGAAAGCAGTTGCGCACGGCCTGGGCCTGTTCGACATACAATCCCCGGTTGAAGAGCATAATTCCTGTGTGGCGAAAACGGTGGCGGATCAGGGTATCAAGCAAGAGGATACGATCCAACATCAGCGGACGCTCGACATTTTCTTTATCGGTGGTGCGCTTACTCATTGCGGCATAGAGTAGGGTGGTGTGGTGTTCTCTGGCAGAAGAGGAGAAGATTTGGGAATGCGCGAATTGCCGTGCCTGTTTCATCAGGGCAAGGTGGGCATTGGTGGGCGGGTTGAAGGAGCCGGGGAAGACGATGATGTTGTTATGGGGTGCTGGTGAGTTGGGGACGATGAGTGCCTGCGGGCTGGATTCGGGGTGTAGTTGATCGAGGATGCTTTGCACCTCTTTGAGGCGGTGGATTGTTTGTTTCGGGATGTTAATGGAGACTTTCATAGTTTTTAATGCTCCCCCAACAACTCATAAGACAATGTGCAGCCGGGCAAAACTCGTTTCAGGTGCTTCATCAGGTCTTCGCCTGCGGCCATCAGGGATTCGACCGAGTAGGGAGCAAGACGGTCCAGCACGAAGTAGATGTTGTGGGTGTTCTCGCTTAAGCGGGTGCGGTAGCATTGCCGCCAGTTCCAACGACGACAGGTGACTCCAGTGCTATCTGCCCAGATGACTTCACCTGGCTCAGGGTAGGTGACGACTTCTTCGCCGTTTTCGTAGGCCGCGAAAGGTTCTTCCCCGGAGGCTATCGTCAAGACGAGATCGCTGGTCAGGTGATCCCAATCTTCTCCGCCGACTGGTAACATGTGCTGGATGCTGATGGCATTGTAGATATCCACCAGGCGGTTAATTGTGGGAAGGTCATGACCCTTGAATACGCGGCTGAGTAGTGCCTCGAGGGAGCAGAGAAATTTTTTGGGTTTTGCGCCAAAGCTCCTGTATGCTTCGCGCCAGGCAGCTATATGTGGATGAGATGCAGGTTTTTCTTCCGCGAACGCTATGCGCTGTGCTTGTTCTGCCTTTCTGAGCAAGGTGGTGCTGTATTCGTCACTTGCCGAATTCGATAGCCCGCGAGCATAGATAATCAGGGCGGTGTAGCCAGGATATCTTTCGATGATTTGGGGGTCAATTTTGAGTTGGTAGTGCATACTATTGTCCTTATTTTAGTTGTTTATGCTTTTAGTATGTATCCTGCGACCTCGTAGCCTCTGCCGAATTTTCCCTTTTCGGGCAGGTCGGTGAGCCATTCCCAGTGCGCTTCCTCTTGTATGGTGAAGTTGTCGCGTATGATGTCGGGTAGGGTGCGCGGGACGAGGGGCATGGTGCGGCGGTGTTGAGCGTCGTGGCCGGTGCCATACACATCGAAGACAAAGCCGCGTATGTCACTGAGCAAGACTATGATACCGCCTATGTCAAGTACGGTACGCAGCAGGTGAAGATGTCCCTGCATAATACGCAAACGAAAGGTCTGGGCAGCATGCTGGTAGCGGCGATGGCGTTCTTGCTCTCCAAGCAGTTGAGGCGCGATACGCTGAACGTGGTCAAGCATGTCGAGGAGTGGATAACTGTAGAGTTGGGAGAGGACGAGGGAGCTAATGACGAGGCCAAACTCGCCAATGCCAGTGCTCTGTAGCTCTGGTGGATCGGGAACGAAACATTGCTCTAAACAGGTGGCAACCGCGTCAAAAACTGCCTGCGCGCCTTGCAGTACGAGCGTTGACCAGGGCTGTTTTTCAACCAGTTGATGGAGGTTCGAACTTACTCCTCCGCTGATATCACACTGCAATAGACTTACGCGCTTGCGCAGGCTTGCTGAGGTTAGTTCAGTACATGCTCGCTGCATAGATGCGAGATCGAGGTCGGCGAGTACGACTTCGTCGGAGGCGCGTGCAAGCTCCGCGAGGGGTATTTCGGTGCAAGCTCCCGCGCCCAGTACAAGCACGTTGGGTGACGTGCTGTGCTGGCGGTCGCGCAAGGCGTGAAGCATGAGTGAGGAACACTGCTCCAGGTGTTGGGGGCTTTGTTGGCGCAACAAAGCCCGTCGCTGCGCCCCCTGCGTCTGACTGTTACTGTGTGGCAAGGTGTCGATGCGCACCGTTTTTACCTGCCAATATAATTCGCCCGGCGTTTCTGTAAGAATGCAGCAACGCCCTCACGGTGATCCTCTGTCTGTATTGCAATATTTTGTAGTTCACCTTCGAGTTTGAGTGACGTTGGCAGATCGCTCTCAAGCGACTTATTCATCAGTTCTTTGATCAGAGCATAGGTGCGTGTTGGTCCGTTTGCCAGGCGTTGAGCGAGGGCATGAGTTGTGGCCTCCAACTCGGCTACAGGAACACATTTATTGACTAGCCCGATACGCTCGGCCTCTGGTCCGCTGACCTCATCAGCTAACATCGCCAACTCCAAGGCTTTGCCAAAACCTACCAGGCGAGGCAGGAAATAGCCACCACCTCCATCAGGGACAAGCCCAATCCTGGCAAAGGCTTCAATGAAGCGGGCATCATCGGCAGCGATACGCAGGTCACAGGCAAGTGCCACGTTGCAGGATATGCCTGCCGCGACACCGCGCACGGCGGCGATGACGGGCTTGGGCATGTTGCGAATAGCATAGATGACGCGATGATACTTGTGCAGGTGATCACTAATTTGTCCGATTTCGCTACTGGCTTGTGCGGCCACAAGAACACGCAGGTCTTGACCTGAGCCAAAGGCTTTACCCGCACCAGTGAGGACGATACAGCGCACGGTATCATCCACTGCTGCAGCGTCTATGGTCTCTGCCAACTCTTCTAGCATAGTGTCGTTAAAAGCATTGAATACTTCGGGCCGATTCATGGTGATGGTAAGTACTCCACCTTCTTGTTGGATGAGCAGGTGCTGGAAATCGGTTCGCATTGAGCTATCCTCCTGTTATTTGATTGCCGGTACGTCAAGCATCAGTACTTCGAGTGCGGTACGTGCGTTGACGTTCTGGTCCAGGGCTTCGATTGTACCCAGAATGGCACGTACCATGCGTTCGGCTTCGGTCGTGCCAACTTTAGCGGCTTGCTGCTTTAAGATATCACGCATGTCCACGTTGACGGTCAACTCCAGGCATTTATTGGCTGCCAATACCATATCACGCCACCAGAGTAACCACAACTCTAGTATAGCATGTGCTTTGTCGCTATCGGCACTGAGGCGTTGCGCGATTTCAAAGCGTTGCACTTTGCCAAGGGTCGGCAATTTGACCAGGGTTTCCAGTTGGGCTTTGCGCTCGATCAGCAGGTCTTCGTCCTTAACGGCCTGCACAGCCCAGCCCATGCGCCCGGCTGCCAATGCGGCAATCAGGGTGGCCTCTTCCGGGTCTACCTGCCATTGCTGCTCTAAGGCGGTTTTGATCTGGGTGGTGGTGAGCAGGTGCATGGAGATTTGCTGCACGCGCGAGAGAATGGTCGGCAAGAGCAGGCCAGGATCAGGAACGGTGAGCAGCAGGACAACGTCCGGCTCCGGCTCTTCCAGTGTTTTCAAGAGGCAGTTGGCCGCCTGGGGGTTCATTTCGTGTGCGCCCTGGATGATGAAGACGTTGCGCCGTCCCTCCAAAGTCTTGCGGGATGAGTCGCTCTGTAGTGCGCGGATCTGTTCTATGACGATGAATTGCCTATCGGGCGGCCTGGCAATAATATGCAGGTCTGGATGATTGCCGTGCATGACTTTACGGCACGAAAGGCAGTGATTGCAGGGAGCCAGTGGAGCTACGCGGGGATCGGGGCTATCGGTGCAAAGCAAGGTCTGGGCGAAGCGATGGGCCAGCAGTGTTTTGCCGATATGTTCGGGGCCTGTGAACAGGTAGGCATGGCGAACCTGCTGCGCGGCCAATGTGCGGCGCAACAGATCGATAGCATGTTCGTGACCAACGATGTTCCAGTCTTGTTGTTGGGTTGTTTGCAGTGCTGTCATGGGAACATGGTAGCAGAATAGAGTCAGAATGGCAAGAATAATTCTTAAAGTGGTTCTGGGAAAAATCAGGGCCGCAATTGCATTGCGGCCCTGATTTTTCCCAGAACCACTTTAAGAAACTATTTTACCAACCCTATCTATGACTCGATAATAGCGACCGGACGGCACCAGCCAGCACTGGCTCCCTGGACTTTTACGGGAAAACAGGCGACCTTGAAGCCATGAGACCGAGGGATTTGATCGAGGTTGGCAAGTTTTTCGATCTGGCAGTATTCCCTCTGGATACCGGCGAAGTGCGCCTCCCAGACGACGCGACCATCCCCGGTTCGCTTGAACTCCTCCGCCATGACTTTGAACTGCCTGTCAAAGCCGTACATATCAACGCCGATGACTTTGATACCTTGATTGACCAGCCAGAGGGTGGAGCCGTAGCCCATTCCTGGCTGCTCAAAGTACTGCGGGGTGTGCAGGAATTTGTCACGCCCGCACATGATGAGCACAATGTCGAGCGGCTGCAGGGTGTAGTGAATGCGCTCCAATGCCTGCTGGAGGTCTTCGCTGGTGATGAGTTCCGCAGGCTGCTTGTGACGCAGATCCAGCACAACGCCGTTCCCATAGAACCACTCCAATGGACACTCGTCGATGGTACGAGCTTTCCTGCCTTCACTCAGGGGGCCATAGTGCCATGGCGCATCTATATGGGTTCCCGCGTGGGTGATAACGTGAAGTTCTTCAAAGGCAGCTCCTTTGCCGTCGGAGAGGACAAGGTCTTTTTCGGTAACACCAAAGGTATTCTTGACCCAGTCCAGGCCTTCGGCCTCGTGGGTGAGATAATGAAATGCTGGCTTCCACGGTTCATATGATGCACCATCAGCTAGAGGAACACTCAGATCGATTAATTGCATGGTCAGTCTGCCTTTCTATTAGTAAGGGTTTCCAGTTGCATCGTAAAAAGTCCTTTCTCTCGGAAAAAATAGGTGAGCTCGTTTCAAAGAAGTTGGCACATCCTCCTTTTGAAAAGAAATGAAGTTGATAGTAGTGACTTGCGCATTGTTGCCCTTAGTTTACTGTGAAGTGAGCTTCAATCCCCAAAACTTTTACCAGGTTACAATTGGGGCTACAGGCTGGGGCTCAATTGCATTGAGCCCCAGCCTGTAGCCCCAATTTCTCCTGTAACCTATGCTCTATGCTGCTTGGCAGCATAGAGCCAGGGTATGGTATACTTTGTAGTATATGATCGCTCGTTTTAGCTATCTCAGCCACTTACAATGCAGCGTGTGTTCTCGTGAGTATGAAGCTGACCAGCTTTATACAATTAGTCCCTGTTGTTCCCGTCCATTACTGGCACGGTATGACCTGGCGGCGATGGCGCGCGATGTGACGCGGGGAGAGATTGCACGGCGTGAGTCGACGATGTGGCGGTTTCATGAACTGTTGCCGGTTCGAGAGGAATGTCACGTTTTGACCCTGGGTGAGGGTATGACGCCTCTGTTGGCAGCCTCACGATTGGCACCACAGGGTATAGAAGGACAGGCTCACCTGCTGGTGAAGGATGAGGGGCAAAATCCCACGGGTAGCTTTAAGGCGAGAGGGATGGCTGCTGCGGTCTCGCGGGCAGTTGAGTTGGGGGTGGGCGGGCTGGTGACTCCTACGGCTGGCAATGCCGGTGCCGCCATGGCGGCCTATGCAGCGCGTGCGGGGCTACCTGCCTATGTTGTTGCACCCGATGACGCGCCGGCAGCGTGTATACAACAGGCCCGTCTCTATGGGGCCGAGGTAGAGTTGATTCCCGGGCTGATCAGCGACGCGGGGCGCGTGGCTGCTGATATTGCCCGGCAGCGCGGTTGGTTTAATGTCGCGACGCTGCGAGAGCCGTATCGCGCCGAAGGCAAGAAGACGATGGGGTTAGAGCTCGCCGAGCAACTTGGCTGGCGTCTGCCCGCGGCAATCATTTATCCGGCTGGCGGCGGTACTGGTATTGTGGGAATGTGGAAAGCGTTTGCCGAATTGCGTGATCTGGGCTGGCTGGAGGATGCACGTTTACCGAAGATGATCATTGTACAGGCGCAGGGCTGTGCGCCCCTGGTACGCGCCTTTGAGCAAGGGAGAGAAGAAGCGGAGGACTGGCCATCCCAGGAGGCTTATACGGCGGCGGCTGGCTTACGGGTGCCTGCTGCTATTGGAGACCGGCTCATTTTGCAGGCGGTACGGGAAAGTGGCGGAACGGCTATATCTGTCAGCGACGAGGCTATGAGACAGATGGTAGACTACGCGGCACAGCGCGAGGGCATGTTGATTGCCCTTGAAGCAGCAGCAACGATTGCTGCCTATCATATTTTGCTTGCCCGGCATTTTTTAGAACCAGGTGATGAAACTGTTTTGTTTTTGACAGGTAGTGGCCTACTGGCCTGATGGACATAGGAAAATATGTACTCTAACTGTCTCATAGTTCACAGCGTATACTGTACAAATATGTTATGCTACGAGTGAATAGATTAAGTCAATGTATATCCAGTCAAAGCTTGTATTATGCTCATATATTAGATCAGACTGATATTAGATAAGGTCGATGTAACCAATGGACACCTCTATCCGTCTCTACAATACGAATAGCCATTTACGTTCAGTCAGAGAGGTTGAACGTGAAGGCCGTCCCACTTCCCCATTGACAGTGGATGAGGATAGTTGTGCAGAAGCAGCCAATGTGGAAGAGGAAGTGGTGGTAGATACACACCCTCAATTGTCCGTACCGGTTTCGCAAGAGCAGGTACAGAAGGTTGATGTCGCAGATTTCGAGGCGATCTTCCTACGCTTCCAGGGACCTATTACCAATTTCATCTATCATCTCATAGGGAATCGTGAACAGGCGTATGACCTTGCTCAAGACGTATTCGTCAAGGCGTACAAAGCACTGCTGGGCGGTACGATTGTACAGCCGGGAGCACTGTCGGCGTGGCTCTATCGCATAGCGGCCAATACGACGACCGATACGTTACGGCGGCGGCGTTTGATTGCCTGGCTACCCCTTTCATTGTTTAACGAAGATCGCGGTATCGGGGCAGGCGTCCTCTCCGATTCGGGAGGTGCAGTCTCCGACGGCTTTAGCAACAATGAAGAAGATAGCCATAACGGGCGGGCCAGCAACATTAGCTCAATGTATGAGCGCGGCGGCTATGACGGAGGACGCTTTGAGAATCGCGTGTCAGACCGCGAGATTGTGGAACGTGTCATGAAGCAGTTGCCGCCCAAGTATGCTGTATGTTTATGGCTATACGAAAACGATGGCATGTCCTGCGCTGAGATTGCCGCCATACTGAATATCAGTGCTTCGGCGGTGAAAATGCGATTGATGCGGGCGCGGGAACGTTTTATTAACTTGTACAAACAAGAAGTGAGTGAAGAGTGAACTGTACTGAGGCAAAGGTGTTGCTGGCGGAACACCGCGAATTTAAGAATGGTGATGTAGAAACGGCGGAGTTGGATTTACATTTGGAGCAATGCTCTACGTGTAGGGAGGTGCTTGCTCGTTATACTTTGATTGGTGAGCAAGTTCGCGCCCTGTCTTCTCTTGAGCCATCTCCAGACATGCATACGAAGCTCATGCGGGCATTGGCGGCTGAGCATTCGCAGTTTATACTCCGCTCTTCGCCGGCAACAGTTTCTCCGCCAGAGTTTCTCAAACCTTACCTCAGAGAACACGCTCATTCCTCTCATACAACCGATCCTCTGGCGGCATTTACCACGGCAGATACGGGTCCACTACCCATTCTCTCGCAAGTTCACAAAAAACGCCGCCGCTCCTCTATTGGACAATTCGCTGTAATTGGCCTGGCGGCTGTATTTTTGATGACGTTGATGATGGGAGGTATCACTTCATTGCTGCTATTGGCACATGACCACTTAGGGCCAGTAGGGCCGCCACCTGTGGTCAGTATTAACCATCCTGCCGATGTTGTGAGTGCAAGCTACACGACGGATACGCCGTATAAGCATGTGGTCAGTGCTGTAGC
>WNFH01001897.1_pt1 | contig 14371 bp, 12 predicted proteins | sample 5400411 | NCBI WGS metagenome assembly WNFH01 (sample SAMN13153347, study PRJNA577476) | soil metagenome | isolation source: 200 cm saprolite under Douglas fir tree site 2 hole 3 | place: USA:California | collected 2015-04-18
CGGCGGGGAAGGTCGCGATTGATGTGAAGCAGATCGGCTGCGATCTGCTGTCGATTTCCGGTCACAAGATGCACGCGCCACAGGGAGTGGGAGCGCTTTACGTACGCAAGGGAACCATTCTTCAGCCCATGCTTTATGGCGGGCGCCACGAGCGCTCGCGACGGGCGGGCACGGAGAACGTACCCGGAATCGTGGCTCTAGGGAAGGCTGCGGAGCTGGCGCGAGAAGCGTTCCAGCGCGGCGATCTGGCAGGTATGTCCGCCATGCGCGACCGGATCGAACGGTCAATACTGGGGGAGATCGAAGCTGCGGGAGTGAATGGCGAAGGCGCGCCGCGCGTCCCTAACACCACCAGCATCTATTTTGACTACATCGACGGCGAGGCACTGGTGATTGCACTCGATCTTAAGGGACTGGCGGTTTCCACCGGTGCGGCTTGCTCCTCGGGCGCGATTGAGCCCTCGCACGTTCTCGTGGCCATGCGGCTGCGGCCGGAGCGCGCGCGAGCCAGCATCCGCTTCAGCCTGGGCAAGCAGAACACACCCGACGACGTTGAATTCGCCCTGGGTCTAGTACCGCAAGCGGCAGCTCACCTTAGGAAACTGAGCCCTGTGTATAACACCGCCACATCAAACTAGGGATGTTGCGACTTGAGCAACAAAGATCAGAACCGCGAGTTTCGCGCCGCAGTACGCGAAATTGAGCGGCTTCTCTCCCGTCAACTTACGAGTAATGAGCGGGATCGATTGCATCGAGAAATAACGGGAATGGGATTCAGCTTCGATACAATAGTTCAAGTGGGCTTGGCCATGTTTGGCTGAACAACAATGAAGGCTGCAGCAACCGATATTCGTCAGTATTTTGGATCCTTGCTTCATACTCGCCCGTGGAAGGCGAGGCTAGGAGTCGGTAGTTTCCTGACCTTTGAATTCGGGCGTCGGATTAAGAACCACGGCCATGTGCACGGAGAATGGCATCTCTGGGTCTATCAGTCCAACTGGGTGCTGCTTCATGGGAATCGTCAGCTGGCAGATTCAGATTCGGATCGTCGTGTCATTTCAGTTTCGGTTCGTCGTCTTGAGGAAGCCTCCCTGAGTGACATACGGTTCGAACCGCAACATTTGAGGACGACGTTTGTCTTCGACGATTTCCGACTCGTGGTTTCGGCTGCTGATTATCTGGACGATGCTGACAAGAGAGACCACTATTGGCTGCTTTTCATGCCTAACAACGAGGTGCTGACGGTCGGCCCCGGTGGAATCCAGTTGGAACGCTCCGAAACTCCTCACTATGTCTAGCCCTCGCGCCATCGCCGTCGCTATGTCGGGCGGAGTGGATTCCTCCACGGTTGCGGCCATGTTGCGCGCAGAGGGGCACCAGGTCATCGGCCTCACCATGCAGCTCTGGAACCAGCGCCGTCTGGCAGGGCACGAGGGCATGCCTGAGGCGGTGCAGGGGCGCTGCTGCTCGCTGGACGACGTTTACGACGCGCGCCGGGTGGCCGAGACCATCGGAATCCCTTACTACGTGGTCAATCACGAGGAGCGTTTCGAGCGTGACGTGATCCGCCCCTTCGTCGAAGAGTACCTCTCGGGGCGCACGCCCATCCCTTGCAGCTTGTGCAACAATCACTTGAAGTTTGATCAGTTACTCATTGTTGCGCAGCAAATTGGCGCGGACGCTCTGGCGACCGGACACTATGCGCGCGTGGGGTTTGACGAGCAGCGGGGCCGCTGGCTGCTAAAGCGGCCCGCCGATCGGTCCAAGGACCAAACTTATTTTCTGTTTGGCCTGACTCAAGAGCAGCTCAGTCGCACGCTGTTTCCCTTGGGTGAAATGACCAAGGCCGAGGTCCGTGAACGGGCACGCCGCCACGGGCTGGCTCTCGCCGAAAAGCCGGATTCACAGGAGATCTGCTTCGTCCCCGGCGGTGACTATAAGAACTTCCTCGATGCTTACCTGGCGGAGCAAGGCGAAGCGCTACCGGATACTGCGGGTGAACTGGTGACCGCGGATGGCCAAGTGCTTGGCGAGCACCGTGGCATCCACAATTTCACCGTGGGACAGCGCAAGGGACTGGGCGTGGCCACGGGTTCGCCCCTGTACGTGATTCAGATCAAGGGGGACAAGCGCCATGTGGTGGTGGGAAATCAGGGGGATCTCTACTCGCGCACATTGCGCGCCCACCGGGTAAACCTCATCGCTGTGGATGATCTGCCAGAGCCCACGCGAGTTGCGGTAAAGATCCGTCATCGCCACGAGCCAGCGGCGGCTGTGATCGAAAAGTGCGGCAACGACAAGGTACTGGTGACCTTTGACGAGGCACAGCGGGCCATCACGCCCGGTCAGGCCGCCGTGTTCTACGACGGCGAGGTCGTGGTCGGCGGCGGCTGGATTATGTGAGAACTAGTCGGAAAGCTCCCTCCTCTCAGTTATTCTCGAACGAGCAATTTTTGCACGGTTCTTGGTCGCACGACACGCCGCCATCTGCGGTTAAGTAACGGAAAATTAAGGACTAAGGCAAACTGCCACGGAACCCCGATCTGGCATGGAGCCTGCAATAGTTCTTTACGATAAGCCTTCTTCGCACCCTGGGTTGGCAGGACCATAAAAACGGGAGATCAACTATGAAGAGAATTCTTTTTTCCATGCTTGCGGCAGCTTTGCTGACAGGGATTTCCTTGGCACAGAGCGCAGCCCAATCGCAGACCAACGCATCCGCTTCGCAGAGCGCCTCCGCATCTGCTGATAAGTCCGGCGCGCAGGCCGCGGCGTCAAACCAGGTGGCCGCGGGTAGCACGATTCAGGCGACGTTGGCGAAACCGGTGGATGCCCGCAAGAACAAGGCGGGAGATGAGGTCGTCGCCAAAACCACGGAGGACGTGAAATCAAACGGTCAAGTCGTGATTCCGAAAGGTTCCAAAATCATCGGGCATGTGACCGAGGTGAAAGCCCGAGGCAAGGGAGAATCGGACTCCATGGTCGGGATTGCTTTTGACCGGGCAACGCTCAAAGACGGCCGACAGATGCCTTTGTCGGCGACCATTCAGGCTGTTGCCAGGTCGGAGGAGAGCGCCTCCGCTGCCGGCATGGCAGACGAGTCGGGCATGGCGGGTGGGAGCGCCGGCGGCATGTCCTCCGGGCGCGCTGCATCCTCTGGCGGAATGGCGGGAGGAGCTGCCCGCACTGTCGGCGCAGCCACTGGAACCGTTGCGAACACGACCAGCGCAGTCGGCAGCGCCGCAGGAGGGACTGTGACCGGTGCCGCATCCGCCACTTCGCTGACCCGGATTTCTTCCAACAGTCAGGGCGTCATCGGACTCAAGGGATTGTCGCTGAATGGGGAAGCGACAAACTCCACTCAGGGTTCAGTGATCAGCTCCAACAGCCAGAACGTTCATCTGGACAGCGGAACGCAAATGGTTCTGCGGGTCAATAGCAAGTAGCCCCAGGCGGACAAAACCGGAAAGCAAAACAAAAGGCAGCGCGCGGGCGCTGCCTTTTGATCTCTTGGCGGCTGCAAAGCTAGATGAACATTTCGTCTTGAGGGACGGTAACACCTTCCCGCCGGCGGCGTTTTCTGCCGAGCAGGAACTCCAGCCCCACGGTCAAACCTTGAAGCAGTCCTGAGAGTTGCCGAACCGGCGAGACCACGGTCTCGTGGACTACGTCTGTCGTCTGCTCTACACGGTCCAAGGTGCGGTGAACCAGCTCGTCGGCTCGAATCACTTGCAGACGGGTGCGGTCGATGACATCATTGACGGTGGCATCCAGCCGCTCGATCTGGGCCCGCACCAGCGTGGTCGACTCGCTGACGTTGCTGACGATAGTCTCGATCTTGGGCCGCAACTCCACCAACATGGAGTGTGTGATCTCAGCCGTGGGCAGAACCTTGGTCTTTACCTCGGCAGCCAGTGCCTCCATGTGCGCGCTGGTCTTGCGGACAGACAGGTACAAAGCTACCAGGATGCCCGCCTGGAGCACCACGGCAGCCGTGATCGCGGCAAACAAAAGTGTCGCATCCATAAGCATTGCTCCGTTTTACAGCGCGTGGCTGCCACGGAGAATGGCTGCATCACAAATTCTTCGCACCGCCGCCTTCCGTGGTGGTGGCTTCCTGATAAGCCTGCCGTCCGGCTTCATACGCAGACCGGAACTGCTCCTTCTGCTGGTTCAGGACGCCGCGGCCACGATCCACCCAGTCGGAGGCCTGCTCGCGAGCCTCGTGCGCGCGATTGCGCACGAACTCCCGGCCCTCGTCGGCCTTGGAACGGAGCGCTTCCCGGGTTTCGCTGCCGGCACGCGGCGCATATAAGACGCCTACCAGCGCGCCCACGCCCAATCCCGCGAGAAACCAGAGGAAAGTATTGCTATCTCTGTCGGACATAAATGAAACCTCCAGTAAGAACCGCCTGTCAATCGGATGGTAGCACCCGCTCCGGCGAAATACAATTCCGGGCGGGCTCGGAGCGAGAGGCGCCTGGTATTCCTGCCGGCTCGCGCACCAGCGTATATCCAGGGCACGGGCTTGTAGGGAGCCCGCACAAGCGAGACAATATCAGCGGGAACAGGAGGCGTATGTGTCAGATCGGAAGTACCGCCAGCACGGATATCAGGATCGCGGCGAAGAAACCCAGAAGCGACAATCGGCGGAGAAGCCGGTCAAGCAAGATACCTTCGGCCCACGGCCCATCCAGATGCCGGGCACACGCACCATTTCCCGCTGCTCGCAATGCGGTACTGTCCTTCAGGCTATAGCCGAACCCGTCGGTCAATGTCCCAAGTGCGGCTTCGAACTCCACTCCTGCAAGCAGTGCACGTACTTCGATCCTTCCAGCCGGTTCGAGTGCACACAGCCGGTTCCGGAGCGGATTCCGCGCAAAGATGCTCGCAATGAATGCACCTTTTACTCCACGCGCGTGATGGTGGAAAAGGAGACTTCCACGCCCGCCGCGCTTCGTCCGACTGACGCCCGCCAAGCGTTTGATAATTTGTTCAAGAAGTGAACCACATTCTAGCGGGCGCCGCCCCCGTGCTCCGTCTCACGGCTTCAGCGTCGGGCGCAGCAAGACCTCGCTGGTGAAGGATTGCGGGGCTTGTGTGACCAGCATCGCCACCACGTGAGCCACATCGTCCGGCCGAAGCATCTTCTTTGAGTCCTTGCCAGCATGCGGGCTCAATTCCGTATCCACTGATCCCGGGCACACCACTGAGACCCGGATGTTGTAGCCGCGTAGCTCTTCCGCCACCGAGTAGCTCAGCCCGTTCAAGCCCCATTTTGAAGCAGCGTAGGCGGCGCCGTTGGGTAGAGGATTTTTTCCGGCGAGGGAAGAAATGTTGACAATGTGTCCGGTACGGGCGCGAATCATCAGGGGAGCGAAGCTGCGAATGCAGTAATAGACTCCGCGTAAATTCGTATTGAGCACGTTATCCCAGGACTCCGGAGGAATCTGGTGCAGCGGACCTCCGAATCCGCCCACTCCGGCGTTGTTAACCAGAATGTCAGCGCGCCCCAAAGTCCGTTCCACCCGCGCCGCGGCGGCTTCGACCGAGTGCAGATCCGTCACGTCGCACTCGGCCACTTCCGCCTGCCCGCCTGCTTGGGAGATAGCCGCAGCAGTGGATTCCAGAGGAGCGCGCTTGCGTCCGCAGAGCACCGTGACGGCTCCCAGATCCGCCAGCTTGCGGGCAATGGCGGCGCCGATGCCGCGTCCGGCCCCGGTGATGATCGCCACCTGTCCTAACAGAGAATTCCTGTTGACTTCCATAAGCCGGTACCTCCAGAACGCCTTCATTCAGGGGTGCAGAAACCATCCAGCAGCCCCTTGTGACGCATCTTAACAAGAGGGGGAAAGGGGACCTACAAAGCAAACTTGCCTTAGACGGGGTACATACTTATAATCCGGCTCACCGGAAATGCACCCTCGGTTGCCTGGACGTAACCGCAGGCACCGAATTTTTCCGGAGCCCGTCACATGGGCAGCTGAGGCCCGCGTTCCGTGAGGACCCCAGGTGAGCTTGCTTGGGTAGTGCCTGGGTATGTTGTTCGTCGCTGCTTTCCCAAAAAGTTTCAAGGAGCCATTCGAATGAAGACGAGTCTAGTGGCGATTGTGCTTGCTCTTGCTGCAGTGGCCGCCGGCCAAACCGCATCGCCGCAAACACAGGCGCAACCGGCAGAACCCAAATCCCAGGCGCCGGTCATCAAGGATCCAGCGGAGTACAACGCCTATATGGGTGCGGTGCAGCAGAAAGATGCGGTTGCCCGGATAAGCGGCCTGGAGGCGTTCCTAACGCAATATCCCAACAGCGTCATGAAGGTCGATGCCTTGGATACGCTGATGAGTTCCTATCAGCAGGCTGGCAATCAGGCCAAGGTCATCGACACCGCGAATCGCCTCCTGGCCGCTGACCCGAGCAACGTGAAGGCGCTGGTGTTGCTTGCCTACAACGAGCGTGCGGCCCAGAAGTGGGCCGATGCCAAACAGCACGCCGAGCGCGGGCTACAGGCCCTTCCTAACATGCCCAAACCAGAGGGCATGGCAGACGCCGACTTCCAGAAGCAGAAAACTCAGTTCGCCGCGGTGCTGAACAGTGTGGCCGGATTTGCCTCGCTCCAGTTGAAGGACTACTCCTCCGCCCAAAAATATCTGCGCGCGGCTGTCGAAGCCGACCCCAACAATGTCGAGAATGTTTACCCTCTGGCTCTGGCCAGCCTGACCGGGACCCCGACCGACGATGTGAACGGGCTATTTTTTACCGCCCGCGCCGCAAACCTGATTTCCGATCCCAAAGGCAAGGCGGATGTCATCAAGTTCGGCCACAGCCGGTACAAGTCGTATCACGGTTCCGATCAGGGATGGAACGAGTTGCTGGCCCAGACCGCAACCACGCCGCTGCCGCCCGCTGGATTCACCATCACCAAGTATGTTCCTCCCACCCCGGTCGAGCAGGCCGCGGATCTGGTGAAGAATAAAACGCCCAAGGAAATGACCTTCGCCGAGTGGGAACTGGTGTTATCCGCCGGCAAGCCGGAGGACGCAGAAAAGGTTTGGTCAGCTATCAAGGGCGTGCCCTTGCAAATGGAAGGGCAGGTCATCAAGGCTTCCCCCGCGGAGCTCCAGGTCGCCGGAAGCCAGGACGATATCGACGCGAAGCGTGCCGATATCGTGCTCTCCTTTCCCGCTGCCATTCCTGCCAAGATGATTCCAAAGGAAGGCTCCACTCTCGATTTCGAGGGCACACCGGTTTCCTATACGCCAAGCCCATTTGTTATGACCATGGACAAGGGAGCACTCCTGACCAAGAAGGCTCCGGCACCGGCGAAGAAGCCGCCAGCACGCAAGCGTCCTCATACCTAGATGTGGTTTAGGAAAATTCGACTTTGAAACCAGGGCAGCGCTTCCAGGCTGCCCTTTGTTCTGTGCGCGACCGGGGGGGCAGGGAATGGAGAACTCAAGCTGCTAGCGTACCGCTTTCTTCTCATAGGCGAGCGGCCGGGCGCTGCGTGGCGGGCGTTTGATGCCGTCGCGCAGCTGCCGCACATCGATCTTCAGCTCGGAAATGGTGCGGCTCAGAGTATTGCGGTGCATGCCGAGTTCGCGCGCGGCCCGGCATTGGTTGCCTTTGTTCTCCTGCAGAACAGTCAGGATGAACCTTTTCTTGAACTCGCGCACAGCCTCGGAATACAGGATGTTGCTTTTGTACATCTGCATGATGAGGGCTTCGAGCTGATCTCTCACGGTGTCTCTCTTTCTTTGTCAAGCCGCAATTTGTAAGGCTGTGCGATCCCACTTATTCCTTGCCGGATGCGGGCGCTCTACCAGCCGGCGCCGGCTGCTGTCCGCGACGCAATAAGTCCAGTCCCTGGTAAAAGCGGGCGCGCAATTCCGCGGGCGCCACCCAGATCGCAGCCCGTCCCACCACCAGGAAGTAGGGCGCCAACTGCGAACCCTCCAGCCACTTCGAGGTGGGCGTGAACGCAGTCATGCTAACCAGCACCACAGCTACGATCAGACTGCCTCGCAGCAGGCCAAGTGCTCCGCCCAGGATCCGGTCCACAAAGCTGAGCCCGGATTCTTTCATGGCCCAGCGGGCGATCCGCCCGGCCATGCCGGCGAGGATCATAACCGCCAAAAAAATAATCAGGAACCCAGTAATTTCGCCCAACCAGGGCGACTTAAGATAAGGCGCAAACCACTCTGCCAGCCGATGGTACTGCCACGCGGCCAGCAGGTATCCAAACACCAGACCCGCGATCCCGAAGGCCTCCTGAAAGAAGCCCGAACTGGCCGCCTGGATCACAGACACCAAAATCACCAGGAGGATAACCCAATCTGCGCCCCTCACGGGGTTCTCCCATGAGCGGCCTTGAGCTTACACATCCAGCTCGCGTCCCGTGAGCCGATAGTACGCCTCGAGATATTTCTCGCTGGTCTTGCGAGCCACCTCAAGGGGAAGAGCAGGTGCGGGAGGCTGCTTGTTCCAGCGAATTTTCTCGAGGTAATCACGAACATACTGCTTGTCGAACGACTCCTGCGCCCGGCCGGGTTGGTACTTGTCTGCCGGCCAAAAGCGGGAGGAGTCGGGGGTCAGCACCTCATCCGCCAAAGTGACGCCATGGGACGTGGCCCCGAACTCAAACTTGGTATCAGCAATGATGATGCCTTTTCCCCGCGCATATTCGGAAGCTTTAACGTAGACCTTCAGGCTGATCTCCTGGAGTAGGCGGGCCAAATCCGCCCCGACCAGGCGTGTCATCTCTTCGAAGGGTATGTTCTCATCGTGGCCGCTGGCAGCCTTGGTGGCGGGCGTGAAAATCGGCTCCGGTAACTGGTCCGCCTCCTTCAGGCCCGCGGGAAGCTTGATGCCGCATACCGCCCCGGTGGCTTGGTATTCCTTCCAAGCCGATCCTGAAATGTAACCCCGAACCACGCACTCGACCGGCACCATATCAGCGCGTATAACCAGCATGGAGCGGCCGCGCAACCGGTCGGCGTATTTGCGCAGGGGCTCCGGATAGCGCTCTACATCGGCGGTTACCACGTGATTCGGCACCAGGTCGCGCAGGTAGTCGAACCAAAAAAGAGAAATCTGGGTGAGTACGTTGCCCTTGTGGGGAATGCCCGTGGCCAGCACGTAGTCGAAAGCAGAGATGCGGTCGGTCGCCACAAAAAGCAGATGCCCATTGTCCAGGCGATACACGTCGCGGACCTTGCCGCTGGTGTGCAATTCAAGCTCGGGGAAGTCAGTGTGCAGAAGAACGGAGTCGAGGAGTTCAGGGCTCATGATGGAATTCTACAGGTCGGAAAACGTCGCGTATTCTAGCCCTTCAAGAATTTTTGTCAACCACTTAGAGCAGAATTGTTTTCCGGCGCCAGGCGGGCATTGAGAACAAAGAAGTTGACAGTTTCCGGAGGCGGTGAATCATCCGTCTGGTGCGGCTTTCAGGGGTGGACTTTGTGGAAAAACTGAGGACGGCAGAGGAAAAAGGGGGAATTAACGGTTCGTGATTGGGCGATAGTCCTTCAACTCACCCTTTGAACCTCGTCCGAGGGCAGCCGAGGGCCAATGCTCCACCCCTACGACCCAGGACCGTCCTAGCTACCCGGTCGCCCCGAAGCGCACCGACACCAGCTTCGAGACACCCGGCTCCTGCATGGTGACGCCGTAGAGCACAGGCGCGATACTCATCGTCTTCTTGCTGTGGGTGATGAGCACGAACTGGGTCTGCACGCTCATTTCCTTCACCAGTTCGGCGAAGCGGCCGATGTTGGCTTCGTCCAGCGGCGCGTCCACTTCGTCGAGGATGCAGAACGGGCTGGGCTGGTATTGAAAGATTCCCACTAACAATGCCAGCGCCGTGAGGGCCTTCTCGCCGCCCGAGAGCAGCAGCACGTTTTGCAACTTCTTGCCCGGAGGTGAGACCACCACGTCAATGCCGCTCTCCGCACTGTTTTCCTCATCGGTGAGGCGCATGAAAGCATGCCCGCCGCCGAAGAGTTTGCGGAAAGTGGCCTGGAAGTTGTCGTTGATCCTGGTGAACGCCTCTTCGAACTTCTGACGCGAGAAAACATCAATCTCCTTGATCGTAGCTTGGGTGTTCTGGATGGAGTCGAGCAGGTCTTTGCGCTGGGTGTCGAGGAATGCATGACGCTCGGCGGTTTCTTTGTACTCCTCCAGCGCCATCATATTGACGGGCCCCATGGCGTCGAGCCGGGTCCGCATCTCGCGGTAGATTTGGTCTTCGAGGGTTAGCTGCTCGCCGGTGGCGATCGGGATGGTTTTATCGGCCATCAACTCGTGCCGCTGCACGCCCAATTCATTGAGGCAGGTTTCCGACATGTACTGAGCGTCTGACTGCAACTTGGCCGCTGTCGCCGAAAGCTCACCGCGCCGGTCGCGGGCTTGATCGAGAAGCTGACGCGCGTTGCGCAGGGCTTCGTCAATCTCTGCCAGCCGGGCACGTATCTGCTCGGATGACTCGAGCTGCAGCAGGCTGTCCCGGGCCTCGCTGGCATTGCGTTCTGCCTGGAGGTCCACAAGCTGATTTGCGATCTGCTGGTTCTCCGCCTCGCGCCGGAGCTTCTCCGCAGCCGAGGAATCGATCTGCGCGCCAAGCGAGTTCACACGCTCGCACATTTCGGCAACCAGCGATTCAATTCGCTCCAGGACCGCAGCCGCAGCCCGATGCCGTTCTTCGAGGGTGGCCGCGCGCGCCACATGCTGGGAGGCATTCTGCGCCGCCCGGTCGCGGCGTTCGCGCAAGCTGGCCAACCGCCCATGTGCGCTCGCCGTCATGCGCTCCAGTTCCGCTCGCTTCTCTTCGAGCGCCGCCATTTCCGTTCGCCGCCCGCTCATCAACGCCTCTTGCTCGCCGCGCTCACCAGACAGGCGCTTCAGTTCCCGATGGCAGGTATTCAGGCGCTCGCCGGCCCGCTCCATCTCGGAATCGAGCTGCTGTACGAGATGGCCGGAGGTCATGGCCTGTTTTTCGGCTTGGCGTTTTTCACCCTCGAGCCGGTCCAGCAGGGAAGTGAGCTCTTTGATTTCACGCCCCAGGCTTAGAACCCGGAGTTCCTCATGGCGCAGCGCGTCTTCCAGTTCGCCCAGCTGGCGCATCACGTCCCGCAGCTCGCGCTTCATGGAAAGCGGGCCCTCGGCGCGCTGCTTGCCGCCGGTAACGGTCACGTTATGGAAGCATTCGCCCGATCGCGAAAGGAAGAATGCGTCGGGATTCTCCAGTGCGAGATTGCGGGCGAAGCCCGGATCGGGCACGATGTAGCCGTCGCGCAGTTTGGGCAGGATGACTTCCAGCGATTTACCGAAGCCGTTGAGCACGCGGATGGTGCTCTTCAGCGGGATAATCGACTGGCTGGGCGGGGCTGGGCGGCCACTCTCGTCCACAAGGAAGGAAAATTTGGCCTGCGAATCCTCGGGATGGACCAGAAAGGTCGCGCGGCCATCCACGTCGGTGCGCAGCAGTCGGAGTCCCTCATCGGCCGCGTCCCACGACTTCACCACAACGTAGTTCAGCTCGTCGCGCAGGAAGTCTTCGACTACACCCTCGTAGCGTGGATCCACCTCGAGGAAATCGGCCAGCACGCCCGCCGGAGCCAATCCGCCCTGCATCACTCCCGATTGGAACAAGCGGCGCACCGATTCCGTGGAATATCCGTGCTCGGCGATGACCGCTTCGAGTGAGCCTTTCTTTCCGATGGCCGATGCATACTCGGCCCGCAGGCTGTCCAGGCGGTTCTTGGCTTCGGTTTCCGCCTGACGCTTGGACTGGAGTGCATCGCGGGCTTGGGCAAGCTCTTCCGTCAGTCCAGTAACGCGTTGCGATACCGTCTCAAATTCGAGTGCGAGTTGCCCGCGCCGTCCACCGAAGGCTTCCACCTGAGACTTGGCGGTGTCTATTTCCGACTGCAGGCGTTGGGCTTCGCGATCGACAGCGGCCAAGCGTTCTTCCGCTTGCGTGAGCTGGTTGCGCAGGTTGGAACCGGCCGCCACCACTTCCATTATGGCCACCCGCGATTTTTCCTGCTGTTTCTCCAATTCCGCCAGGGCACCGGACGCAGCCGCCGCTTCCTCCTGGCATTGCGCCAACTCCTGTTGAGCGGCAGCTACGTCGGCAGCTGCTGAATCCAGCACCTGGCGGTTGGAATCGCGTTCCGCCTCCAGCGCAGTCAGCCGGTGCCGCGCTTGCGCCAATTCCGCATCTGACGAAGCCGCCCGCACTACCAGTTCCGCGCAGCGTTCTTCGTTGTGACGACGTTGGGCATGTGCCCGGTCTGACTCCAGCTTGATCTGATTCAGCCGTTCGCGATTCTCGCGTATTTCAGTCTCGATGGCGTAGCCGCGTTGGGTGCGCTCCACATGCTCCGCTTCGAATTGCTGGACGGTCTCAGCCTGCTGCCGCATCTCGTCGGAGATGGTGTTGATTTGCGCATCGAGCGCTGTGCTTTCCCGGTCCAGCTGGGCGAACTTGCTGGCCAGCACCAGGCGCAGCTTGGCCCGCATCTCTTCCCGCAATCTGGCATAACGCTCGGCCTTTGACGCCTGCCGCTTCAGCGAATTCATCTGCCGCGTGATTTCTTCGAAAATGTCGTTCACGCGGGCCAGATTTTGCTTGGCGTCTTCCAGCCGGGCTTCGGCCAGCCGCTTCTTGGTCTTGAACTTGGTGATGCCGGCAGCCTCTTCAATAATCGCGCGGCGGTCCGTCGGACGGCTGCTCAGAATCTGCCCAATGCGCCCCTGCTCGATCAGCGCATAGGACTCCGGCCCCAGCCCCGTGCCCATGAACAGTTCCTGGATGTCGCGCAGGCGGCACAGCTTTCCGTTCAGCAGATATTCGCTGTCTCCCGAGCGGAACAGGCGGCGGGTGACTACGATTTCCCCAGCGCGGAATTGATGCTGGTTGAACTTGCGGCGCCGAATCTTCAGAACCACCTGCGGACCACTGCCCGAGTTCGGTTCGATGGAGGGCTGGGCGTCCACGCCCGGCGGGACGGACGAGACCCCCGTCACTCTATCGGAAGCTGGGGTTGACGCGTCTTCTACTTCTTCCACTGTGCCCGGTTGTGCTTCTTCGGTCAGGCGCTCAGTTTCTTCGGCGGCCCTTGCCCGTAGTTCGGCCTCGTCCCAATCCCCACCGTCCTGGGGCATCTCGTCCTGGATCTCGATCTCGGTGGCGTTATTCGCGTCAGCGCCGGCGTAGACCTCAGGATCGATCAGCGTCAGCGACACTTCGGCCATGCCGGTGGGTTTGCGGTCGCGCGTGCCGGCAAAGATGACGTCCTCCATGCGCGAGCCGCGCAGGGTCTTGGCCGACTGCTCGCCCAGCACCCAGGAGATGGCGTCGGCGATATTCGACTTGCCGCAGCCGTTGGGGCCGATGATGGCCGCGATCCCGTCCCCGTGGAACTTGAGTTCGGTGCGGTCGCAAAACGACTTGAATCCGAGAACATGAAGCTTTTTCAGTTTGAGCAACGTGTACTCCTTAGCCGGAACTACTCTTCCTCAGAATTGTCATTCCGAGCGCAGCGAGGAATCGGCAGTTCGCACGCAGCCACAGTCCACATCTGCGTGCGAAGCGTGAACTCGCCGCCGTTTACCAATCAGATGCCTCCACCGTTTGCGCCGACAAACCCTGCCCGGGCTGGACAGGGCAGGCACAAACCAGAGCTAATGTAACGGCGAAATCCCGTCTGGGTCAAGCACGAAAACACTGTATATGGTGTGCCCATACGGATAACCCCGTTATCTTGCACAGACAATGTAACATCGGCCTGAAAAATGAGTGGGGAAGACAAAGGAAGGGAGAACCGCGAGAGCGGAATAAGACTAGCGCACCAGTACACCGAAGGCAATGGGGAAACCGACTGCCACTCATCGCTGTCGCTGCCGTGTACTCATACCTGTCGCACATCCGTGGGATGCGTGGTACCATTTCGCTCCGCTTGCAGCCGCTTTGTTGCTTGCCTGTTTTCGCAACGTTCGACCGTTTCGTGAGGGAAGAGGGCGGATGTAACGGCCAAGTGAACATATGATTCCCGGAGTAAGAACCGGCGCATAACGAGGCGCTGGAGGAGAGGGCCAAGACCAGGTGCCGCACCTGACGTCAGCCGGAGGAGTAGTGGGAGAGCCAACCGCAGCGAGGAATAAGAAGGGACCGCCTCAGGCCCGTGCGAGGGTGTTCGTCGGGTCCTCGACCGAGGCCCTTGATGTGGCATACGCGATCCAAGAGAATCTGGAACACGATGCCGAGGTGACTGTGTGGCCGCAGGGCATTTTCGATCTTTCCAGGCCGGCCATCGCTAGTCTTGTGAACGAACTGGCCAAATCAGACTTCGGCGTGTTTGTCTTCTCGCCG